>Ga0209631_10001919_pt1 | contig 25611 bp, 17 predicted proteins | sample COG_08_FD_184752 | JGI IMG/M metagenome (GOLD analysis project Ga0209631, IMG submission 184752) | Pelagic Microbial community sample from North Sea - COGITO 998_met_08 (SPAdes) (version 2) | ecosystem: Environmental > Aquatic > Marine > Neritic zone/Coastal water | place: Helgoland, sampling... | reverse complement strand
GCACCCGTCGTAAATTGGGGGGAGAAACGCGTTTTGAATAACACGCATTTACGAGGGGCGCAACAGAAATGTCCAACGTGGTGACGCTCCGGGACACGAAGAAGGGATGGGGTTCCAACGCCCCAACCTCTTCCTACTCCACCAGCACTATGGACAAGTCCCGCATGGTGTCCACCTTCAAGCCCTTCTTCGGCGACTCCAAGAAGGCTGCCAACGCGGAGGAGACCCCGGTGGAGGCGAGGATGCGACGGACCCTGGTGCACACGCTGGTGAAGCACTCGGTTCGATGCGCGACGGTCAAGGGCGAGGACCGCGCGGCGCTCATCATCCAGAGGTACTACCGCAGCTACGCCGCGGCGCGGGTGCTGCGGCGCCTGCGATGGGCCGCCAGGAGAAAGGCGCTCAGGGAGGGGACCATCGCGACGATACTCGGCGTGCCCCTAACCGTCGCGAGGACCGGTTTGAAGGGCACATATCTCAGCGTCAAAGCCTTCCTGATGACGTTCACCGTCTTCAGGATGCTCGTGGGTACCATCGGGCGCATCCCGGTGTCCCTCTACCGCGCGCTCATCAGCCCCGAGGGCGCGGTGGGCGTCAGCGGCGCGGCGACCCTCGCCACCGTGGACTGCGTCCTCGTCAGGGGCACGTACTTTCGCGCAAACTTTCAGGATTACATCGCGCTCTACGTCGCGCTCTTCATGTTCTGCGACCTCTTCCTCCCATCGTTCGTCCTCGGGCCGTACAAGGCGGTGGGCGCGGGTGCCAGGAAGGGCGCCAGGTTCGCGGCGCGGCGCGGGGTGTTCTTCGCCGCGGAGAAGGCTCCGGATCCCAAGCACCGGCGCACGGTGATGCGCACGGGCGTCTTCCTCGGCCTCGTCACCGAGGACGAGGCGAGGCCCAAGCCCATCGTCAGCGAGGAGGACCTGCCGAACGACCCGGACCTGGTCAAGGCGCTCAAGGCGGCGGAGAAGTACGCGGAGGCGAGCAGGCAGCGCGCGGATGAGCTCCAGGAACGCCTCAACGCCGTGGAGCAGATGATGAAGATGTTCGGAGAGATGTCCGAGCACCAGTACAACACCGCGAAGGAGATCGCGAGCGAGGCGACGCGGAGGTTGGAGAGCACCACCAACGTGGACGAACGCATCGATAAGAGGTTCGAGGACATGACCCTCATGCTCCGCGAGGCGCGTGACGAGGGCAGGGCGGACGGCTTCATGGAGGCCAAGAATGAGATTCAGAGGTTCGGGTCCCTGGAGGATGAAATCGCCGCGATGTCACCCGAGGCGAGGGCCATCGTCGAGAAGGGCCTCAGGGAGGGCATGGAGCACGGGGTGGTCAAGGGCATGGCGCTCGAGAAGGAGCGCAGGAGGAAGGCTGCGCTGTCCTACAAGGTCAAGAGGGCGCTCGGGTTGACGTCGAGCAACTCGCCGGAGGATGTCAAGAAGCGCGCGGCGCAGAACAGCTTGGAGCAACTCAAGTCGCACATCCGCGAGGGCGGCGCCTTTCCCCCGGCGCAGCAGCCCCGTCACCGACGCTCGGGCTCCAAGACGTCGAACAACTCGCGATGATGAGGTAAGAGTTCGTGTTGACATGAGGTCGCACCTCTGTAAAAAATAAGAGAAAATATATATGTGACTTCGTCCCTGGGGGACTAGTCCCAAACTCAGACTCGCGTTCGCAGGACTCGCAGGACTCGCAGACTCGCCGCCGCCGCCACCGCCATGGGCCTCTTAGGGGGCGCCTTTTTAGCCGGAGCCTTCTTCGTGGCAACCTTCTTCGCTGCGGGTGGCTTGGCAGCCGTGTCCTTGTCGGCTCCCCTTTTCTTGGGCTCCGCAGCTGCCGTCTTCTTCTGCCGCTTGGGCACGAACGCCGTGGTCCTGCCCCCGACGGTGATGAACTGGATGGGTTCACCCCCAACCTTGCCCGCCACCTTGCCCCACCTGTGGTGAAAGAGCCAGTCGTCCGGGAACCGCTCCGCGTCGGCGCCCGCGTCGCAAGCCGTCTTGATGACGCCCTCCATGGCGTCCCGCAGATCCCTCAGCTGCGCGGCGCTCAGAGACTTGGCGGGCTGCTCCGGGTGCAGTTTCGAGTGGTACAGGACCTCGTCCGCGATCCAGTTGCCCACGCCCGCGGCGATGCTCTGGTCCAATAACACCGACTTGATGGGGCCGCCTCGTTTGGCAAAGCGCGAGGAGAAGGTGGCCTCGTCGGGCATGTCGAGGAGGGGATCGAAGCCGAGTTCGGATATGGGCGGCGATGCCGTGACGTCCCCGGGCACTAGCCTGATGCGACCGAAGCGCCGCGGATCGGTGTACGCCAGGGCGATGCCGTTGTCGAACGTGACGACCAGCTTGGCGAATCGCGGTGGCCAGTTATCGACGTCGACGACAAACGCTTTATACTTCATCGCGCCCTTTCCTTTGATGGAGAAAGCCCCGGTCATGCCGAGGTGGAACAGCGGGGAGACCGTGCCTCCCTTCATGTCCCACCACATGTGTTTTCCTCGTCGATGCGCCGCCGTCAGGGTCTTCCCTTTCAGACACGAGATGAACGCCTTCTGCTCGACGTCCTTGAAGATCTTCTCGTCATAGGTGCCGTCCTCGTTGAACTCCACCTTGGTGACCTTGGCGCCGATGCAGTGCGCCTCGACCAGACACCTCGCGCTCTCAACCTCGGGAAGCTCCGGCATGGTCTCACTTCGGCGACGCGCTCGAAGTAATGACGTAGCCATCTTAAAAAAACACATTTTAGATAAACTTTTTTCGCATTGTCAGGTTGTGATGTCGAGTGTTCACATGTGCTCTTATTATCGTGTGCTACCTCGCGCTCACGCCCCTACGTTCGTCACCATCCACCCGTCCAGCGCCCCCGCCGCCTTCTCCCACCTCGTGTCCAGCATCAAATCGTGCGCGGTGTCCTCCATCACGATGGGCGAAGTCCTTCCCCAATTCGCCGTCTCCTCCAGGCCCTCCACGTCCACCACGAAGTCGTCCCTGCCCCCCAACACGCACACCGGCGCGCTCCCTTGCTTCGGCGCCGGGATAGGCAGGACATTGTCGAGCGCCTTCAGGTCCAGTAGCCGCACGTTGCACGACTCCGCGATCTGACCCATGTGCTTCAGAAGCGTAGTCTCCGACAAATCATTCGAGAAGAAGCACTCCCTGCACAGCGCGGCGTTCGTCTTGAACGCGCCGGCGATGAACGCGTAGGTGATCTTGATGCTGGCGATGGGCGAGCGGCGGAGGAACCGACCGACCATCGGGCCGTTGCCGGTGGGCGGCACGGAGGCTACCAGAGCCAGCGCGGCTAGCGATGGAGGATTTTGCTGGCACATCACCCTCTGAGCGACCAAGCCTCCGAAGGAGTGGCCGACGAGGACCGGGGGCACATCGAGGGATGCACAGAAGGCGGTGACGTCGTCCGCGTGCTCCTCGAGCGTGGCCGCCACGGACACGCCCTTGGGCACGTCGCTCCTACCCTGCCCCCTGCAGGAGAGCGCGTAGCAATCGTGCCCGCGCGACGCGAAGTAGTCGAACCAGTGCTCGCTCCAGCACCAAGCCGCGTGATAAGACCCGTGGATGAAGACCATCGGGGCCTTCTTCGCCACCCCAGCATACGCCTGTTGGGACTGGACCTCGAGCTTGAGGCCCACGGACGGGATGGGGAAGTACGACGTCTCGACCGATGCCGACGCTTGGACGACCGGAACGCGCGATGATGATGATCGTCGCGGAACCCTCCCGCGCGCTGAGCCGCGGAGAGGGGCGGTCGCGGGAGCCGCGGGAGCGAACGAGAGGCTCATCATGGCAGCCTCACTCATGGCACCGGCTTCGATAGTAATACACGGGTGCGAAGGTCGGCGCGTGAGGGTCTGGTGCATCGAGATGACGAAAATCGAAGAATTTGTTTTTGTATTCACCCCCGCGAACTAAGAGTCATAACCACAGCCGTCGACACGCTCACACGTCGGTCGGATCAAACTCGAACTCCTCGGGCGCCGCCGGCTCCTCCTCCGCGGGCACGGCCGCGGCTGCCCCGCCGCCCGTGTCGGTCACCCCGGGCACCAAAGTCCTGGTCGCGGCGACGTACTCGATGTCCTCCCCGGGGGTGGTATCCTTGAGCACCACGAAACCGCGTTTGAGATCCGCCGCCGCCGGGACGAACCTGCTGCCCTCGTCGAACCGCACGTACCTCTCCTGCGCGGGCGTGACCCTGGCGGGGTTGGACAGTTCCTCCTTGGTGGGCTCCGGCTTCTTCTTCTCCTTCTCGTCCTCCTCCTCATCCTTAGCATCGCCGTCGACGTCCATGCCCTCCGCCTCGCCCTCCTTCTTCTCGCCGTCCACGTCCATGCCGTCCGTATCCTTGCCCTCCTCCCTAGCCTTCTTGGCCGCCTTGGCCTTGGCCTTGGCGGTGGTGGAGAGGACAGCCTTGACGAGCTTACCCTTGTCCTTCTTGTCGTCGAGGTTGATCGCCGCCGGGTAGGCGAATAGGGACGGCTTGCAGTGCGACGTCACCGAGCACATGGGCATCTTGAGCTGGGAGTCGAGGCCGATGAACGCGGTGGGAACAAAGGTGAGGGAGATGAAGTAGGAGAGCGGGTACCAGTACCAGTACTGCGTGAACACCAGCATGGAGAGCACGGCGGTCATGCGGGGGTAGCCCGACTTGGCCCTCAGCCCGATGGTCACGTTCCTGCCGCCGGCGTCGATGATGCCCTGCGCCATGATGGCGCCCATCTTGGTCATCGTCACCTCGCGCTCATCCTGGATGTGGACCATCAGCCTCTTGCGGAAGGGCGCGAGGGACTGCTCGGACTGCTCGACCATCACCATGGCCATGGCGATGAGCGCACCCTGCTGCACAAAGTCAACCGCGTCGGTGAGCATGGGCTCGAGGAGCGCCACAGCCTCCTTCATGCCGGTGCCCGAGCACGAGATGCCCACCGCCATCGCCGCACCGTAGCGCACGTGGGGGTTGTAAGACTCCGCGAGGAGCTTCACGACCCTCGGGCACTGGCTCGGGGTGGAGCACAGCACGAAACCCAGGGACATCACCGCGGCTCTTCGAACGTCGTCCGACACGTCAGACACGGCGACGTGCAGTAGTCGGCGGATGCCCGCGTTGTTACCCGTGGCCACGTAGGCGGATGCGGTGGCGAGGCAGGCGCCGTAGCGGATGATGGGGTCGCTGTCACGGACCATCTGCTCGATGAGTGGCTCAGCCTCCTCCTCGCGGCCGTAGGTGGTGAGCGCCAGGCCGACGGAGCACCCGCGGATGATCTTTTCGTGCTGCGTCTTGTGGCAGTAGTTGAGAATCTGCTGCTGCTTGTCCACGGCGCCAGAGCCCGCGAGGACAAGGCCCATGCCGACGCCGGCACCCTCGCCCGCGACGGCACCGTCCGTGCGGAGGATGCGGAACATGTCGGTGAACACCTCCTCGTTGCCCGTGCCGAGCGCGGCCAGGCCGAGGCCGAGGCAGGCGCCGTGCTGGATCACCTCGTTGTTGCTGGACCTCGACGACTCCAGCAAAAAGGGCAGGATACCCTCGCCGTGGTTGGCGTGGATCAGACCGAGCGCGTACAACGCCCCGCCCTCGGTGTAGGGGCTCGGGCGCGCACCCCCGGCGCCGCCCTCGCGTGGAAGGAACGGTCCCATCAGCGTGCGGCCCTCGTTGAGCTGGCCGCGGTGAATGACGCCCATGCCCGCCGTCGCCGAGAACCTCGCCCAGTTCGTCGCCCTGCTGAGCCAGTCGAGGTTCTCCCTGAGGAAGGTGTCCACGGTGGTACCCGCGTGCATCAGCGCGTTGGACAGCACGGTCGCGGAGTGGCACACGGAGTTCCTGGACTCAACCGCGGCTCGCATCTGCTTGAGCAAGAGGAGATCCGCCGCGTTGTGCGAGTACAGAAACTCGAGGTGAAGGTTCACGGGGAGCTCGCCGGAGAGCACCGAGCGGAGCAGCGCGATGGGCTTCTTCTTCTCCTCGGTGCTGTCCTTCTTCTCCTCGGTGTCGTCCTTCTTCTCCTCGGTGCCGTCCTCCATGTCGGCGTCGCCGTCCTCCACCTTGGGGGTATCTCCCGGGGTATCCTCCGGCGCGAGCTTGGACGCGACTTCGGAGAGAAACTTCTGAATCTCATTTTCGCAGAGGGAGAAGGCGATCTGGTACGCCAGGAGCTGATCGTCCTCCTCGCCCTCGACGAGCCGGGTGAGGATCGCCGCGACGCCGTCCGCGTCGTCCAGGAACATGAGGCACTGGCACACGTTCAGGTAGTTGTTCTCCACGTGGTCGCTCTCGTACATGCGCACCAGCACCGTGAGCACCTCGCGGCGGAACTCGCGGGAGGTGACGAGGGTCTGGCACACCTTGGTGGCGTAGTTGAGCGCCTCCGCCACGTCGGTGCTCGTGTGGATGGCCTCCTCGAGCTTGTCCAGCCGCTTGGTCTCGAGCGCGACGCCGATGGCCTGATGGATCTGGCCGTCGTCGAAGCACCGCTGGAACATCCGCTCGACGATGGACACGAGCCGCGCGTCGATCGCCTGCTCGCTCGTGGGCTTCTGCCTTTGCTCGATGTACTCGTCGATCGCCTTGGCTGTTGGGAGAAATGGGATCGGGGGAGGGGCGCGAGGGTCAGATCGGTTGTTCACTTTTTTCTTCCCAAAACTCGCACGGGAAAAGGCGGTCAAGGGATGAACAACGGGTAGGTTGGATCTGGGGGCGGGGGACGCGCGCGTACCGAGCAGGGTCTTGACGAAATCGTTGGACTCGGTGACGTCGAACATGCCACCGGCGCAGAGCGCGTAGTTGAGCGCATCGTTGAGCTCGCCGAGGTGGTAGAAGACCTGTCGAGGGGTGGAGGGGCGGGTCAGGTTTCGTTTTAGATCTGGCTCGGTGTGGGCACACGGTAACCCTTGAAAGATCGCGGTGGACGGGGCGCGACGTGTCGACGGCGTGGGAGGTGGACGGCGCACCTTGGAGGCCAAAAGTGCCGCGAGCTCGCGCTGGGCGAAGAACTCGTCCTCGTACATCGCCTCGATGACCGAGATGGATCCCGCCACCTCGGCCCAGTGCGTGTCGATGACCTTGTTCAGCGATCGCAGCGCGGTGGTCTGGAGCTGCACCTCGGTCTCCTCGAGCATCGAGATGAGGCCAGCCGCGGAGGAGAGGCCCAGGGCGGGGACCATGGAGATGGGGCCGGCTACCGCCATGCTCGAACCCTTCTCACTAGATCCAAGTCGTTACTTGTCCACGCCGTATGCCTACGCGCGCTTCCACTGTGGCGAGATCTCCCGTCGAGGTCATCCGCTCAGTTACCCCTTTTCTGTTTTGAACGATCAGGCCGATCGCAGCCGTGCCGTTGGCCTCAATTGGTGGGGCACTCGGGCGAGATGAACCACCCTTTAAAGAAGGATGCGATGAGCCAGAAGGGGGTGTATCGGGGGAGCGGGTTTCCCCTATACATCAGGCGGCTGATGAAGGTGAGAACATCGCCATGCACCCCGCCGACGCGCCGCACGACCCGACCGGCCCGGCACACCCGACCTCGAGAAAATGACGCTAACTTCTTCCCAACCCGACCCACTCCGCCCCCGCAGTTCCGTCAGATGGACCTGGAGTACACCTTCTGGCAGATGTACCTGCTGTGCACGAACCCCAAGGTGGTGTACAGGCACACGATGTATCGCAAACGTGAGCCACCCACCCTCCACCAACCCTCCACCCACCCTCCATCCCGCGCCGTTCGGAACGGATCGACCTCCCGATGAATGAATGCCCCCCGAACGCTCACCGATCTTCCCACACCTCACCCAATCTTACCTACAGAGACCAAGAACCAGTGGGCGAGGGACGACCCGGCGTTCGTGGTGCTGACGGCGGCCATGGTGTTCGTGGTGTCGATCCTGTACTGCCTGTTCTACAGCCACAGTTTCGGTCAGGCGGTTTACGCGGTGTTGAGGTCGGTGCTGGTGGACTTTCTGGGCGTCGGCGCGGGCGTGGCGACGGCGTATTGGTTCGTGGCCAACCGGTACATGCGGGAACCCGGGGTGAACCACTCGCACGCGGTGGAGCAGCAGGTGGAGTGGATGTACGCGTTCGACGTGCACGTCAACGCCTTTTTCACCCTGCTTCCCTCCCTCTACTGCGGCCAGCTGGTGCTGTCGCCCCTTCTCATGATGAACGGTTTCATCCCGAGGCTGCTGTCGGGGGCGTTGTACGGCGTCGCGCTGTCCTACTACCACTACTGCGTGTTCATCGGGTACAACGCGTTACCCTTCCTGGAGCACACGGCGCTGCTGGTCTATCCCATCGCGGTCATCGCGCTCGTGACGCCTCTCGCCGTGCTCGTCGGGTTCAATCCCACCCGGTTCACGCTCGGGATCTACTTCCACTGACCGTGCTGACCTAACGTAGCGACCTAATACTCTAGCACAACTTTAGTAAACACAGTATCGTATTATACAACAGCTAACATTACGTGTGTAGGCTAGGAAAGTCGCGGCTGGTGTGGAGCCGCGACGCAATCGCCGATTGAATCAGTCCAGACGAGTCGAGGCGGTGTAGTCGTCAGTCACTGGCCCTCTATGCAGCAGGCCTCCGACGACTCGTGCCCCGTGGCGATCGGGCGCCTGGACTTGCCCAAAAAATGGCCCACGCTCAGTCCCAGCACCACGGTGAAGAAAACCCCGCCGTTGCACGTCATCACCGCTAGCATGATGAGGTACGACGAGCAGAGATTCAGGGCGTAGAGGGCCGTGCCCACGAGCCTTTGTCGCAGGGCCGGGGACTTGTACGGCCTGGGCAGGATCGGGGCTGTCACGCCCTCGATCTCCTCGGTTGTCTGCGCCCTGACCTTCGGGGGTAGCGTCCGAAGGTAATACAGGCCCTCCTGCATCACGCACAGCGAGAACATGAAGAGGAGAGCCACGAGGTACTCGAAGTGCGTCTCGGTGGCCCAAGAGTCGAAGTAGAGGGTGACTCGGTGGCCCCACTCGAAGGCCACGGGCATGCCCTTCATGTGCATGCCGCCACCGTGCATACCACCCCCAGAGCCGCTACCACCGGCCATCTCGCCCCCGAAATGATGGGAATGGTCCATCTCCATACGCGCCTCGGGAACTGAGGCCGGGCGCGGAATTCTCCAATCCCGATATATATATCCAAGAAGAACCACGTCACCGGTGGGGTTCACTTCAACATGGGCGGCGGAGGCAGGTTGGCGGGTCGGCTGTTGCGACTCGCGGGCTCCGCGGGAGATGTCGCCGCGGCGGTAGGGACCCGGTGTCGAGCCCAATCCGCGTCGACATCGATCTGGACGAGGTCCTTCGCCGCGGGCGTCGCGCCACTCGCGCGGTGCCCTGGCGGCGATGAGACCTGGTTCGCCGTCTCCAACCGTCGCCGACTCCGGAGGGACCCGACGCGGATCGAACGCCTCCGTTGGTTCGGAACCGCGGCGCCCGTCGAGCTCGATGACGACGACCACGATGCCAATCACGCGGCCGCGTCATCGCCCGCCGGGTCATCGCCGGGCGGGGTCGACCCCACGCCCAAGCCGGCGCAGGTGGACGTGTGGAGGAAAGAGGATCAGAGGTGGCGCGTCGGTAACCGGGCCGGGGTCGCGGGCGGCGGCGACGTATCCGCGGCGACGGACGACCAGGGCAAAGGCAAACGCAAGAACGCGTCGAAGAAGAGGAAACAACAAGGGCTGCAGACGAACCAGCGGCTGATGGACGCGAAGGACCTGAAGGAGCTCCTGTGGCTGGTGCGGACCCGGGCGTCCTTCAGCGATAAGGGCGCCTTCAACGCGATCAACGTGTGCACCGCGCTGTCGCAGATCGTCCGGCTCATGCCCCAGTTCCAGCGCAACTCCCCGGCGAGGACCGCCATGCTCGAGCGACTCACCACGGACAAGGCCTTCAGCAAAAAGTTGTTCCCGATGGTCCTCGACCTCGCGCACAGCCGCGATCGATTCGAGGGCATCCAGTGCGACGCGCGAACCGTGTCGTCGCTCATCAAGGGCGCCGCGGGTCTGACGCAGCGGATAGGTTACCACTTCGACCCGTCCTTGTGGGCCGCGCTGGATCCCGTGATTCGACGAACCGCCCCGGACATGAACGTGTACGAGGCTGCGAACGCCATGTGGTCCTACGGGATGCTCTTCGAGTCTGGCGCGTTTCCCGCGCTCTCGGGGGAGACGCTCAAGGCGCTGACGGAGGCGAGCGCGAGGGTGATCAAAGGGGACGCGCCGGTGAACAATGTCAACGACATCATGTGGGCGTATCTGCGCATATACCAGTACGGGGACGGGCAGGCGTCGTACGACTTTGGGCCGCTCGACACCGACCTGCTTCAGGCGCTGTGCGAGAAGGTGATTTTGCACGGCAAGGCGGACGGGTGGGAGCTGAAGGTGGTCCCACTGGGCATCGCCATGCGGGCGTACAACAAGATGTACGACATCGGCGCGGTGAGCGAGCTTGGCGAGAAGATGGCGGATCGGATGATCTCGGAGACGTCGCGGCTGGTGAAGAAGATGGACGGGAAGCACAGGAGGCTCGCCAAGAGCATGTTCTACAGGTTCGGTCTGGAGCCGAGGCTGCCCGAGGAGCTGACGACGGAGCTGGCGAACACGGATCACAAGAGGCGGGGTGGGTTCATGGGGGCTAAACAGGCGTTCAAGATCAGCGGCGGCAAGGACCAAGAGGTTGTCGAAACCATGGTCGCCGAGGTCAAGGATATCGAGAGCACCGAGCGCAAGAACAAAAAGAGGCACCGACTCTTCTCGGCGAAGGACGTCGCCATCGAGTCCGAGAGGGTTCGGGCGATAGGGCAGGAGTGGTGCGACGCCCTCGGTAACGGCGCGGGGGAGGGGCTTCGCGCGAGGCTAAGCCAGTGCCCCACCCCGGAAGAAGAGGAGCGGCTGCTACAAACCTCGATCAGCGAGGACATCGCCCCGGCGCGGGCGAAGCTCAAGAAGAGGTACCTCAAGGCTGTCGGCCTCCTCAAGTTCAAGCGCAAGCACATGAAGAGCGAGGACCAATAGACTGATTTTTTTACGTGCAAAGATTCGCGTTCGTTCACAACCGCCGTTTCTCGTCGTCTAATCCTCGAGTTCCTCGTCTATTTCCATCTCGTCCATCTCCCGGTCCAGGTGGATCCCGCCGGCGGTTATTCGCGCCAGCCGGTCTTCATCCACCAGCGCCGCCTTCACCAACGACTCGTAGGCGCTCGCCTTCCTCCTGTGGTAGCTCATGAGCGCGTCCTGCTCCTCTTCATCGCTGCCCCTGATGCGGTGCAGGCGCAGGAGGCTGTCCAGGCATCCGAGCTGCGCGGGCATGTCCTCCTGCGCCTTGCTGAGGGTGAAGGAGCTCTGGAGCATGTCCAGAGACTGGCTCAGGTCCCCGCCCCTCGTGTCCAGCACGATGGTACCGATCAGCGCGAGCGACTGCGCCACGAGCTGGTGGTTGCAGCACTGGGTGTGCGCAAGCTTGAGCGCCTTGGACAGCTTCGGCTTGGCCTCCTGCGACGGATCCCCCTTCACGATCGTCGCGTAGCCCGACACGAAGAGCGCCGCCGCCTGGTGCGCAAAGTTGGGCAGAGCCGAGGCGTCCTTCTCCCCGGTCTTCTCGTCCGCGTTCCCCGCAGCCGCCGCCTGCATCGTCTCGTGCCTCTTCAGAACCGGTCGCACCAAGTCGAGCGCGCGGGAGATTCCCTCGGGGCTACCTTCCGTGAGCTCCGAGAGGCCGCCGCACACGGACGCTATGTCCTTCATCGAATCCGGCCCAAACGCCGCCGCCGCCGCCGACGCCGCCGCGAACCTGGCGGCAGCCTCCTTGTATTTGCCCAGCGAGTGCAGCACCTGCCCCTCGGCGTAGTCCGCGACGGATGCGAATCCCCGCAGGGTCCTCGGGTAGGTCTCCACCATCGCGCGCATCTGCTCCGTTCTCGCCGCCGCGAGCGAGAGCTTCGTGCTCGTCAAATCCGCGCCCACCAGGCCCTGCAGCGCGAGCATGCGGATGTAGAGGTAGGGCCGCGCGTCCGCCGCGGTCCTCGGCGCCAGGTCAACCTCCGATCCGCACCACAGGCGCTTGGGCGGGACCGGAGGCTGGTCCTCTTCTGGCGTCTCCGTCTCTGTCCCCGCCTTCTTGCCGTCCCTCGGTCTCTTCCCCTTTGTCTTGCCCCGCGGGGACTTTTTGGTGGATGGCGAAGCGGCCTTCTCCGTGGACGCGCGCATCTCCGCCATGAGCTGCTCCTGCTCCACGATGGCCCTCGCGTCCGCGTCGCCACCCTCCGGCATCACGCCCAGGAATTTGCACGCGGCGTCGCACTGATCGACGGCGGCTTCCAGGTTGCGCCGAGCCTCGGTGAATTTGCCGAGCGGCCGGAGGGATTCGCCGGTGATTAGCTTGGCGAGCGCGATCGTGGCGCGGATCGGGAGCCACCTGTACGTGTGCTCCTCCTCGAGCTCCTCGTCGGTCTTGTTCTCGATGGACTCGATGAGCCGGGCGACGAACTTGGGTTCGTCCGCGGTGGCCTGGACGTTGCCCGCCGACAGGTTGCCGAGCATGCGGAGCACGCGGAGGTGCAGACGCGCCGGGGCGGCGGCGTCCTCGCCCTCCTTCTCCTCGAGCTCGGTCACCGCCTCCTCCGCGGCAGCCGCACAGGCCGCCTCCCCCGCGCCGACGCCTTCGTCCGAGGCCCTCTGCGCGATGGCCCGCTGCAGCCTGGCGAGCGCGAACGCGACGGCGATCTCGTGCATCTCAGCTTCTTTCGCGAGCTCGGCGCCCGCGGTGAGCTCGCGTTCGGCGGCGTGGAACTCGCAGTCCACCATGAAGAGGTCGGCTCGGTCCATGACGAAGTGGAGCTGCCACGTCACCCAATCTGACGTCTCCTCCGGGTACTTCTTCACCGCCTCCGTCGCCAGATCCAGTCCGCTCGTGCAGGCGTTGAGCCACGACCTTCGCGTCTCCCTGCCGAAGAGCCTGTAACAACGAGCGAGGCCGCTGAAGACTTGGCACTTGAGCTTCTCGTACCCGTGCGTGTTCTTCAGGAGCAGCATGCACTGCTCCAGGTGCTGCTTGGCCTTGTGCACGTTGTCGGTGTACTGAAGCAGCAGGGTCGCCAGCCGCACGCGCGCCCTCGCCTCGGGCACCGGGAGCAGGGTGACCTCCTTGAGGCAGAGCGCCTCGTAGCACCGGACCGCCTGCAGCGGCGCGTTGTCCTCCTCGAACTCGTTCGCGAGGAACATGAGGGCGTTGTAGATCTCATCGGTCTCAACCTTCTCGACCGCCTCGGTCGCTTTCTTCGCCTTGGGCGCCATCGTCCGCCCCGATCGCGCGCGCCCCACTGGCGCCAAATTCATCGGATCTGACACACAGATGGAAACATTCAAAAAAAGGAGATGCGGCGTCCCTCGGTTGACCACATCGCCACGCGCGCAGTAGGGTCCGACCGAGCCGAGGGAGACCGGTACCTCACACCCACGATGGTGGTGCCCCCGTACGCGCACGTCGGCTGCCGGATCGAGACCACCGACGGCGCCAGGGCGGTGGTGCGATACGTCGGTCCAGTGGAGGGAACGGATGGTGAGTGGGTCGGGGTGGAGTGGGACGACCCGACGCGGGGAAAGCACGACGGATCCCACGGCGGCGAGAGGTACTTCGAGTGCGTCGCATCTTCCGCGAACGGCGCCACCCCGGGATCCTTCGTCCGCCCGCACAAGATCCGACCCAGCGTCACGTTCCGCGAAGCCATCGCGACCAAGTACCTCGACGGCAAGGTGCCCGTCCAGGGTGCCAAGTCCACCGGCGGCGACGTCGGCGACGACGGGACGAACGAGGAGGGCATGTTCGTCAAGTCGTCGAACGGACAGAAGATCGAGATCCAGCTGTGCCTCAAGAAGGAGGATCCCAACGCCGTGCTCGGCACCATCGACAGGGTCTACCTCCCAGATGCCGCCATCCACACCGCGGGCGAACCGGGCGACGCGTCCTCCTGCGGCCTCCCATCGGAACAGGTGCAGATCCTGGACCTGGCGGGGAACCTGTTCAAGGACTGGAGCGCCGTCGCCGCGTTCGGTCGCGAGTTTCCGAGTCTAGTCAACCTCGAGCTCACCGGGGTGAGAGCCGCGTGGCCCGCGTGTCCGCCGCCCGCGCCGTCGCCGTTTCCGAACCTCTCCGTGCTCGTCATGAACAGGTCCGGCGCGTCGTGGAAGGAGGCGACCGCGATCGTCGCCGCGTGCCCGGCGCTGCGAGAGCTGAGCCTCGCGGACTGCGGCATATCCGCGCTGGGCGAGGGCGAAGGGCCGGTGTCGGGCGCGGCGGCGGCGGCGCTCTCGGGGCTCGTCGCGCTCAACCTGGAGCGCAACGCCCTGGAGGACTGGTCCGAGGTTGAGCGTCTGGCGCTGCTCCCGTCGCTGGAGCGGCTGCATCTGGGCGGGAACCGGCTGAGACGCGTGTGCTATCCTGAGACGCACGCGGGGGGACCGGTACCGTTCGAGCAGCTCAAGGCGCTGTTGTTCGCGGACAACGCGGTTGACGAATGGGACAGCGTCGACGCGCTGAACGATTTCCCGTCCCTCGCGGAGGTGAGGCTGACCGGTAACCCGGTGACGGAGAGCGCGGCGACGCGGCACGAGATCGTGGCGCGCGTGGGACGGCTGTCGCAGCTCAACGGGAGCCTCATCGCGGACCAGGAGAGGAAGGATGCGGAGATTCGGTACCTGCGCCGGGTTCTCGGGCTGGTCAAGAGCGCCGAGGGCGCGGCGGCGGGAGGTGAGGCCGAGGGCGCGGCGGCGGCGGCGCGGGCGCCCCAGCGGGGAACCGAGGCTGTTCAGGCGATGCATCCCCGTCTCAGGGCGCTGGTGGATTCCTACGGCGAGCTGTCCACGCACGCGGCGAAGGGACCGGGCACGGGCAAGATGGGAGAGGACATGCTCGAGCTCACGCTGGTGTGCGTCGCGGCGTCGGCTGGGGAGAAGGCGCCCACGAAGAAGAAGGTCCCGATGACGATCACCGTCGGTAAGCTCAAGCTGCTGTGCGAGAAGCTCTTCAAGGTCAAGGCTGACGCGCAGCAACTGTACTACAAGGAGCCGTTCATGGGTATGCCCGAGCTCTTGGAGCCCGACGACTACGACATAGCGTACCTCGGCGTGAAGGACGGCTCGAGCGTCCTCGTCGAGGAGAAGAGCTGAAGCGATTAGCTCTTAGCTGGCGTATTTCAACAAAATGTCAATCTATCGGTACAGTGTTGAGATCTTACACGTACAATCTGTGAATCTGCGTTTGCCTGAGGGTCTTGCGGCAGGTGGGGCAACGCCGCGGAGGATGCTTTAAAGCTTCCTTGATGCAGTCGTAACAGAACACGTGCCCGCACGTGGTGCTCGCCATCTCCCCTTTCTTTATGACGTCCATGCATATCACGCACTTGATTCCTTTCCCCGGGCTCTCGGGTTCCTGTCGGGGAGCCCCGTAGTCCCCGCCCGGCTCCCTCTCAGGCTCCCCACCCTCGTTTCTTCTGTTTTTCTGAATAGGCAGCCCCGTCCATGTGTCTCTCGGAGGGGACTCCTCGAGGTGGGTCAGGTCCACCGGGCCCTTCTCCGCGACGACCCGGACCTCCTCGTCCTCGTCCCCGTGCTCCCCGTCACTCTCCAGCGTCAGGTCTACCGCGTCAGTCTCCCCCGCGTGAATCCCGCCCCCCGAGAGCCTTCGCCGCCTTGGGCTGCCCACGGACGGCGTGCCCCCCTTGCTCCGCCGTCGGACGCGCGTCCCGACGACCGGCGAGCGCGTCCTTTCGTCGTCGGATCCGTCCGATAGCTCGATGACGGAGCTCGACGGCGGCGAAACCACCGTCTCGCCCCCCCGGGGACCATTCCGCACCATGCCCGCCGTCAACTCTGACTCTGATTGGCGTGGACTCGTTTCGAACTGCGAATTTTGGACCCATATTCGCAAACAGGTTAGGACCTATGGGCAAACGCACTGATGAACCCCGGTGGGCAACCCTGACAAACGAGTATCGACGGAACCTTATCGACGCGTGACCGTATTTTCGAAAAGGGTCGTGGAGGCGGAACTGGGCTCACGCGTCCTTCGACGCCGTCAGAACGAAGGGCGCTGCAGCACAGCCCCTTGCGTGTTTCGCGAGGAGTTCGCGCGTGTTCTCGCGGGGAACTCGCCACTCGCGCCCGGTAGATCTCTGGCTCAGAGGGTCGAAGGCATCTTGAAAAAAGGCGCAGCGGGAGGTTTTTCACACACGGAGGGGAAAAATGGCGGGGGTGAGCGTCAGCCTCGGCGCCGGAGTCGTCGGCGCGCGCGCTTCCGCGCGCGTCGAGCGTCGCGCGTCGACCGTTCGAGGCGCGACCGCATCCGTGAACGGCGGATCCAGGGCAACCGCGGTCGGCGGGTCCGTCGGGCGGTCCGCGTTCCTCCACGGGGCGGGGGCGGGCGGCCCCGCGGGTTTGGGTTCGGCCGCGCTTCCCCGGCGACGCGCGTCTCGCGCCCGGACGCCCGTCGCGCCGAACGCGCTCTTCTCCGAGTTCATGCAGAACCTATCGGGTCCCGCGCTCCTCGACGGCTGGGGTTTGCCCAACGCCGTCGAGGCCTTCAAGGCGCTCCCCGCGATCACCACGGAGACGATTGCGGATCTCGCGGTGGGCGCGGTGGCCATCTTCGGCGCGGGCGTGTTCATCAACGACACGGACTCCACCCCCGAGGTTGCGACCCAGACGGGCGGCGGCGGTGGCCAGGGCGGCGGCGGAAGGTTCGGAGGCGGGGGCGGCGACGACTACAACGACAAGTGGTACTTTGAGGATCCCGAATCCGACGCGAATAACTTTTTCATCCGCGGCGGCGTCCAGGGCATCTGGTGGATCATCGCGTGCTCGGCAGCCTCGGCGTACTGCGTCCTCATCGGTAAGGCTCCTCACCTGGGCGCCTTCTGGGGCCTGGCCGCCGTCGGTATCGGCTGGGGCCTCTTCGTCTCCATCGCGCTCGGGCTCACCGCCGTCGTCGTCGTGGTGCTGGCGGTGGATTACTTCCTCCAGTGGTCGCACGGCGATCTGCACGCGGCGCTCAAGGCTGGGCAGGAGAGGCTCACCGGCGGGCTGATCCAGAGGGAGTTCGACATCCAGCCCGCGGCTGCGGATAAGAAGAACGTCGTCTCCGACCCCAACAAGAACCTGCCCGAAGGCGTGAAGATCCTGGGCACCGACGCGCAGATGGTACAGGTGGACCTCAAGCCTGGCGAGGAGATGAGCGCGGAGCCCGGTGCGATGTGCTACATGTCCGCCAACGTGCGGTCCATCACGAGCATGCAGGGCGGCGTGCTCGCCGGCATCTCCCGCGTCCTCGCGGGTGAGCCGTTTTTCCTGAACAGCTTCAAGAACATCGCCAACGACGGCCGCGAGGGATACATCGCGCTCGCCGGTCGACGCGAGGGCGACAAGATCATCGTGCTGGACCTGGAACGCTTCGGCGGGGAGATTCTGTGCGCGCGTGACTCGTACCTGTGCTCCAAGGGCCAAGTGAGCATCGACGCCGCCACGACGTTCACCCGAGGGCAGATGGGTCTCCGCCTGTTCCTGTCCAACCAGAACACCATCTTCATGCAGAAGCTGAGCGGCACCGGCCTGGCGTGCATCTCAGGCAACGGCACCGTGATCAGGCAGGACCTCGAGGAGGGCCAGGAGATGGTCGTGGATGCGCGCGCGGTGTGCGCCTTCTCCAAGACGATCGGGTACCAGCTGAGGCTCATGAGCTCGCCCCTCGCCGCCCTCTTCGGCGGTGAAGGTTTGTTCTTTGCGAGGCTCTCCGGACCGGGAACCTTCTACCTGCAGTCCCTGCCCGCCGCGCGCCAGGACGGTGGACTCCGCGACGAGGGAGAGGTCGCGGTGTAATCACCCATGTCGTCGTCGGAGTCGTCGTCTGTGTTACCCACGCGGCGCTGAACCTCCTTGTAAAGGATCGGTGGCGCGCCTTGTCGGTGGGTCGATGGCAATCAAAATTCTTTTCCATCTTTGCGGCTTCTTGCAAGACGGTAAACGTAGCACCGCGCGGCGCGTCGCGTCGTCGGTTTTCAATAAGACTAACGCAAGTTTTCTCATCAGACACGTCGTCAAGCGTATTTCGCCCTTTGTATTCCTGCTGCTATCTGCTACTCAGTCCATCGTGACCTCGTCGAACGAATCTTTGATGCACAGGTTCCCGCCCTCAACCTTGTCCACCTCCACGCGTGCCTCTCGATAGCTCACCTGACCCGCCCGTGCCTCGTCCTCGGCGCACTCACCCACCTTGGTCTCCCCGGCCTCCCCGTCGATGAACTGCTCCGCCACGTCCCCGTCGTCGTCCCGGAAGAGTTGGCGGGCGAACCATCCCAGTCCTTGTATCCCGCCCATCGCGAGCCCCGAGGTCATCGACACCGCGTACTGTATCACCGGGATCCGTCGTCGCTCCACCGCCACCTCCCTCTTAGTGGAGAAACCGCCGTTGCTGCCGTCCGAGTAGTCGTCCTCGTCCTCATCCTGCGGGTTGTCGTCATCGGTGGGGTTGGACGGTTTGGTCAGACGCGGTTCTTCGCGAATGGAAAGGTTGGGAAGTTCGTGGTCGCCTTCTCTCGAGATCTCGTCGCGTCGGGTGGCCGGTGTGCGCGGGGAGGGATGGTGTGCACGGGGTCGATCGACTCACCCCGAAGACGAACGTCTTGGCCGCCTTGAACCCCCGCTTGAGGAAGTTCATTGGGTTCTCTCTCTTGCGCTTCGTCGTGGCCGGACTCTCGGCCTCAGCCGAAAGTGTGGGCGCACTCGTCTCGGTCCTCGCTTTTTCATCTGAAGACCCATATTCGCAAATGACCATTTTCGCGAATTCTGACCAGTCGCGAGGGGTAACCTGAACTTTCGTCCCCAAAAAATGGAACAGAGGCCGCGTCCTTTCCCGAGGTGCCACTGGATCTGGTCGCCGAGGCGAGATGGCGTCGTACCAGCACCCGTATGTCAAGCAGGTGAACAGATGCGCGACCGTGGCGTTCTCGCCCACGTCGCCCTTCATCGCGACCGGCACCATGGCCGGCGCGATCGACCTCAGCTTCAGCACCACCGCCTGCCTCGAGGTGCGCATCCGAGAATTACAGAGCACCCGTGATTAAAATCCCAACCCCGCGCGCCGCGGACGAGCGCCGATCGCTCACCTCCCACACTTTTCCCACCCGTCGGCGCAGATTTTCAAGTTGGATTACAGTAACCCATCCTCGGACATGCCCCTCGCGGGCGGCGCGGTGGCTGCGAACGAGCGCTTCCACCGACTCGCGTGGGGTCCGCTGCAGACGGAAGGGATGCCCCACGGGCTCATCGCCGGTGGCCTGGTGGACGGCAGCGTGAACCTGTACAACCCGGCGCGGATCATCGGCTCGCCCATCGGCGCCGAGCCCAGCGACGGGGTGTCCAGCGGCGCGCTGGTGACGAAGATGCAGAAGCACTCCGGGCCCGTGCGCGGCTTGGAGTTCAACAGCTTCTCCCCCAACCTGCTCGCGTCCGGCGCCGAGGATGGCGAGCTCTGCATCTGGGATCTCGCCAGGCCCGCGCAGCCGAGCCTCTACCCGGCGCTCAAGGGCGGCGCCGGCGGTCAGCCCGCGGCCGGGGAGGTCAGTTATCTGGCGTGGAACAAGAAGGTGCAGCACATCCTCGCCAGCTCGTCCCTCAACGGCACCACCGTGGTGTGGGATCTGAAGCGACAGCGGCCGGTGATCTCCTTCACCGACCCAAACAGCCGGCGACGGTGCTCGGCGATGCAGTGGAACCCCGAGGTGGCGACGCAGCTCATCGTCGCGTCCGACGACGACAGGTCCCCGTCGCTTCAGATTTGGGATCTTCGCAACTCCATCTCCCCGGCCAGGGAGTTTGTGGGCCACAGCAAGGGCGTCCTCGCGATGGCGTGGTCGCAGGCGGATCCCGGGCTTTTGCTCACCTGCGGCAAGGATAACCGCACGCTGTGCTGGGACACCGTGGCGGGCGAGGTACTCGCGGAGCTACCCGCGAGCAGCAACTGGAACTTCGACGTGCAGTGGTCCAGCACCACCCCGGGTGTCCTCTCCACCTCGTCCTTTGACGGCCGCGTGGGGCTCTACAACCTTCAGCAGGCTGGCGGCATCGACGCGGGCCCCGGGACCGTCGACCAGTACGGCGTGCAGCAACCCGGGCCCAAGACGCCCATGAAAAAGGCCCCGGCATGGATGAGGAGGCCGTGCGGCGCCACCTTCGGGTTCGGCGGTCAGCTCGTGGGCTTTGGCGTCAGAGCCAAGGCGGGTGCCGAGGAACCCGCGGCGGCGGAGAAGCCTTCGGGCACCGCGCTCACCCTCATGAAGGTGTCCACCGCGGTCGAGGCCGAGGTATCCGCCGAGCTCGAGGGCGCCGTGTCCACGGGTGGCGGCGACGCGCTCAAGACCTTCTGCGAGACCAAGAAGACCGAGGCGACCGCGACGGCGGCGAAGGAGGACGAGGAGACGTGGGGTTTCCTCGGGATCCTCTTCGAGGAGGACGCGAGGCGGGAGCTCCTCAAGCACCTCGACTTTGGCGAGGCTCTCGTCGCCAAGGAGCTGGCGGAGTCCGACGCTGAGGCTGAGAAGGCCAGGGCGGCCGCGGAAGCCGAGGCGGCTGCGGCGGACGCGGCCGTCGCCGCCTCCGCCGCGCCCGCGCCGCTTCCCCCCGTCGACGGCGACGAGTTCTTCAACAACCTTCCGGAGCCCACGCCGGCGTCACCCGCCGCGCCCCTCACCCCACCCGCGCCCGCTGATGACGGCATGTCCTTCTTCGACGATATGGACGCGAACGGCGGGGTCCCCAAGCCCCCCCCGTCGCCCCCGCCCGCCCCCGCGCCGGAGCCAATCGCGGAAGCCCCCGAGGCGATCGCCGCGCGACGGGCGGCGGCGGCCAGGGCTGCCGCCATGGCCGCGGCCGCCGCCGAGCCCGTCGAGCACATGGACGCGCACGACGCCATGACGCAGCGCGCGCTCGTCGTCGGCGACTACCGCGCGGCGGTGAACGCGTGCGTCGCCGCGGGACGCCACGCCGACGCGCTCATCCTCGCCAACATCGCGGGCGGAGACCTGTGGGAGGAGACCCGCAGCAAGCACATCGCCGCCAACATCGGCAGGCCGTACATGCGCGTCGCGTCCGCGGTGGTATCCGAGGATCTGGAGCTGCTGGTCAAGTCCCGCCCGCTGGCCAAGTGGAGGGAGACCCTCGCCATCCTGTGCACCTACGCGCCCGCCGAGTCGTGGGGAGCGCTCGCGGGGGTGTTGGCGGGTCGACTCGCCAACGCCGGCAACGTGCACGCGTCCATCCTGTGCCACATCTGCGCGGGTGACGTGGACTCCGCGGTGCAGCACTGGCTCGGCGCCCTGCCCCCGGGCAAGGTTGCCCCGCCCGCGCTTCACTCCGTGCTCGAGAAGGCTGTCGTGCTCACCCGCGCCACCGGGCAGACGAGCGGCGTCGGCCTGGCGCAGCTGGCGGTGTCCTACGCCGAGGTTCTCGTCTCGCAGGGTCAGCTGGACGCGGCCATCACGTACCTGGACATGGTACCCGACGGCGGCGACGCCATCATCACGCTCCGCGACCGCATCGTCCGCGGCGGCGCGGGAACCACCGCCAGCAGCAGCGCCCCCGCCGCCCCCGCGCCGGCTCCCGCGCAGCAGACACAGAGCGCCTACGGTCAGCAGACGCAAGGCGCCTACGGCCAGCAGACGCAAGGCGCCTACGGCCAGCAGAGCTACGGCGGCTACTCCCAGCAGCAGATTGCGCAGCCCGCGCAACCCGCGCAACCCACGCAGAGCTACGACAGCTACGGTGGATCCCCCGCGTACGGCGCCTACGGTCAGCAGCAGCAGACGCAGAGCGCCTACGCCGCCTACGGTCAGCAGAGCTCCGGGTACGAGGCTCCCCCGCCGCCGTCGCTGCCCCCGCAGCCGGCGCAGAGCGCGTACGCCGCGTACGACTCCAACCCCGTGCAGTCGGCGTACGGCACCCAGTCACCCATGGGTCAGCCCGCGATGGGCGGCGGCGGGATGGGCGCGCCGCCCCCCGCGTTTTCACCCGCGGCGGCTCAGTACGGCCAGCCCAACGTGATGGTGCCGAGCGCGCCACCGCAGCAGGCTGCCGCGCCCCCGCCGCCCCCGCCGACCGCGACGGTGGCCGCGGCGCCGTCGTTCGATCCTTCCGCGTCGACGCCCCCGCCTCCGCCACCCGCCCAACCGGCCCAATCGGCCCCGGCGTACGCGGCGTCGCCCCAGCAGCAGGCGTATAACCACTCCCCAGCGCAATACGCCCCGGCTCCAGGCGGCGACTACGGCGCGTACGGTGCCGCTTCCGGGCAGGGCGGGGCGTACGGAACCCCGCCGGGTCCCGGTGCGTTCCAGCCCGCGGTGCAGCCGAGCGTGATGCAGCCCGGGATGCCGGCTGCCCCCGCGGCTGCCCCCGCGCCGCCCCCCGCGCCCGTCGTGCCCAAGCCCCCCGCGAACCTCACCATGGACGCGGTGGAGACGAAGGAGGTCAAGCCCGCGCACCAGGCGATCGTCAAGTCGCTCACCGTCCTGTTCAAGCAGTGCGAGGCCGCGGCCGGGTCGCACCCGGCGAGGAAGAAGGAGGTTGACGACGCCAGCAAGAGACTCGCGGTGCTCATGTGGAAGCTGAACCGCGGCGACGTGAGCGAGTCGGCGTGCGGCAAGTTGACGCAGATGGCGGCCGCGCTCGACGGCGGGGACGTGGCGGCGGCGACGCAGGTGCAGGTGGCGATGACCACGTCGGACTGGGACGAGTGCTCCGGTTTCCTGGCTGCGCTGAAAAGGTTGCTGAAGACGAAGGCGACGCTCGGGTGAGTGTGTGACTCGGCTTGATACCTTCATATTTGCGAAGATAAATACGAGCTAATTATTTCATCTCATGACAAAATACTCGTCTAAAAGAACCCAATTTCGTATTTCGTATTTCGAAATTCGCCGCCGTATGAATCCCAGTTTCTTTCCCCAGTCAGCCAGTGCGAATCAGATTACCCTCGATCCTGACGATTGGGACGATCAGACGCCGCGCACAGTGCCTTGCGAGCCGCGGGATCGATCACCATGGCGGACGAGGCGGAGCTCGAGGACGAGCTGCTGTACGATGACGTAGACGACGAGCCCGAGCCTGAGCCTGAGCCTGAGCCTGAGCCCGAGCCCGAGCCCGAGCCCGAGCCCGAGCCCGAGGCTGATGCGAAGGATGAGGGCGCGAACCCCGCCGCCGATGCCGCGCCCGCGCCCGCGCCGACGGACGCGCCCGCCCCCGACGCCGCGCAACCCCCGGCGGCTCCGGCGGCCCCGGCCGTCTCTCCGGATGATCCAACGGCCGTGTACGTCAGCGGCCTGTCGTATTGGACCACCGACGTCGACATCGAGACGTACTGCGCCGAGTACGGGACGGTCAAGTCGTGCGTGTTCTTCACGGAGAAGTCCAACGGCAAGTCCAAGGGGACGGTGTGCGTGGAGTTCGAGGACCCGGTTCAGGCCAGGGTGTGCCACGATAAGCTGCCGTACAAGCGGATTCGCGGCAGGGACATCAGCGTCAAGTTCGCGCCCAAGAACCCGGCGCCCGGGGCTGGGGATGGGAACCCGTCGCCGACGAAACAGCCCCCGCGCCCGGTGCCGGACACCGCGTGGAAGGGACCGGTGCCCGATACCGCGTGGAAGGGACCGGTGCCGGGGCAGCCGCCGATGAACCAGTTCCAGCAGCAGCAGCAGATGATGATGCAGCAGCAGATGATGATGATGCAGCAGCAGATGATGGGCGGGGGAAACATGATGGGCGGGATGATGGGAATGAACGCGATGGGAGGGAGGGGGAGGGGGGGGAATCCCATGGGCGGCCGAGGCGGCGGGCGGGGAGGTGGCCGAGGCCCTCCCCCGAAACGACCCAGATACTAATAGTTAGCAAACCTAATACAATCGCGAACAACCCAACACAATCGCCTTCGACGTCGCGTCAACGCACAACCTGAAAATGAGTCAGATCCTTTCCGGTTTTCCATAGATCGTGGGCGGTGCCGAGGACGCGCGTGCGGGACAAGGGTATCAAACTCTCCATAGCGATTATCGATACCCCTAGCAGTATTCGATGAATTTCGCCGCGGGCTACGTGGGCTCGGCCGGTGACGGCCTGAAGATCCGCAGGCTCGAGGAGGAGCGAAAGAAGCAGAATGAGCAGGCCGAGCGCGTCAAGGCTGAGCTCGCCGCCGAGTCTTCCAAGTCCCGCATCGTCAATTTCTCCGCGGGCAACTCCGAGGTGATCGAGAACGCGTTCAAGCAGGAGTCCGTGGGTCTGCAGACCAAGGAGCAGTTCGTGGAGAAGCGCGCGAACATCGAGCGAGAGTTGGAGGAGGAAAGGGCCAAGACGGAGAAGGCGGCGGCGGCCGCGGACGCCAAGCAGAAGGAGAAGAAGCGCAAGAAGCAGAAGAAGGAGCTGGGTGCCAAGCTGAGCTTCGGCGACGACGAGGAGTTCCAGGACGAGGACGCCGAGGACGAGTTCGTTCCCGCCAAGAAGGTTGGCAAGGTTGGCAAGAACCCGGAGGTGAAGACGCACTTCCTGCCGGATCGCGACCGGGAGGTGGCGGAGCGGGACGAACGCGAGCGGCTCAAGGCGCAGTTCCTCGCGGAGCAGGACGCAATCAAGAAGGAGAAGCTGCAGATCACGTTCAGCTACTGGGACGGTGGGGGGCACAGGCGGAAAGTCGAGTGCCTGAAGGGGGATACCATCGCGCAGTTCCTGGGCAAGGCGAGGGACATGCTGAGCAACGAGTTTCGCGAGCTGCGGCACTCGTCGACCGACGGGCTCATGTACATAAAGGAGGACCTCATCCTCCCGCACACCGCGACGTTCTACGACTTCATCGTGAACAAGTCGAGGGGCAAGAGCGGGCCGCTGTTTCACTTTGACGTCCACGACGACGTCAGGCTCAGGGGCGGGTCCAACGTGGAGAAGGAGGACTCGCACGCCGGCAAGGTGGTGCACAGGAGTTGGTTCGAGAAGAACAAGCACATATTCCCGGCGTCGCGGTGGGAACCGTACGACCCGCTGAAGGAACACGGGGGCTATAACGTCTACGCGGGCGAGAAGGACTGACCGAGAACGATTTGATTCACACAGCACTCGAGTGCGTGCAAGTCGCCGTCGGCTCGGGTGTGAAGGGCGCGGGTGGATGGGTTTCGGTCGATGCCTCGACGACGATGTAGCGATTGAACGGTAGAGACGGTAATGTAATGTTAACGGTAGCGCATGCATGCTCTGACACATCTTCGGCTCGTGAGCGCGTCGGGGGTCTGAGGCTTTGCGAGGGGGAATATTTTTCAAAGAATGTGAATGAAGGGCGTGGCGAAGACGATCATGAAGTAGAGTGTGTTCTTGGAGTGTGTGGTGGTGTTAATTGTTTGAACACCATGTGATTGTCGCGTTCGAGACGCGTTTGTCTTTTAGACACCTCGTGCTTGAGGCATTTAATCCTTCTTGGACTTCTTGGGGAGGAGCACGGAGTGGATGTTGGGGAGGACACCACCGGAGGCGATGGTGACGGTGCCGAGGAGCTTGGAGAGCTCCTCATCGTTGCGGAT
>Ga0209631_10001918_pt1 | contig 25612 bp, 20 predicted proteins | sample COG_08_FD_184752 | JGI IMG/M metagenome (GOLD analysis project Ga0209631, IMG submission 184752) | Pelagic Microbial community sample from North Sea - COGITO 998_met_08 (SPAdes) (version 2) | ecosystem: Environmental > Aquatic > Marine > Neritic zone/Coastal water | place: Helgoland, sampling... | reverse complement strand
AGGAAAAAACGGGGCAAGGCGTTCGCTCGGCCAGTTTGGCCAAAAGCCATCTGGCCTCAGCTAGGTCGCTAAAACACTCCGTAAATTGACCAAAAACCACCGCCCGAACCCCAGTCAACAATCCTGCATCCAGCCACTGTCGCCAGTCTCGCAGGATACGGGGAGCCGTTTCGCCCGTATCCTCAAAAAACAAGATGTGTCTAGAAAATCTTTGAGGCAAATACCGCGTGCCAATTAAATTACTTAAAACACTTAAGCACCCTCCAAACAACTGGCCGTCGATCGGACCGGTCATCGGCTTTGAACCCGTAACAGGACTAAGCTTGATATTCCCTGACCAAGGGTCACGCCCCTCCGCGCTTAAAAGATTGATCAAATTTGTGATTGTTGCACCATTTTGCCAGAGAGGAGACCCTGGCATAGGGGCATGTAGAGAAGACCATCCCAAAACTGTAAATAACCCGCTTTGAAGTGCTGTCACGTCTGAAAAACCAACCAAACATTTACGCTCCAATCCAGCTAACCGCTCCCAATCGATACGGCTCAATAAGTCGCTCGCGCCATATCCTCCTCTGGCGCTTAATATTATTCCCACTTCATCACTATGGAGCGCGTCGCTAATTTGGGCTGATCTCGCCAGAACCCCAGCCTCTTCCAAACGCGATAGCGTTGATAAGCCTAACGATTCATAGCTTACATCCAGTCCTGCCTTTCGAAGCATAGATAGGTGCCGATCAAGCAATTCGGCGACCGGCGGACCGCACGGTTCGATAACTTTAATGAGTTTATTGGTCATTACTTATTCAAAAATGTTCGCGTTGCAATCCGGGATCCGGAATCCCTTAATACCCTTTTGAATCGATCGGCATCACAAGGTGAAAAAGATACTTTTCATCAAAAGGATAGCTCATTTGCGCCAGCAACGCGGGTCTTATAGCATAAACAACTTTCCAAGGACTTTGCTAGGGTCCGTAATAATCGAGATCAAGCCCAATGTCCGTTGCTGTGGTTTTAAAAGGTTATCCGCGTCTTTCCGAGACATTTATCGCTCAGGAAATTCAAAGTCTCCAAAAAGCAGGTTTGGACCTCGAGCTGATTTCGCTCCGACACCCGACGGATACTGCGATCCACCCGGTTCATCGGGAAATCAACAAAACAGCCCTCTATCTTCCAGAATATCTCTGGCAGGAATCAACGCGAGTGATTCGAGCGTGGTGGCGGATCCGAAAATCACCCCATTATTCGTACGCGCGAAAAGTCTGGCTCAATGATTTAAGACGCGATTCAACCCCAAACCGCGTTCGACGATTTGGCCAATCCCTTGTTCTCGCGAATGAACTATCAGATGGCGTCACCCTAATTTATGCGCACTTTTTACACACACCGTCCTCAGTGGCACGTTATGCAGCCCTTCTACGAAATCTGCCTTGGTCCTTTTCCGCACACGCAAAAGATATCTGGACAACGCCGGAGTGGGAAAAGCGCGAAAAAATCAAAGACTGCGCCTGGGGGGTTACCTGCACGGAGATAGGGAGTGTCCATCTCAAAAGCCTATCCGACTCGCCCGACAAAATTACCCTGCTCTACCATGGTCTCGATATTCGCCGGTTCTCAGAACCGTCATCATTTGATGAAAAACGCAATGATGGAACATCTCGCAATAAAACGCTTCGACTCCTTAGTGTCGGAAGAGCGGTTCCCAAAAAAGGATTTTTAATTCTGCTCGAAGCACTCGCCGCTCTCCCCCAGGAATTTTATTGGCATTGGCAGCACGTCGGCGATGGCAGTGACTTAAGAAAACTTCAGGCGCACGCCGCCGACCTTAAGTTAGAGGACAAAATTAGCTGGCTCGGACCCCGTCCACAAGAAGAAATACTGTCACTTTACCGTCAGAATGATCTTTTTTTACTACCCAGCCGCATCACCAAAGATGGCGACCGGGACGGCTTGCCAAATGTTTTAATGGAGGCTGCTAGTCAAAAACTGGCGATCATCTCCACGGCGCTATCCGGCATTTGCGAGTTTATCGAGACAGACACTCATGGATTACTTGTCCCACCGGACGACTCAAGTTCGCTCCTAGGGGCAATTCGAAAGGCAGCGAATCCAGACCTCCGGTCAGCGTGGGCGGCCGCTGCATTCAAACGAGTTCATCATGAGTTTTCGCACCACGAAAACATTCTTCCGCTCGTGAAACTTATACGCCAGCACCAAGAGTCTACTCAATGAGAATCGGTTTTTATGCGCCGCTAAAATCTCCCTTTTCCGACTCGGCCTCTGGCGATCGAACCATTGCGCGACTTCTCATCAGAGCTCTCGAAATCGGCGGTCACGAAGTTCTGTTGATGAGCGAATTCCGATCGGTGGCAATAAGGGGTGATGAACTTCAGCAGCAAGACCTCGCGCGCCAGGGGCAAAAAGTCGTGAACGAGATGCTCGACGATCCTAACCATATGGTTCATTCAATCGACATCTGGCTCACCTATCACCTGTACCACAAGGCGCCTGACTGGCTCGGCCCGCAAGCTTCTGAAGCATTAAACATTCCCTACGTCGTTACCGAAGCATCGTACGCGCCTAAACAGATAGCAGGCCCCTGGCAGCTTGGACTCAAACAAGTTGAAAAATGTCTCTCGGTCGCGTCGGGGGTGATCTCGCTTAACCCACGGGACGTCGAGTGCATTCAATCACTGCTCAAACCGAAAGCAAAACAACTGTTACTCGCGCCATTTGCTGCGGACTCCCCCGATTTTTCTGATTCGCCGGAATCCGCAAAACAAACAATGTCCGCAAAATATAGGCTTAAGCCAAATTGCCCCTGGATAATCACCGTCGCAATGATGCGGTCCGGAGACAAATTGAAGTCTTATCTGACGCTTGCAGACGCTTTGGAACGCATCACCGACCTAGATTGGCAACTGATTGTCGTTGGCGACGGCAGCGAAAAGGATCAAATTGTTAAAGCGTTCTCCAACACAACAAAACGAGTCTGCTTTACGGGGGTTTTGGAGGAAACTGACATTGCTCAACTGTTAACAGCCGCCGATGTGTTTGCTTGGCCAGCGATAAATGAGGCATTCGGGATGGCAATTCTTGAAGCGCATCGGCACGGACTGCCGGTCGTCGCAGGTTACACTGACGGCGTCGCCGCTACGGTAGCGGATACGCAGACCGGATTTTTGACGCCGGCCGGTGATCCCGTATCATTCGCAAAAGCAATCTCTTCCTTAATTCAAGATGCGTCCATTCGCGCTCAGATGGCAAAAAATGCAAGGGATAAATTTCTGGAACAACATACAGTTGAACTAGCCGCTGAAACGATCCAGTTTTTTCTTTCACAGATAAAAACCCAATGAGTCAGATTCTTTTCGTGCGACATGGCCCGACCGAATGGAATGAGTCCAAACGAATTCAGGGGCGCACTGATGTTGAATTAAGCGCCGATGGAGAGAGATTAGCTGCGTCCTGGCGATTGAAACCACCTTACGCTGACTGGCATTGCTTCTGCAGTCCGCTAAAACGTGCGCGCCAAACTGCAAACCTACTCGGTTTCACAAGTATGACCCCGGTAGACCCCCTTCAGGAGATGCATTGGGGTCATTGGGAAGGACACACCCTCGAGTCACTACGCCGTATCGATCCGCAAGCATTTCGCCGGAATGAAGATCGCGGGCTTGATTTTCGACCGCCCGGAGGGGAAAGCCCCCGAGAAGTTTGCCATCGATTAAGAATGTGGCTCAACACGCTTTCGAATCAACACCTTCCTGCTGTCGCGGTTTGTCATAAAGGCGTGCTGAGGGCTGCTTTAAGCATTGCGATAGATTGGGATATGATGGACGATCCACCTGAGAAACTTCGCGATGGATGCGGGCATTTGTATCGTCTTGAAAATCAGAACCTCGTTCTTGAAAAAATTAATATCAAACTCAGCTCAGACTAAACAATCAAAATGATAAAAAAACGAGCGCGTGAGATAGGTCTAAACTTCCCCGGCATCACGGGTCCGAACAATGCCATAACCGATATACATGGTGTTGAGGTTGGATACACCACTTTAATTGAAGGCGACGGGCCTTTGAGGTGTGGTGCAGGCCCTATTCGAACGGGCGTCACTGCACTACTCCCTCGCGGACGGGATCCGATCCCGAAACCGGTCTGGGCTGGCATACACCGGTTTAACGGCAACGGCGAGATGACAGGCACCCATTGGATAGAGGACGGCGGTTATTTTCTTGGGCCAATCATGATGACCAACACCCACAGCGTTGGCCGAGTGCATCAGGCGGCTGTTCAATGGATGATTGATACCTATCCAAAACACTGGGGAAATGAGCATTTATGGGCCATGCCAGTCGTGGCGGAAACTTATGATGGGATGCTAAACGATATAAACGGTCTTCACATTAGCGAGGCGCATGCGCGCGCCGCCCTAAACAATGCCGTGACGGGACAGATAAGCGAAGGAAATGTGGGTGGCGGCACCGGTATGATTTGCTATGAATTTAAAGGCGGAACCGGAACCTCATCACGACAAATTAAGATTTCCGAAAACCAGTACCAGGTCGCTGCGCTGGTTCAGGCTAATCACGGACGGCGAGAGGATTTGACGATCCTTGGCTCACCCGTAGGCAAACATTTCACCCACGACCTGATGCCGCGTGATCTTGAATTTGGCTCTATTATTGTAATTATTGCAACTGATGCACCCCTGATGCCCCACCAACTAAAACGCCTTGCTAAACGCGGCACTATCGGCATCGCGCGGGGCGGAACCACTGGAGAAAATGGTTCTGGAGATATCTTTCTCGCTTTCAGCACGGCTAATGAGGTGCCAATTGAATCGATGAGCCGCGTGAACAATGAATTTGAATGGGCCGGCGATGACCTTTGTAATTCAATTTATGAGGCAGCGGTCCAATCAGTCGAGGAAGCGGTGGTTAACGCTTTAATTGCGGCTGAAAGCATGGATACCCTAAGACCATTCGGTTTTCCCTGTTCAGCAATCAACCCTACAGATCTCGTCACGATTGTTAATCGTTATCAGTGCTAACACTGCGACATTAAAATGTTCTCGCTATATTAGACACTGCTCAGATCGAGTTTAGGCTTCTCGCTTCAGCCACTTTTGGACCAGCTGAACATCGCCATCAACAAAATCAAGTCTTTTATAAAAGCCGCGCACGAGTAAATTATCGTGTCGAATCATGGCGTGAATCTTAGGCACGTCCCGATCAATCAGCCACTGCTCGGCAGAAGCCATCAATGCCCTCCCAATCCCTTGGGTTCGATAATCTGGGGCGACTGCAAGATAATAGACCCAACCTCGATGGCCATCGCAGCCCACCATCACACTTCCACATAATGTTTGATCGAGATAAGTAATAAGCAATTCAGACGACGGATTTTCAACGCACTGCCGAATATCGTCCAAAGGATTATTCCACGGCCGGATTAAGTCGCACACCTGCCAAAGCGCTAACAAATCATCCTGGTGATCAGAAACATAACTTTTAAATATCAGATTATCAGGCGCCGGCATAACGGTTACTCAAAATACTTTGTCAATGCCCTTGCAGAATTTTTTGCCCCGTTGCAGGTTTCTCTCGGGAAGCGAGACAGGTTGGCATCGGTCATTTTACTAACCAGATCACAAAGCCTCTCAGCGCTAAGTGTCTCCTCGGAGAGCACGCGCGCACGCCCCATTGACTCCAATCTTTTGGCGCGGGCAGATTGCTCACTCTGGCCACCCTCGCCTTCAAATGGAATGACTACTGCAGGTGCACCCGTTGTCAGAAGATCAACAACTGTGTTGTATCCCACCTGAGAAATCGAAATCGCGCATTGACTTAAGAGTTGGCGGAAATCAGAGCGATTCGCCTCTACAATTACCTTATCGCCCCCCAGCATCTTTATCTCTGTTTTTAAACGCTCTGCTGGATTTGAGCCGAGCAAAAGACGCCAGGGCCGTGAGCACTGCGATAAGGCGCATGCCCTCGATGCGGCCCGATAAATTTTCTCCCCGGCGGCACCGCCCCCCGCAGAAACCAGTATTTCGGACGCTTCATCGATCTTCCGTAACTCAGTTTGACCAGAATAAGACGAATTTGTATCAACTAGGCCTGTATAACCCATAATCGACTTGATGCTCGCAGCTTTAGTAAAAGACGCCTCAAACGGCAAAAACTCGGGATCGCCATGAACAAGCACCTCATCATAAAATTGGTTTAACACATCTAGAGATTCATCCTCCCGTTGATTCGAACGAATTTGAACGCTATCGCGCACTGAACAGACCACCTTCGTTCCCGTTTTTTTTGCTTCTTTTAGCAGCGGCATAATCTCAAAGCGAAACCGGCGTCGACCGAACGGAAAAAGCTCAGTTACCAAGACCGAAGGTCGGTTGTCGGAAAATATGCGCAGTAATTTATCCGCTCGCCTCTGCTCAAGCTCTGATGTTACCGGTAGCCCGTCTTGATCGACGATCGAGGAGAAAGAAAGGTCAGCACTTTTGACAGGTGGTAACTGATGCACCCGGACCGCTTTGAACATCTCCTGTTTGACCGGAATCCCGCCGCTGACAACCCGGACATCTAGCCCTTCCTCCAGACACGCCTGTGCGATAGCAAGGGTCCGCCTGAGATGCCCTATTCCAAGAAGATGCTGGACATAAAAAAGAATCAATTTAAGACAGTCGCCAAAAAATCAGCCAATACCTTGTTGAACTTCTTCTGACGGCGTAATTAGAGCCTTGACGCGATTACAGATAACCTCTAAACCATCAAGAAATTGATCCGCACCATGATCGGAAGGCAAAGACTGACGCTCCAGATGAATCAACGCTTTGGCCATCGCGTCGGGAGAGCGGTCTCCGTCACCGTTTAGCATTGAAACCAATCCAAGAGAAGTCGCGCGATGAGCGCGGAGCGTCTGCTCCATTCTCGGGGTCGAGCGTGGTATCAAGAGCGCCCGCTTATTAAAAGACAGAATTTCGCAAAACGTGTTGTATCCGCCCATCGCCACAATGCCGTCAGCCCGATCCATCAGAATTTCCATATTGGCATTGAACGTAATCATTTGCACATCAGCAAGAACCGCCGCTCGCCTTTGAAAACGATGTCGTACTGCCTGCGCCATGAAGGGGCCCATAACGATCACGACGGACTTAGACGGTCGCGGCTTTTGCTCAAGTGCGCTTAGCACCCAATCAACCAATGTTTCACCATCACCGCCACCGCCCGGTGTCACCAGCAGAAACGGATCTTCGGGCAAACTGACTGGCGCTTTTGCAATATCAGGCACGGAGCGTCTTAAGTAGCCGGTATATACCATCCGGTCGAAGCTTGCTCGGCTGACCCCCAGTTCTGCGAGCGGATTACCCATAGAGGCGGTGCCAAAAACCCATAACTCGGAGTACAGTTTCTCGAGATCACGGGGCGTGCCGCGCTTGTCCCACTCTTTTCTTAAAATCACCGGATCATCAAGAATATCTCGCAACCCAAGCACCGTGCTTACCCCGGCATCACGTAAACGCTTCAGGGTATCGGTAACCTCACCTTTTAACCCTAGCGGTTCTTTATCGACCAGAAAAAGATCGGGTGAAAACGTCTTTGCAGTCTGATCAAGAATTGAACTTCTCAATCGAAGGGTTTGGGATAAGTCAATATGATCCGATAGCGACGTATAGTCACCACCGCGAAGTTTCACGACCCCAGGAATACGCACAAAATCAACGCGACTTTTAAAATCAAAGCTTCCGATGATGGGCGATCCCGACACAATCAGAACTCTAAGCCCTGCAAAACGGTCGACAAGCGCGTGTGCAATCGTTCGACACCGGCGTAAGTGACCCAGCCCAAACGAATCATGACTGTAAATCAAAATTCGTTTTCCGTGAAGTGATGCGTCCATATTTTTCTTTAACTCAGTTGACCGAGGACACCATGATCTTGCCACTGGCCACCGCTACTTCAACCTTGTTCTGATTATCGCAAATGCAAGTGAGCTCAATTACTCCGCCTTCGAATTTTGGCTTATCCTGTTTATCAATCACTTGCCAGGCTGCTCGCAGTGTATCTCCCGGTCTGACAGGGGCCATAAACTTACAATTATGCTCAAGATAAGCAATCGCCGTACCAGCGAAATAAATTCCAATAGGCGCAGCTATGAAAGCACTAGTAAAAGGACCATGCAAAATCCGCCCGCCGAATCTTGACTGCGCCGCAAAGGTTTCATCAACATGCAAAGGATTAAAGTCGCCAAACAGCCCCGACGCTGTAACAAGATGAGTTTCGGTAATCGTCAGCACGTAATCAAACTCGTCGCCGATACTCACTTCGTCATAAAATTTTCCGCAAGGAACGCGCATCAAAATAATCTCTTGAATTTTCAATACGGATTATAAACGGCGTTTTCGCCAAGTCTTAGTCCCAATTTATGAAACGCAAGGCTCTCAAAAAGACGCAGAATAAGCGATCGCTGCCTGACATATGAAAAAAAACTCGGTAGGATTAGCGTTCTGATTTTTGGAGGATTCTCGTGTCTATTTTTGATTTTCAGTTAGAAAAAAATCGAGCTAATTTCGAGCCGTTAACGCCAGTGAGTTTTTTGAAGCGAGCGGCTCAAGTAGTACCTGACCATGTTGCGATCATCCATGGCAAAAGGCGTTATACCTATAGGACGTTTCTTGACCGATCATGTCGGCTCGCGAATGCGCTCAGCGCTCGCAACATTGTGGCGGGAGACTGTGTTGCGATCATGGCCGCGAACACCCCAGAGATGCTCGAGGCCCACAACGCAGTACCCATGATTGGGGCAGTACTCAACTCACTCAACATCAGACTTGATCCGCAAACAATTGCGTTCGTTCTTGAACATGGTGAGGCGAAAGTGCTGCTAACTGACTGCGCATTCTCGCCTGTGGTTAAAGATGCATTGGCGCTTATTGATCGGGAGATTTTAGTCATCGACATCGATGACTCCGAAAGTGAAGGCGGCGAACGACTGGGTGAGATGACCTACGAAGAATTTATTGAGTCTGTCTCAGGGGAATTCTCAAGCGAACAACCGACCGATGAGTGGCAGGCGCTTTCGTTGCTTTACACTTCTGGGACCACAGGAAATCCGAAAGGATGTGTTTATCACCATCGAGGTGCTTACCTTAACGCGATCGGCAATATGACCACGATGGGTCTTAATCGGAACTCGGTTTACCTTTGGACATTGCCCATGTTTCACTGCGACGGATGGACATTTACATGGGCGGTCACCGCAGCGATGGGTACTCATGTATGCCTTCGCGCTGTGGAACCCAAAGCCGTGTTTGACTCAATCTCAGAGAATTCCGTAACCCATATGTGTGGCGCGCCAATTGTGATGAATCTTTTAGCCAACGCGCCAAAGGAGATGAAAACACCCTTCTCTCAAACTGTTGAGATCGCGACCGGCGGGGCTGCACCGCCTTCCGCCGTCATTGAGGCGATGGAGGCGGACGGTTTTCACGTGACTCATCTCTACGGTCTCACTGAAACCTATGGTCCAGCAACTGTTTGCATTCCGCAAGACGATTGGCAGACGCTTCCGCTGCAACAGCGCTCCGCCCGTATGTCAAGACAAGGGGTACATTACGCAACGCTGGAAAACGCCAGCGTTAAACACTCTCAGACAATGGTTGACGTTCCATGGGATGGAGAAACGTTCGGCGAAGTAATGGTTCGAGGCAACACCGTCATGAAAGGCTACCTCAAGAATCCCGAGGCGACTGATGATGCGTTTTCCGGGGGCTGGTTCCACAGCGGAGATATCGCGGTTAGGCATGCCGATGGCTACATTGAAATTAAAGACCGTTCGAAGGACATTATCATTTCAGGAGGGGAGAATATTTCAAGTCTCGAAGTTGAAGAGGTTTTATTCCGCCACCCAAAAGTTCTGGAGGCAGCAGTCGTTTCAAAATCAGATGAAAAATGGGGCGAAAGCCCATGCGCATTTATTACCCTGCGCGAGGGCGAGGCCGCAACCGCAGAGGAGATTATGACGTTTTGTCGCGATAATATGGCTCACTATAAAACGCCGCGTACCGTGGTCTTTTGTGATCTACCCAAGACTTCCACCGGAAAAATTCAAAAATTTGTTCTTAGAGATCAGGCAGAAAATTTGTAGCGACTGGGAATCATGAAACAGCCTCTATCTATTTGGGGTCGGTGTTAGTCTGTAATTAAATCATCAGACCGGATGACCCCATCGCTGAGAATCTCGCAACGCAGGCCGCCCTTATGGGTTAACTGCTTAACAAGTCCAGGAATCTGCAAAAGATTTTGCAGATAAGCGCACGGCTCACAAAGTTCGATTCCACGAAGTCTGACCCCGCCCACCGAAAACGACTTACCCTCAAGGGAGTTCAGTTGAACATCCCGGGTAATTAAATTACGCCGAAATTGGGTCGCACTCAGATTCAGCGAAAAGATTTGGTTAAATTCGTCAATCGCTTCCGCCTCGATAAGCGTAATCTGAGTCTCCGGCGCCGCATTCGGCTTGCAATATCGATCCCCGCTCAGACCTGTACCCGGTATTGCCTCAATCTCGGCGACCTCCTGAATCTCCCCGCCCTCCGAAGGCGCAATACAGATTTGATCAATGCGTCCTTTACTCATTCTAAAATCCTCCTCTAAAGGGGAATATTGCCGTGCTTGCGCCACGGATTCTGGAGATGCTTGTTCTTCAGCATTTTAAGTGACCGACAGACACGCTTCCGAGTTTCGCTAGGCAAAATAACGTCATCAATGAAACCGCGATGCCCTGCAACAAATGGGTTCGCAAATTTCTGTCGATATTCCTCAGTTCGTTTTTCGATTTTTTCTGCATCACCGATGTCCTGGCGAAAAATTATCTCTACGGCGCCCTTGGGGCCCATGACCGCGATCTCAGCGGTCGGCCAAGCAAAGTTTACATCCCCACGAAGATGCTTCGACGCCATCACATCGTAAGCGCCACCATAGGCCTTACGAGTAATAACAGTCACTTTTGGTACAGTGCATTCCGCATAAGCGTATAGCAGTTTTGCACCATGACGAATAATGCCACCATACTCTTGCGCTGTACCCGGCAAGAATCCGGGCACGTCCACCAAAGTAACAATGGGAATCGAAAACGCATCACAAAATCTAATGAAGCGGGCTGCTTTGGTGGAGGATTGAATATCCAGACATCCGGCGAGGATCATCGGCTGATTGGCAACAATACCAACCGGACTGCCCCCCATCCGTCCAAAGCCGGTCAAAATATTGCCTGCATAATCGGGTTTAAGCTCAAAAAAATCACCGTTATCAACGATTTTTTCAATCAGCTCATGCATGTCGTAAGGCTTATTCGGGTTGTCCGGAATGAGTGAATTCAGGGATTCCTCTTCACGATCAACCTGATCCGTTAGATCCCACTGTGGCAACTCGTCCACGTTACTTGACGGCAGAAAGCCGACCAAGCGTCGGACACTTAAGATGGCATCGATGTCATTTTCAAACGCCCTATCTGCAACACCTGACTTAATTGAGTGTGTCGTCGCTCCGCCCAACTCTTCATGACTCACCGTTTCGTGGGTGACTGTTTTGACCACCTCCGGTCCCGTCACATACATGTAAGATGAATCCCTCACCATGAAGACAAAATCCGTAATCGCTGGAGAATAAACAGCGCCGCCCGCGCATGGCCCCATAATCATGGATATCTGAGGAATCACACCAGAGGCCAGAACATTTCGCTGAAAAACCTCTGCATATCCAGCAAGTGAGTCAATGCCTTCCTGAATTCGCGCCCCGCCAGAGTCGTTTAAACCAATTACGGGCGCGCCCACTCTCATCGCATGATCAAGAATTTTGCATATTTTTCCGGCATGCGCCTCTGAAAGTGAGCCGCCAAAAACCGTAAAATCTTGACTGAAAACAAAAATCGTTCGGCCATTAATCGTGCCATGGCCTGTAACAACGCCATCGCCAGGTACTGTCTTGCCTGGCATGTCGAAGTCAGCGCAGCGATGCTCAACAAAAACATCCCACTCTTCAAAGCTGTCTTCATCCAGTAAAACGTCAATACGTTCTCGAGCCGTTAACTTGCCCTTTGCGTGTTGAGCCTCGACACGTTTTTGACCACCACCCTCTTGGGCGGCACGTCGGCGCCTTTCGAGCTCTTCAATAATTTCGCGCATCAGGCACCGTCATCCTGTCTATCAATCACCGAGAGCACGTCTCGCGCCGCAACAAGGATGGGGGTGCCTGGTCCAAACACTGCGGCCACTCCCAGCTCGGTCAATTTATCGCTGTCTGTTTTCGGAACAACACCCCCAAGCACAACTTTAATATTCTCTGCATCATGCTTAGAAAGAAGTTTGAGAACCTCAGGCACCAAGGTTGAATGTCCTGCTGCCTGCGATGAGATACCGATCACGTGCACATCGTTATCAATCGCCTGACGAACAACTTCGTCCGGTGTTTGAAATAATGGTCCGACATCAACATCGAAACCCACATCAGCAAACCCGGTAGCAATTATCCGGGCACCCCGATCATGTCCGTCCTGGCCAATTTTTGCGACCAGAATACGCGGTCGTCGCCCAAATCGCTCTGCAAAATGTATTACATCATTTTTGAGCGCTTCAAAAATTTCGTCCTGCTGATATGCCTCTCCATACACGCCTGAAATCGTCCCCACTTGGGCCTGATGTCGGCCAAATACATCCTCCAACGCGGAAGAGATTTCGCCTACCGTGGCCCGTAATCGTGCTGCCTCAACGGCATACTCTAGCAGGTTCGCATCTTCCGTCATTGCAGCTTTCTTAAGCGCGCTAAGGGACATCTGGCACTTCTGCTCATCGCGGTTCAAACGAACCTGCTTTAATCGCTCAATCTGCTCACGCTTGACTTCGGTATTATCGATACTGAGAATTTCGACATCAGTCTCGGCATCGGGTTGATAGCAATTAACACCCACGACCGCTTCTTCTCCACGGTCGATCCTTGCCTGTTTACGTGCTGCTGCCTCTTCGATCCGAAGTTTCGGTAAGCCACTGGTCACAGCGGTAGTCATACCGCCCATGGCTTCAATCTCGTCGATCATTTCACGGGCGTGCGCAACTAAACTTGCGGTCAAACTTTCAACGTAAAAAGAGCCTCCCAACGGATCAACCACTCTGTGAACGCCGGCTTCTTCTCGCATGATCAATTGCGTATTTCGCGCGAGATGGGCTGAAAAATCGGTGGGTAGGGCTAACGCTTCATCAAAACTGTTGGTATGCAACGACTGGGTGCCGCCGAGAACGGCTGCTAACGCTTCGATCGTGGTTCGGACAATATTGTTATAGGGATCCTCACTTGTCAGACTGACCCCTGAGGTCTGACAGTGGGTTCGCAGCATGAGAGAGCGTGAATCAGTCGGCGAAAACTTCTCCTCAACAAGCTGTGCCCAAAGCAGTCGTGCAGCTCTTAGCTTGGCAATCTCCATAAAGAAGTTCATGCCAATGCCAAAAAAAAACGAAAGACGTGGGGCAAACTGGTCAATCCCTAATCCGCGAGAGACGGCTGTCCGAGCATACTCAATTCCGTCAGCTAATGTATACGCAAGCTCTTGTACTGCCGTCGCGCCCGCTTCCTGAATGTGATACCCCGAGATCGAGATGGGATTAAAGCGAGGCATTCGTGTCGCTGTATAACCGATAATATCCGCCACAATGCGCATAGACTCCCGAGGAGGATAGATATAGGTATTGCGCACCATAAACTCTTTTAAAATATCGTTTTGCAATGTCCCCGATAATGCTGTCTGATCCACCCCCTGCTCTTCGCCCGCAACAATAAACATTGCAAGTACCGGAAGCACTGCTCCATTCATCGTCATTGACACCGACATCTTGTCAAGCGGGATGCCATCGAAAAGAACTCGCATATCCTCAACAGAATCAATCGCGACTCCGGCCATGCCGATGTCTCCCGAAACTCTTGGATGGTCAGAGTCATACCCGCGATGGGTCGCCAGATCAAAAGCCACAGACAGGCCACTCTGGCCCGCCGCCAAATTACGCCGGTAAAACGCGTTCGACGCCGCAGCGGTTGAAAAACCGGAGTATTGTCGAATTGTCCATGGACGCCCGGCATACATCGTTGCGCGCGGACCTCGAGTAAAAGGCGGGAAACCCGGTAAATCATTTTGGCGTCCAATCGCCTCTAGATCTTCAGCCGTGTATAACGGTTTAATCGTGATCCCTTCCGGCGTTTGCCACTCAAGATCAGTTGCGTCCCGTCCTTTTAATTCCTCACCTGCGAGGCTGCGCCAGTCATCAAGGTTTGGGGTCTTGGTATCAGTCATCACGTATTGTTATTCTGAACGGGGATAGCCAATGGTTAACAGCGCTTCAGTTATTTCAGTGAGAATCTCTGGATCATCGATCGTCGCGGGCATCTTCCATTCTTTTCCATCAGCAATTGCCCGCATCGTGCCACGCAAGACTTTTCCAGATCGAGTCTTTGGTAAACGCTTAACAACAAGCGCTTGTTTAAATGCGGCCACCGGGCCGATACGCTTCCTGACAAGTGTAACGACTTCGCCAGAAATCTCGACGGTCGAGCGAGTACAGCCCGCGTTTAATACCAAAAATCCAAGGGGGATTTGCCCCTTCAGGGCATCGGCAACTCCAGTGACGGCGCACTCAGCCACATCAGGATGATCCGAAAGTACCTCCTCCATGGCGCCAGTCGACAATCGATGACCTGCAACATTAATGATGTCATCGGTTCGAGACATCACATAAACATAGCCATCAGCATCAATAATACCGGCATCCGATGTATTGTAAAAACCGGGAAATCGCTCGAGATAAGATTGAATAAACCGTTCTTTCGCATTCCATAAAGTTGGAAATGACCCCGGCGGAAGCGGTAATTTCAACGCCAGCGTCCCAATCTCACCGGGGGCTACCTCTTCCCCCGCTTCTGACATCACCCTTAAATCCCAACCGGGCACTGGCAGAGAAGACGATCCTTCGCGAACCGGCATTGCTTCAATGCCCACACAATTTGCTGCAATCGACCACCCTGTTTCGGTTTGCCACCAATGGTCAATCACCGGGACGCCGAGATAGTTCTCAGCCCAATGCAGGGTATCAGGATCGGTGCGCTCTCCAGCCAGAAACAGATATTTGAGAGATGATAAATCGTACCGGCCGATGTGTTCGCCAGTCGGATCTTCTTTCTTAATTGCCCGAAAAGCCGTGGGCGCTGTAAACAATACGCTGACGTTATGTTCGCTAATAACGCGCCAAAATGCGCCGGGATCCGGCGTACCAACCGGCTTACCCTCATAAAGAATGCTCGTGTTGCCAGCGAGCAGTGGCGCATAAACAATATATGAATGCCCCACGACCCACCCCACATCTGATGCGGCCCAAAAAGTTTCGCCCGGTTTTACGCCGTAAATGTTTTCCATGGTCCACTTAAGCGCGACAGCATGGCCTCCGTTGTCCCGGACCACACCTTTCGGCTGGCCTGTCGTGCCAGACGTATACAAGATGTACAGCGGATCGGTTGCTTTTACAGGCACGCAATCATGCGGACGGGCTAAAGCCATTTCCGCCTGCCAATCAAAATCTCGACCATCGACCATAGTGGCCGCTACCGCTGGCCGTTGCAGCACGATGCAGCATTCCGGCTTTTGTGTTGCAAGGTCAATCGCCTCATCCAAAAGAGGTTTGTACTCGACCACACGGCCAGGCTCAATCCCACAGGAGGCACAGACAATCGCGCGGGGCGTCGCATCATCAATCCGTACCGCTAACTCATTCGCGGCAAAACCACCAAAGACGACAGAATGAACCGCACCAAGGCGAGCGCAAGCCAGCATTGCGACTACCGCTTCCGGCACCATTGGCATGTAAATGATGACCCTGTCGCCTTTCGAAATCCCTCGCGCAGCGAGCACACCTGCGAAGTGAGCAACCTCGTCTCGTAACTCCAGAAAACTAAACGTTTTTTTATTCCCCGTCACTGCAGAGTCATAAACGAGGGCTGGTTGATCACCCAATCCATTTTGAACATGGACATCAACCGCATTAAAACAGGTATTAAGTTCGCCGCCCACAAACCACCGGTAATGAGGGGGATCCGAATCATCTAAAACTCGATCGAAGGGGCGCACCCATTCTATATTTTCAGCCGCCTTTTTCCAGAACGCCTCTCGATCAACCAAAGATTGTTGATAGGCGCGGGCGTACGAGTTTTCAGTGTTATCGCTCATAATCGTTTCTCGTGGCCTTAAGCAACACTCTGTTCAGAATTGATGCGCTCGCTTCGCAAATATCGAATACCGTTATCATGCTGCTCTGGTAAAATTTGACTATATTTAAGGCTAAAAAAATTTAAACAGTTATTTGTCGTTTTGGCATCCCACCATCCGATCGCATCGCTTATCGACTCGCTAATTGTAGCGGTTTGTGAATATTTACCAAAGGATCACTTATGAGCTATCAACACATCTTAAATGAAATACACGGCGGAGCCGCCCTTATCACTTTAAATCGCCCAGATGCATTAAACGCCCTCTCTGACGATTTAATGGATGAGCTCGGCCATGCCCTGGCTGGGTATGAGGACAATGACGAGATCGGCGCGATCGTGATCACCGGAAGCGAAAAAGCATTTGCGGCTGGTGCGGACATCAAGAACATGAAAGATCGTTCATATATGGACGTCTATCTGGGAAACTTTATTGGCCGCAACTGGGAAAAAGTCACCGACTGCCGTAAACCGGTCATCGCAGCGGTCGCAGGTTACGCCCTCGGCGGCGGATGCGAACTGGCCATGATGTGCGATTTTATCATCGCCGCAGAAACAGCAAAGTTCGGACAGCCCGAAATCAAAATCGGCATTATCCCTGGCGCAGGCGGCACGCAGCGGCTCACGCGATTCGTCGGCAAATCAAAAGCCATGGAAATGTGCCTGACCGGAAGAATGATGGATGCAGAAGAAGCCGAACGATCCGGTCTTGTCAGTCGAATCGTTCCTGCTGGCGAACTTATCGACGAGGCGTTGAAAACGGCTCAATCGATTGCCAGTCTCTCAACACCTTCCGTCTTTATGGCAAAAACGGCGGTCAATAAGGCTTATGAAACCACTCTGGCCGAGGGCGTATCTGCGGAGCGACTCATGTTTCAGTCGCTTTTCGCAACCGATGACCAGAAAGAAGGCATGGCCGCATTCTCGGAAAAGCGATCTGCGATCTGGAAAAACAAATAATGAATGTCGACGGGAATGCCTATCGCTCGATCTGGATTGATACCAATGACGACTTAGTGAGGGTCGTTGATCAAACCAAACTCCCGTTTCAATTTGAAATAAAGACGCTTGATTCGGCACCCCAAACTGCCAATGCCATTCATGACATGATTGTTCGCGGGGCGCCGCTCATTGGCGCGACTGCAGCTTGTGGCCTATTTTTGGCCGCAAAAACTGATCCCAGTGATAATTATCTGAACAGTGCCTGTCATGAGTTGCTCAGCTCACGCCCCACGGCTGTAAACCTTAGGTGGGCCCTTGATCGAATGTATCCTGATTTGCTAACGGCGCCGGTAGATAAACGACAAGAGTTGGCTCGAACATTAGCGCAGCAAATCTGCAATGAGGATATAAAAACCAATAGCGCGATAGGTGATCATGGATTTGGGCTTATCCGTGAGATCGCAATTAAAAATGCGGGCAAAATCGTCAACATACTCACCCATTGCAACGCGGGATGGCTGGCCACAGTAGACTGGGGAACCGCGCTGGCACCAATTTTTAAGGCGCATGATTCTGGAATCAAGGTTCATGTCTGGGTCGATGAAACTCGGCCCCGAAATCAAGGGGCGTCTTTGACAGCATGGGAACTCAACGCTCATGGCGTCCCACATACGGTGATTTCGGATAACGCCGGGGGGCATCTCATGCAACAGGGTGGCGTCGACCTATGTATCGTCGGCTCCGATCGGACCACTCGTGGGGGAGATGTGTGCAATAAGATTGGCACTTATCTGAAGGCCCTTGCGGCCTACGACAACCAACTGCCGTTTTACGCGGCGCTTCCCAGTTCAACGATTGATTGGACAATCACCGATGGCGTAGGTCAAATTCCCATTGAAGAACGTGCCGAAGAAGAGGTCACCCATATTTCGGGCATAGACGAGCATGGCGAAACCCGGAAAATTCGGCTTGTGCCACAAGAAAGTCCGGCTGCAAATCCCGCCTTTGATGTCACCCCCCGACGACTCATCAGCGGAATTATTACAGAGCGCGGGGTAATAGCGGCAACAGAAAGCGATCTTTTGAGCATGTTTCCAGAGTTTATTGACACCCCGACCCTATAATCGCCTTTAGTCAAAAAAATAATCTATCAGCAGGAAAAATTTTGCAGCACTTTAACCTGAATGTTTGGCGTCGCACCCGGTCAGTCACCGTTGCCCTTGCGTTAGGCGCTGCGGTTCTAGTTACTAATTCAAACGCGCAAGTCAGCAAAGCACTCCCTCTGCTCGAACCCGATGTTCAGCACAGCCAATCGCTCAAACTTATTAATTACTTTGTCGAGCGCTACCACTATCAGAAAACCCGTCTAGACGACTCACTGTCCTCCCAAATTTTCGATCGATATCTTAATGCGCTAGACAATAGTCGAGCCTATTTCACATCTTCCGACATCGAGGCGTTCGAATCCTTCAGGTTTAGTCTCGACAACTCGCTTTTAAGTAATAAAGCGACCCCTTTTTACGAGATCTTTAACGTTTACCAGGAACGGGTTCTGGATCGACTCGAATTCGCAATTAGTCAACTCGATCAATCGTTTGATTTCTCGATTAATGAAGACTACCAGTTCGACCGAGATGAAGCGCCATGGGCGATCGACACCGCCGAACTCAATGAACTCTGGCGCAAACGTGTTAAAAACGACGTCCTCACCCTTAAACTAGAGGGCAAGGCGCACGACGACATTATCGATACCCTACGGGATCGTTACTCCCAGCAAGAACGCCGGACTCGTCAGATATCCAGTCAGGATGTTTTTCAAACCGCAATAAATGCGTACATGACCTCGATCGAGCCGCACACGGGTTATTTCTCGCCGCGGGCGACTGAAAATTTCAAGATTCGAATGAGTTTGTCGCTGGAAGGTATCGGCGCCGTCTTACAAATGGAAAATGAATTTACTGTTGTCCAGCGGGTCGTTCCCGGAGGGCCGGCAGAACTAGAAGGAAATCTCAAAGCCGGCGATCGCATTGTGGGTGTTGGTCAAGGCACGGATGATGCCGTCATTGATGTGGTCGGTTGGCGGCTCGACGATGTGGTCGATCTCATTCGTGGAGCCAAGGGAACGATCGTGCGACTACAAATTCGACCCGATCCAAAAAGCGGCGCTTCCGAAGCAAAGCTGCTCTCGATTACGCGAGACCAGATAAAGCTTGAAGAACAAGCTGCCCAAAAAAGTGTGATCGAGATTCAAGACGGTGATCTCCGCCATCGAATCGGGGTTATCGACATTCCCACGTTCTATGTCGATTTTGACGCCCGAGCTCGTGGCGACGAGAACTTCAGGAGCACGACATCGGACGTCCGCCGACTCATTACCGAACTTGAGGGCGACCAGATTGACGCCCTCATTATCGATTTGCGCGGCAACGGTGGGGGCGCTCTATCCGAAGCAACAGCGCTTACGGGTCTTTTTATCGAATCAGGACCCGTTGTTCAGGTTCGAGATGCTCGAGGGCGAACGAGAATCAATCGTGACCCCGAGAATGATCTGGCCTACGCGGGACCGCTGGCTGTTGTCGTCGATCGAGATAGTGCTTCAGCATCCGAAATCTTTGCAGGCGCTATTCAGGACTATCGTCGCGGCATTATCCTTGGGGAGGATACTTTTGGTAAAGGAACCGTTCAGAATCTGATTGATTTAGATCAATACGCCCAAGACTCAAGTGTGCCGCTGGGGCAGTTGAAAGTCACGATTGCACAATTTTTTCGAGTGAGTGGCGCAAGCACGCAACACCGTGGCGTTACCCCGGATATCCAAATACCGTCGGCTCAGGTCATTGACGACTACGGCGAACGGTCACTTAAAAATGCCCTGCCCTGGGATGAAATTGATCCCGTCGAATTTGCGAGCTACCCCGAGTCAATACAGGATCGTGAGTTGAGCACGCTTCGGTCTCTCCATGAAGGTCGAGTCAATTTGGATCCCGATTTTGCCTACCTGAAGGGTTTGCGAGCAATTGATCAACCTCTTGCTGTCGCCACAAAAGTATCCCTTCTCGAAGCTGATCGGGAGCGCTCAAGAGATCAACGCGCCGCTGATCAGGAGGCCTTGATGAAAACGCTTGAAGCCTCTCATCAAATGACACGAAAAATCGGTCAGGATGTTCTTCCGAGGGATATCATTCTTATTGAGTCGGCCCGCATCTTGGCGGACTTTACATTCGGTAATTTTGACGGGCGCATCGTCGTAGAAACCGGCTTCAACTCAATTGAGCGCAACAACTTAGCCACCACCCCAATCACTCCTTCAGCGACTCAATAAAGCTTCAGAACCCAATAGTGCGTTTCTCGAAATTTGGTGATCACCTAAAAGCGGACTCAGGTATCCTGGGGTTAATGCAGGATATCGATGCGGCCATGACGGGTCCTGATCCCATGTTGTTACTGGGTGGTGGCAATCCTGCACGGATCCCTGCTGTACAAGAGGTCTTTCGAAGTTCGATGCAACAACTGCTCAATGATGGGGACCGATTTGAAAGCATCGGGGGAAGTTATGATGGGGCGAAAGGTGATTCTGTGGTCGGGCAGGCGCTAGCGACACTTTTTCAAAAGAGATTCGGGTGGGATATCGGGCCCGAAAACGTCGCAATCACAAATGGCAGTCAGAGTTCCTTCTACACCCTTTTTCATCTATTTGCGGGCGAGTACCGTGACCACTCGTTTCGCAAGATTCTCTTACCGCTGACACCTGAATACATTGGTTATTCGGATATTGGCATGGGCAACAACCTGTTTCGATCGTATCAACCTGCAATTGAACTCCAGGGAAATCATGAGTTCAAATACCACGTCGATTTTGAGCGTCTGACTGTCGACGATGATATTGGCGCAATAGCGGTCTCCCGCCCAACCAATCCGACGGGTAATGTACTAAGTGATTCGGAAATCGCCAAGCTTCGAGCGTTAGCTCGATCCCACGATATCCCCCTGATTCTGGACTCAGCCTATGGCGCACCTTTTCCAAATATTGTGTTCCCCGAGGTCACAACCGATTGGGATGAAAACACAATTCTCTGCTTAAGCCTCTCTAAACTGGGCTTGCCTGGATTACGCACCGGATTCGTAGTTGCCAACGAAGAGGTCATTCGAGCAATCTCTGGCGCGAATGCAATCATGGCACTTGCGCCGGGCAGTACAGGCCCCGGACTTACACGAAATATCATCGAGGACGGGCGCATCCTAGACATCTCAAACGACCTCATCCGCCCCTATTACAAGGCAAAAGTGCAAGACGCAATGACCTGGGTTAAAAATGCCATGCATGACCTTCCGTGCCGCATTCATTCTCCGGAGGGCGCTATCTTTCTATGGCTTTGGTTTGAAGGACTGCCGATTACCAGCGAGTTGCTTTACCAGCGACTAAAGGCCCGCGGCGTATTAGTCGTGTCCGGCGAACATTTTTTCCCAGGCTTAAGCGCGCCCTGGTCTCATCGTCAAGAGTGCATTCGGGTTTCCTATGCACAGGATCCCTTGATTGTAAAAAAAGGCATTGAAGTGATTGCAGAAGAAGTCAGACGCGCATTTCAAGAGATTAAATAATAACGCTGCTGTTTCCTATCCGCTTGATTCAGCTGAACGAGTTGAACGAAAAATTTTCCAGATTAACTGGAATACTTCTGAGATCTCAGTAGACTGATCGATGACAGCCCGGTCTACTTCAGATTTCGCGAACCACCGCCCTTCAGATATTTCGTCAACATTCGGAACCAGTGCTTTGTCGGTATCAACACGATAAATCCACGAAAACTCCATTCCGTTTTCCGCTCCGGCCGCCAACTTGAAAAGCCGCGGAGGCGTCGCATCCAATACGAGTCCCACCTCCTCCTCGACCTCTCTCACGCAACACGCATCATAGGTTTCACCCGCATCCACATGTCCCGCGACCGAAGAATCCCACAGCCCGGGATTCTCTTTTTTATGCAAACCTCTTTTTTGCAAGAATAGATCGCCGTTGTTATTAAATATCAACACGTGGACTGCGCGATGGCGCAATCCAAGCTCATGAATTTTGTCACGACGCTCGGTTCCAACAACATGATCGTCCGAGTCGACTACGGATAACATCTCAGCATCTTCGAGCAAAGTGTTCATGGTAAAAACACGCCTAGCTGGATATTTTTCTAGCAGGCGATTTAATCCTTTGCTGATCTTGCCATTTCGGGTCACACCATACTGGCGCATCATTCACATCCAGAACATCTTTGCCGGCAATCAGATCAGCGGCACGCTCGGCCACCATAATAGTGGGTGCATTTAAATTACCGTTTGTAATCGACGGAAAAATAGAAGAGTCCACAACCCGAAGACGGTCAACTCCACGGACGCGACAGTCGGCATCTAGCACGGCATAGGCATCGCTATCTCTTCCCATCTTGCACGTACAGGATGGATGGTATGCGCTCTCCACACTTTGGCGCACCCATTGGTCGATCTGTTCGTCAGTCTGCACCTCCGCTCCCGGTCCGATTTCCTCACCACGGTACTTATCCATTGCGCTCTGACCCAGAATCTCCCGGGTATGTCGAATTGTTGTACGCCAGTCCTCGATATCCTCTCGAACGGTGAGGTAGTTAAATAACACTTTGGGATGTTCGCGGGGATTGTCCGAAATAATGTTGACCGAACCACGGCTTAAGGGTTTATTTGGACCTACGTGGACCTGAAATCCATGACCATCAAACGCGGCGCGGCCGTCATAACGCATGGCGCCCGGAAGGAAGTGATATTGGATATCAGGTGAACGTCTTCCCGCCTTGGTCCTAATAAATGCACAGGACTCAAAGTGATTTGTGGCGCCGAGGCCATCCTTAAATAGCAGCCATCGAAGCCCGATCAGGCCTTTGTTCCATAGAGAAAGTTTGGAGTTGAGCGAGATTGGCTCCAGACATCGATACTGAAAATAAACTTCGAGATGATCCTGAAGATTTTTCCCTACGCCCGGCAAATCCGAAATCACGGGAATGCCTATTTCCTGAAGATCACTTGCAGCACCAATACCCGAGCGCTGCAGAACCGTTGGTGAACCGATCGAACCGGCTGAGAGAATGACCTCGGTCCGGGAGAAAACCTGAAATACATTCCCATCTTTCTCGTATTCAACACCTATTGCGCAATCCCCTTCAAAAAGGACCTTGCTGACCAGAGTTCCCGTAATGATTCGAAGATTCGGCCGGTTTCGAGCCGGCTTAAGGTATGCATGACTTGTCGATGCGCGTTGCCCTTTATCGACGGTCATATGCATTTGACCAAACCCTTCCTGCTGAAAACCGTTGTAGTCAGAAGTTGCCGGATATCCCGCTTCAAGGCCTGCATCAATAAAGGCCTGATACAGCGGATTGAGCCGCATATCATTACCCGCGCAAACGGCAAGCGGTCCTGATCCGCCACGGTACTTATCTGCACCGCCATACCAACTCTCGGCCCGCTGGTAGTAAGGTAGGCACGCCGCATAATTCCAGCCCGACGCACCGCTCGCCTCCCACTGATTGATATCTTCGGCGTGACCACGGACGTACACCATTCCATTAATTGAAGAGGACCCGCCAAGACCCAATCCTCGCGGGCAATCCATCACACGACCGTCGAGGCCCGGTTCCGGAACGCTTTCATAACCCCAATTGAAACGCCGCGTATTCATTGGCATTGAAAGCGCAGATGGCATCTGCACGATAACGCTACGGTCACTCCCGCCAGCTTCCATCAAAATGACGCTGACATCGGGGTCTTCACTCAAACGTGAAGCCAGAACACATCCCGCAGATCCTGCACCGACAATCAAAAAGTCACAATCCCGCAAATCGCTCTCCTTGAGAAATACTATCTATCGTGATATTTGCTCCAAGTCGGGGCTAATATTAAATAGGGCACCAAAACCTCTCTATTTTAGTCAGGCAGAAAGTTTACCTTGATTTGTAAAGTATCAGAACTTTAATAAACAACCTCGAGACTTGATAAATATTGCGCCCATTACAGTAACTGTTAGTATTGGGACGCTGCCCAGTGCGACGAGCTATCCTTTACTTATCCAAATAGCCTGACCGTAAGATACACTCCTTATCAATCATGCCCAACAAGATATCTTTCCGTTGCCAAGCTCATCCCGCCTCAAGATCAAGGAATCATTAATAGACGCATCATGTGTTGTCTTTGATAAGGATGGCACATTAATTGACTTCCATAAAATATGGGGGCCGAGACTAATGCGTGGCACTGACAAACTTGTCCGAGAATTGAGTCTTTCAAATGAATTTTATGAACATCTTTATCGTGCTCTTGGTTTTGACGATAAAACAGGTGTCACCGACGGCCAAGGCCCGCTCGCGACTGCTCCTTTAGATCAGTTTGCGACCATTGTCGCAAATGTCGTTTTCCAACATGGCATTTCCTGGGACAGCGCGTGTGAATTAACAGACGACTTCATGGTGAGCGAAATGACGGCCGGGCCGCGGCCAGAAGAGTTGATTCCACGCGGGAACATTAAGCAATCACTTTCTCGACTTTACGATGCTGGATTGACGTTAACTGTTGCCACAACCGACAATCGTTTAGCCACGCAATCAGCGTTGGATGCGCTCCGGATTGATCATTTGTTTTCAGACATCCGATGCGGTGATGATGTCGGGCCTGTAAAACCCGACGTGGCCGTACTCGAAAGCATCGCGACCGGCCAGCGATGTCGGATCGATCAAATCGTGATGGTGGGAGATACAGTCAGCGATCTTATGATGGCCAAGAATGCCGGCGCCAAATGTTGCGTTGGTATTCTGGGTGGCGCAGGAAGCGCGGATCAACTTCTAGGCTTCGCAGACTTTCTGATCGAAGATATTGGAGAAATTCAACCAGACTTCTAGGCAACTACTTCAGGCTTTTTAAGAAATTTTCTTGAGCCTTGCTTTCTACAGTGCCTGGCCGGACCGCCCGTACCATACTAATCGCAATATCAGGCGGGTTGCCAGACATAATCAACAACCGCGCGGCAAGCGTGCCGGTCCTGCCAAGGCCTGCTGCACAATGAAACAGCAAACGCTGGCCCTCATTCAGCGCCGAAAACCATTCATTAATCTCTGTTTCATTTTGATCTGAGGCTTTTGGTGCGCTGAGGTCTTGCAGCGGCCAATGCTGCCACTTAAATTCAGCACTGAACGTTTCAGGCAGCTCGGAAACGCCAAGATGATTAAATTCATGCGCTTCAACGAGAGAAATAACCTGATCGGGCCGCCAATCCCGAATGAGCATTAAATCTTCATCAAGATTGCGTGGGCGAGCGACGCCATCACTATGGTGTTCAATTCGTCCGGGACAGC
>Ga0209631_10001914_pt1 | contig 25632 bp, 21 predicted proteins | sample COG_08_FD_184752 | JGI IMG/M metagenome (GOLD analysis project Ga0209631, IMG submission 184752) | Pelagic Microbial community sample from North Sea - COGITO 998_met_08 (SPAdes) (version 2) | ecosystem: Environmental > Aquatic > Marine > Neritic zone/Coastal water | place: Helgoland, sampling... | reverse complement strand
TCGCCGGCGCCGTGGACGACGTGCTGCGCGCCCTTGGCGGAGGAGAGCGATGCCCTGCTCGTGGGATCGACCCTAGGCGCGACCTGTGCGTGTTGGGTAGGTGAGGGGTAGGTGGGGAGATTGGTCAGGCGGTGGTGGGTGGCGCGTCGGTGGGGCGGAGAGGCAAACGGAAGGCGACGGTTCGCGGGTGATGTGTCGATGTCGGCGCGTGGGAGACGCACCAGCCGTAGGTCCTCGCATTCGAAGCTCGCGGCGGCTCTGGCGATGGCGCCGATGTTCCCCGCCTTCTTGCTTCCCACGACGACCACGCAGACGTCCTCGAGCGCCGCGGGGGGGTCCGTGAGCCGGTTCAGGTGCTGCTCCCACGCGCGCTTCGTGAGGCGGCCAGCGCTGCCGTTCGAGAGCACTTTGTCGTTCCACTCGTCGCGCGACGCGCTCTGCCCGCGACGCGCGCCGCCCGGACCGGGTCGGCGCGGCGCGGCGGCGTCGGCGGACTTCTTGACGCCCGCGCCGGCGCCCGTCGGGACGGCGGAGGTCGCGAGGACTCGTAGGGCGAGCATCCTATCGCGGGTATGAAGAGATGTCTCGGCCTCTGTGGGACCACGCGGTTGCAGCCGAGGCAAACTCTCAGCCACCTGCGACGAAAAATGGATTAGTTTCTGTGGCGCAGGTGAAATAAGAAAGGTTTGGTTACTTTTTCACAATATTTTGGTCATAGTTACGCGTTAACATTTGGATTTGTAATTTAATGTCCCTGACTACTTTGCAGTGCAAGAATTCGATCACTATCCAAGCGTCACGTGTGAGCCTCCACGTCGACGCCCGTGACGCTTTTCCGCGCGTCCGAGATCTTTTCGAAGCGCCACAGTGGACTGCGCGCGCATCCACAGACGACACACTCACCTTTAAAACAAACATGCCCGTGCCTGTCGCGGCATCCGGGTGGAAGAGCGGCGCCGGCGGCGGCGTCGACACCGCCCCCACGGTGATGGAGACCGCCGGCCCCTTCGCGGCGCTCGCCAAGCGAAAGGCTGAGGAGGGAGATGCCCCCGCGGCGACGACGACCGCGCAGGCCGCTCCCGCCGCGGCCGCCGCCCCCGCGCCGATGGACGCCACGCCCGCGCCTCCCACGTGGGGCGTCAACGTCAACAACCTCGACTGGTCCTACCCCAACATCGACGGCACCCCGATCGACGGCCAAGGGCCGCTCATCAAGGAGATGGACCTCAAGCTCAAACCCGGATCGTGCTGCCTCCTGCTGGGCGCGAACGGCGCGGGCAAGACGACGCTCCTCAAGATCCTCGGAGGTAAGCACATGGTCCCTAAGAACAAGGTGCTCATCCACGGACGTGAAGCCTTCTACGACACCAACCTCACCTCCTCCGGCCAGCTGTCCTACATTGGCGGCAACTGGCAGCGAGACGTGGCCTTCGCCGGCTACGGAGTGACACTCGCGGGAGACTTCCCCGCGAGGCAGATGCTGGACTCCATCCAAGGCGTGGACCCCAAGCGCAAGCAGCGCATCATCGACGTCCTCGACATCGACCCGGAGTGGAGGATGCACCAAGTCTCCGACGGCCAGCGCCGCCGCGTGCAGCTCGCGTACGGCTTGATGATCGAGTACAGCGTCCTCCTCCTCGATGAGATCACCGTCGACCTCGACGTCCTCGGCCGCGCGGACCTGATGAGTTTCCTGCGACAGGAGTGCGAGGAGCGCAACGTCACCATCGTCTACGCCACGCACATCTTCGACGGGCTGGAGCAGTTCGCTACGCACATCGCGTTCGTCGCGGGCGGCCGGCTTCGGTTCTGCAAGGAGTTGGACGCCATCGAGGGGCTCGCGAGCCGCGAGCCCGGGAGCCTCCTGGACACCGTGCAGGTGTGGCTGCGCGAGGAGGCGGAGATCAAGCGGAAGGAGCGGGAGTCGAAGGGTTTCGTGAAGAAGAAGGTTTTCGAATACGTTCGCAATTCAGGGTGGGGCGAGGGACGAATGGCGAGCACGGTGTCCTTCGGGCCGGAGCTCGGGATGAAGCACACCGGGATCAAGGGGAGCTCCAACGCCGTCATGCGCAACTGATCGGAGAGCCCCCGCGCCGTCGCCGCCGCCGCCATAAACACGTATTGAACTAGCTAGTGATGATTATATTACCGAAGCGAAATGCGAAACAAGCCCCGCGTTAAGAAGCCCCCATGGCGCTGTCCCGCGGATGTTTGGACCGCTCGAGCGTCTGCGTCAACGCCGCGATCTGCGCCCCTTTCTCCTCCATCTTCTCCATCAACCACGCCGCGCGCCTCGCTCCCTCCTCCAGCTCCCTCGCGCTCGGCGTCACCGGAGTCGCTATCGGATTCGCGCGCAGCCGCGTATCCGGCACCTTCCCGCTCTCCTCCGCATCCTTCAGGTTACCCAAGAGTGCCGAGTACTCCGCGTCCATGGCGGACATCTCCTGGCGTAACCCGTCCAACACCTCGGCCATGGCGTCGTCCGCGGCGGCTCTGTTGGACGCGGCTTCAGCCTCGGCGAACTCCGCCCGCTTTCGAAGCTCAGCCTCGTACTCAGCCTCGACTCCCTCGTTTGAACGCGAGTCTAAATGCGAGTCTAAATGCGAGTCTAAATGCCCGTACGTACCGTCGAAGTGTTTAGGGTTAGCGGGTGATGCCCGGTGGGTGGCCACCGGGTGGTACACCGAGGGCATCAGCGGTGATCCTCGTTCGCTCGTCGGCGTCGGGAACAGCCGGGAAGGCCGCGGCGGCGGCGGCGGCGGCGTCCCCCCGGGCCCGTTCCAGTTCCACATCTTCTTCGGACCGGTGGAGTCGTTCCTCCGCCGCAAACTGGACGACGGTTCGAATCCCGCCGTGGTCGATCGTTGGTCCCGCCCCGCGCCGCTCGCGCCGTGTCCGTGCGCGAGCCTGGCGACCCTGGGCAGGTGGGACAGGTGGTGATCCCGCGGCGCCGCAGATCCAGAAAACGATCCGGAAAACTTCTCCGTCGTCTTCAGCCCCGGCGGTTTCGCCGCCACCGCCGCGTTCGCCTTGTCATCCAAAAGTTTCTGGTAAGAATCCAGAAGGTTCTTGTTCAACGACATCAGCCGCACCGTCGTCGCCTCCGCCGCACGCGCCCGTGTCTCCGCCTCCGCCCGGGCGTCGCACTCCGACTTCAACTCGCCCCTCAACGACTCGAGTTGCTCGCCCCGCTCGTCGTAGAGCCGGGTCAGACGGTCAATCTCCGCGCGGTTCCTGTGCGATTGTCCAACCAACAACGCGTGGTGCCCGGGGTCGATGCCGGCGTTGGACCGGGTGGAGTGGGTCATGGTGACGGGGACGGGCGCGGACGTCGGAGCGGCGAGCCGGACCGGCGTGCCCGACGCGGAACTTTCCTCGATGACCCGCTGGCTCACCTCCCTCGCCACCTCGTTCGCCATCGTCGTCTGCTTCACTCGCAGCTCCTTCACCTCGTTCACGAGCACCGCGGTGTCCGTGGCGTGACGCGCAGCCTCCGCGGCCATCGCCCTGGTTTCCGCGGCGACCGCTCGGTCCTCCGCTTCTTTACGAGCCGCCTCGCATCGTTTCAGAGTTTCCCTCACCGCGTCGAGCTCCTCCTTGACGTCCTTGTACGCCTCGTCCCAGTCCCCAGCGCCCGTCGCGGCGTCGTGCGCGGACTTGCGCGCGCGCCTCGCCGCCTTCGCCGCGTGCTCCGCGTTCGTGGAGAGGGCTAGCTCGAGTGAGTCTTCGGACGCGGCGAGTTTTTCGAGAAAGCCGCGTTCCGTATTTTTAGCCTTGCGTAACCTGTCCTCGCATCGCGCGCGTGTCTCGCGCTCGCGTTCGAGCGCCTCGCCCACCGCGGCGAGGTCCTCGTTGCGCTTGACGAGCTCGCGTAGGTTGGACGCGTGCTCCGTTTTGACCGCCTCGACCTTCGTCTTGACCGCCTCGGTTTCTCGTTGTACCCTGGTGAAGTGCGTCTGCCATCGCTGGCGCTCGGCGTCGTGTGCCTTGGACGCGGCGAGGGCGTCGAGTTTGACGGCGCGCGCGCGGTCCTCGGCGGCGTGTTGCGCGCGTTCGGCGGCGGCGAGTCTCGATTGGAGCTGCGGAGGTGGATGATCGGAAGGGGGGAGGCGAGGCGGTGAGTCACCGAACGGCGAATTTGATTTTGGGGTATTCGCACCTCCGCGACGGCGTCGGCGGCCGCCTGCGATATCACGGACTTGACGGATGTCGGGGAGAGCGATTGAAGCACGGCCTCGACGCTCATGTCATCGCCTCCCGCGACCAGGGCCATCCCGCCGTGCTTCCCGACCGGCGTGGCGGGGTTGGACGCTGCGGAAGCTCCTGGCTCGGGAGTCACGTCCGGGAGACGCATCGGTTCGACCGACTGTTCGTCGATGAAGGGTCGATGAAGGGTTTCAAACCGCGGTTCCGCGCGCGCGGAGGTTTCGGATGTATCCGATGGTCGCCCCCGAGCGCCGAACGGATCCACCGATCGACTCGCCGCACCGCAGGCGCGCCCCGACCTTTGGCGTTGTCAAAAAGCGAATGCCATGTTCAAGACGACGGTTCGATCAGCGCGCGTGGCGCGCTTCAGGTTTTATATGGGGAATTTAACTCAAGGATGACTCGTCCCGCCAACCTAAGATTTTGCCTATCCAAAAGGCACCGGCGGCTGAGAATTCCCAGCCATTAGGAAGGGGGCGAAGCGACGACCGCGGTGGGTGACATGTCGTCGCTGGTTTACGCGATCCCGCGCGCGACGGCGGGTGCGCGCGTCGTCGGCGGCGCGCGACGCAAACAGCCCGAGCGCCGGCCCGCGCGCGTGAGCGCTCTGGGAGACGGAAGGAAAGGAGGGGACTCGGTCGTCACGCTGCCGAATGGACGGCGGAGCGAGCGGACGCCGCTGACGGCGTCGCGCGCCGTGTCGTGTCGCGCGGCGCGCGGGTACGAGTCCGCGTCGACATCCACGTCGACGTCCAAGACGCCGACCGACGACGCCGAACGCGTCAAGCCACCGCCGAAGAAGGACTACAGGCGCAACAGGCGGCCGAAAGCCGGCGCCAAGCCACGGTACAATCGCCCGCCGCTGCACGACCCGTCATCGTCCACGTCCACGTCCACGTCCGGCGACGACTCCAAGCCCGGCGGCGAGCACAGAGAGGGCGGCGGCAGGCCGAAGTGGCTCTCGCACCAGCACACCAGGACACCAGGCCAGCAACCCCAGCAGCGACGCGACGGCCATCACGGAGGGCATCATGCGCCGAAGCACAAGATGAACGCGAACAACAGGCACCACGGGGGCATGCGCCCGGGCGAGCGCATCGTCAAGGCGATGGAAGCCTTGCCGCGCGCGTCCGTCGCGGGCATCGCGTCCCAGGAGGGCGAGGATGTCACGCGCGCGCTGCAATCACCGGAGACGTACGGAGTGACCATGGCGGCCGACGTCGACGCCTACCACGCGCACACAAAGACCGACAAAAACACAGCTGTGCGTAGCCACGATTCCGTGGACCTCGAACCGACGGATGAACTCGAGTTCATCCCCGCCGCGGACGATAGGGACAATAAGCACGCAACCCTGGAGTCAAGCTCGGGGTACAGGAGCGTGGACGAGGCTGTGACGATGCCCGACGGCAAACGCGTTAAATTTTCCGCGCCCACGCTCAACTTCGCGATTAAAGAGCTGGGCGAGCGCGGCAACTTTGAACGCGCGCACGCGCTGTACCTGTGGATGGGGATGCAGAAGGACGACAAGTACGTCCCGAACCGGTACACGCTCGTGGCGCTCTTCGGCGCGGCGTCCGAGCGGGGCCACGCGAAGATCGTGACGAAAGTGTGGCGCCAGCGCCTTTTATTCGACCCGTCCGTCATCAACTCCGAGGTTGCCAGCGCGGCGATCACGGCGCTGGGCCGGTGCGAGAACTGGCCGGCGGCGTACCAGGTATGGAAGGACTGCGCGTCCATCGGCGAACCGCGGAACATGTTTGTGTACACTGCGGCGTTGACGGTGCTGCGGGAATCGCGGCGTTGGGAGGAAGCCGGTGACGTGTTCAGGGCGATGCGCGATGAACCCGGCGTTCGCCCGGACGCCATCACCGCGGGGCTCACGCTCGCGGCGTTCGACGGCGCGCGTCGTTGGCGCGAAGCCAACGCGCTGGCTAAGCGCCTCGTGGACGTGTACAAGATCGAGGTGGACGAGCATTTGAGCCATCAGGTGATCACGATCGCCGGTCGCGCCGAGGACATGTCGCACGCGCGGACCCAATTCGATCGCATGCGCTCCTCACCCGGCCTCGTCCTCACCACGTACTCGTACAACTGCCTGTTGGGCGGGTACGCGCGCAACGGCGACTGGGACGGCGCGTCCGAGGTTGCCAAAGAGCTGAAACTCGCGCACATGAACGCCGATTCCTACACCTTCACGCACTTGGTCTCCGCCGCGGAACGCGCCGGCCGGTACGACGCCGCGGACGAGGTGTGGAGCGAGATGTTATCGTCCCCGAACCCACGTGTACGACGACCGAGCACGGTGATGTGCGGCGCGTACGTGCACTGCCTCGGGTGCCAAGGCCGATGGATGGAGGCGAGGGAGATTGTTCGCGAGATGAGAGATCGTTGGAACACTCCGCGCAACGCGGCGGTGTACAACGCGTTGTTGGGGGCGTTGGTGCGCGCGGACGAGGTGGAGACGGCGCTGGAGTGCTTCGAGGAGATGCAGACCGAGGATGGGGTTTTGCCCACCGAGATTTCGTTCATGTTGCTGGTCAGGGCGTGCCAGGAGTGCGGCATGGTGAACAAGGCGCGTGAGCTTTCGGGGGTCCGGGACTCGCTCGCGGAGACTGGCGCGCTGGAGAATGACTTCTCCAAGTACGACTCGCACACCAGCAGGGAGCAGGAGGTTGGCCGGCTGGCGGCGGGGTTGCCGCCTGAAGTTCGATGAGGTCGTTTATACTAAATATCGTTTTTTCTTTGAATTGATACGTGTTGCACGTCGTAATTCCTATTTTGATATTTCCTTCTGACAGATCAGCTGTGATCTCCCTGTGTGTCGTGAAATAAAGATTTTTGCGCTTTACACAGTCAGCCTCGCTTTTTCCTCTCGAGTCCCCCCGCGGCCACTTCGACCGACGCGTCCTCACCATGAGCGCGCTCACCGCCGCCGTTTCGGCGGCACACCGTGTCGTACCATCGCGCCGCTCACGCCCCGCGTGTCGCCGCGCGCCGCGCGCCATGAGGGTCACGTCCCACGCGGCGCGGGACGACTCCCCTTCCCAATCCTCCTCCCGCCTCGGAACCCGCGGGGGATCTTTCGGCCCCAGGGCGATCTCCCTCGACGCGCCGACGTCCTCGTCATCCAACGACGAGGGCGACGCCGACGCCGCGGACATCCCGACGACGTCTAACGTGGTCCCGTCCGACATCGGCCAGACCGGAAAGTGGCCCCCGCTGCTCATCTTCGTCAACGGCAAGAGCGGAGGGCGACGGGGCGAGGCGCTGCGTGAGTCGTTGAGCGCGCGGTCAGATCTGAACGCGCTGGCGTGCGTTGACCTGACCGCGCCAGGCGCGTCGCCGGCTCCGGCGTTGAAGGAGTACGTGGGTAAGGTGCCGGACCTGCGGGTCCTGGTGTGCGGCGGGGACGGGACGGTGGCGTGGGTGCTTCAGGCGCTCGAGGAACTCACGGAGGTGCGCGTCACATCAAGCCGCCCCGTGGCGCGTTAATCCCTCACCCTTTTTCAACTCATTCTCCCCCCTCCGCCTCTACTCACACACACACACGTTCCCGATTCACAGATTGAGCAAAAGCCGCCGGTGGGTATCCTACCCCTGGGTACCGGCAACGACCTCGCGCGAGTCCTCGGCTGGGGCGGCCGCTACGACGACGTCTTACTCACCAATCTGAGCCAGGCGCTGAAAACCGCGGAGCCGTCTCTGCTGGACCGCTGGGAGTGCAACATCGAACGCGCCCCTGGAGCCCCACCGGAGGAGGACGAACTCGGAGAGGAAGGGCCGGTGGTGTTCCAGAACTACCTCGGCGTGGGCGTGGACGCGGCGGCGGCGCTCAAGTTCCACAAGGCGCGGGAGACGAACCCCGCCATGTTCATCAGCGCCGCGACGAACAAGTTGATGTACGGCCTCTTCGGCGCGTACGACTTTATCTTCCACTCGCACAGGGACCTACGAGAGCAGGTCAAGGTGTTCGCGGACGGCGAAGAGATTGACCTGCCGCGCGACGCCGAGGGTGTGATTTTGCTCAACATCAACAGCTACGCGGGTGGGGTTAAGATGTGGGAGAAGGGAAAGCGCGGTCGGTTCCGAAACTGGCTCGGGTCGTGGCTCAGCGGCGGGTACGGGGATTCCACGGAGGAGCGCTGGGACCCACGGGGCCCGGGTTCGATTCCCGAAGGTGCCGAATCGGAGTACAAGGAGAAGCCCAAGAAGCTCAGCGTGCGGGAGAAGGTGAGGGCGGTGTGGCGCCGGCGACGGGCTCGACGCGCCAAGGCTCGGTTACAGCGCAGCTTCGGCAAGTCTCGCAAATCCGACGGCTTGATCGACGTCGTGGTGGTCTACGGCGCCTTGCACCTCGGACAACTGTCGTGCGGTACCGACAGGCCGGTTCGCATATGCCAGGCGAGGCGGGTGCGGCTGGAGACGCGGCGGACGCTCCCGGTGCAGGCGGATGGGCAGCCGTGGGAGCAACCGGCGTCGGTCTTCGACGTCTCCCTTCGCAACCGCGCGACGATGTTACGCGCGCCCGAGGGGCACCACGCGGCGCCCGTCGCGTGGCAGAGCACGCTGCCGATGCCGCCTGATACGGAACTCGCGCTGAGGAACGTGGCGGAGTGGTTGGACGACAGGCCGCGGTCGGAAGGGGAGGTTGCGTTTGGGTGGGAGAGCTGGGAGGATCCGTTCGACCGGGATTCCGATTCGAGGCTCGACGTGCTATGAGCAATCGGTCAGGACTGGTTTGCACGGTGTTGAAATATCAAAGTTGTACACGTTTACTCGGGCACGTTTGGTGGTGTGTTTATGGTTTGCGGGGATATTTCCGAAATGCCCAAAATAAAATTTGAATGAACGCTGACGTTGAACTTCGAAGCGGCGTCGCTCGCTTCGGCAAAGCGCGCGCTCTACGCGGCGCGAGAACACCGCCGGACTTCGCGGCGTCTCGCGACGACACGCGCACAGCCTCGATTGAAGGGGGTTGGGACACAGTTCGGTTCATACGCGCGCGAGTGGCGCTGAACGGCGAAGGTTCGACACACCGCCCGGCGCCAAATTGAGTTCGGGTTCCGCTCTGAGAAACCGCCGAGGGTACAGCGCGGGGAGCGTTCCGGGGACGTCGCCGGGGCGACGCGCGCGACGGTGTCCGAACACTCGGGACGTCGCGCGCGTCATCCAAGCGTCGTGTTCGAGGCGATGTTGTCACGCACATCATCTCGGCACGTCCCGCGACCCGCGCCTCGGCTGCGTCTCGGGCGAACCGATGCGCACACGGCACTTCGCTTTTGGTTTTTTTTTCGGTTTGGAAATGGCGCGGTTGACGACGGGGGCGGGGCGCGCCTGGGGCGCCGCCGCGAATGCGTCGCGGGTTTGACCCCACGCACGGCATCTCCGCGTGTGTACCGGACCTTCCATCCGTAGCGATGCGACTGAACATCGTCGGAAGGACCACGGAACCGCGCTCGCCGGGTCGACTTCGTCGACGCGCTTTTCCCTTCTCGCGTTATTTGCCCGTTGGTTATTCCCCACGCGATCCACGTAAGCGCCCTTTTTACTCACAACTAACTGACACCTCGCATACCTTCCACCCGCAACCTCCCGATTAGGTCGATCAAACAGGCGCGGGGCCAGGGACGATGGCCGATAAGGCGGCGCAGGACATGCAGGCGATGAAGCTTCGCGACAGGAGCGAGGAGAGCGCCAGGGAGGAGGTGCGTGTCCTCGCAATCCCCAACTCAAAATCTTTCTTTCCTCACCCTTTCTTTCGCCGAAACAATTTGAAACCTCACCCTCCACTCACCGCCGTCATCTCCCTTCTTCGTCTCCAGGTGTACGAGGCTATCCACATAGACGGGAACCCGAACGAGAGCGGCCACACCGTCACCACCGGCGTCCCGAACAACGCGTCCGCGCCTCGTAAATCTTACGAGACGGTGAAAGTCGTCGGCAACGGTTCCTTTGGAGTGGTTTTCCAGGCGACTTGCGTGGAGTCGGGCGACACCGTCGCGATCAAGAAGGTGCTGCAGGATAAGAGGTTCAAGAACCGCGAGCTGCAGATCATGCGCGTGCTGGACCACCCCAACATCGTGCGACTGAAGCACTGCTTTTACAGCACGAACGAGAAGGAGGAGGTGTACCTGAATTTGGTCCTGGAGTTTGTCCCCGACACGGTGTACAGGCTGTCCAAGATGTACAGCAAGTCCGCGCAACGGATGCCGGACGTGCTGGTGAAGCTGTACACGTACCAGATGGCACGGGCGCTGGCCAACATCCACAGCGGCGGGGTGTGCCACCGCGACATCAAGCCCCAGAACCTCCTCGTGGACACCCGGACGCACCAGCTCAAGCTCTGCGACTTTGGCTCGGCAAAGATCCTCGTGCGGACCGAGCCCAACATCTCATACATCTGCAGCAGATACTACCGCGCACCAGAGCTCATCTTCGGCGCGACGGAGTACACCACCGCGATCGATATCTGGTCCCTCGGATGCGTCATGGCTGAACTACTACTCGGCCAGCCGCTGTTCCCGGGTGAATCGGGCGTGGACCAGCTCGTGGAGATCATCAAGGTTTTAGGAACGCCGACGCGGGAAGAGATTCACTCCATGAACCCAAACTACACCGAGTTTAAGTTTCCCCAGATCAAAGCCCACCCGTGGAGCAAGGTGTTCCACAAGCGCCTGAAGGATGAAGCGCTGGATATGATCTCGCACTTGCTGGTGTACTCGCCGGATGTCCGGTTCGGGGGGCTAGAGATTTGCGCGCACCGCTACTTTGACGACTTGCGGGACCCGGCGGCGAGGACGCCCGACGGCAAGCCGCTGCCGCCGCTGTTCGACTTTTCCGAGGATGAGCTGAGGGGGTGCACGCCGGAGATGCGCGCGAAGCTCGTGCCGGAGTGGTACAGGGGGGAAGGGGCGGGCGCCGCGTGATGACGGGTCGGCCAGGAGGGTTGAACCTCGAATCTTTTAGTCGCAAAACTCTTAGCGGGAAACTTAGCGGGTGGGGGGGGGGAATCGAGACGCGGCGGGTACCGACGGAGGGTCGACGCGCCGCCGCGTAGAACGGGAACTAAAGGGGAGAGAGAGAGGCGTGAGGCGCCGGAGACTCTGTGTTATGTAAAGGAACGGCACCCCCCAAGCGGGGAGTCCACTTTCACGAAGAGTAAGAGTCTTGCACGTTCACGAAGAGTCCAACTCGCCGCAGTCCACGATCTTCGCCCGGCCGTCCGCGACCGTCATGAGCCTCAGCGTCTCCCAGCTCACTTCGTCCACGCACCGCCCGATGACCATGGTGTTCGCCAGCAGCCGCTGCTTCAACGAACCCGGGCTCTCGCCCACCCTGACCACCGCGAACCGAGAGGATCCGAACCCCGGTCCCGCGATTGGCACCGCCAACACGACACTGTTTTCATCCTTCATCAGGTCGACGCATTCGCCGTAGTACGTCCCTCCGCCCGCCCCGGGTGTGCCGTTTCGTGTCGCGCTCATCGCGTCGCGTTCCACGAACTTACCTCGGCCGTAGATGTGCTTCCCGTTGCCCTTGCACGTGTACGTGTACTTGCCGCTGTACGCCTCGAATGTGCAGCCTTTGTACGTGAGCTTTGGGTCGATGCCGACGTTGGTTCCGGCGCACAGCGCGACGAAGTTATCCACCGTCTTTGGGCAGAGGTCGGGTCGGAGGTTGAATGTGAGCCTGCCCGCGGGGGTGCCCTCGATCTCGACGTCCATGAACGCGCGTCGTCGGTCGGAGGCACACGCCACGAGCGGCGACGAGCGCCGGGGATGATGTGCGTTGTTGGTTCTGACTGTACGAGGACGGATCTGTGCCCCCGATCGGCGGTGCTTCGATCTGACGGATTGATGCGGCGCCGCGACGAGCGATGCGGTCGTACCCGACATGTCCCTCGCCGCGGTCGCGATGCACCGAAGGCTGGGTCTATCCCTCGCGACGCGTACCCGCGCGTGCGGGACGTGTGAAGTGTTCAGTTAAAAAAACCACGTTGATATCTTCGCCTTGACACCCTGGAATCTCTTGGAAAGTTCAAACCGAGGGCGCGCGGAGAACGACCTCCCACGGAAGCCATGCCGCGCCGAGGAAGCCCCTCCCCGCGCGACTACTACCGCGACTACAGCAGGTCCGGGTCCCGCACGCCCAGACGCGGGCCCGGCAGCGTCGCATCGCACTCCTCCTACGACAGCGAAGATGAGGACGGGCCGACGCTGTTTGGCAGCATCCTGCGAACATTAATGGCGGGCTCCGCCGTCGTCGCCATCGCGATCCTGGTGCGTGCCGACCCGCCGTGTGCGAATACGTTCGTATCGACGGCTCAGTGTTGGGTGTGGGGGGCGTTCGCGGCGCGTCTCGCGTGATTTGAACGCCCGCGCGCGCGCCCCCCACAGCCCGCCCATTGAGCCGATCCCGTTAATTTCAACCCCGACCATTTGAAGCCCGCGCGAACCGACGCGACGTCCCCACCACTCACCGACCGTCCCACACACCCACGCCCACACCAAACACCGCAGGCTAAGATCGAACGCGACCAGCGCGACGGGAACGGCTTCCGATCGCGAACCACACCCGCGGGCACCCGGCCCAAGCCCCACCGCATCCCGTCCACACCGCACCACACCGAGCGATCACACCCAAAGCCGCACAAGTCTGCGACGCCGGCGCCGCATCACCTCCCGCCGCCTTCCAGGTCCGCGCACGCGGCCCCCAACCCGGCCGCGATGGGCGCGCGCGGCGTCGACGGCGTCGCGGACTTGGGACCCATGCCGGGCGGGTACAAGGTGAAGGAGGGTGACTGCCTGTACGGGATAGCCGTGCGGCACGGGGTGGACCCGGGCATCGTGGAAAGGATGAACCCGGAGCTCGCCGCGAGGGCCAACAACATCGAGGTTGGCGAGTACGTCCGTTTGCCTTAGGCGTCGTACGGTCGATTCGGGTCGATTCGGGGGAAGAGAGCACGAGTGTCATAATATGCGTATCATCACAAGAACCGAATCGCTCCTCCTCGTCGTCAGTGCTGACACTCAACGAATAACCAAAACTCACAAATATTTAGTTGACCAAAATCGAGACACGGCGCGTATTAGATGGCGAACTCCTCGAAGGCGGGCTGGTCGAAGAGCTGCTCCTTGTCCACGCAGGACAGCACCTTCCCGTTGGTGCTGTCCTTCAGCACGCACTTCACCACGAGCGACGCCACGTCCGCGCGGTGAATCGCGCCGCAGATGTTGACGTCTTCGGTCAGCACGCCGGTGCCCGTGGCGGGTTCCGACTTGAGCCCGCCGGGGCGGACGATGCAAAACTCCATACCGTTAGCCTCCGCGAGCGTCTTGAGCTTGTCCTCAGCCTTCACCTTCTCGAGGAGCACCGGCTTGAGGGCCTCGTACACCTGGGGCGGGGGCGCGCCCTGGGAGTCGCCGGTGCCGATGGAGGTGACCAGCACGAACTTGGGCATGCGGCCCTGTGAACAAACAAAACACGACATCAGCCTCAGCCTGATTGCCCGTACGAGAGTTAAAATAAACGCACCTGCTCCTTGCCCTTCGCGATGCACGCCTCGATGAGGTTGATGTTTCCCTCGGAGTCGGCGGTGGGGTCCGCGGGGGTGCCGCCGATGGTGGACACGACGGCGTCGTACTCCTCAACCTGAGTTTAATTGGGATTAGAATGGATACGCGGATCCGTCAGCCGGTGTCCTTCGAGGAGAGACGTGTGAATTGGTTGGGATAGAAGCGGGCGGTTCACGCACCATGTCGTAGGCCTTCTTGACGGTGGCCTTGTCGAGGGCATCGCCCTTGGAGAGGAAGGCGCCCATCTTCTCGATCTCGGACCTGTCGTCCTCCTTGCGCTGGAACACGGTCACCCACGTGCCCGCGTCCTTGAGCTGGCGGACGACGTCCATGGCGACGCCCGATCCGCCCGCGACGAGGACGGAGATGTTGTCGGGTTCGAGGTCGGCGCGCGCAGCCTTGGCGCGGACGGCGGCGCGGGCGACGGGCTTGGCGGCGCGGAGCTGCTTGGATCCCGCGCGGGACTTGAAGGAGAGGGCCCTGGAGGCGGTGGCGGCTGTTGAATCGGGACGGGGGATGGAAGGTTGGTGGGTGCGTTCGCCATCGGGAAAATGGATATCGATGTTACAGGGTTTGGTCGATTCCGACGGTCGGTGCCTTCCAGACGACGTGCGATGTGGTGGCGACGCGTCGCGATGAACGGGACGCGTGGGCGTGTACGCACCGGACATGCCGACGGTGAAAGCGGCCATGATGACTGTTTGTGTGCGGTGACTGGACGAAGGCTGTGCGCTTCGCTGTGTGTCCCCTGCGATCAGGAGGCCAAAGCAGAGGGGTGAGAAATCGGAGATCTTGCCAAGTGCGATTCGCCGAAACGCCGGTCGCTGATTGGTGGAGAGCAGCAGTGAGCAAACAGTCAGATGTTGTGTTGGAAAAACCAAAAAGTTTGCTCTCGGCTGACATTTCCGGGCGGGCGCGGCTGGAGGGGAAGGGTTCGGCACCGGATGACGACGTGGTGGCGCCCCGACCTCGAGCGAATCCGTGCCGAAATCGCGGCTGAGGCTGAGCTCGAGGACGAGGTAGAGGTCGAGGCCAGTGATGGTGATGGGGCGAACAAGGGGGTGAAGCGGAAGAGAGCCCCTTACACAAAGGGGCCATGCGAGCACGGGGTGAAGTACCGCTCGCAGTGCAAGGTGTGCCGCGCTTGTCCTCACGGTCGTCAGCGCTATAATTGCAAGGAGTGCGGTGGGAAGGGAATATGCGAGCACGGTCGTCATCGCAAACAGTGCAAGGAGTGCGGTGGGGCATCATTCTGCGAGCACGGTCGTCGGCGCTCCATATGCAAGGAGTGCGGTGGGTCACAAATATGCGAGCACGGTCGTCAGCGCTCTAAGTGCAAGGAGTGCGGTGGGTCTGAAATCTGCGAGCACGGTCGTCGGCGCGATAGATGCAAGGAGTGCGGTGGGTCACAAATCTGCGAGCACGGTCGTCAGCGCTCTACATGCAAGGAGTGTGGTGGGTCTGCATTCTGTGAGCACGGTCGTCAGCGCTCTCGGTGCAAGGAGTGCGGTGGGAAGGGAATCTGCGAGCATGGTCGTATACGCCGTCAGTGCAAGGAGTGCGGTGGGTCATCAATCTGCGAGCACGGTCGTATACGCTCTCAGTGCAAGGAGTGCGGTGGGTCACAAATATGCGAGCACGGTCGTCAGCGCTATCACTGCAAGGAGTGCGGTGGTGCATGACGACCACAGCGCGGTTTCGTCACTCAGATTTCGAGTTTCCATTTCCAAAACAATCTCTCGCCGCGAGGTCCGGCGCCCGTCGCCGCCCCTCCAACACCGCAACACACCCATCATCATCACCCCCACCGTCAACACGATACGCGCATCTCCCCATACACACGCACACCTACGCGGCGATGCACCTGCCGAGGATGCCGCTCACCCTCACCATCTGTTCCTTCGCTCCTTTCCTCATGGCCCGCATCTGGTCCAGCTGCTCCCGTTGCTCCGGCGTGTCCGCCCCGGGCTGCGCCAGGAGCTGCTTCACCTGGTCCTCGAACCCCGCGTCCTGCTCCTCCATCGACGCGAGGAACTTACCGACGTCCTCGGCGAACTGCTCCAAGGTGATCTCCGCCACTTTCGCCGCCTCTTTCACCGCGTTGTTTTCGTACTCGTCGTCGGACATCTTCAGCTCATCCTTCATCTTGAGCTGTTCCATGTCTCCGAGCCTGCGTACGACTTCGTCGACCGCCTCGAGTGACGGGGGCGCGGAGACGTAGGAGTAGGCCTCGACGAGGTACTCGAACACCGCGCGCAGCGTCTGGATCACCTCGTCGGGCTCGCCTTTCTCCTCAGCCTTGGTCAGCGTGGAGAGCGCGGCTTCCACGACTCCCTCGGTGAGTCGCCCGGAATCGACGAGCTCGGTGACCTTCGTCGCGGCCTCCTCGGCGGACTGCGCCTGGAGGATGCCGTAGAAGTTGGTGAAGTCCTCCTGCGAGATGTTCGCGGGGACGCGTTCGGCGGCGTCGACGACAGCCTTGAGGTCGTTCGGGTCGGGCTGCGCGCCGGGGCCGGAGACGGGGATGCCCTCGACGGCGTCCCCGTCGGCGTGGGTGATGATTCCAGATCGGCGGGTGGGGGGCCGCGCGATGCCGTGGCGGGCGCGCGCCGCGCGGGTGGTGGCGGGGTGTGTGCGCGACGCGGCGGAAGCGCGGGCGAGCGCGGGGGATGCGGCGAGGGCGAACATCGGTGCGATGCGTGGACGTGCGGCGTCCGCGTCGTGATGGGGAAACCCTGGGTCGGAGGATGGGTTTTTACCAACAGAACTGTCGGCTTTTTGGCTGAGTAGGATTGGCTCGTCTCACTTCAAGGGGCGCGCGGCTGGATGACGACGTGGTGGCGCCCCGACCTCGAGCGAATCCGCGCCGAAATCGCGGCTGAGGCTGAGCTCGAGGCTGAGGTGAAGGTCGAGGCAAGTGATGGTGATGGGGTGAAGCAGGGCAAGAAGCGGAAGAGAGGCCCTCCAACAAAAGGGCCGTGCGAGCACGGGGTGAAGTACCGCTCGAACTGCAAGGTGTGCCGCAAGTGCGAGCACGGTCGTAACCGCTATAACTGCAAGGAGTGCGGTGGGGGATCAATTTGCGAGCACGGTTGTATACGCTCTCAGTGCAAGGAGTGCGGTGGGTCTGCAATCTGTGAGCACGGTCGTCGGCGCACTAGATGCAAGGAGTGCGGTGGGTCACAAATATGCGAGCACGGTCGTCAGCGCCATAGATGCAAGGAGTGCGGTGGGGGATCAATCTGCGAGCACGGCCGTGAGCGCTCTACGTGCAAGGAGTGCGGTGGTGCATCAATCTGTGAGCACGGTCGTGTACGCTCTCACTGCAAGGAGTGCGGTGGTGCATCAATCTGCGAGCACGGTCGTCATCGCTCCTCGTGCAAGGAGTGCGGTGGGGCATCAATCTGCGAGCACGGTCGTGTGCGCTCTACATGCAAGGAGTGCGGTGGTGCAGGAATATGCGAGCACGGTCGTCGGCGCCCTCAGTGCAAGGAGTGCGGCGGATCTGCAATCTGTGAGCACGGTCGTATACGCTATAGCTGTAAGCAGTGTCGTAGCCAATAATAGCGCGTGGATGTATAAAATCGATACTCGCCCTCTCAGTGCACCCTCGTCACCCTCCTTCCCTCGGCGCGCTCCTGAATCTCCCCGCGCTGGCTCATCACCATCAGCGCGCGCATCACCGCCCACTCGTTAACCCCGAGCCGCCCGAGGTCCTCGACGAGGTGCCTCTTCGAAGCAGTCGCGCCGATGGCCAGCTTTTGCTTAATCTGCGTCTCCACCAACATCAGCTCCTCCCGTTGCTCCGGCGTCAGCACCACCATCTCCGCGACGCCCGACCGTGCGGCGTCGATCGTGGACACCTCGAACAGCCGCAGTGCCTCCTGCACGTGCTCCTCGGTCACCTGCTTCTGCAGCGTCATCTTCGCCAGCGACTCGCTCACGCGCGTGATAGCCTCGAGCTGACGAACCGTGATGGGAACGGCGGGGGCGCCGCCCTTCTTCGCGCGCTCGCGCATCTCCTGCCTGTACCGCACGTACGAGTCCTCGAGCAACTTGGCGGACGTGGGCACAAGACGCGGCGAGCACGTCGCGCGGCAGTACTCGACGTAGCGCTTGAGAAACTTGACCTGCCTCTCCGCCTCTGGGTTTTTATCCTGGCCGACGGGGACGATGGAGCCGTCGGTGGCGATCTCGCCGCCGTGGCCCGCGTGGATGCCCAAGACGTGATCCGCGATGGCGAGGTCGCGCTCGTACAAACGCTCGTCCCGGACGATGAAGATGAGGTCGAAACGCGATAAAATGGTCGTCTGGAGGTCGATGTTCTCCTGAGCCGTCTTGAGGTCGTCGTAACGGCCCTGAAAAGAATATTTTTTGGAAAATGCGAAAAAGGTCAGCGCGGGTGGGTCCGAAGGACACGGAGGGTGCGCTAGCCTCGGATATGGATACTCGACCTTAACGGTCGAAACAGCGTCGTCAGGGGCGAACCTCGGATGACACTGCAATCGATATCGTTTCGTCATCGGCCGAGCCGGGAGAAACCCAAAAAACAAAAATGAAAAAAACAACGACGACTCACCGAAGGGGGGTTCGCCGCCGCCAGCACCGCGGCCCGGCTGTTCAACACCGTGGTGATCCCAGCCTTGGCGATGGAGATGGTCTGCTGCTCCATCGCCTCGTGGATCGCGACGCGGTCCTCGTCGCGCATCTTATCGAACTCGTCGATGCAAACGCACCCGCCGTCCGCAAGCACCATCGCGCCGCCCTCGAGCATGAAACCCCCGTCCGAGTCCCTCACCACCGACGCGGTTAAACCCGCGGCGGATGAACCCTTGCCGGAGGTGTACACGCAGATGGGCGCGGTCTTCTCGACAAACTTGAGAAACTGGGACTTGGCCGTGGACGGGTCGCCCATCAGGAGCACGTTGACGTCGCCGCGAAGCTTAGCGCCGTCTTGCGTGGTTTTACGAGATCCCGAGAATAGGAGAGTCGCGACGGCGGCTTTGATGTCGTCGGCGCCGAAGATGGCGGGCGCGATCCTCTGCCTGATGTCCGCGATGACCTCCTTGAACGGCCTCGCGGCGAAGGCTTTGAACTCGGTGTGTTCCGCGTCGGTGAAGTGGGCGTCGCCCCGCGCCCCTTCGCTCTCCTCCGTCATGCCCACGACTCGAATGTACGGCGTCGAAATCGTGGACGATTCGTCTCGACCGCGTTTGCCCATACCCATACCGCGTTGTAAGGTGTACACGCCCATGACCTTGACCCTGGTACCCGGCGTGATGCGCTGGACCATGGTGCGATCGACGTGCAGCATCATGTGCCGCGGCATCTCACCCGCGGGGACGTCCTCGGGGTTCTCCTGCAGCTTCAGCGTCTGCACGTCGCAAAATTTGCTCTTTTCGGCCATCGGGACGTAAGGGTCCAGGCCGCAGTCGTTGCCGCCCGGCGCGCCGATGGGTGCGCCGTTCTGGTCGCCCGGCCCGTTGGCGTCGCTCGTGGCGACGGCGCCGCCCGCCTCGCATCGCCTCGGCGGCTGCGCCACGCCCCCGAAACCCGGCTTGACGTCCACGTACTTTAGCGATCGGCACGACTTGCACTGGAGGCACAGCCTGGTCGCCTTGGTCTTGGCCTTGGCGGCGGCGATGACGATGCCGGGGATGTACACGAGCTTGGAGACGTGCGCGCTGTTGAGGGCGCGCACCGACGCCGGGGTCTCGTCGGAGATTAAGTGCACCTGGATCTCCAACTTGTCGAACATGTCCTTGGAGCCGCCCACACCCGCGACGAGGGCTGTTAACAAAACACACGTGTCGTCAGTATAATTGCCCGTATGCCCATGTGATAATTAAAATAGACTCACCATCTTTCTGGGGGTTGAGCCCCGCCTCGTTCCGGAGGGACTCGACGACGGCTACCGCAGCCTGCTCCAGGCACGGGATGTATATGTCCGGCTGGTTGCGGACCTCCTTCGCGAGTTCCGGGTCGTGCGCTGCGTTTGATGATGGATCGGGTGTGGGATGCGGGGGTCAGGTGGGGTGACGGGAACGCGCGATCTGGCGAAGAGGGTGCCCAGGAGTTTGTGTTTGAACTTCGAAGCGGGTGCGGGTGGATATCGGCCTTCGCGCACGGCCGAATGCGGTGATATCGGTCAATCATCACGCACCTATGATATCGTCGAGCAGCACGGTCACGTCGCGCGGCGGCTGGTCCTGGTCCAGCTTGTCCCTGTACGTCAGACGCCCGTCCGGGTACTCCGCGGTGGGCTCGCTCCTAAAGTTTCTCAGAAGATCGGCAAACTTTCGCCTCGCCTGGCCCGGCGTGACGCCGTCGCCGTCGCCACCGGGTCGACCCTCGCCGTCGCCCAAGTCCGTGTAGTACACGTTCCCTTCGTCGTATCCCGCCATCGTGTATCGTGTGCGATGACACCGGCGCCAGACGCTGTGACGGGCGAGTTCAAAACCTCGATTGCCAAAAGTTTTACGTGGAGAGAAAACCAAAACACAAAATGGCCGTTGCAAAAAGCCGTTGTTGACGCGCCTTCGCGCCATTGAGAGGCGCGCGTGGACTCACGAGATGTGGGGCGGATCGCGCGGTAACGACGCGGTGCAGCCGTTCAACACCGGCGGAGGCGGCGGCGCGCCCTCGTTCTCCGTCGGTGGCGCCATGCAGCAGCAGCAAGCCGGCGCGCCCGCGGGCGGTGGCGCGCCCAGATTCCAGATGGGCGGTCAAGCCCCGCAGCAGCCGCAGCAAGGATACGGCGGCTACGGCCAGCAGACGCAACCCACACAGGGCGGATTCCAGCCCCAAGGCGGCTACGGCCAGCAGCAGCCACCCGCTCAGCAGCCTCCCGCTCAGCAGCCCGCTCAGGGCGCCGGTCGCTTCATGCCCTCGTTCCCTCGGTCGCCCCAGGCGCAGAGGAACCCCCAGTTCCAGGCGGGCGGGCGCGAGCAGGCCATGCCAACCTTCGGCGCTCAGGCGCAGCAGCAGCAACAACAACAACAATCATTCGGCCGAGGCGGGGGCGCGCAGCGGGGCCAAATGTTCCAGGGCCAGCAGCAGCAAGAGCAGCAGCAGCCGGACCCCAACCGCGTACCGAGGGACTCGGATCCGAGGGAGATTCCCAAGCCGGCGGAGCGTCCTCCCGGCGCGCCGCCGCCCGTGTTTCGCATCGGCGGTGACATCGGAGGATCCGACCCGAACGACCAGTCACCGCGCAGGTTCTACAACCAGGGCAGCCTACAGGGCGGTGGCGCGCAGGGTGACGCGGGCGGCGGCGGTGGAGGCGGCGTATCTTCGTTTTTCAACCGAGGCATGGCGGCGGCGGCGCAACGGATGGCCGCGCCCAGGCCTACCGCGATGGCCGCCGGCAGACGCGGCCCGCTGCTCACCAGCGTCTCGCTGCAGTACTACTACTACTTCGGCGTGTGCTGGGACGTCACCTTCGTCCTGTTCACCTTTGTCGTCATGCTGTGGAAGGGCATCAAGTTGCCGTACCCGAAATACGATTACCAGACTCGCGACTACGAATCCGTGTGGTCCATCGAGTTTGCGTTTCTGTTTGTCTTCATCATGTTCGAGTGGCCGCGGATGTCGCTGCTGAACAAGGCGAACCGGGGGACGCATCACCTGACGATGTACGCGTCCATTTTGCTGGGCGCGCCCATCGTGGCCTATCACCTGTGGGCGATGTTCTCGGCTACTTACGTGTTGCAGATTGACGTCTTCGTCAACGGAGTTTCGTTAGCCTTCATCGGCATGCAGGTGATGCTGGGGTACCTCGCGACCACCGCGTGGCCGAGGGGTACCGTCGCGCAGGGAGCGGCGAAGAGGGTGATCGGCGGCGCGGGGTCGGCGAGCAGGAGGAACGCGGCGGATCCAACAGTCGGAGCCCCCAAGTTCAACGTGGGAGCCGGAAATTAATTAAAACTAGCGACGAGATGTATAAATATCCACAGTGTGACTCGAGTAACTACCCTTTAGCCGTGTGAATTGACAATTCGTCACGGGCCTACCTACGCGAGGTAGTTGTACACCTGTGCGTTGGCGCGATCGCGCTCGAGGTACTCCCTGTCGATCAGGCTCTCGATCCGCTTCTTCAAATCCGTCGGCTTAGCCGGAAACTTGACCTGCGCCAAGAGCTCCGCTATGAGCAACTGGTGCGACAGCGTCTTGCGCGTCTTCATGATTCGAACAATCGCCGCGTCGATCTGGTACTGCCGGTCCTGGAACACCCGCTCGTTCGTCGCCGCGTTCTCCTCCTTGGTCTCCTTGAGCTGTATGGAGTTCACCTTGATCCGGTACAGGCGTTCGTTGAATTGTTCGTTGACGGCGAAGACATCCCCGTCCTCGACGTCCCGACCCTTGGGCTCCTTCACCAACACCCGCACCTTGCCGCACGCCAGCGACTGGAGCGTCCGCCTGAGCTCCTTATCCTCGATCCCCGTCGCCGCGCGGATCTCCTCGAACGTCAGTGACTCGCTCTGGCCGTTGAATAACAGGCAGACGACAGCCTGGAACAAGGACACCGCCAGTTCTTTCGTGCCGCACTTTGGAAACTCCGCGCGCAACACGCAGTGACCCAACGAGTTCTGCCACACCAGCCTCCGGCCGCCGTGTTTGCCGAGGTAGTGATCGCGGAACGCACCTTGCATTACATCCATCTCGGGTGGTAACGAGACCTCCTGGGTCGGGTACGTGGGCCAGTACCCGGCGGTGAGAACGTTGACGTAGAGCTCAACCCCGGCGGCTTCAATCTTTTGAAATTTGTCTGCGTCGGCGCGAAACGAACGCATGACGTCCCGGGAGATGTCCACATCCTTGAACATGCCCTCGAGCTTGGTGGTGAACTGCGAGCCGCACTCGGCTTTGAGCCGCGAGATCATGCTCTTCTCCGCATCCACGCTCGCGGATTTACCCAGCAGCAAGCGCTTGGCGAGATCTTTTTTGTAAAAAGCCTCGAAGACGTCTTTGCCTTGAATGTGCCGGAACAGCGCCATGGCTCGGTCCAGGACGTGCTCGAGCTCATCCTCCGTCTCGCCCTTACCCGCGCCCCGCAACTTGCCGTCGATGTGCTTGGCGATGAGCTCCGCCGGCCGGTTCGCCCGCTGGTTCACGAACGACTCGAAGCTCTCCTTGACCACGGACGCGAATTGCTCGTCGCCGCCGAAAGATTCCGTCGCCACGTCGTCAGCCTTTTTCTTCAGCTCCAACAACTTACGCACCATGTCCTTGTCGTTCTCCTCATCCTTCACGACGGCGACGCCCCTGGCGCGCACCGCGGACCCGAACGCCGCGCGCAGCCTGTCCAAACCCCCATCCACGCGCCTTAACAGCGAATGCATCCGCTTCAAGTTATGAACGTCGACGCGATCCACCATGGCGTCCAAACCTTTCTCCACGATCCTCCCGGCGTGTCGATCCACGAGCTCCTTCTCGACGCACTGAATCAGCCCGCGACGCGTCCCAGCCTCCAAGTACTCGTCGCACCGCCTCTGCTCCTCATCGAGGCGTCGCTCGCAGTGCTCCAGGTATTCCCCGCACTCACCGGTCGACGCGAACCGGGTTCCTTCGGCTCGGTAAAAGGATCGAGTGGCTTCGACGAAGAGCCGCTCGAACCGATCTGAGTAGACACCTAAGGACTGGAACATGCGCGTCAGTCGCTTGACCTTTCCCCTGTCCACAGCCTCCCCGTTCCGTTCCTTCTCCACCAACGCGAGGAGCCCGCGCGTCGCCTTTCCGAGCACGTCGTTGTGAGTGGTGGTCGCGCCTGGGATGGCGGTACTCGAGGAGTCGTCTGAAAGAAGTGAGGCTCGGAACAACGCGAGTCCCATGTCCCATAGCGATCGGACTGACTCGGTGCTCCCGCCGGGTCTCGAACCCGCGGCGGACGTGTTTGAGCCGGAGAGGCCTTCACCGCTCGCCTGGTGCGCGACGTGCGTGCGGTCCAGGTAGAGAAACAGGGAGCGGATCGTCAACGTGGCGTCGCAGTGGTCGTTCCACACCTCGTCGACCCTGTTGAGGAACGCGACGGGATCTTCCGTCGCGCCTCCGTTGGAGAGTGTCGCCACCCTCGCCTTGACGTGGCTCTCGCACGATGCCCTCAACCGGGCGTAGAGCCCGGCGCCGAGCTTGTGCAGGCACACGTCCTCGACCCGGCGATACAGCGTCTCGAACGAGTCCGTCACCGGGCGCTTCTGATGGACCGCGTCGACGGCGTTGGAGAGCACGCGCCAGGAGTCTTCTTCGAAGTCGGGCGGGAGCTTTGGGCGCTGCTTGAAGGGCTTGATGGTGAGCTTGCGGGTGCCGCCGGTCTGCTTGGCGGCTGTGACGCGGCGCGCGAGGTTGGAGACCGCGCCGTTGCCATCGCCGCGGCTCGCCCAGTCCTCCATAGCGGGCGCAGCAGTCGCCCCGAGGTTTGCCTTCGTCGATGCCCTTTGGGTCGTCCGATATGGGCCGGGAATCCGATGTGCGATGAGAATTAGGACATTTGCATGTCTAATTGCTCAGTATTGTGTCTAATTGCCCATTTGTTTTGTCTAATCACCGGCTTACCAGTCGATCCTATCAGAGAAAAAGTCAATCCAACGGTTCTTTCAAGGGGGAAATAAACAGCTGGTCAGTGGTTTCGGAGCGCCGACCCATTGACGAACGCGCCGGCGCTCCTCGTGAGCCATGGCATCCAGCCGCCCGAACAGCGCGGCGCCGTCCAAGCGCGGCGCCAAGGATGCATCTGCGCAGAACGAGGCCAACGTCAAGGTCATCCTCCGATGCCGGTGCGTCACCACCCCATCATCTTTCGGCCCGACACCCATTCGTGCCACGGAAAACAACTCCCGCCCCGACCCGACGACGCGCCCATGGACCCACTTCCCACCGCGTATCGCCCCGATACATCGCCCTGATTCCTCCCCCGACACCCAATACGCAGACCCATGAACGCGGAGGAGCAGTCCGAGAACGAGCGCGCCGTCGTCAACACCCGCGACGCCCTCCGCGAGGTTTCAATCACGCAGACGGTCAAGGCGAAGGATGTCGAGCGCACGTACAACTTCGACCAGGTCTTCGGCGCGCACGCCACGCAGGAGGACATCTACGACGACGCCGTCAGGCCCGTCGTCGAGGAGGTGCTGGAAGGCTTCAACTGCACGATATTCGCGTACGGGCAGACGGGCACCGGCAAGACGCACACCATGGAGGGCTACCACGACTGGGACGACGCGTCATCCTCCGAGAGTTCCTCATCCTTCGCGGACGCCATGCCGTCCAACGCCGGGGTCATCCCGCGCGCCATGTCACACATCTTCGCACACCTCAAGGCCAAAGGCGTGGAACACAGCGTCAAGTGCACGTTCTTAGAGCTGTACAACGAAGAGATCACGGACCTCCTCGCGGTTTCAGATCTCGTGGAAGGATCTGTGGAGTTCGCAAACGCCAAGGCGCCGAAGCACCCGCTCATGGAGGACGGCAAGGGCGGCGTCGCGGTCAAAGGCCTAGAGGAGGTATCCGTGCCCAACCCCGAGACCATCTTCGAGCACATCCGCCGGGGAAGCGCCAAGAGAAGGACCGCGGAGACGCTCATGAATAAACAGTCGTCCCGGTCGCACTCTGTCTTTTCAGTCACGGTGCACACCAAGGAATCAACCCCCGACGGCGAAGACGTCATCCGGTGCGGTAAACTCAACCTGGTGGACCTGGCGGGCAGTGAGAACATCTCACGCTCGGGTGCCGTGGATAAACGGGCACGTGAAGCTGGAGAGATTAACAAGTCGCTGCTGACGCTGGGGCGGGTCATCGCAGCTCTCGTCGCCGGGGTACGTTCATTTTTAACTCTCGTATGGGCAATTCGTTG
>Ga0209631_10001909_pt1 | contig 25662 bp, 22 predicted proteins | sample COG_08_FD_184752 | JGI IMG/M metagenome (GOLD analysis project Ga0209631, IMG submission 184752) | Pelagic Microbial community sample from North Sea - COGITO 998_met_08 (SPAdes) (version 2) | ecosystem: Environmental > Aquatic > Marine > Neritic zone/Coastal water | place: Helgoland, sampling... | reverse complement strand
CTTATTGTTACTGGCCCTTGTTGGACAATTCAAGGAGGGTTGGCGCTATTTTTTGGACAGTCTAAAGGCCTGGACGCTTGAGGATGGTGATCTGCTGCACACCGGTTTTGAGGCGGTTTTGGGAACGGATGCAGAGGGCGATTTTGCGGAGTCAAGTCGGCAATGGCTTGATCAATACGAAAAGTTGCTGAGCCGTTTATTTTTTGGCTGGATGGGCTTTGCCGCAGTTTTGATGCTGCTGTCTTGAAGCATCGAGCGATGGAGTGAAGGTGGGTCACGCACGATGTTTAAGAGGCTGGGGCACTCTGGTCTTTTTTGGTGTCTGCTGTAATTTATCAGTCGCTGTCGGCGGTGAGCGTATCGCAACCTTGTCACCGCATCTCACTGAAATGGTCTTCGATCTGGGTCGCGGCCAGCAATTGGTTGGCGTCTCTCGTTTTAGTGATCATCCGCCTGCAGCGCTGGAGCTTCCCATCATCGGAGATGCGCTTCAGATCAACCTAGAACTAATCATTGAACTCAATCCTGATCAGATCTTGACGTGGCAAGGAGGTTCACCACGTTCTGTGACTAAATTAGAGGAGATGGGTTATTCGGTGTTTAAGCATGATCTCCAGGGACTTGAGTCGATTGGGGCGGGCTATCGAGCCTTGGGCGGTTTAATCGGGGCCGAACCAGAAGGCGATCGTATTTCACAAGAAATGGAAGCGGGTATTGCGGGTTTGCGATCTCGCTTTGGGGCTCTGCCAGCTAAGCGGGTGTTTCTGCAGATCGCCAGTGATCAGCTTTTTACCGTCAATGGCGAGCATTACATGGGACAGGCCATTGAAATCTGTGGTGCTGAGAATATTTTTAAGGCGATGGCGGTCGAAGTGGCGGTGGTATCCCTTGAAAGTGTTATTCAAGGCGCGCCCGATGTGGTGGTCATTGTATCGGAGAATTTTGAGGGCTCGACATGGCGGGAGCGATGGGAGGATTATGTTCCAAGTACCCCAGTGCGTGGCCTGAATGCCGATCTGCTCAGTCGACCCGCTCGTCGCATCCTAAAGGGTATTGAGCAGCTTTGTGAGGTCATTCATTTGGATGGCGTCTAACGCAGGCGTATAATGATCGTCTTCGCGCATTGATATTTGATGCGTGGTGTTTTCTCTAATCGGATGATGGGGCCTGCGCAGATGATTGAGTCTAAAAACGTTGATCCAGATCCTGATGAAACCCAGGAATGGCTCGACGCTTTGTCCTCAGTGCTTCAAACCCAGGGCGTTGAGCGTGTCCAGTATTTACTTCAAAAACTGTCAGTAAAGCTGACGGAACAAGGCTCACAGTTGCCTTACGCCATCACGACGCCCTACCGAAACACGATCCCCAGCAACAAAGAAGCGCGAATGCCAGGCGACCTATTTGTCGAGCGCAATATTCGCAGTTTGATTCGTTGGAATGCGATGGCGATGGTGATGCGTGCCAACATCAAAGATGGCACCCTGGGGGGGCACATTTCGACCTTTCAGTCGTCAGCAACCCTGTATGACGTTGGATTTAACTATTTCTTCAGGGCCAACCAACCCGGATCACCTGGTGATTTGCTCTACATTCAGGGCCATAGCGCACCCGGGATTTACGCCCGATCTTTTTTAGAAGGAGATTTGGACGAGGATCAGTTGGATCGTTTTCGGCAGGAAGTCGATGGCAACGGTCTATCGTCCTATCCTCATCCTTGGTTGATGCCGGATTATTGGCAGTTCCCAACCGTATCGATGGGGCTGGGTCCGCTTCAAGCGATTTACCAAGCCTACATCATGAAGTATTTGATGAATCGAGGGCTAGCCGATGAAAATGATCGTAAGGTCTGGTGTTTTATCGGCGACGGAGAGATGGATGAGCCGGAGTCTCTGGGTGCGATCTCGATGGCGGGCCGCGAGGGCTTAGACAATCTCATATTTGTAGTGAATTGTAATTTGCAGCGCCTTGACGGACCGGTTCGAGGCAACGGCAAGATTATTCAGGAGCTCGAGGGCGCGTTCCGAGGCGCTGGGTGGAATGTCATCAAAGTGGTTTGGGGCCGCCAATGGGATGCGCTTTTTGAAAAAGACCAGCAGGGCCTGCTTCAACAACGAATGGATGAAGCTGTCGATGGGGATTACCAAAACTATAAAAGCCATGGTGGGGCCTATGTCCGCGAACATTTTTTTGGCGCGCATCCTGATCTTGCAAAATTAGTTGAAGATTTGAGCGACGAGCAAATCTCGCGACTCAATCGCGGCGGGCACGACCCCTATAAAGTCTATGCAGCTTATGCCGAAGCGGTTGCGCACACAGGCCAACCAACGGTCATTCTCGCTAAGACTGTTAAAGGCTATGGATTAGGTCTCGCGGGAGAAGCGCAAAACTATACCCATTCGGTGAAAAAATTAGATACCCAGGCATTGCGGGAATTTCGAGATCGGTTTGATATCCCGATCAGCGATGATGACCTTGATTCCATCCCTTACTATCGTCCACCGGAAGACTCGATGGAGTTGCGGTATCTTCGTGAATGTCGTCAAAAATTAGGGGGCAAAATTCCCTCGCGATTGAGTGATTTTGAGTCTTTGGTCATCCCCCAACTGGGCGCTTTTCAATCGATACTGGGCGGGTCGGGCGAACGCGAAATTTCGACCACTATGGCATTTGTTCGATTACTGTCGATTCTGGTCAAGGACCAGTCCATTGGATCGCGCATCGTGCCTATCGTTCCTGATGAGGCTCGCACATTCGGCATGGAGGGTATGTTTCGGCAGCTCGGTATTTACTCCAGTGTGGGTCAACTTTATGAGCCCGTCGATACGGGGCAGATGATGTCCTACCGGGAAGATATCCACGGCCAGGTGATGGAAGAGGGCATTAACGAAGGCGGTGCCTTTGCCGCTTGGTTGGCTGCTGCCACTTCCTATGCCAATCATGCAGAAACCTTGGTGCCTTTTTATATTTACTATTCGATGTTCGGTTTTCAGCGTATCGGCGATCTTTGTTGGGCGGCAGGTGATCTTCGCGCGCGGGGGTTCCTGTTAGGCGGGACCTCAGGGCGAACGACGCTTAACGGGGAAGGTCTACAACATCAGGATGGCCACAGTCACATTCTAGCAGGGACGATTCCCAACTGTGTGGCCTATGACCCGACCTATGCCTATGAATTGGCGGTGATTATTCAGCATGGGTTGCAGCAGATGTTTGTCGAGAAGCGCGCCCAGTACTTCTACATTACTGTGACCAATGAAAATTATGTCCAGCCGCCGATGCCTGAGGGCTGCGAGGCGGATATCTGCCGCGGTATGTATTTGCTCCGAAGTGCGCCTGACGCACCCAAGCGAACGAAAAAGCGCGTTCGGTTACTGGGTTCAGGCGCGATTCTACGCGAGGTGATCGCGGCTGCGGACATTTTGGAGCGGGAGTTCAAGGTTTTCTCGGAAGTCTTCAGCGTGACGAGTTTTAACGAACTCAAGCGAGATGGAGATTCGGTCCAACGCTGGAATCGTCTTAACCCCGATCAGTCTCCTCGGATTTCCCATGTCGAGCAGTGTTTGGGCGATGGGGCCGGGCCAGTCATTGCGGCGACAGATTACATTAAACTGTATGCAGATCAGATTCGGAGTCAGGTCCGATCCTCTTATCACGTGCTGGGTACTGACGGATTTGGTCGCAGTGATACCCGTGAGAAATTACGGCGTCATTTCGAAGTTGACCGGTACGCGGTTGCCTATAGTGCGCTGCAAGCATTGGCGGAAGCAAACATCGTGGATTTGAAGGTTGTCCTGGAGGCGCGTTCGCGTTGGCAATTGGATCCTCATAGCCCTGATCCGGTAAATTTATAATGGTCGAGAAAGTCATCACCGTACCCGACGTCGGAGAGGCAGAGGGTATCGAGTTGGTCGAAGTCCTAGTGGCCCCCGGCGACGCCGTGACGCGGAATCAATCTCTGGTGGTCCTTGAGTCAGACAAGGCGAGCGTCGAACTCCCTGCAGGGTTTGACGGTGTGGTCCTTGAGATTTTGATGCAGCCTGGATCCCTGGTCAAAGAAGGTGATGCGCTGATGCGCATAGAAAAAGCATCGTCAGATTCACGTGATAGTGAATCTGAGACTGGGGATGCAGATCTTGAAAGCAATGGTGAAATCAATGCCGGGATAAACGACAGGATTGATCCAGCAGAAGCACTCAAAGAATCTGGATCCGACTCTGCAGCTTCGGTTGTGCGGTTAGATGCAGGCCAAGAAAATGCAGATCAGACCGCTCAAACGATGCAGAAACTTGAAGTTAAAATTCCGGACCTTGGTCAGGTCGAGGATGCAGAAGTGATTGAAATTGCCTGCGCCCTTGGTGATGCAGTCGCCGTGAATCAGGTTTTGCTCCTGCTTGAATCGGATAAAGCCAGCCTCGAGATGACCGCTGAAGCGGACGGAACAGTCGCCGAAATTCATCTTAAGGTCGGTGACCAAGTCTCAGGCGGCGAAATTGCGATGATTTTGGACACCGCGTCTGGCTCCGAGGTTGTCAGAGGGGATGACCTTCAGGGTGATGCTGCTACAGACAATGCCGCCAACGACACCGCGATTAAAGCGCATACGCCTCGGGATGCTTTTGAGGGTCGTTCAGAAAAGGAGGCGTCACGCTCTGAGGTAGTTGCTCCCATGGCTGGGAATTCCCCCGCGACCGATCAGGCTGGGGTGGTCCAGGTCAGTGCTTCCGCCTCAAGAGTATCTGTAGGGGGGAACTCTGCTCCCCTGGATGACAGGGGGCTTCAGCATGCGGGTCCAGCCGTACGCAAGCTTGCTCGGGAGTTTGGTGTTGTGTTGGCGCAGGTCCAAGGGACTGGCCCCAATGCCAGAATATTGAAAGAGGATCTCCATCAGTTCGTCAAAAATCGGCTGGCGCATTCGAGTCCCTCGGGCACTCAGATTGAATCATCAAAACCGCTGCCTGATTTCAGTCGTTTTGGCGCGGTTGAGTTTGAATCCTTGCCTCGGATTCGAAAGGCTTCCGCCCGAAATTTGCACAGCAGTTGGCGCGCAATTCCCCATGTGACCCATTTCGACAGTGCCGATATCACAGACCTTGAGTCTTTTCGTGCCTCCTTGAACCAGGAGCGTAGCGGAGCAAGCGCAAAAATTTCGCCTTTGGCGTTTATCATCAAGGCAGTGGTGCAAACCCTGAAGCAGTTTCCTCGTTTTAATTCGTCCTTAGACCCGAATTTTGAACATTGGGTGGTCAAGCGCTTTTACAACATCGGAATCGCAGTAGAGACGCCGAATGGTTTGGTCGTGCCCAATATCAAAGCAGCGGATGTGCTGTCTGTGTCGGCGCTGGCAGAGCAGGCAGCCAATTTGGCCGAGCAGGCCAGAAGTAAAAAATTGGCTCCCGATGCGATGCAGGGCACCACCTTTACCATCTCGAGTCTTGGCGGCATTGGCGGCACAGGGTTCACCCCGATCGTCAACAGCCCGGAAGTCGCGATCTTGGGGGTCGCTCGAATGCAAATTGAGCCTCGCTATATCAATGACGCGTTGGTCCCGCGAAAAATTCTACCCCTCGCTTTGAGTTACGATCATCGAGCGATCGACGGTGCTGAGGCTGCACGGTTTGTGGCTGAGCTTGCCCGTCAACTCAGTGACATTCGCTATCTATCGGTCTAAGGGCGATAGGGGCGGGGGATTGATTCTCTAAGGCCTGGTCAAGGACCAAGGTATGGGATTGATGGCTGTGAAATTGTTTAGACGAGGTGGTCCTTTTCCCAAAGCACTTCGGTGAGGTTTTGAACGTCTGCGATAGCGCGGCAGAGTACGAACAGATAATCGGAGAAGCGGTTTAAAAACTTAAGACCCTCTGGATTAATGGCCTCGACCTCGGATAAGGCAATGACGGCACGCTCGGCGCGCCGACACGTACTGCGGGCCACGTGGCATTGAGCAATCGAGACGGATCCGCCAGGGAGTATAAAATTCTCCAACGGCGAAAGGGGCTCGTTGAGTGCATCTAAATGAGTTTCAATGAGCCCAACATGCTCGGAGCGAATCAGCTCAAAACCTGGAATTGAAATCTCTCCCCCTAAGTCGAAAATTCGGTGCTGGCAGTACTTTAAAAAGGTAATCCATTGCGCTGCGGAGGAAGCCGATTCTTCAGGAAAATGATCTTTGCTTAAATGCTCGATCAACAAACCCAAATGTGCGTTGAGTTCATCAATGTCGCCCATGGCGGCAACCCTGGGGGAGTTTTTTTGTATTCTGCTGCCGTCGCCCAATCCGGTCTCACCCTGATCGCCAGTTCGGGTGTAAATTTTTGAGAGTCGATTGCCCATTACGCGTTCCTCTGAGGTATTGGGAGTGTACGTGAATCTGAAAGCATTTTCTCAATCTCAACCCGAAATTTATGTCACGCGCTTTAACTGGAGCGACGATTTAGGGGATACTGAGGGGTCAATCAGCAACCGAGGTGCAAGATGCCTTCATTTGATGTGGTTTCAGAAGTGGACTTACAAGAAGTTCATAACGCGGTGGACCAAGCCAATCGCGAGATATCAACCCGGTACGACTTTCGAGGGGTGAATGCTGAATTTGAGCGCTTAGGGAACGAAATCAAATTAACTGCAGAAGCGGATATTCAACTCGATCAAATGCGGGATATTTTGAGAGAAAAGTTAATCAAGCGCTCTGTTGATCCGAGAGTAATGGAGGCGCTCGATCCGACGCCCAGGGGTAAATTACTTCATCAAGTCATCACTCTGCGTCAGGGGATTGAGAGCTTGTTAGCAAAAAAGATGGTGAAGATGGTAAAAGATAAAAAAACCAAAGTTCAAGCCGCGATTCAAGGTGATCAAGTCAGAATTACCGGTAAAAAGCGGGATGACTTGCAAGCCATTATGTCTGATTTTAAAGCGGCTGATTTTGAGATCCCGCTCCAATTTCAGAACTTTAGGGATTAAAAGCATTGACTGACTCAGGCGTGTCCTCTTGGCGGGAAGCGCTGCTGACCTATCGAAAGCCTGAAGTGCTGGCATTGGTGTTTCTCGGGTTTTCGGCGGGACTGCCCTACCTGCTGGTTTTTTCGACGCTAACAGCTTGGCTACGCGATGAATCTGTCAGCCGTTCCGCGATCGGGTTTTTTGCTTGGGTCGGAATGATTTACTCGATCAAAGTGATTTGGGCCCCCATTGTCGATAACCTAAAACTGCCCAGACTCCACGCAGTTTTCGGGCGTCGAAGAAGCTGGATGCTGCTGGCGCAATTTGGCATTGTTGCCGCCCTGCTGGGGATGAGTTGGGCGGGGCCTGAGCGATTGGCTTTGTTGTCTTTGCTGGCGGTGATGGTGGCATTTTCTTCTGCCACTCAAGATATCGCTATTGATGCTTATCGGATTGAGGCCAGCGCCGTGGTGCACCAGGCCGCTTTGTCTGCGGGTTACATTTTAGGTTATCGAGTGGCGTTACTGGTTTCCGGCGCTGGGGCCTTGTATGCGGCTGAATATTTTGGCTGGGCAACCAGTTATCAATTGATGGCGCTTTTGGGGTGTGTTGGCGTCTTAACGACACTGATTATTCGGCGACCGGCTCGTGAACTGGAGAATCAGAACCAACCACTGACGGCCCCTGAGACGAGCATTAAGCGTCAAAGACTAAAATTCTCGCAGCTCTTCATCGAACCTGTCTCGGATTTTTTTGAGCGTAACGGACGTTTTGCCTTGTTTCTTTTGACCTTTATTGCGGTCTATCGATTGAGCGACATCACCATGGGGATCATGGCGAACCCCTTCTATTTAGATATGGGGTATACCAAGCTTGAGATTGCCAATATTGCCAAAGGTCTCGGATTTGGCTTGTCTTTGCTCGGCTCGTTTTTGGGCGGCCTTTTTGTGGTTCGTTTTGGACTTTTAAAGACGTTGTTGCTTGGCGCCATTTTGGTTGCGGCGACTAATTTAACGTTTGCTGGACTCGCATTGTTAGGTCCTGACTTGCTCCTGCTGGCGATTGTAATTGGTTTAGATAATCTCAGTGGCGGTATCGCAGCAACCAGTTTCATTGCGTACCTTTCTAGCCTCACGGATACGCGTTATACCGCGACGCAATATGCACTCTTTAGTTCTTTAATGACCTTGCCCGGTAAATTTACCAGCGGCTTTTCCGGTCTGGTGGTCGACGGCTTTGGATATTCCTATTTTTTCATCGGGACCGCTTGTCTGGGTTTGCCCGCCGTGATGATGGTGCTGATATTGATTCGGCGTCAGCTGCGAGGGCATTAAGGGCGCCATTGATGATCCTTCAAAAGGACCCTGCCGCCGCGTGGTTCGATGCCTTCGGCGATCAAGCGCGCCTGTTGAAGGTCAAAATTTGGGTTCGTGATACGGCCGCTGGCATTGACAACTCGGTGCCAGGGAAGCCGGGTTTCCCGCGGCAACTGACTGAGTAATCGTCCCACCCAGCGGGATTTTCCGGCTTGACCGGCCATGGCCGCGATCTGACCGTAAGTTGCTACCCGGCGCTCAGGAATGGCTGCGATAACCTGCCAAATGGCTTGTTGGCTCTCTTCAGTTGGGTGCATGCTTAACCTGTTTGAATCGCCCTGAACAGCGTAATTGATCGACTCGACAGATGCCTTAGCACGTGAATTTCCGGCTATTTTGGCAGTCTGCTCTTGACTCTGCTAAAAGTGACCCTATTATTAGCAGTCCTTAGGGGAGAGTGCCAGAAAAGTCTTCAAAACGAGGCAGGTTCTGGAACAATTCGGGTTAATAGCGGGCTGATCATTGAGGTTAGCCATTTCTTAAATTGGGAGAACAGAATGAATATTCGTCCATTACAAGATCGAGTGGTCGTACGACGTCTGGAAGAAGAAACCAAGTCGGCTGGTGGAATCGTAATTCCTGGGTCCGCCGCAGAGAAGCCCTCTCAGGGCGAAGTCCTGGCGGTCGGTACAGGCAAGAAGTTAGATAATGGCTCGGTGCAGGCCGTCGACCTGAATGTCGGGGATAAGGTCCTTTTTGGTCAGTATGCTGGCAGCACCGTAAAGGTTGACGGAGAAGAATTGCTGGTTATGAGCGAAAGCGAAGTGTTCGGCGTTATTGAATAACAAACTCGCTTTCTCAATCACACGCAATCGATAGAACGACATAAGGAATAATAGATATGACAGCTAAAGACGTAAGGTTTGGTGATTCAGCTCGACAGCGAATGCTCAAAGGCGTGAATGTACTAGCAGACGCTGTAAAGGTAACACTCGGGCCCAAAGGCCGAAATGTAGTGCTTGATAAGTCTTTTGGTGCACCAACAGTGACCAAAGACGGTGTTTCAGTCGCCAAAGAAATCGAACTTAAAGACAAGTTTGAAAACATGGGCGCTCAAATGGTGAAGGAAGTGGCCTCGCAGACATCGGATGTCGCAGGAGATGGCACCACCACCGCAACCGTTTTGGCACAAGCGATTTTGAATGAAGGTTTGAAAGCTGTAGCCGCGGGCATGAATCCAATGGATTTAAAGCGTGGGATAGACCGCGCAGTCGCATCCGCGGTTGAGTCCGTCAAAGGACTTGCTGTCCCTTGTGCTGATCCCAAAGCCATTGCTCAGGTGGGCAGTGTGTCAGCCAACAGTGATACGCAGATCGGCGATATTCTTGCTGAAGCGATGGAGAAAGTTGGTAAAGAAGGGGTTATTACCGTCGAAGAAGGTTCTGGCTTAGAGAACGAACTGGACGTTGTTGAAGGGATGCAGTTCGACCGAGGCTATCTCTCTCCTTACTTCATCAATAACCAAGAGAATATGAGTGCTGAGCTTGAAGAGCCCTATTTGTTGTTGTTCGACAAAAAGATTTCTAATATCCGAGATCTTCTTCCGGTACTCGAAGCGGTCGCCAAGTCGAGCCGCCCTTTGATGATCATCTCAGAAGACGTTGAAGGCGAGGCATTGGCAACCTTGGTTGTTAACAACATGCGCGGCATTGTGAAAGTAGCTGCTGCGAAGGCGCCGGGCTTCGGTGACCGTCGTAAGGAAATGCTGCAGGACATCGCTATTTTGACCGGCGGTACAGTGATTTCCGAAGAAGTCGGTCTGTCACTCGAAGGCGCAACGCTAGAAGACCTCGGACAAGCTAAGCGTATTACGCTGACCAAGGAAAACACGACGATTGTTGATGGTTCTGGCGAATCAGGAGACATCGAAGCACGAGTGAAGCAAATTCGAGCGCAAATCGAAGAAACATCCTCGGATTACGACCGCGAAAAGCTGCAAGAGCGTGTTGCCAAGCTTGCTGGCGGCGTTGCAGTCATCAAAGTCGGTGCTGGTTCCGAAGTAGAAATGAAAGAGAAGAAGGCACGGGTGGAAGACGCGCTGCACTCGACTCGAGCAGCCGTTGAAGAAGGCATTGTTGCTGGTGGCGGCGTTGCGCTGATTCGAGCGATTTCGGCGCTAGAAGGCCTTGAAGGCGACAACGAAGACCAAAATGTGGGAATCAACATTTGCCGTAAGGCGATGGAAGCACCGATCCGACAAATTGCGGAAAACGCTGGCGCTGAAGGGTCGGTTGTTGTCGATAAAGTGAAACAGCTCGAAGGTAACGAAGGTTTTAACGCCGCGAGCGGCGAATACGGGAATATGATCGAATTTGGTATTCCTGATCCCGCAAAGGTGACACGAACAGCGCTTCAGGCCGCTGCTTCTGTGGCAGGACTCATGATCACGACTGAGTGTATGGTCACCGATGTGGTTGAAGATAACCCTGCGCCTGCTGGTGGTGGTATGCCAGATATGGGCGGTATGGGCGGCATGGGCGGTATGGGCGGCATGATGTAGAAACTGCTCCGTCAAAAAAACCCCGCATTCAGCGGGGTTTTTTTTGCCTGGAATATGGTCTAAAGCGCAGGCAACGGTTAAATTTGTTGAGATGAAGAACCGGTTTACTCTGCGCATTTCAGCCGAAGAGATGCAGCGTTATTATAAAGGGCATGCCAAAACCGTGGTTGTGCGAGCAGACAGCGGGCAAACCCTCCAGTTTTCAGCAGATCATTTACGGACGTTCGTTCAGCGCGATGGGGTAGCGGGCTGGTTCGAAATTGAATATGACACCGCTGGGAAATTCGTCGGTCTAAACTGTTTAAAACGGTTGTAAGCTTCCCGCCATGAAGGCTTAAGTTTTAGGTAAATTTTGTTATAGTAAGGGTTAAGGGCAAGGGGAATTCGCAAGGGTTCGTATTAACGCCTGGCTACCGAAAAATCTGAGAGGAAAGCTATGGATATTCCATTATTTACTGAGTATGGACTGAACTACCTGTTTCGTTGGGGCCACATGTTATTCGGCGTCGTCTGGATTGGATTGCTCTATTATTTTAATTTTGTTCAAGCAGAATATTTTAAGGAAGCAGAAGCTGATCATCGCTCCGGAGCGATCCAGAAGCTGGTTCCCCGCGCGTTGTGGTGGTTTCGTTGGGGTGCCGCGTTGACTTTCATTACCGGCCTGTATTTGCTTTGGAGACTCCACGGGGCGATGACCTACGACATCACTGTTGGCGCGACCCTGGGTACGCTGATGGCGATCAACGTGTGGTTTATCATTTGGCCCAATCAGAAAATTGTAATCGCTTCGGCGACGCAGGTTGCTGGCGGTGGTGAAGCGCTTCCAGAGGCCGCAGCGGCTGCTCCGAAAGCTGCGCTAGCGTCGCGAACCAACACGCTGTTCTCCATACCCATGCTGTTCTTTATGGGTTCATCTGCCCATTTGCCAAGTGGTATGGTGACGGATGCGGCGGCCACCACCACAGCAAGTCTGGTGGTTGTGTTTGCGATTATTCTGTTATTGCAAGTGAATGGAATGCGGGGCAAACAAGGCCCTCTGACTTCAGTTGTTGGCGTGATCCACTGTGGATTGGCTTTGACCGCTGTGCTTTATGGATGTATGCATCTGCTGTAAAAATTTTGCCAAATTGGCTTAGAATACGGGGCCTGATGGGCCCCGTTTTTTTTGGAAACTGCCAACATGACTGATGACAACAAAAATCTAGACGACTTGCCTTCGATTACTCCGGATGCTGAAGATGTCTCCTCGTATCGTCGAGGGTCTCGCACTGAGGCCCCAAAGCAGAGCAATTTCAATGGCATCTTGATGTTTGTCATTGTGATTATGGTGCTTGTGATGGGGTTTGGTGGCTACGTGCTTTTTCAGGTGCAAAATAAGCTGGACGAAGCCAATGCTCAGTTGAAGCAGAGTGGAGAGAGTATCGATGAGTTGGAAAGTCGTCTCGCGGCCACGGGTTCAGACGTCTCTAAGACTTTTGAGGCAATGCAGGAGCAGTCGAATACCAATGTCAGCGAAATCGACAAACTTTGGGCCGTGGCTTATCGACAAAATCGACCCAAAATAGATCGGGTCGCGCTTGATTTAGAAAATGCGATCACTCGTTTTAGAGGCGAGCTTGACCCTATCGCCGGTGCGGTGTCAGGTATCGGTGGTCAATTCGACGATCTTAATAAAGAGATGATCGGGCTCAAGCAGATCGTGACCATGGACAATGAGGACCGAGCTACGGAACTTGCACTGATTGGACAGCAATTACAGGATCAAGCCGATATCGTAGAAACGCTCCGGAGAGAATTGGGGGTTTTAAATGAACGATTGGATGATGCTAGGCAAGATATTCGATCCAACCTCGAATATCGCGCTCGCCACAATAGCGAAGTCTTAGAAATGAAGAAGCAAATACAAAGATTAGAGGAGCCTGCCCCTTCGCCTTCTATAAGTGTTAATCCGTCGCCCACTGACTGAGAACACTGACGTAAACAGAAAGGTTTCGATAGCCTAGGACAACGCCTTCCTCTGTGATCTGTTTGAGCGTTAATTCGTTCCCAAAGCCATCGCCCTCTCTGAGCGGCTGCCCGTTAATAACCACGCGCCGAAGGCTGGCATCATCCGCAAAAATGTGGCTAGAAAATCGAATGGTATCTATATCTTTTGCGATATTCCGAGGAAGCTCCCCTCCCTCATTGGTCTTTTGCGGAGAGCTTATAGGCGCGGCTGGACGCGACATTGCGCCGATTGATAAAGAGGCTCCAGGTTGCTCGACAAGCGTGGCTGGATCATTGGCATTGGAAAGAGAGCTGTATTTGGCTGGGGAGTCTGGCATTGCAGGCTGCTTCGGGGCTGCTTCTGCCCTGGCACTCTCGGGTGCATCGCTGAAAAACAACCACCAAACCAGAATGCCGGTCACGTTCAGCAATAGCAGTGCAAAAATAACCGCTATTATGGGGTTTCTAGGCGGTGTCCGTCGATCTGGGATTTTATGAATGGTATTGAGTCCGGGTGTTCTGTGCTGCTTTTTTTCTTCTTCGGACTTGTTTAGAGCATCTAGAATATAAGACATTACCTGCCGACTCCGTCGAGTTTGGGCGTGTTGACATCATCCGCATCGTTGATTTTTATCCAGGTTTTGACACCGGCGATGCCATCGGGCGTAAGCCCTGTTGAAAGTTGAAACTGTTTAACTTTGCTCTCAAGATTGTTATCAAAAATATAGCCTGGATTTGACGAACTGGATTGGCCGTTGATCATGGCTAGACGATTAACCAGCCAATCGACTGCGGGTCCCCGGTCACCCCTTGAGAGTGGGGCAGGGTTGCCAGGTGGTGCCCTCCATAGCAAGGTAAAATTACCGCTCCAAGCATCCAGAAGCTCAGTAATTCGAACTTGATGAGCGATGTCACCAACTCTGAGCCTTGCGCTTGTTCGATCAAGTTGCTCTAGGGTATACCACTGATTGGAGAGGTTAATTACAACAGGTCGGTCAAAGTCGTTCATTTCATTGAGGCCCGCGATGCTTGTGAAGCAGAAGAGTCCGATGGTTTCGGCAAGATCACAAGTGGCCGTATCCGGATCAGTTAAGTCTACACCCCAAAGCTTTATGAGATCATTGAGTGCAGCCTTTGCAAAGTCGTGGCCGCGGACTAGTTCGAGTGCAGTAAAGTTTGTTCGATTGCCTTCGCTCAAAGAACTCGTTGGTTCAGCTAAAGCTAGAGAGTTTGGTGTTATTTGCGGCGGATCTATTCTAATCCTAGATGAAACGGGTTGGATTTGCTCGGTCTGCTGTAATGATTCCGTTTGGGCAAGAGGAACAACGATCTTTTCGCTAGGCTTCTGCTTTGAGGGTTCAACACGGCTATGAGTTGTCGAATCAAGTTCTGAGTTGAACTCGAACATGTCATGGGTTGATACAAATGATAAAAACCCAACGGTAACAATGGTTAGCACGGTCATCGACCCAATCGCTATCCTCTGCCAATTTATGAGAGGCCTGGGCTCTGTTCCAAGAATTTCTTTCGCCGCTTTCGCTACGATTTTTGGACCAATCTGCAGCTCGCCCTCGGAATAGGCACCAAGCAGTGATCGATCGCAGATGAGGTTAATAACCCTTGGGATGCCCTGGCTGATTTTATAGATTCGATCAATTGCAGGCTTTGGAAAGAAGGTCCCCTTGGCGCCAGCGACAACCAATCGATGCTTGATGTAGGCGGATATTTCATCACGATTCAGTGCATCCAGATGAAAGCGTGCAGTGATCCTTTGGGATAGCTGGCGCAACTCAGGACGACTTAAAAGCTCTAGGAGCTCCGGTTGACCCAGGAGAATAATTTGAAGCAGTTTTCGTTGATTCGTCTCTAGGTTGGTTAGGAGTCGCAACTGTTCTAGAACTTCTATTGAAAGATTCTGCGCCTCATCAATGATCAGCACCGTTTGCCTGTTATTGGCATGAGCGCCTAGCAGATAAGCATTGATCTGGTCTGTGAGTACTTTGATGCTAGCATTTTCAGGATAATCGATCTTAAGGTCGTCACAGGCTGCGGCTAACAGCTCGGCTGCAGTTAGTTTTGGATTTAAAATAAAGGCGGTATCGACTTGGTTTGGAATCTGTTCGAGCAAACACCGGCAGATCGTGGTTTTGCCGGTCCCTACCTCACCTGAAAGTAAGATAAATGCTCCGTCTCCTTGGATGCCATACATGAGATGCGCTAAGGCCTCTCGATGACGATCGCTCATGTAAAGGTACTGAGGATTCGGTGCGATTGAAAACGGCGAATCTCTTAATCCAAAGTAGTCATTGTAGATCGATGTCAAAGCAGATCCTCCAAGAATCAAGCATAGCAGGACACTCAGTTAGGCTCTAGGGATTGCTGCAGGTAAGCATCTTTGACAGCCCACCGATCCGTAATCACTTGCTGCATCGCTCGCCCGACTGACTTGTGCGGGGTTTGCTCGGATTTTTGCTGGGCCCTTGGAACAGCAATTTGCTCTATTTTGATACTAATCGGATGGGAGTGGCCCGAAAGGAAATCAAAGAAATTGGGTGTCTTTTGATGATAGACAATGGTGACATCTAAAATTGCGGTCAAGTGCTGTTCAAGTGCCTCGACGACCATGGCAGCACCGGCGGTTTTCGGTTTGAGCAGTCGTTGATAAGGGCTGTTGGATTGCCGCTGTTTTTCGACTGTAAATCGGGTTCCCTCGAGAAAATTAAGAACCGCAACCGGGGTGAGTTTGAAGCGCTCGCAAGATTTTCGAGTGGTTTCCAAATCCTTGCCTTTGAGCTGAGGCTTGCGAATCAAGGTTTGCCTGCTGTAGCGTTTCATGATCGGGAAATCCAAGGCCCACCAGCAGATACCGAGGATGGGAACGTAGATCAGTGCCTGCTTAATGAAGAATTTAAGCATTGGAATCTTTCGGTTGAGCGCCCTCTGGAGTAATAAAATATCGGTCCAACTTTGATGGTTACAAATCACGAGATACCACTGGTCATTTTGCAAGTCGGCATCAATATTCAGGGTAACATCGAGGGTTTGAAACGCATCAAGGATCAAGTTGTTGTGCGTAATCCACTGCTCAGCACAGCGCATCGAGAGCCTGGTCCAAGTTGGCTCTAGGGTTGCGGGTGTTAACACTCTGAGAAGAGCAGCCAGGCACAAGGGGGCACCCAGCGCTAAAGTGTTCAAGAACATTAGCGTTAGACTGATCATTGCTCGGATTGAACGAACCATAGGCCTTTCAATGTGAAGTTTAGAAGTCTGTTAAGGATAGTCACAGTTGGAAGCTGCGTCACCTGTTTGTTGACCGGTTGTCAGTCAATCTATTTTCCCTACCAAGCGGCCAAAGGTCAGCTTGAACTGATGACTGGGTCCCGAAACATCGATGATGTCTTGGTCGACAAACTTGTCGACCCCCAGACCCGTAGCCGTCTGCTGCTGGCAGCGGCTGCGCTTGAGTTTGCAGAAGACCATCTAGGGTTAGATGCCAAGGGCAACTATGAGCGGTATACCGTGCTCAATCGTCCTTATGTCGTGTGGAACGTCTTTGTCGCGCCAGAATTCTCGACTGAATTGAACCGACACTGTTTTCCTGTCGCTGGATGCGTGACCTATCGAGGCTATTTTAAGGAGCACGACGCAAAAAAGGTTGCAGAAAAAATACGGGGAAAAGGTGATGACGTGGCCGTTGTTGGGGTGGCAGCTTACACCACTTTAGGTTGGTTTAAGGATCCGCTGCTGGACACCTTTTTGCTGGGATCTGAGGCAGGGTTAATTCGGACCTTGTATCATGAGCTCGCACACCTGCACTTGTATGTCCTGGGTGATACCGATTGGAATGAGAGTTACGCTTCGGCGGTTGCAGAACTCGGTATTCAGGCGTTGAGTAAATCCCAGCTTTTGAGCCTGCCACCACTGGCAGACGATGCTCAGTGGGTGACCAAGAAGCGCCGGGTCGAAAGATTGATTTTAACGGCTCGCGCTGATTTAGCGGTGCTTTACGATAGGGCGCACAGTGATCAGGTGATGCGGGTAAAAAAATCTGAGAGAGTGGCGATGCTCAAAGCGGCGTATCAAAACTTGGTCGCGGATTGGCCGAGGCCTCCATACCAGAGACTCATGTCGGGTCCGCTCAATAACGCGAGCCTTGCCTTGGTGCAGAGTTATTCCGGACTCACCCCCCGCTTCATTCAACTGCATGAGGCGCTGGGTGGGAATTACGAGCGGTTTTTCGAGGCAGTCCGAAGGTTATCACTGTTTGACGCTTCCCAGCGCCGAGATCCAGATCTTTGGGCCCGGGTGATCGATGCCCTAAATCAGGAGTCGACAGGCACTGGTGATCAGTAAAGCGCCAATCAGGTTGAGCGCTAGGCCCTCTTTGACCATGGTTCTGATGGGAAAGGCGCCAGTGCTGAACATGATGGTGTTGGGAGCGGTTGCTACCGGTAACATAAATGCGCAACTTGCACTCATGGCAGCAGGCACCATAAGGACCTCTGGCGGAATTTCTGCCGCCAAGGCAGCCGCCGCCAGAATGGGTAACATTAAAGTCGTCGTTGCCGTGTTGCTGGTAATCTCGGTCATAAACGTGATGGTGAGGCAGATCGCGAGTATCAGAAGGAAAAGATCTAGGGTCGCAAGTTGGGTCAGCCAAATGCCCAGCTGCTGAGATAATCCAGAGGCTACAAAAGCTTTCGCGATGGCGATACCACCGCCAAATAAAATGAGCATGCCCCATGGGATTTTGGCTGCCGATTCCCAGTTCAGCAGTCGTTCACCTCGACCATCGGGAACAAGAAACATCACCACGACGGCGAGCATGGCAACACCTGCATCGTTGATGCCGGGGACGTTTAAAAAAGTACTCCAGCCGCCGAAAGGTTGCGAACGCGTCACCCAAGCCAGTGCAGTCAATGCAAAGACAATCAGCACACGTCGTTCTGCAGACTGCCAGGTGCCGACAGCTGGTAGGATAAAGCTGCCCTGATAATCAAGGCCCCGGGTCAGCCAAAGCGCTGTGATTGGAACAAATATAAGGACCACCGGCACGCCCCAGCTCATCCAAGTGAGGAACCCAATTTCGCTGCCCACAGTTTCCGCATAGACCTGCTGAAAGACAAGGTTGGGCGGTGTGCCGATCGGGGTTCCAATGCCACCGATACTGGATGCGTAGGCGATGCCCAATAGCAGCGGGATCGCGAGCTTTTTGTCAGGCGCCTTTTCTAATACTGCCATAGCGACGGGTAGCAGCATTAAGGTGGTTGCGGTGTTAGAAATCCACATCGAGAGCAGCGCCGCTGCCGCCATAAAACCAAACACCAAACGCTTGCTGCTACTGCCGCCAAATAAATTAACCATTGTCAGTGCCACCCGTCGATGGGCGCCACTTCGCTCCATCGCAGTTGACAAGATGAAACCTCCCATGAGCAGCAGCACGAGTGGGCTACCATACGCAGCACCGACCTCGGTTGGGGTCAAAACCCCGACCGCTGGAAACAAAGCGAGGGGTAAGAGCGAGGTCGCCGGAATTGGGATGGGTTCAAAGATCCACCAAACCGCAGTCCAGATGGTGATCGCTGCGGTAAAAGCGATCGCGGAATCTTGCTCCGGCGTATTTAAAAGCCAGAACACGAGAAGGGCTAGTGCAGGTCCTAGCGCCGTTGTAATGTGGATTGGGCGAATCATTCGTGAGACCTGATAGCAATAGCGATAGTATAAGATACAGCAAAAATAAAAGAGAAGGCCTGCAGGGATGGATCAATCTTTTTTTTGGTATGACCTTGAGACCACGGGAACCGATCCCGTGCTTGATCGAGTCATCCAATTTGCAGGCCAACGAACTGACTCTGAATTGAATCCCATTGATGCGCCCATCAACTTTTATGTCAAACCGAGTGAAGACACGCTATTCCACCCGGATGCAAGTAGGGTCACAGGAATAGATCCTGCGCAACTCGAGACAGAAGGTTTGAGCGAGCTTGCAGGGATCGAAAAGATTCAGGCCATTTTTATGGTGCCTGGAACCTGCGGAGTTGGGTTCAACAGTTTAAAATTTGACGATGAGTTCCTGCGGCAGTCACTGTATCGCAGTTTTTTTGACCCCTATGCTCGTGAATGGATGAACGGAAATTCTCGGTGGGATCTTATCGATTTGGCACGGTTGTGCTTTAGCTTGCGCCCGGAGGGGATACAATGGCCGACCCGACCCGATGGTAGGCCTTCGTTCAAGCTCGTGGACTTGTCAGAAGCCAACGGGCTGAGTCACATTAAAGCCCATGATGCGCTGTCGGACATTGAAGCAACCCTAGGGCTGGCTCGCCTGCTAAAGCGTGCCCAACCAAGACTGTTTGATTATTACTTTAAGCTTCGTCAAAAGACGGCAGTGAAGGCGATGTTGTATCCCCTAGGAAAACAGCCGATCCTGCAGGTTGCCCCTTACTTTGATCCAAAAAAACGGTTCATTTCACCCTTGTTGCCGTTTATGGCTCATCCCAGCAACGCCAATAGCATCATTTGTTTGAATCTCGATATTGAGCCGGACGAATATGTCTCCTTATCCAGCGCTGATTTACGACAGTTTTTTTCTTTTGAGGGCGACACCGGGCAAAAGCGCTCTAGACCGCTCCAGACAATTGCCTTAAATCGCTCGCCCGCCATCGCACCAATCTCAACGATCGAGCCTGATTGGGCTTCAACCTGGGGCTGGTCCAAGTTTCAGTTGACTGATCGGATTAAAAAAATACAAAGTTGTGCGCCGCTACACAGCGTATTGCTCGAGTTGTACGCGTCGAAGTCTCAGGCGCCTTTAAAAGATGCGGAGTACCAGCTGTACTCCGGCGGTTTCATCTCAGATGCGGACCGGAGTCGATTTGAGCAGGTTCGTGACGAAGCCGGGGTGGCCGGTGGGATTGATATTTTTGACGATCAGCGCTTGAACGATCTTTATTTCAACTATAAGGCTCGGCATTATCCAGAAGCGCTGTCCCCGGATCAGCGCCAAAGGTGGCAGCAGTTTCTCCAGCATCGTTGGATGAGTGGAGGCCGACTCGAAAAATTGTATGCACGGACGCTGGAGCTGAGTGCAGAGCATCCTTTTGACCCGTTGCTGCAGCATCTGACTGAGCGAATGAAGGATCAGGCTAAGGCGGTTGGACTGGATTTGGGTTAGTGCTCTATCTGAACTTGGATTCCACCGTCAAACTTGAAAAAAGCAGTCAGGGCTTTTTTCAAATAAGCGGAATCCGCGGCCCCTGCCACTTCCCGGATCGAATGCATACCAAAGGTCGGTAAACCGACATCGAGGGTTTTTACCCCGAGTTTACTGGCGGTTATCGGTCCTATTGTGCTGCCGCAGCCCATGTCTGAGCGAGTCACAAAAACCTGATGCGGGATGTTCTGAGTTTGACACAACGCTTTGAAGAACCCGTGGGTGTCGCCATCGGTGGCATAACGCTGGTTGGCGTTCACTTTGATCACCGGGCCTTGATTGAGCAACGGCCCATGCAATGGATCATGCTTGGAAGTAAAATTCGGATGCACGCCGTGGGCATTGTCGGTTGATATCAGCATTGACGAAGCAAGGGTTCTAATTCTTGTGTCAGATCGATCGAACAATCGTTCAAGGACATCGGTTAAAAATGAGCCGTCGGCACCGGCCGCTGATGCGCTACCGACTTCTTCATGATCGTTTAGCACGACGAGGGTGTTTTCGGCGCTCGCTGCCATTAGGGCTTCAACAGCCAGGTAGCACGACAACAAATTATCTAATCTGGCACTGGCAATGAATTCCTGATTGATGCCGATGCACGCAGGCGGATTGACATCGTAGAAGCTAAGGTCAAAAGCGAGGATTTGATCAGCTAATGCATTGGGGTGCTGTTGCCCAATGCTTCGCTTTAGCAGAGCGTCAAAGTCCCCGAAGCTTTGGCCAACAATGGGAGGCAGGTCAGTTTGAGCGTTAATAGACCGTTTTGTATTGGCCTCTCTGTCGAGGTGAATCGCCAAGCTCGGGATGATAGCGACGGCAGATTCTAAATTAACCAGTGCGCTTCTGAGTTCGCCCGCTTGATTGAGATAAGTCACTTTTCCAGCGAGGCTGAGGTCCCGATCGAACCAAGGGTTCAACAGAACACCGCCGTAGACCTCAACACCGACCTGCTGATAACTCGATTCCTCAATCAAGGGGTTTGGTTTGACTTTGAGGCACGGACTGTCGGTGTGGGCACCGACCATTTTTAGGCCTGTATCTGTCAGTGTTTTGGGGTTAATGTTCAGGGCGATAATAGAGGCGCCTCTGGTTACAAGATAGCATCCGTGACCAAGATCCCAGGCATTTTCTTCATTCAGAGTTTGAAAGCCAGCAGTCGCTAATTTTTGTGCGATGTTCTGGGTCGCGTGATAGGGCGTCGGTGAAGCTTTTAAGAAATCCAAAAGGCCTTGGTTGAGCTCAGAAGACATACGATTGTTTCAGTTTCAGTGTCTGCAAGAGTATAGCAGTTCAAATAAAACTTGCTGCAGGGGGAGCGCCCATCCCCTCAGGTTTGATTCATTAAGGTCGAAGGTTTAAACTTCTCTCTGCGCCGATTTGATAGTAGCTTGCGGGCGCATAAAAAATACGGCTAAAGCATTAAAGCCCGCCGTTTGTTGCGGGTTTTTTTTTGGAGAAAATAGATGGGATTCACAACGACCCTTGTTCATTCAGATCGCCAATTTGGTGTGGAACATGGAAATTTGCTTAAGCCTATTCATCCTGGCGTGACCTATGGCTATGAGGATGCGCAAACTCTGGCTCGGGTCTTCCAAGGCAAAGAAAAAGGGTATACCTATGGGCGGCAGGTTAACCCAACGGTCGAGGCACTCGAGCAAAAAGTGACGCGCATGGAGGGCGGGCTAGCGTCCATTGGTTTTGGGACAGGTATGGCAGCGATAGGAACACTGATTTTCGCGCTTTTACGTCGCGGCGATCACTTGATTGCATCGCAGTTTCTCTTCGGTAATTCAGCGAGTCTGCTTGAATCCTTCAGCGCGCATGGAATTGATGTCAGCTTTGTTGACGCGACGGACGCTGGGAACGTGGCCAGGGTCGTTCGAGCCGAGACTAAGATGGTCTTTGTTGAAACCATCGCGAACCCCAGAACACAAATCGCAGACCTTGAGGGAATTGGAGTCGTGTGCCGGGAGGCGGGTTTGCTTTACGTCGTGGATAACACCCTGACAAGTCCCTATCTTTTTAAGCCTAAAGGGGTTGGCGCGGGATTGGTTGTCAATTCATTAACAAAATATATTGGCGGCCATGGCAATGCCCTGGGCGGTAGTATTACTGAAATGGGTGAGTTTGATTGGTCTAAATTCGAGAATATTTATGATCAGTATCGATCTGGACCGGCGGCGATGTGGGGGATCAGTCAGATCAAGAAAAAAGGCTTACGAGATTTCGGTGCCAGTTTGGCAGCTGATGCGGCCCACCGACTTTCAACCGGCTGCGACACCCTTGCGCTTCGGCTTGATCGCGCCTGTGCGAATGCGGCGGCGTTGGCGAAGTTTTTCGATGAGCATGAATCCATAGAGACCGTGTACTATCCGGGGCTACCGGGTCATCCTCAGTTTGAGCGCGCCCGGGAGCAATTCCTGTATCCCGGTGCAATCCTTAGTTTTGAGCTTGCTGATGGACTGGATTGTTTTGAGATGCTGAATCGTTTGCAAACCGTGGTGAAAGCAACGCATCTTGGTGATATTCGAACTCTTGCATTGCCTGTTGCCCATTCGATCTTTTACGAGATCGGGGCCGAGCGTCGAGCGGCGATGGGCATTCGAGATAATTTGATCCGAGTTTCGGTGGGTATTGAGGATTCTGACGATTTACTTCAAGATTTTGGGCAAGCGCTCAGTAGCGATTTATCAACAGACAGAAAAAGGTGACAACGTGGAAGCATTGCTTAGGACAGATCTCTCTCTCCCCAATAAACGGACGGGTAAGGTTCGGGATCTGTATGACCTGACCCTGCCCAATGGTGATGAAGGGCTCTTGATTATCGCGACCGATCGGGTGAGTGTTTTTGATGTTGTGTTAGAAAATGGGATTCCCGGTAAGGGCGCCATGCTGACAAAAATTTCCAAGTTCTGGTTTGACTATTTCTCCGGGCGCTACAAACACCATTTGGTGAGTACCAACCCAAGAGACATTGCAGGATTAAGTGAACAAGATTATGCGATGCTTGATGGTCGAATCATGATCTGTCGAAAGAGCAAGGTGGTGCCCGTTGAGTGTATCGTCCGGGGTTATCTCACAGGCAGTGGTTTCAAAGACTATCTTAAAACCGGGGAGGTCTGTGGTATTGCCCTACCCAAGGGTATGGTCAATAGCGACCGAATCGATGAGCCAGTGTTTACGCCCAGCACGAAAGCCGAGTCGGGGCACGATGAGAACATTAGTTTTGAAGAGAGTTGCCGGGTTGCGGGAACCGAGCTGATGGAAGCCATCAGAGATCGTTCGATTGCCATTTATAACGAGGGTCGAACCTACGCTGGCGAGCGGGGAATCCTGATCGCGGACACCAAATTTGAATTCGGGTTAGAGCCGGGTTCTGATGAGCCAGTATTGATTGATGAAGTATTGACGCCGGACAGTTCTCGCTTCTGGCCTGCTGATGATTGGCGTCCCGGAGAAGAGCAGAATAGTTTCGACAAACAATTCGTCAGAAATTTTACCGAGGGATTGGTTGCGAAAGGACTGTGGGATAAAGAAGCGCCAGGTCCGGCATTGCCAGCCGAAGTAATCGAACAGACACTGGTGCGCTACGACCAAGCCTATCAAAAGCTAATGGCTTAGTAACAGACGCCAGTGCCACCAAGGCCACAGTAGCCGTTGGGCACCTTGGCAAGGTATTGCTGATGGTAGTGCTCGGCGTAGTAAAACGTTGGACCAACTTTGAGCTCTGTCGTGATAGGAGGAAAGCCCTCCGCTTGCAGTTTATTTTGAAAATGATGGAGGCTGGTTTGAGCGGTCGCAAGCTGCTCGGGGGATTCAGTATAAATACAGGATCGATATTGGGTGCCCATATCGTTGCCCTGGCGCATGCCTTGAGTTGGATTGTGACTCTCCCAGAACTTCGCCAGGAGGGCGTCGAGGGTTACGGCAGTGGGGTCCCAAACCACCAAAACAACTTCGGTGTGGCCGGTTTGTCCGGAGCAGACCTCCTCATAGGTTGGGTTGGGTGAGTGACCGCCGGCGTAGCCTGCTGCGGTTGTATAAACGCCCGGCAGTTCCCAAAATTTCCGCTCTGCGCCCCAAAAACAGCCCATGCCGAATTGGATTTGTTGGAAGCCACTCGGAAAAGGGCCGACGAGAGGCTGGCCGTTAACGAAATGGGCACTAGGGACCGGCATGGACTCGGCCCTTCCAGGTAGGGCCTCTTCTGACGTCGGTATCGCAAGGTTCCGAGAAAATAGGCCCATGATGTTAGTCTCCTGAGGTTGGGGGGTGCTTTGCTGAAAAGTTCAGTATAGGGAAGTTATAACGAACCTCAAAGGTCGCGCCATCCCTTCTGTCCTGGCCTTTCGTGTAAACTGATTCTGGAAAACACAAAACGAGCACAATACATTGAGCGCGTGTAACTTTGATACGGTAATTGATCGTCGACAGACCTCAAGTTCGAAATGGGATAAATATCAAGGTCAAGATATTCTGCCCATGTGGGTCGCAGATATGGATTTTTCCGTGGCGGAGCCGATTTTAGCAGCCTTAGCCGATCGACTCCGGCACCCAATATTCGGGTATACCCTACCACCGGACTCGTTGCTCCAGGTGATTGTGGATCGCTTTCGGGCACGCTATGGATGGCAAGTTGAGATCGAGGATCTCGAACTTGTCCCCGGCGTCGTGCCGGCTTTAAACCAGGCCATTCGAGGATTGGTTCGGCCGGGAGGGGGCGTTGCGACTGCGGTTCCGGTGTACCATCCCTTTTTAGAAGCACCCGAGAATATGGGGCGAACGCTGCACCGATTGCCCATGAATGAAGCCGATGGCTGGCAGTTCCCAGTCAAGGCCTTTGAAACCTTAGCGATGATGAACCCAGAGGTTGATGTGCTGCTGCTGTGTCATCCGATGAATCCCGTGGGGAAAGTGATTGCACCAAATGTGCTCGCTGAGATCGTCCGGATCTGTACTCAGCATGACATCGTCATTTGCTCGGATGAAATTCACTGTGAGTTGTTACTCGATGGTCGCACTCACACGCCAACCGCCTCCCTGGGTCCTGCAGCGGCGTCGCAAACGCTGACTTTTCAAGCCGCTTCCAAGAGTTTCAATCTGGCTGGATTAGGCTGCGCGGTGGTCATTGGGCAAAACCCTGAACTCCTGGCGCGATTTAAGGCCGGTGGCGAGGGTATTATGGCGAACGTCAATACGCTGGGTTACGTTGCTACTGAGGCAGCTTGGTCCCTCTGCGACGAGTGGCACCGAGATTTGCTTGACTATTTGGCCGGGAACAGAGACCTTTTGTTGGAACGGATCAGAGGCATCGAAGGCCTGAGTATGGGGCCGATTGAAGCCACTTACTTAGGATGGATCAATGTGAAGGATTTGATGCTGGAGAATCCGTTGCAATTTTTTGAGGATGCCGGAGTGGGCCTTTCCCCAGGAGCGCAGTTTGAAGGTTCGGGTTATATGCGATTAAATTTTGGCTGTCCTCGAAGTGAGCTTGCGCTGGGTTTAGATCGGATAGAGCGAGCGTGCGCGGCGCGCTGATAACAGTCTACAGTCCGATCTTTTGGGGCAGCGCTTCGATAGCCAGTCGCGTGCCGAATCGAAGAGCTGGCGAGATCAGATAGCTTGCGAGATTAGATAGCTTGCGAGATCAGATAGCT
>Ga0209631_10001908_pt1 | contig 25669 bp, 22 predicted proteins | sample COG_08_FD_184752 | JGI IMG/M metagenome (GOLD analysis project Ga0209631, IMG submission 184752) | Pelagic Microbial community sample from North Sea - COGITO 998_met_08 (SPAdes) (version 2) | ecosystem: Environmental > Aquatic > Marine > Neritic zone/Coastal water | place: Helgoland, sampling... | reverse complement strand
TGAGTAAAAATCTTGTCATTTCGAGATTTACCAGTTCTTGCATCAAAGTCTTTTAAGTACTTCCACTTTCCACTTTCCAAAACGAAAGCATCAAAGCTTAAATCCGGAACCAAATAATCAGGTATCCCTACTAATTGTCCAGACATTGGAGAAAGGTGGTCAAATATAATGTACTCTTTCCTTTTTATTAATTTATATTTAACGGAAATGGTTGCTTTTTTGCTGTACTGAAAAACAACTCTTCTTTTGGTATCTTCATCCTGTTTAAATATTGGTAATCCGAATTTGATTTTATCCCTCCCTTGGAAAGCCATTGTTTCAATAATTTTTTTGTTGGACATTCTATTATTTCCATCCCAGCCTAATAAAGTGTATGTTGTATTTAGACCCTTTTTTACAGGAATAATTTCATAATATAATGCTCCAAACCATTTTTTTTCATTGAACAACGTATATTCTACTCGTGTGGCGTATTTGGATTTATCAAATAATTCTATAATAACGTATTCGCCTTTTCGTGAATCGTATTTCATTACTAAGCAGAAAAAATAATGTTCTTGGATACCTGGAACTTCAATATTCCAATTGAATATTCTAAAAGCATTGTCAGGAGAGGTTTTAGTACTCATTACCTTAGATAAGTCATCGAATTTATAAGTAAAAGCTTCATCATATCGAAGTGCTTTCCTTAAGGTATTTTCAAACCGTATATTCAATACAAATTTTTCTTTTAATGTCTCCGCTGTTCTTATTTGCTCAAGTGAAGTTACGAGCGAGTCTTCAAAAGATTTAATATTCTCAATTGCACTTTGGGCCAAAGCCGATGAAGTAAATGAGAGTAAAATACCAATGAAAAGGAAAATTTTCATAAAATGTAATTTATAATATAACCGTTTATTTGCTTCTGGGTTACAATAATTTATCCAAAAAAAACACCGTTGCTAAGTACGGTGTTTCGATAGTATAGTTTCAATTGAAAGTTAATCTATGTGGAGACTATCTTTCTTCAGTAAAAGTTCTTCTTCTGTTTCAACATTGGCTTCATCATCTACACAGCAATCAACAGGGCATACAGCAGCGCATTGTGGCTCATCATGAAACCCTTTACATTCAGTACATTTATCTGGAACTATGTAATAGACATCCATATCCACTGGTTCTTGTTCAGCGTCAGCATCAACAGTTATACCAGAGTTTTTCCCTTTAAATTTTCCACTTAACGATGTTCCTTCAGAAAACTTCCATTCAGCACCACCTTCATATATCGCATTATTAGGACATTCTGGTTCACAAGCTCCACAATTAATACATTCGTCGGTTATTATAATCGCCATCGTTAAAATCTTTATAATTTTGCAAGTGCAAATATAATCATTATTTAATTTGGAAATGGATTTATACCAACGAGTTAAGGCATTAGAGAAACTAGGTAAAATTCTTAGTTCAATAGGAGAGAATAGAAACTGGACAGGATTTGAGTTGGGAATTACTGAAAATGAGTACAAAGCTTTGGAGGAATTGACAAGAAGTGTTCGCATTTTTAATGGATGGTTTACCGAAAAAGAGGTAAAGAATTCTTTTAAAGCTTGGGGAAAACAACTCTCATTAGAAAATATAGAAAAATGGATTAAGAGGTATAACCTAGATGATAATGAATCCAACAAAGAAGTAGGAATTATTATGGCAGGTAACATCCCGTTAGTTGGTTTTCATGATTATGTATGTTGTTACATTGCTGGATATAAAACAAAAATAAAATTATCAAGTGACGATGATAAGCTCTTTCCAGCTATTCTAACTATTTTAAATCATTTTGATAACACAGTTGCAGAAAGGTCTGAGGTTGTCATTACTCAATTAAAAAACATAGATGGAATAATTGCTACTGGCAGTAATAACACATCCAGGTATTTTGAGCAATATTTTGGAAAATATCCAAATATTATTCGCAAGAGCAGAACTTCAGTTGCTATAATTACAGGAGCAGAATCGGAAGAAGATCTGCGGGGACTTGCTAATGATGTTTTTGCTTTTTATGGATTGGGTTGTAGAAATGTGACTAAAGTATTTTTACCAAAAGGTTATGATTTGGATAATTTATTCAAAGCTTTTTTTCCATTTCAATATGTTTCAGAGAATAATAAATATGCTAATAATTATGATTATCATAAAGCTGTTTTTATGATGGAGCAGTATGATTTGCTTGAAAATGGGTTTCTAATCATGAAGGAAGATCAAAGTTTGCATTCTCCGATAGGTACGCTATACTATGAATATTATAGTGACGCTAGCTCAATTCAAGAACATTTAAAGCAGTTGGATGGAAATATCCAGTGCGTTGTGTCCAAAAAAGACACTCCTTTCGGTAAAGCACAAAATCCTGAATTATGGGATTATGCAGATAATGTGGATACACTTGATTTTTTAATAAGTTTGAAATAATAGTCTATTCATCGTATTGTAATGTAATTACAATTGTCAACGAAACAAAGTAGTAATTAACAATGTGATAGAAATGGGTACAACATTCTTTATTTTTATCTTTTAATCACTCAAAGAATAAAGGATGAGGAAAGAATTACTACTCAAAGATTGTATTGATAATGTTAAAACATTTCACGAAGCATTTTTAATAGCTAACGAAGAAGAACCAAAAGCAGAAATTCCTAAAACTGACTACTTATTGCGTTATAAGTTAATGCGAGAAGAGAATGAAGAATACCTTGAGGCAGCTCAAAATGGTGATTTAATAGAAATAGCTGATGCTTGTGGCGATATGCTTTACATTTTATGCGGAACGCTTTTAAAGCACGGTTTACAGCACAAAATAGACGAAGTTTTTACCGAGATTCAACGAAGCAATATGAGTAAGTTGGATGAGAATGGGCAGCCCATTTATCGCGAAGATGGAAAAGTACTAAAAAGTACTAAATACTTTAAGCCAAATATTGCTGATATTTTAGGGTAAAGATTTACCTCAAAATAGTTGGGTTTAGTTTTTCTCCAAAATAAAAATATATTAGCTGAATTATAGCTGTACTTTCTATATTTATCCTATGCAAAAAACAGCCATTATACTGGGAGCAACAGGCCTTACTGGATCACTTGTTTTAGAACAGCTTCTTTGCAGCACAAACTATGAAATTATCAAACTTTTCTCAAGAAAATCAACGGGTATTTCGCACCCAAAAGTGAAAGAGTACATAGGAAACCTATTAGTTTTAGAGGATTTTAAAGAAGACCTAACTGGAGATGAACTGTACATCTGTATAGGAACCACCAAAAAGAAAACACCCAATCATCAGCAGTATCGAAAAATAGACTTGGGTATTCCGGCACAAGCTGTTGAAATTTGCAAAAACAATGGTGTTTCTAAAGTGGCTGTGGTTTCTGCTATTGGTGCCAATACAAAAAGTTCTATATCCTACAATAAAATAAAAGGGGAGATGGAGCATGCTGTATTGTCTGTTAATATTGAGCGTACCTATATTCTAAGGCCAAGCTTTATTGTTGGCAACAGGCAAGAGCAGCGTACGGGAGAAGAATGGGGAATAGCGGTTTTTAAATGTTTTAAATTTTTAATACCGAAGAAATACCGTGCGGTTGAGGCGAGAGACATTGCTGCTAAAATGATCGAGTTGTGCAATTCTAACGCCTCTTCAAAAATTATAGAGTCGAACGATATTTAGTTCATGCGGTTTTAACGCTTCAATGGTTAGATCTTTTCTCAATGGTGTAACATCAATTGTATAATTGCGCCTCAAAGTTCCAGTATAAAAGTAGTGAAGCAGCATAGGTCGGGTGACTTTTTTATAGCTTATTACGTATCTGGTTTTTATGTTTTTATAAATTAATTTCCAGCATATCTTTTTCTATTTCTGTGATCAAATAAACCAATTTTCGTTGATCTTCTTTTGCTAATCGATTGAAAAGATTATCACCTATGTTTATCATTTCAAGACCTATTTCGAGTCCCTTAATTTGGCTTGCTGAGTAATATTTTTCTTTGTTTTTCATTACAAGGATTAAATATTCAAGAATCTCTTTGATTTTCTTAATAAGAATTCTATCGTGTAAGATTTCAAATAAAGATTGGAAAGTATCAATAAATTTTTCTATTTCTTTCCGAGGCAATAGTTTTATAAGTGTTGTGATTTTTGAGGGATCGTAAGGAGCTTCTATTCTATTTTTAATGGCTTCATCGACAAGCATATTTTCAAAACCTGTTGCTGCTCGGAATGATTTCATTACTTTAAGCGCAGTATTTAATATTTTGGGTAGATGGATTCCATAATTAAAGATTAGATTAGAAGTGTCCAATAAAATACTTAATAATTTTTTGGGATGCTTAATATAATTATCTAGACTTTTGAATGATTCGTTTAATTCTGCTCGCTTATTAAATTCTGGATAAATGTAATTTAGGAAGTAATTCCTAAGTAGATTTACTGTCTCTTCATTTATTGATTCGGGGATTTTATATTTACCCTTGATATTTTGATATTGATATCTTTGATAAATAGTATTTCGATATCCTTCAATTATATCCTCCAAAACTTTCTCTTTGGTCATCTCCTTCTATTTTTTTAGGTTTTTCTCAATTAGAATTGCAACATTTTAGTGTTTTAATCAGCGACAAGTTGTAAGTTTCCTCTTTATTAGGAATGGTTAAGTTACTGACATAGATAAGGTTAGTTGGAGAGGTCAGTTATTATTTTCTACAACGTTCCAACTAAGCTACATAATAATGGTCCGATACCCCATCGGGAGGTAGGCAAGGATTATGTTGCTTAGCTTTTGTGCATGTTGCACAACGTTGTTGATAAAGATAGTAAATCTGATTAAGATGAAGTAAGGCTTATCTTTAATTGTGCAAGGCAAGAAAAAATATCAGGAAAAACTTTTCACCCATTTTCAATTAAGTGATCGTGTTCCCAAGGACAACTTTTACCGTCAACTGAATGAGGTTTTGGATTTAGCAAAAGTGGTAAAAGCTGCTTTGCATTATTTTATTGTGATAATAAGAGTCGAAATAAAGGCTTACAAGCCACTTACTTTATAAGAAATAGTACTAAAACGAAAAGCAAAGTGTGTTTAAACCACTTTAAATAGAGCCCTATTTTAATGAAAAATGGGAGTTGTGCATCAGTTACCTTTGCTGCCAGTAGCACTTAATTTTCAGGTAAAATAAGAAAGGTTTTCTTTACTTAATGTAAAGTTTATTTGTCAATTTGATTTGTTTGTTTTACATTTGTGAAAAAATTAAACTTAATATTATGAAAATAAAGTATCTATTTCCTAACAAATACAAGAAAGTCGGCTTGTTTATTCTTATCCCTTCTGCAATCATTGGTTTATTAACCTTTATTTTAAATTACGAACCTGATTTTTTAACTTTAAATGTTCCTGCTATTTTTATTAACGAGTTTTTTGGTGATAATTATTTATTTGGTTTCATCAAGAATAATATTTTGAATGAAATCCTTGGAGTTTTAACAATCATTAGTTCATTGCTAGTCGCTTTTTCGAAAGAAAAGTCAGAAGATGAATTTATTTCTAAAATAAGACTTGAATCCTTAGTTTGGGCTGTATATTTCAATTATGCTGTTCTTTTGATCTCATTTTTATTCATATATGGTTTATCGTTTTTATGGGTTATGGTTTTTAATATGTTTACAGTTTTACTGTTTTTCATTATTAGATTTAATTGGCAAATTTTTAAACTTAAAAAATCAGATAGTTATGAAGAATAGTATTAAAGTGGAGAGAGCCAAAAAAAATATTACACAAGCTGATTTAGCCACATTAGCAAAAGTTAGTAGGCAAACAATTAATGCTATGGAATTAGGGAAGTATGTTCCTTCAACAGTTTTAGCTTTGAGGCTGGCTCAAATTTTTGAAGTAGAAATTAGTGAAATATTTACTTTGGAAGAATCAGACTGGAGTTAGTTTGCATTACTGCTAACGTTCAGTATAAGAAACAGGCGGGTTTTGGAACACGCATCTATAAGCCCAGTCACGAGTTATATTTTGTGTAATTACTTTCATTTTACCTGATCAGTCCGCATGTTTTCTTAGGTTGTGTGGGCGCATTTTTTTCTTGTTTCTTTTCAAATTCTCAGTCCGATAATGCAGATATCATCCACCTGTTCAAGTTGACCTCTCCAGTCTTCAATTGCCTTGTCAAGTAGTTGTTTTTGCTCGTCCATTGGTTTGTCATGATTGTCAAGTAGCAGTTGTTTGAACGGTTTGTATTTGAATTTCTTTCCCTTTGGTCCCCCGAACTGGTCTGCAAAACCGTCAGTGAATATGTAATAGCAGTCGCCTGTTTTGATGTCAAGTGTATGGTTATTGTAAGGTTGCCTATCGTCATACCTTCCAATCGGTTGCTTGTCGGGTTTTATTTCTTTTAACTCTCCCCTCGTAATGCAGTAAAGTGGGTTATTAGCTCCTGCATAGTCAAGTTTTTTGGTTTTAAGGTTAAGACAACAAAGGGCTAAATCCATTCCGTCCTTTACTTCCTCCTCACTCTTAGCGAAACGTTCCTCCAAAATCTCAACGGTTTTGTCTAGAATTTTGGCAGGCTGGTGAATACCTAATTCTTTCACTGCCTTTGATAGGGCGTTACTACACATTACGCTTACCATTGCTCCGGGCACGCCATGACCGGTACAGTCGGCTGAGGTGAAGAACACCTTGTCTTCTACAATTTCAATCCAATAGAAGTCGCCTGCAACAATGTCCTTGGGCTTGTAAAGGATAAAACTGTCCTCAAGGTATTGCCTCACCAATTTGGGCGCTGGCAATATGGCACATTGGATGCGTTTGGCGTATTGGATGCTGTCGGTTATTTCTTTGTTCTTTTCATCTACCACTTCCTTTTGCCAGGTAATAATTTTCTTTTGCCTTTGTGTTATTCTGAAACGGTTGAAGATGAATACTGAAAATGCTAGAAGTAGCAGGAAGCCACCACTTACTGACCAGATGATGGTCTGCTGTATTTTTTTCTCGGAAATTGCAACCGCTCTTTCCTTTTCCTGTTCCAATATCATAGCGGCTTCCTTTAGCTCAAACTGATAACGGGATTCCAACCTGCCAACTTCCATTTGTCTGTCACTGCTGAAAATAGTATCTTTTATATTGCTAGATATTTCTAGCCATTGAAGCGATTCCTCAAACTCTTCAATGGCCTTATAACTTTCATACAATCCAAGAGCAGCATATTTTTCTTTTTCCAAGAGACCATTACTTGCTGCCAATTCAAATGCCCATGTATAGGTGCTTATTGCTTTTTTGTACTTACTTTGTAATTGCAGGGTTTTGCCAATTCCGTTTAAACAACTGGATAAATCATAATTAATATTAGTGGATTTATAGTATTCCAATGCGATTTGTTGATAACGCAAAGCTGTGTCAAGTATTACTGATTTTTTGATTGGGCCTGTCAGAAACCATTTATTCCAAATCCAATCTAAGCTATCAGGAGTGGCGCTTACTACACTACTGTAGGTGTTTCCCAAACATTCATAAGCTTCTGCCATTAGTTCTTCATTGAATACTCCCTCACCTAACTGCAGTTCTTTTAAATAATAATCTGCTGCTGCGGGATAATTCCCTTGGTTCGAATACACATCGCCTATGTTATTGATGGCGATTGCCATTCACCAGGTTTCCCCATTTTCTTCGCATAACCGTACACTCTTGCAAAGATACGCTATAGCTTTGGTATGCTGCATTTGGCGTTTATACACAACACCAATATCGTTATAGGCACTTGCGATTCTCCATTCATCTTCTATTTCCTCACCCAATTTCAATTGTTTAAAACCATATTCCAATGCCTTGGGATAATCACCTTGTCCATAATAATACCAGCCTATACTGCTCATTATAGAACCCATTTCTTCATTTAAGCTTTCGTTCTCTGCTAATTGTAGAGCTTTAAAAAAATAGGGAACGGCCTTTGAATGCTCATTTGTTTTCTTTACAGTGGCTCCAAGCCTATGATAGGCACGAATTATACCAATTCTTCCTGCTTTAGCGATGACATTATTGGATGAACTTGCAAGAACTTGCAACAGTTCAAGAGCTTGGTTACAGTAGTCCAGCGCTTGGTCGAATTTACCTGCGCTTCTGTATTCTTTGCTAATTCTGAGTAGGGCATCCATTCTCAAAGTGTCGTGTTGTTCGCTGTTAATTATAGCTTTAAGCGAGTCGATTTCGTTTTGAGCACTCAACGACAAGTTGCTCAATAAGAAAGTAGCAGTTATGATGAGGGTTTTATAGGTCATTCTTCAAATGTGTGCCAACAACTGGATAACACACATATGTGTGTTATCCATAATATGTCTTTACCGTAAATATAAAAAATCTAGCGTACTTCTAATTGAAAACATTCTTCAAAGCACTTTTTAAATCAGGATATTCAAGCTTAAACCCTGATTTCAATAACCCCTCGTTACCTACGCGGCTTCCTTTTAAAAGTATATCAGCCATCTCTCCATAAATCGTTTTGATTAAAAAGGAAGGAACTCTTTTTAGGCGTATTTTTTTATTGAGCTGAATCGCTATTTCTTTAGTAAGTTCTTTGTTCGTTGTGTGCTGGCCAGAAACAGCGTTATATACGCCTTTCATTTTATTGGTTAACGCATAGATGTATAAATTAGCAATGTCGTCTATGTGGATCCAAGGCATGTATTGCCCTCCATTTCCAAGAGGAGCTCCCAGCCCTAGTTTGATAGAAGAGCTCATTTTTGGAAGAGCTCCATTCTCCTTGTCTAGTACAATTCCTGTTCTAAATTTAACGACTCTAGCAAAAGGTTTGAAAAGATCAGCTGAATTCTCCCATTGAATGCAGCATTTAGCAATAAAATCAGCATGTGGTTGAGAGGATGTTGTGAATATTTCTTCAGTATTTCGAGCGCCATAATATCCTATTCCAGATGCGGAAATAAAACTTTCTAATTTGTCTAACGCTTCAATATGTTTAAAGAGTAATCGGGTGGTGTGTACCCTGCTTTTAATAAGGAAACGCTTACGTTTAGTTGTCCAAGCCTTGTCAGCAATCCCAGCTCCAGCTAGGTGAATAATGTGGGTTACCTCGTTAAAACATTTTAAATCAATTGTTCCTTTTTCCCAATTCCACTCATACGTTTTAACCCCTGATTTTGAATTTAGATGTCTTGTTAAGTGAACTACTTCTATACCTTTTTCAAGTAATAGTTGTGTAATTCTATTTCCAATCAATCCTGACCCACCTGTTATTAGAACTTTCATATTGCAAAAATGAGCATTATTAGTAATAAAAAAGCCGAATTACCTTATATAAAGTTAAGTGAAGCTCCGTTTTCTTATCACTAAATCAAATTCTGTCTAACTTTTGATGAATTCTGAGTTGTTGATAGAACATTCAATCAGAAAGTCTTTATTGAAAATAATCAAAAGAAAACAGAGGCAACATGGGTATAGGCGTGCCGCACAAAATTGATGGCAAGATCGAATTCAATGTTTAGGAAGGTTGGAAAGCTTCTTCCCGATAGCTATCGGGAAAGATCATCCAGCCGAACTTGACATTGAAGAAGAGATAGTGATTGATTTTGCGGGGTCATTGGCGCAAAAGCATTTTTGTTTCTTTTTTTTTGCCAAAAAAGAAGGAGCCAAGTCGCGGCGGTGATCGACGAATGCCGAATAGAAACAAAAAAAGTTTAACGTATTTAAATCTGTTGTAGTAAGTTAGCGGAGCATCATTTAAAGTTTTTTCATGACGATTTTATTTTTAAATTTGAAATCAAAGATATAAAGATAAATGAGTTTGGAAGTTAGTTATCAAGGCGTTTCATTAGTAGAAGAAGGAATATTAAAAGAAGTAATAGTTCAGTTAAATAAAGATTTAACGTTGAGCGGTATCGAATATGAATTTGACATTGACTCAGAAAAAGATAAATTTATTATAAATCTACTAAATTGGATAGAAGCTACACTAAGCGAAAATGAAGATGTACTCTTCAATTTTCTGTATAGAGTAGACGTTGACCAACCACTCATTTATTCGAACGATGGCTTACCACAAGAAAACCTTTTAAAATTAATTTTGAACCGTGAATTACAAAAAGTCGTATTAAAAAGACAATATAGTTCTGGCTCAAATTCATTATTCAGTTAAAATAATACTCCTATTTTTTTATTGTTTGATAAATTAATTTCACCAATTAAATGAAATGTGACCAAAATGAAATGGAGTTGGATAAATAAAATTATACATTTGTAATTACAGTGTTTAAATTGAACAATACGAATGGATAAATTTTCATATATAAGTAATGCAGAGGGATCTGTTATAGATGACTTATACAGCAGCTATTTGAAAGACGAAAATTCAGTTGATGAAAGCTGGAAAAAGTTTTTTGAAGGGTTTGAATTCGCAAAAACAAATTTTGAGGAAGACGGAGCTATACCGGATAATGTTCAAAAGGAGTTTAAAGTAATTAAGCTAATCGGAGAATATAGAAGTCGAGGTCATTTATTTACAGATACTAATCCCGTAAGAGAGCGAAGAAAGTACAAGCCTTCTTTGGATTATCAGAATTTCAAATTAGAGGAATCTGATTTAAATGTAGTTTTTAAGGCTGGAGAAGAAATTGGCTTAGAAAATGCCACTTTACAAGAAATTATTGATCACCTAAAAGAGACTTATTGTAAGTCGATCGGTATCGAGTATATGTATATCCGTCATCCAGAAAGGGTAAGGTGGTTGCGAGAAAGAATAGAATTAAAAAACAGACCGCTGCTTTCAAAAGAAAGAAAGATTCATGTAATGAATAAATTGAATCAATCCAGTGTGTTTGAAGAGTTTTTACATAAGAAATTTGTTGGACAAAAACGTTTTTCAATTGAAGGAGCTGAGGCATTAATTCCTGCTTTGGATAATTTAATTGAAAGAGGGACGGAGTTTGGCGTGGAAGAATTTGTGATGGGAATGGCTCACAGAGGAAGATTGAATGTTTTGGCAAATGTTTTTAACAAAACATACGATGCTATATTTAGTGAGTTCACGGGGAAAGTATATGAAGACAGTCTTTTTGATGGTGATGTAAAGTATCATCTAGGATATACAAGTGAGATCGTTGCAGATACAGGAAGAAACGTTAAATTAACATTAGCACCAAACCCTTCTCACCTAGAGGCTGTTGATCCAGTTGTTAGTGGTATATCAAGATCAAAAATAGATTTTGAATTAGGAGGAGATAATTCAAAGTTGGTGCCTATTCAAATTCATGGAGATGCTGCTATTGCAGGTCAAGGAGTTGTTTATGAAGTGATTCAAATGTCTCGATTGGCAGGTTATAAAACCGGCGGGACATTGCATATTGTTATCAATAATCAAATTGGGTTTACTACAAACTATTTAGATGCGCGTTCAAGTACTTACTGTACGGATGTTGCTAAAACAACTTTAAGTCCTGTTTTTCATGTAAATGGTGATGATGTAGAGGCATTGGTTCAGACAGTCCAGATTGCTTTAGAATATCGTCAGAAATTTAAAAATGATGTATTTATCGATATTCTATGCTACCGTAAGTATGGACATAATGAAGGAGATGAGCCTAAATTTACGCAGCCAAAACTATACAAAGCTATTGCTAATCATCCTAGTCCAAGAGGAATTTATTTAAAAAGATTAATCACAGAAGGAGTCTTAAGTGCTCAAGAAGGGAAGGATATGATGAAAGAATTTGATAACATGCTGCAAGATCGTTTGGAGGATGCTAAGCAAATTAAAAAGGCTAAGGTGACGGATTTTCTTCAGGAAAGATGGGAAGGGTTTAGGCCTGCAACCGATGAAGATTTTGACTTTTCACCGAATACAGGTTACCCGAAAAAAGAACTAGTAGCCCTAGGGCATAAAGTAGCAACACTTCCAGAAGGGAAAAAATACTTCAGAAAGATTGTTAAGCTCTTAAAAGATAGAGTAGGTATGCTAGAAACGAATACTCTTGATTGGGGTATGGCGGAAATGCTAGCTTATGCTACTTTATTGGAAGAAGGTTATCCGGTAAGAATTTCTGGTCAAGACGTGGAAAGAGGAACTTTTTCTCACCGACATGCTGTAATCAAAACGGAAGATACAGAAGAGGAAATTATTACGCTAAATAACTTGTCTGATAAACAAGCTGATTTTACAATCTATAATTCACTATTGTCAGAGTATGGAGTATTAGGTTTTGATTACGGTTATGCTTTTAATACGCCAAATGGATTAACAATTTGGGAAGCGCAGTTTGGAGATTTTAATAACGGCGCACAAATAATGATCGATCAATTTATCAGTGCGGCCGAAGATAAATGGCATACACAAAATGGATTGGTAATGCTACTACCTCATGGTTATGAGGGAATGGGTTCAGAGCATTCTAGTGGGCGAATGGAAAGATATTTACAATTGTGTGCAGATTTAAATATGCAAATTGTAAATAGTACTACTCCTGCCAATATGTTCCATGTCTTACGTCGTCAATTGCACAGAGATTTCAGAAAGCCACTCGTAGTTTTTACTCCTAAAAAGTTGTTAAGATATAACAAAGCAGTCTCTACCGTTGATGAATTAGCAAATGGTGTTTTCCAAGAAGTAATTGATGATACATCGGTGAAAGCTAAAGAGGTTGATACTGTTGTATTTGTTTCAGGTAAGTTTTACTACGATATAATTGAAGAGAAAGAGAAAATTGGAGCAGGAGAAAATATTGCAGTAGTTAGAGTTGAGCAATTATATCCAGTTCCTCATAAACAAATGGATGCTATCGTTGATAAATATGGTAAGGACTCAAAATATATATGGGGCCAAGAAGAGCCAGGGAATATGGGCGCATGGTCACATATGTTGAGGCACTATAGAACAGTTCATTTAGAAGTAGCTTCTAGATTAGACTCAGCAAGTCCAGCTAGCGGTTCACCAAAAGTTCATGCAATACGTCAACAAGCTATTTTGGATGAATTAATGAGTAATGTAAAAGAGAAAGTATAAATTAGATTTTAAGACTAAAAAGACAAAAGACTATAAGACAAAAGAGAAATCTTAAAGTCTTAACATCTTGGAAATCTTAAAGTCTTAATATCTTTTAATCTATAAAAAGAATGTCAGTATTAGAAATGAAAGTTCCAAGTCCAGGAGAATCTATCACAGAAGTGGAGATTGCAGAATGGTTGGTAGAAGATGGTGATTACGTAGAAAAAGATCAAGCTATTGCTGAAATCGATTCAGATAAGGCGACCTTAGAGTTACCAGCTGAAGAATCTGGGATAATAACATTGAAAGCAGAAAATGGTGATGCAGTTGATGTTGGTGCGGTTGTTTGTTTGATTGACACTGCGGCTGAAAAACCAGCTGGTTTTGATTCTGTGAAAGAAGAAGCTCCGGTTGTTGTGGAAGAAGTAAAAGCTCAAGTTCAACCTGATCCGATGCCGGTTACCAAGAAAGAGGCTCCTGCAAAAGAATCATATGCTGCTGGTCATCCATCAATTGCTGCAAAGAAATTAGCCGACGAAAATAAGGTTCCATTGCAAATGGTAAATGGAACAGGCAAAGATGGAAGAATAACCAAACAAGATGTTGTTTCAGCTATGGCTGGTGGTATAGATGCTTCAGCTGCTCAAGGTTGGGGTGGAACCAGGGATAAGGAAACGATTAAGATGAAAATGCTTCGTCGTAAAATTGCCTCTCGTTTAGTTGCAGTTAAAAACGAAACAGCAATGTTGACTACGTTCAATGAAGTTGACATGAAGCCAATTATGGACTTGCGAAAAAAATATAAAGCACAGTTTAAAGAGGTGCATGGAGTAAACCTTGGGTTTATGTCCTTTTTCACAAAAGCTGTTACTGAAGCGTTAAACTTATTCCCACAAATTAATTCAATGATTGATGGTGATAATATGATTGCGCATAATTATGCGGATATAGGCATTGCTGTTAGTTCTCCCAAAGGATTGATGGTGCCTGTTGTTCGCAATGCAGAAAGAATGAGTTTGGCTGAAATTGAAGCTGAAATTAAGAGGTTAGCTATAAAAGCTAGAGATGGTAAAATAGCTATTGAAGATATGGAAGGTGGAACATTTACTATCACAAATGGTGGAGTGTTTGGTTCTATGTTAAGTACGCCTATTATTAACCCACCTCAATCGGCTATACTAGGAATGCATAACATTGTAGAACGTCCCGTTGCAATTAATGGTAAAGTAGAAATACGTCCAATTATGTATTTAGCACTTTCCTACGATCACAGAATTATTGATGGAAAAGAGTCTGTAAGTTTCTTGGTAAAAGTAAAAGAAATTTTAGAAGATCCTTCTAGACTTATTTTTGGTTCAAAAGAACCTCATGAAGTTTTATTAGGATTGTAATAGTATCTTATTATACAGTATTAAAAAAGGCTCAACAGTTCTGTTGAGCCTTTTAGTTTATTAGTGAAATATGTATCTTAAAGATCACAGTTTCTATCTTTAAGTACCGCATCTATTTCATTTTTAGTATATTTTCCATCAGCATATGCTTGTTCGATTTCTTTTATGTAAGCACTGTGTTTTTCGAGCAAGTCTTTTACTTTTTCTTTGTCATCAGAGTTCATTAATATTTCATCTCCGACTTCGCATAAGCAAGTTGCTGCTCCTTGCACCGTCGAGGTATCGCATTCAGCGATACAAGATGAAAGAACATAGATTGAACTGATTGCGGCTATTATTAAATTTTTCATTTTATAGTTTTTAAATTATAATTACCTATTACTTTGATTGGTCTAGTTTTCGTACCATTGTTAAAATCGTAGCTAATCCAACTGTTTCTCCCTCTTGGTCATAGATGTCAACTAAGAATTTTACAATTCCTTTAGCTATATCATCTTCGTCTTTCTTTTCTTGGTTTATTTTTTCTTTAACTGTAAAACGAACACCTATTGTTGCACCAGCATAAACGGGTTTTGTAAATCTGCATTCATCGATACCGTAATTTAAAAGAACGGGTCCTTTTTTCGGTTCAACAAATAAACCTGCAGCTTTTGCCAATACAAAATAACCATGTGCCACACGTTCTTCGAAAATGGTTCCATCTAAAGAGGTTTCATCCATGTGCGCATAAAAATTATCTCCACTTACGTTAGCAAAGTTTACAATATCTGTAGTTGTAACCGTATGCTTATGTGTAAAAACAGTCTCGCCGATTTCTAATTCTTCAAAATGTTTCCTAAATACATGTGGATTGGCCTCCGGCATATCCGCTCCAACCTGAAATTGTTGTGTAATTTTAGAAATTGTAGTTGGGTGTCCTTGAATAGCGGTTCTTTGCATGTAATGCAAAACACCTCTTATCCCCCCCATTTCTTCACCACCACCAGCACGACCAGGTCCACCGTGGGTTAATAATGGCATTGGTGATCCATGTCCAGTACTCTCTTTTGCACATCTTTCGTTAAGAACCAATATTCTACCGTTCATATGTGCAGCTTCTGTAACGAATTCTCTGGCTAATTTATCATCGTTTGTAATGATTGAAGTAACCAAGGACCCTTTTCCTAATTCTACAAGTTTTACTGCCTCATCTAAATTTTTATAGGGCATTAATGTAGATACTGGTCCAAAAGCTTCAATTGAATGTACTCCATTTTTTTCAAAAGGATTATCATTTCTAAAAAGAATAGGGGAGAAGAAAGCACCTTTGTTTTTGTCAGCACCGGTAACTTCGAAATTATCTAAATCTCCGTAAACAATGTCTTGTTCTTTCATCAAAAGCTCAACATTTTCTCGAACTCTTTCAACTTGCAGGTTTGTTGCTAATGCTCCCATTCGAACACCTTCAGTGGCAGGGTCACCAATAATAGTTTTGGCTAACCTTGCAGAAAGGGCAGTTTGAACATCTTCCATTAATTTTTCTGGAACTAATATCCTTCTTACTGCAGTACATTTCTGACCCGCTTTAACCGTAATCTCTCTTTGGACTTCTTTTATAAAAATGTCAAATTCTGGAGTTCCAGGAACAGCATCTTCTCCCAATAAACAGGCATTTAGAGAATCTGCTTCTAAGTTGAATGGCACAGACTCTTCAATAATATGTGGAAGTCCTTTTAGTTTTTTTCCAGTTGCAGCAGAGCCCGTAAATGTTATCACATCTTGATTTGTAACATGGTCAATAATTCCACGACCTAAACCGGAAACCAGTTGCAATGCTCCTTCCGGCAGTATTTTAGACGCAATAATTTCTCTAACCATTAGCTCAGTCAAATAACTCGTAAATTCAGATGGTTTAACAACAGATGGAACACCTGCCATAATGTTTACTGCTATTTTTTCAAGCATTCCCCAAATAGGAAAGTTAAAGGCATTAATATGTACAGCAATACCTTTTTTTGGAACCATAATATGGTGCCCAATAAAAGTTCCGTTTTTTGACATCGGTGCTGCACTTCCGTCAACATAATAAGGTAAGTCTGGAAATTGCCTTCTTAGTGATGCATTGGCAAATAAGTTCCCGATTCCTCCTTCAATATCTATCCAAGAATCCACTTTTGTGGCTCCGGTCACAGCGCTTAATGAATAAAACTTGTTTTTAATTTCTATCAAATGAAGAGCTAGAGCCTTTAGCATTAAGCCTCTTTCTTGGAAGGTCATTTTGCGCAAAGCATATCCACCTTTTTCTCTTCCATATTCTAATATAGATGCATAGTCAAGACCCGCGCTTGAAACAGATCCAAAATTTTCCCCAGTAATTGCGCTGTGTAGTTCCAATTCAACACCTTCTCCATCTTCCCAGTTTCCTAATATATAATTTTGTATTTTCATTTTTGTTTCTGATTTGATCCACTAAAGATAAGAATTCCCTTGAGTATGGAAAGATAGACAAGATCTTCTTGTATTTTCCGCGCTCTTAAGCAGAATGAGTTTCATTTAGGATAAATATAATAATAAGTCAATAAATGAATATAGTTCAGAAAAAGAAAGTAGAAGTGTCATGCATTTTAATTACTTCTAGTAATATTGTGAAGCTTTAATCAAAAATAAAAGTATGCGAATAATAATAGATATAGATGTAACCAACGTGGAAGAAGTTGTTAAGGCGCATAAGGGCGAATGGCAGAATTTATTGGCAGGTGTACTTTTATCCAAAAGCAAAAGGAAAAAGCGGGTTGAAAAGGGTGTTTGTGCAGAAATTATTAAAGCATTTGAGGTGGAATTACCGAGAGTGTTAAAAGAAGAAATGATTGAAGCAAATATTTCTTATTCTATTGAAGATATTAACGAAGATGATAATCTGAGTGTGTAGTTTTTACAACAACTTTTGATTGACTGCCAAGTAGCTCATCAAATACCTTAAGAATCTTTCCAAATTTTATATGCTGCTTCCTGTTCAGGACGATTTGGTTCATCTTCACGAAGGGGTTCACATTCTTTTAAAATAGTGTGGCACTCATGTGCTAATTTCTGATAAAGCTTTGTTCCTTCAGTTTTCCATTTTAACATTTCTTCACTCACATCTTTTACCACTTTTCCTGGGTTTCCAACCACAATCTTTCGAGCGGGTATATCAGTTTTAGCGGGAACAAAACAAAGAGCTCCAATAATACACCCTTCTCCAAGTATAACATTGTCCATAACCACTGCATTCATACCTATTAAACAGTTTTCACCTATAGTTCCACCATGAATTATAGCTCCGTGACCAATGTGAGCATTCTTTTTTAATGTCGTAGTGGTTCCCGGAAACATATGAACTGTGCAGCTTTCTTGTACGTTGCATCCATCTTCAATAATGATTTTGCCAAAATCCCCTCTAATAGCACAGAATGGGCCTATATAAACATCTTTGCCAATAAATACGTTGCCCGTTACATTCGCTTGAGGATGTATAAATGCAGATTCATGTATGACGGGTTTAAAACCGTTAAATTCGTATATCATAATTAGTAGTTTTTAAACTCTTTCAATTATGGTTGCGTAACCTTGACCAACACCGATGCACATAGTCACCAAAGCATATTTTTTATTTTGCTTGTGAAGTTCAAGCATTGCTGTTTGTAATATTCTAGAACCTGTCATTCCGAGTGGATGGCCAATTGCAATTGCTCCACCATTTGGGTTAATTCTTGGATCATTATCCTCTAGACCCAATTCCCGAGTACAAGCCAATGCTTGAGCAGCGAATGCTTCGTTTAACTCAATTATATCCATGTCGTCAATAGTTAGACCAGCTCTTCTCAGTGCTTTTTGCGAAGCTTTAACAGGTCCAATTCCCATGATTCGTGGTTCAACACCTGCAACAGCAGATGATACTATTCTTGCTTTTGGAGTAAGGTTATTTCTTGCAGCTGCTTCAGCAGAGGCAAGTAAAATTGCACCAGCTCCATCGTTTAATCCAGATGCATTTCCTGCTGTTACAGTTCCACCTTCTTTTCTAAATGCAGGTCTTAGTTTCTCTAATATCTCAAGAGTTGTACTTGGTTTAATAAATTCATCTTTCTCAAAAATGATAGGATCTTTTTTTCGTTGCGGTATAATCACAGGAACAATTTCCTGAGCAAGCCTTCCGTTGTTTTGCGCTTCAGCAGCTTTCATTTGCGACCAGAAAGCAAATTGATCTTGATCTTCTCTGCTTATATCATACATGTCTACTAAGTTTTCGGCAGTTTGACCCATTCCATCCACACCATACAGTTCTTTCATTTTTGGATTGATAAAACGCCACCCGAAACTTGAATCGTGCATTTGAGCATCTCTGCCAAATGGCTGAGACACTTTAGAAATAACCCAAGGTGCACGTGTCATGTGTTCTACACCTCCTGTAAGGTATATATCTCCATCTCCAACTTGAATAGCCCTAGCTCCATTTATGGTGGACGCCATTCCAGACGAGCAAAGTCGATTAATAGTTTCTCCGCCAATTGAATAGGGAAGTCCTGCTAACAAAGAACACATGCGAGCTACATTTCTATTGTCCTCACCTGCCTGATTTGCGCAACCGTATAATACATCTTCAATTTCTTCTGTATTAAGAGATGGGTTTCTTGCCACGAGTTCCTTCATTACAATTGCTCCTAAATCATCTGTTCTGACAGGTGATAATGTACCTCCGAAATTTCCTATTGGGGTTCTGATTGCATCTATTATATAAACATCTTTCATGTAAGGTTTTATTTTAAGAATTGAAATTAACTAAAATAAGAACAGTATTAATAAATAATTACCAATTAAAGCTCCCAATTCTTATTTGTTCTGTAAACGGTTCCTTTAAATAAGGCGACTGTTTCGTTGTCTTGATTTTTCACAGAGATATGATAAATAGCAATTTTGTAGGATAAACTTTCCTCAATAGCTTCAGCTGTTAAAACATCTCCAATATGACAGGGTTTTGTGTGAGATATGGAAGTCTCAATTGACATAGATTCCCTTCCTTGCGAGTTGCAAGCAAACGCCAATGCACTATCGGCTAAAGAGTAAGTGATTCCTCCATGAGCAATTCCAAAGCCATTTACCATTTCTTGCCGAATGGTCATTACAAGTTTGGATTTTCCGATTCCTTTTTCTACAATATCAATACCTAGCCATTTGCTGAATAAATCGTTTTTATACATTTTATCGACGATGGAAGAGGAGGAAGGCTTTTCCATTTGATATTAAGCTTCTTGAGCAGTGGTTTTTGATTCTACTTTCCATTTTTCTGCAGCTTTAATAAAGTTTACAAATAATGGGTGTGGATTTTCGACAGTACTTTTGTATTCTGGATGAAATTGCACAGCAACAAACCAAGGGTGTTCCTTAATTTCCACAATTTCTACTAAATTGTTTTCAGGGTTAATTCCTGTGGCAACCATACCATTCGTTTCAAACTCGTTTAAGTACTTGCTGTTGAATTCATAACGATGCCTATGTCTTTCTTCAATGTCATGTTTTTGATAGACATCATAAGCTTTCGATTTATCTTTAATGTTACAAGGATAAGTTCCCAAACGCATGGTTCCTCCCATCTCTTGAAGGTTCTTTTGTTCCTCCATAATGTCGATAACAGGAGCATCTGTGTTTTTATCAATTTCCACAGTATTGGCATTCTTGTGTCCTAGTACATTTCTTGCAAATTCGATTACGGCACATTGCATACCTAAACAAATACCAAAGAATGGTACTTTATTTTCTCGTGCATATTTAATTGCCAATATTTTTCCGTTAATACCTCTTGTTCCAAAACCTGGTGCAACCAATATCCCTCTTAGATTACCTAGCTTTTTATCAATATTTTCTTCTGTAATTGATTCCGAATGAATCCATTTTACATTTACCTTACACTCGTTAATTGCGCCTGCATGAATAATTGCTTCTGCAATGGATTTGTAAGAATCTTTCAGCTCAACATATTTACCTATTAATCCAATCGTAATTTGTGATTTAGGATTCTTAAATTTATTTAGAAAATCTTTCCAAACGGTTAAATTAGGTTCTCCATTTAACGGTATATTCAAATGCTTTAAAACTACTTGATCCAATCTTTCATTTTGCATTAACAATGGGACATCATAAATAGTTTCAGCATCAATTGATTCAATTACTGCTTCAATGTCAACATTGCAAAACCGGGCAACTTTTGATCTGATTTCTGGGCTTAAATTATGTTCAGTTCTACAAACCAAAATGTCGGGCTGAACGCCATATTCCAAGAGCATTTTTACCGAATGCTGAGTTGGTTTTGTTTTCAACTCTCCAGAAGCTGCTAAGTAAGGAATTAATGTTAAATGAATAAACAAGACATCCTTGGGCAATTCCCATTTTAGTTGACGTATAGCTTCTATAAATGGAAGTGATTCTATATCTCCAACAGTTCCACCTATTTCTGTTATGACAAAATCATACTTTTTAGTATTTCCTAAAAGTTGAATATGTTCTTTAATTTCGTTTGTTATGTGGGGAATAACTTGTACTGTTTTACCCAAGTAATCACCTCTTCTCTCCTTAGAAATTACTGATTGATATATTCTTCCTGTAGTAACATTATTTGCTTGAGAAGTAGGAGTATTCAAAAACCTTTCGTAGTGGCCTAAGTCTAAATCTGTTTCTGCACCATCCTCCGTAACGTAACATTCACCATGTTCGTATGGATTTAATGTTCCTGGATCAACATTTAAGTAGGGGTCCAGTTTTTGAATGGTTACCGAAAATCCTCTAGCTTGAAGAAGTTTAGCTAGAGAAGCTGAAATGATACCTTTTCCGAGTGAAGATGCTACACCACCTGTTACAAAAATGTATTTTGTTGTTTCTGACATGCCGTACCTTGAATATTTATGAATACGGAACGTAAAGATATAGCAGAATCACTTTCTAACAGCCATTTTTTCTCAAAAGTTTTCAAAAAAGTCAAACTAGGTCAAAATCAACAATAGGTAAGTAGAGAGAATTACTTAGAATGTCCAACTAAATCCTAGGCTAGGAATCAATGGAAGTTGGTAAACCTTTTCGTTTGTAATTCTATCAACAAAGAAAATGTTTTCACGACTATATGCATTTGTTGCACTGGCTGTAATTTCCATCTTGCTCTTGTTTTTTAATTCAATATGCTTTTTTAAAGTAATGTCTAAACGGTGGTAAAAAGGTAATCTTCCATTGTTTATATCGGCATATAAAATTCCTAATTGATCTGTATTGTCTGTTGTTATATTCGTTCCTATACCTTGAGAAAAATCAATGTTTTGATAGTATCCTTGGGTTTGCGTAAATGGCAATCCAGAACCAAGGTTCCATCTTCCATTTAATTCCCAGTTTTTCTTCTTGTCTAGGAAATAAGTTGCTATAAAATTGATGTTATGTCTTCTGTCAAACACTGGTGCATATGTTTGTATTCCATCCCATCTATCAACTTTTCCGAGGGAGTAAACAAACCAAATATACGTTTTGCTTGTCGAATATTTTAGGACTAAATCAACACCATATGCTTGACCGGTTTCAACGATATAATCTTTTTTCAAAACATCCGGAATAGAAGGGTCTGTGCTTGGAGAATCATCATATATTTTGTTTCTATTGGTATTCGTTAATTGGTTAAACCATTTATAATATCCTTCCGCGTTAAGGGATAAGTTTTTTCCTAAATCATATTCAAACCCAGCAATTGCATGTGTCGCTTTTTGAAGGGAATGTTTTAACTCTTTAGTCTTCCCATCAGGATAAGTAAGTTCATCTTGTAAATCCTCAGAACCCGTTAAAAAACCATAAAATAAATTTACGACATCTCTATCAGAGTTGGCACTTGTCAAGTTTTGAGAGTATAAACCTCCAGCAAATTTTAAACGAAAACCTTCATTAACATTGTATTTAATACCTAGTCTAGGTTCAGGCGATGTTACTTTTGATGTTGCATAAACTTGCATTCTAAAACTAGGATTAAGGACGAGTCTTCCTCTAACTATTTTATAATCGATATAGGTAGAAATCTCAGTTGTATTCTGCGTTTGCTCAATTTCTCTCCCTGCAGAATTAAAGAAAGAATATTCTGTACGCAAACCTTCTAAAGATATTCCATATCTTATTTCATCATCACCCTCTAAAAAGTACTTGAAATCAAATCCTCCACTAAACCCTTTAACTGTACTTGAATCGGGTAAAACCATTTTTGTAGGGTCTGGAAAACTTTCTCGCATTCCAATTCCATATTTTGAGTAATTAAATTTACCACTAATAAGCACGGGACTCCCTTCGGGCACCACAACGAAATTTGTGCCTATTCCATAAGAACTCCACTTTAATGTAGATAGTTGTTGCCACGTAACATTGTCTCTAAAGTTAAAACCAAATACATTGAATTTACTGCCGTTATTTCCGTGCATAGATATTTTTCCATATAAATCAGTAAAACCATAAGGCAGCCCTGCAGTATCTATATAGCTGTATAACAATTTGGAACTTTGATCTAAATAGGAATGTTTTCCAGAAAATAGGTACGTGATATTAGCTCTACCATCATTCGCTTCTCTTTTCTTTTTGCCTTGCAAAGGGCCTCCTAAAGTTAATTTTGCTCCAAATGGGTTCAAAGCAACTCTTCCCTTTGTCTTTCTTTTGTTACCATCTTTGGTTGTTATATCCATAATGGAAGAAATTCTTCCACCATAGGTAGCACTATATCCTCCTGTATAAATGTCAGCATTTCGAATAATTTCGGTATCAAACACAGAGAAAAAGCCAATTGAGTGAAAAGGGTTATAAATTATCATACCATCCAATAACACTTTGTTTTGCACTGGAGAACCACCTCTAACATACATTTGTCCACCTTGGTCACCAGTTGTTACCACACCAGGCACTGTTTGGAAATAAGTGGCAATGTCAGATTCACCTCCAACTGAAGGAACTGCTTTGATATCTTTTTTTGTAGCTTTTATCACGGAAATTTTAACCTTTGTTTTATCTTCTATTCTACTTGCGTTAATTTCAACTTCATCTAGTACACTTTCTAAAAAAAGATTTTGGCTAGTTATTCTTCCTGCTCTTACAGTTACTTCAATTTCTATTGGAGCATATTCCATTGAACCAATAGTTAAAGTATATGTTCCAGCTGGTACCTTTGAAATTTGATAAAAGCCATTTACATCTGTACTGCCACCATATGCTTTATCCTTGATTAAAACACTGTTAAAAATAACAGGGTCTCCTGATTCTTTTTCAAGGACAGTGCCCCTAATTGTTCCGCTCTGGCTAATAGCAACTGAGCATAATAGAAACGTGAAAATAAAAGTTAAAATGGTATTAGTTGCTTTCTTCATTTCTGAATTAAGAAGTTAGGTTTTATAGAATTCAAATTTAGGCTAAAATATGAATAAACGAATTAAAAAAAACAACAGAAATATAATTAATACATGTACGGTATTGATTCTTGAGTGAAAGGGAAAAAAAGGGTTATTTGTTATTTTCAATTATGTAGTTTAATACCTTCGTCATTAAATGAACTCTGTCTTTTCCGCTAACATTGTGAGGATGCATTGGATAAGGAAAGAAATCTATTTGAACTCCTTCTTGAACACATTTTTGAACAAAAGCAAGATTATGTTGCATTACTACAACGTCATCAACTGTTCCATGAATCAAGAGTAGTTTCCCCTCTAAATCTTTAACATAACTCAAAGGACTAGCTATTTTATAGCCTTCAGGATTTTCTTGAGGTGTGTCCATATATCTTTCTCCATACATAACTTCATACCATTTCCAATCTATTACTGGTCCACCTGCAACACCTGTTGTAAATGTCCCAGGAGTACGAGTCATTAAAGAAGTTGTCATAAACCCACCATAACTCCATCCATGAACGGCCATTTTTTCACTATCAACGAAGGAAAGTGATTTTAAATAGTCAACACCAACTAATTGATCTTCTATTTCAATTGTGCCGCACTGCCTATGAATAATTTCTTTAAATTCTCTACCACGGTTGGAAGTTCCTCGATTATCAATTGTGAAAACGATATAATCTTGCTCCGCTAGCCAGTTCATCCATAAGCTAGCTCCAGCATTCCAACTGTTTGTAATAAGTTGAACGCCTGGCCCTCCGTATACATAAACAAGTACAGGGTATTTTTTGTTTTCATCAAAGTTAGCTGGTTTAATCATTCTTCCATAAAGCGGTGTTCCATCTTTTGCTTTTAGTTCAACAAATTCAATTTGTCCTGTTTTATATTCAGCTAATGGATTGTGCGCGGTAAATAAGTTTGTTATTCCTCCTTTCTTTGTGTTGATTACATCAATTTGTTTAGGAGTAGTTAAGTTAGAATAACTATCTAAAAGATACTTGCCATTCGAATGTACCGTTGAATTATGCACCCCATTAGCTTGGGTAAGCTGAGTTACTTTTTTAGAATTTATATTTACAGAATAGGCGTGTAGCTCTCTGGCATCCTCACTCGTTCCCTCAAAAATGAGTGTGTTGTTTTCTTTGTTAAAGCCTTTTATATCTGTTACTTCCCATTTGAAGTCGGTTAATTGACTAATTAAAACACCTTCTGTGTTATATAGATAGATATTGAAATATCCATCTCTTTCGCTTAACCAAACAAACTGGTCTTCCTTTCCGGGAATAAAATATGGCTCGTAAATAGGTTGTATAAATGTAGGGTGTTTTTCCTCGAAAAGTGTTTTTATTTTTTTACCAGTAATAGCATCATATTGGTTGAACCAAAAATGATCTTGACCTCTATTCATTTCAACAATAAAAATCGTTTTTTCGTCTGGACTCCAAGTTAAGTTGGAAACATAATGTTCCAATGGCTCTCCTGTTTGTAAATAAATAGTTTTGTTATTTGTCACATTATAAATTCCAACTCTACCATGTTCACTCGCTTCGCCTGCCATCGGGTATTTAATGCTTTTTAAAGATCCGGTTCGAGTTGTAATATCTAATAATGGGTAATCAGCTACATTAGTTTCATCTTTTTGATAAAAAGCTAATGAGTTTCCTGAAGGTGACCAAAATGTCCCTTTTGATATTCCAAATTCAAAACGATGAATTGCTTGTCCAGAAACAATGTTCTTATCAATATTAGTTGTAATAGCTATTATAGAATCTTTCTCCGTAGCCAAATATAAATTGTTGTCTATGGTATAGGCAATTGTCTTGGTGTTAAAATGGAAATCATTATTTAATGCGCTTTCTGGATAATGAATA
>Ga0209631_10001906_pt1 | contig 25684 bp, 26 predicted proteins | sample COG_08_FD_184752 | JGI IMG/M metagenome (GOLD analysis project Ga0209631, IMG submission 184752) | Pelagic Microbial community sample from North Sea - COGITO 998_met_08 (SPAdes) (version 2) | ecosystem: Environmental > Aquatic > Marine > Neritic zone/Coastal water | place: Helgoland, sampling... | reverse complement strand
CATTTCACAGGGCCATCCAGCGATATGAATAGCCATAATTGCTTTTGTATTTGGGGTAATTGCTTGTTCAATTAATGAAGTGTCCATATTTTGAGAGTTTCTATCAATGTCTATAAAAATAGGTTTTGCACCTAAATGCATGATGCTAAATGCTGAGGCTACAAACGTTCTAGGACTCATAATTACTTCATCGCCTTTTGAAATCCCTAAAGCGTGAGCAGCTAGGATTAAAGCATTAGTTCCATTATCTACTGCTACAGAATGCTCAACTCCAATATAGGATGAAAATTCTTTCTCAAACTTTCTCCCTTCTGTACCTGTCCAATAATTTATCTTACCACTTTCAAGAATTTCTTGGGTTTTTTTAATATCTTTTTTATCAAAATATGGCCAACTATTCATAATTAATCCTCTGAAATGAATTTAATTTCTGTCAATAAATTTATTATTTTTTTAGCATAATATTCTTCATTTAATTTTTCATTACTTTTATGAATACCAGACTCTCTTCTTATACAAAATGTATCCCATCCAAGCTTATTCGGGGTAATAAAATCTTTATTTATATTATCTCCTATATAAATATATTTTTTATCTGGAAACATAGCTTCTACTTGTAAAAAACATTTTTCTGATGGCTTTTGAAGTTGAGGTGCTTCATTGATTATAATATTTTTTAAACTAAAAAATTTATCCAGTCCAAGAGCTTTTATTTTATTTGACTGTTGTTTTTTAAAACCGTCAGTAATAATTGCTAAGGGTACTTCGCCTTTTAGATAAAGTAATATTTCTTCAGCATCTTCAGCTAATGATATTTCTGGAACATGATTTCTATAAATATTGATTAGTTCATTAACCGGAAATGGTCCCCATTGATCTGATAGTTGATTGAAAACCTTCGTTGAATTTTCTTGATAGTATTTATATAGTAAATTAACATTAATTTCATTTCTAGCCTTGGTTGATAAATCAAATTTGTTATGTAACCATGAAACTACGGCCTTAAATCCACTTATTACAAAATCTTTCTCTTCATAAAGAGTATCATCTAAATCAAAGACGAAAACATGACTAAATAAAGACTGCATCATCCCATCTTATCATTTCAATTAAATTAATTTCTGTAGAAATATCCATGTCCTTTTTGAAAATAAACTTTTTAATAAGCGCTGAAGGTAAATCTAATCCTGCAGCTATTGTCATTGGTGCTCCTCCTCCAAATCTAGGATTGATTTCTATAAAGTAGGGCTTATTATTTTTTATAATGCATTGAATTGTATACAGTCCATCTTCCATATTAAATGCTAAAGGCATTTTTTCCAAATTATTATAAATACCTTTATGGGCAATCATTTTTGCGTTCATGACTTCCCCTTCACGAACCTTTAAACGTCTTCTTTGTGATGCAGCTAATAAGATGGAGTCTGAAACTAGAGCATCGCAAGTTACTTCATATCCATCAATAAATTCCTGAATAATTAATCTATCATTATTAAAAATATCTTTATTAAAATCTTTTTTTTCAAAAATTGAAATTCCTTGTGACCCGCTTCCATCAATTGGTCTTGATATTATCTTGCTACATAAGCTTAGGTCGTCAATAGTATATGTTTTTGGATAAGAAATACTATTTTCGCTAAAAATCTTTGCTGTTAATATTTTATCTCTGTACTTCATAATATTATTTTTACTCGGAACCATTACTGAGATACCAAAATCATTAAAATATTTTTTATTATTTGCAAAGAATTCTAGATCATAATCTGTTACAGGAATAATTAGACCTATAGCATTTTTTTTGCACTTATTAAATATAAAATCTTTATAGAGATCGCTATCTGAATTTGGTGATATAAAAAAGTCATCTGCAAAATAAAGCCCTGCTGCATATTTTGAAGAATCGGTAGCATAACATTTAATATCATAGGAATTTAGTTGAATGCTAGCAATAAATTGTTTTATTAGATGTGCTTTCTTACCTACACATGTGAATAAAATATTGTTATACATTTCTAATTGCCACCTTTGAATTTACTCATTGTATCATTTTTATTACTATTCACATCTTTATTGTTAAAAACTTTAAAAATTGTTTTTAACAAGATTTTAAAATCTACAATAAAACTTCTATTTTTTATATACCAAATATCAAATTTAAATTTTTCTTCCCAAGAAATAGCATTTCTTCCATTTACTTGCGCCCAGCCCGTAATACCGGGCTTAACAAGAAATCGTTTTCTTTGTTCTGCGCTGTATAATTTATCATATTCGGCAAGAATTGGTCTAGGTCCAACAAAACTCATTTCACCCAATAATATGTTAACTAGACTTGGCAATTCATCAAGACTATATCTTCTTAAGATTTTACCAAATCTGGTTGTTCTTTCTTTGTCTGATTTTAAATTATTAGTTTTATCAATATCATTATTCATAGTTTTGAACTTTATTATTTTGAAAACTTTACCTTTAAATCCCTGTCGATCTTGTAAAAAAAATATATTTTCTTTTAAATCGATAAATAAAAAAATTGAAATAAATAGAGCTAATGGACTGAGAATAGATAACAAGATGATGGCAAAAATGTAATCAAATAAAGTTTTGATTAAACGGAAATACATTATTTATAATACCTCTCTAAAACCTTTATAACATTCTTAGTATGACTATATCCAGTAATACAATCAGAGGGATTATCAAAATATTGAAGGAAATGATTAATTTCGTTTGTAAGTGGCGATATACTTTGATCAAAATCAATTTCTTTAAAGCTATTATTTTGATGATTGTATTTAGAATCAATCGATATATCATGAAGTAATATTTTTTTATCCACATCATCAAAAACAATTGTTTTCTTAGTACCAATTATTGATAAAGATCTAATTTTTTTAGGATAATACCAACTCACATCTATTTGAGCAAAAATATTATTATTATACTCAATATGTGTTGATGAAAAATCGCTATATGGAGAAAAAGTAAAATTAGATTTATTATTAGACATACTTATATATTTTTCATCATTCATAAAAAATTGCACTAAACTAATATCGTGAGGAGCTAGACTAAGAAAAACATCTGTGTCTTCTCTCATAATACCAAAATTTAATCTTTGACTATGGATAAACATAATTTCTCCAATATCACCATTTTGAATAATATTTTTTATTTGTTGAATTGCAGGATTATAAAGATAGGTATGTCCAGACATCAGAACCTTTTTTTCACCTGCTAATTCATTTAAAATATTAAGCTCTTCTACAGTCTCAACCATTGGTTTTTCTATCAAAACATGTAAATTATTGTTCAGACATTTTTTAGCAATATCAAAATGAGTTGCAGGCGGCGTAGCGACAATTGCGCCATCAATATTTTTATTTTTACTTAGAGCTTCTTCGAAAGTGTTATAAAATTTGACATTTTTATATTGTTTTACAATATCTGATTCATTATTAACCATGGGGTCAACAACTAGGATTGTAGAAACGAAGGAATTCGCATTGAGTTCTCTTAAATGATTTTTACCCCAATAGCCTACACCAAATAAAATAATACTTTTATTCATAAATTAAGATAGACATTAATTCTAAAAAAAGAAATACCATATAACAGAAATCATTAGTGAAATATTTTATCTAATTGATTATTCATCGAAGAAATACTCGCTTCTTTATTTAATAAGTTATGACTTTCGTTGGCTATATCTTTTCTGGCTTGATTATCAATCTTGTACAACTTATTAAACTGATTTGCAATACCATCAATATCTAGAAATTTAGCTTTATATTGAATACTCATATTCTTCAAAATAGAATATTTACTAAAAGGACCCATCATCAAAAGAGGTATTTTTGCGTACAAATAATCAAACATTTTAAGAGAAGCTATTCCGTATCTATAAATATTTTTATCTGGAAAGCTAACAATTCCAAAAGAGCATCTATCTAGAATAGAAAATAAATAAGATTTTTGACTTCCATCAATTATAAACAAATTATCTAAATTATATTCTTTCTTTAATTTAATAGCTTCTGCCTTGAAATCTCCCTCTCCCATTAAAATAAGAGCCATCTTCTTATCTATTAACCTTAAAGCGTTTATCATATTTTTTATTCCATAATATTTCCCAATTGTTCCAGCATAAATTCCGACACAGGTATATGTTTTAAATATTTTTAAATGCTCTTTATCTAGTTCAGTTTTTTGATAGTTATTCTGATAATACTCCACATCAACAACTTGAGGGATATAATAATACTTATTATACTGCATCCTATGGTCAATTAAGTACTGATCATAATATTGTAAATTACTTATGATAATATCTGCTTTTCGATGTAATAAATTTTCAATGAATTTTAATATAAGAATCATAGGGTGTTTTTGAGAAAAATTATGTAATTCAACTTGAGATAAAGGCCAAATATCTCTTATCTCTAAAATAAACTTGGATGAATTTTTTTTGGCAAATAGGTACCCAACAAAGGCAGTGAATAAATCTGGACTACTAGCAATAACATAGTCTACTTGATTAAAAGTTTGTTTAAAAAACAAATATTTATACAGATTAAAAGAAAAACCGAACATTCTGACTAGTTTTGAAAATAAAGATTTAGATTTTATAATAGGTTCATCGACAAAAAGATATTTAATATCTTCAATTGAATCTATTGGATCTATTGGATCGTATATACTATCATATTTTTGATAGTTTTCTTTTGATGTAACGATGCTACAATCTATTTCTCTATTTTGAAAGTATTTTGCAAAATTATAATGTCTCAGTGAAGCTTCATTCACTTTTGGAATTCCTGCAAAATGATTTATAATTACTACTTTCAAAATAGTTTACCTAAAAAACATTCAAATTATCTTGTTAATTTTCTTAATAGCTGGTTAAACCTTCCGATAAAATTTAAGAACTTTATAGTATAGGGAGTATACAAAGAAGCTGAAGAAGGTTGATTTTCCATTATTTTTTTAAATTGAATTTTATCTAATTCAAGTTTTTTTAGAAAAAATAGCTTATCCCTTTCCATTACCTGAGTATCTCCATATGGATGTTCTTTTAACTTTTCTAATGCTTCATCTCGTGACATTTGACCAGATACAATCAACGAAGAAAAATGAGCTTTCCTTTTATCAATATTAAACTTTTCGGGTAAAATATAGCCCTGAAAAAAACGTGTTATTATTGACTCATAGTGTTTATATCTATAAGGCTTATAATCAATTTCTTTTTTTAAAATTTCTATAACATTTTCTTTATTGTATTCTATAAAATTTAAAATTGGTACAAACTTAATTTTTTTGACTAACAAATAATAAAAGAACTCTAAGAAAGAAATTGTTGGAACAGATTTAATTCGATGATTTGGATAGAATTTTTTGTATATAGACTTAATCAATTGTTTATTTTGGTTAGCTTCCATCCAGCTTGAAGGCATTATACCTTCAGTAGAAGTATTACTTCCATTAATTATATGCTTAATTTTATATTTTGCAGCAGTCTTAATTAATAGTGCATTTATTGCATGATCGGTAACAATTTCAAGATTGTTAATAGATGATTTTAATAGAGCCTTTTGAATTTTTTTAAATTCATTCCAATCGATTACATGGGTTATCAAATCAATTTCTAGAATATCTAAACAGCGTTTAATATTCTCTACTGCTAATTCTGAATTCCAACCATTATCAAGATGAACTGCTAAAGGGTTGAGCTTCAAAACTTTTTTGACATAGTATGCAACATAACTACTATCGACACCTCCGCTAACTCCAATAATGCAGTCATATTTATCCTTTTTAGACCTTTCTTTAATATTGCTAGTAAGTTTTTCTAGATAATTAGGATAGTTCTCTGCTTCAAAAATAATTCGTTTTTCATGATTTTTACAAAATTGACATCTACCACTTGGATCAAAAGATATATCTGGAACTGTGGTATCCAAAATACAAAAAGTGCAAATCTGAATTCTTTCTATATTTTTCATGGGATTAATTCTTCTTTTAAATCATAAGATGGATAATTAATTAATACGCCCTTAAGTGGACCGTGGTAAACAAAAATACTTCCTGCTGCTAGCGCAGAAGCATTGGTAGAATCAAAAAATTCTTTTATATACTTATGAGATGGACTACCTCCAGTACCAATAACAGGCACATTCACTTTATCTACAATAGTCTTTATAAAAGAAATATCCATTTTTTCCATTGTCCCTTCAAAGTTAACACACTGAAGCAGTATTTCACCAGCACCAGCTTCAACTGCTTCGTTAATAAATTGAATGATATTCTTATTTATTGACTTGCTAGAGTTCATAAAAACACAAGATCTCTTTTTGAATAAACTTATTTTATAATCTATAGCACATATTACTGCTTGACTTCCAAAGCGACCTGAGATCAGTGATAATAAATCAAAATTAGAATAATTTGCTGTATTTAAAACAACTTTCTCAAAACCTATTCGAAATATTTTTTCCGCATAATCAATATTCGAAATTCCACCTCCATAAGATAGTGGCATAAATGCTTCACTTGCTAAATCATTTAAAAATTCAAAGTCAGGTTCTTTATTTTGATTATTAATATCAAGAACAATTAATTCGTCTACCTCTTTTTCATTAAATATTTTCAAAGCAATAAAGGGGTCCCCGATATAAGTAGCATTTTTGAAGTTTATTGTTTTATACAATAGCCTATCTTTTATCAAAAGAATAGGTATAATTCTTTTCATACTTCAAACTCACAGAAATTTTTTAATAATTTTGCACCATATTTTAAACTTTTTTCTGGATGAAACTGAAAGCCAAATATATTTTCCTTATTTATAATTGAGGTAAATTTAATACCATAATCGGTGCTTGCTAAAATATTAGATGAGTCTTTGCATTTTACAAAATAACTATGCACAAAGTAATATCGATGCCTATCATAATCTAATTTATTAAAAATTGTATGATTTTTATGTCCTTTAAAAGTATTCCATCCTACATGGGGAACTTTAAAATTTTGATCATTTATTTCAAATTTTTTAACATCACCATCAATGAGCTCCAAACCTTTTTCTCCTGGAGACTCTTCACTTTCATTCATAAATATTTGCATTCCTAAACAAATTCCTAAGATTGGATTTTTTTTAATTAGCGCAACTTCTTTAATTTGATCTGCCAAGCCTTTTTCTTTTAAATATTTCATTGCACTTCCAAAATTTCCAATTCCGGGGATTATGATGCGATCATTACAATCAATTTTCTTTAAATCTTCAACTACTTGGGCTTCATAACCAATCCATTCAATCATATTTTTGACTGAATTAATATTTGATATTTTTGAATCTAATATTTTTATTTTCATACATTAATATAGATTCAATCTTTCATTAATTTATCATAGTAATTATTAATTTTATGAGATTCAGTATCCCAATTATTCTTTTCGAAAAAACTGAAACAGTTTTTTTGTAAAGATGGATAATCCATACTTATAATTTTTTTAACAGCTTTTTCAATTGACCTAACTTCATCGCCATGTTCAATTATGACTCCTAAATTATTTTCAATAATTAACCTATGTTGAGATTCAAAACCTCCTCCAATCATAGGCAATCCTGCCATAGCACTTTCAAAAAATTTGTTTCCAAGGCCTAATAAATTATTCATTGCCAAAGAATCTCTTAAGTGTAATGCTTGAAGAGAATAATCAGCTGATCTTAAAACACTATAAAGCTGATCAAGTGGCAATGCATCATGTATAAAGATTTTGTCAGATTTTTCTGAAATCGATTTAATTTCTTCTTTATCTTTAAGAATTTTTCCGATAAAAATAAAGCATATATCCATATCAGTTTGACTAGAAAAATTAAAGTAATGGTCAACTCCTCTACTATTATCAATCCCACCTACATATACAAAAATTTTTGTTTTTTCACTCAAGGAAAACTTTTCTCTAAAATAATTATTTTTTTTGAGATTATTATAAAATGGTGTATTAAATATTCTGATTGCTTTTATTTTATACCATTCTTTATATAATTCTTTTATTTTATCATTAACCACAACTGTTACTTCACAAAATTGAATTAAAAATTTCTCAATTTTTCTTGCAATGAATTGCGTAAATCTTGACCATCCATTTCTCCTTGATTCAATTTCATGAGTATCGTAAACAATTTTTACATCTTTATTAAAAATTTTAAATAAAACACAGACTGGCAATGAAGCAAGATTATGAGCATGGATTACGCTAGGTTGTTTTTGTTTTAAAAAATAAAAAGTTTTATATGTTAGTATTAAAACATTAAATGCTTTGATGTAAAGGCCAGTTTTAAGCCACTGATTTTCATTCATTTCAAGTCTATATATGTAAATATTTTTTTTGAACAATTCTTCTTTTTTTAATTTTCCATTGTTTATACCTAATAAAAAGATATTATCAAAATATTGCAAATTGCTTATGGTTTCAGAAATTTTATATATCCTTGATTCATGAGTCATGATGGTTGGATAAATATGTATATTATTTTTCATAACGATATATTATTCGTAAGTAGTATTTGTATGTAAAGTATTGATAAAAAAATAATTTGAATTAACTATCAGAAGTTCCAATTTTTTTAATGTTATCATCTATTAATTCAAATCGTTTGCAAGAGCTAATATTACTATTCTCATGAAAATTAATTTTATTCATTTTTTCATCTACCCAATAAAAAAACTTAGCAGGATTACCAAGCCATAAAGAAAAATTGGGAATATCTTTAGTAACAACTGCTCCTGCTGCAACGACAGCATATTTCCCAATTGTCACACCACAAATAATTGTACAATTTGCACCTAAAGAAGCAGATTTTTTGATGAGTGTTTTTGTATAATGCTTGCTGCCTCTTTGAGGAAATTCGCTTCTTGGTTTTAATACATTTGTAAATACCATAGAAGGTCCACAGAAAACATAATCTTCTATCTCAACTCCTTCATAAACTGAAACATTATTCTGAATTTTCACGTTGTTTCCAATTTTAACATTATTAGCAATATTAACATTTTGTCCTATCGAACAGTTACTACCAATTGATGCATTTGGCTGAATATGTGAAAAGTGCCATATTTTAGTATTTTCTCCAATAAATACATTTTCATCAACACAACTTGAATCATGTATAAAAAAGTTTTTTTTGATGCTCATGCTATAAGATAACTCAATTACTACTTATTATTTAACAACTTTTTTCGAATTTTTGTTGCTGATATTTTACCAATAGTTTTTGGAGGAATGTGTTCAATAATTTCATAACCTACTCCTCTACCATAATTAATAGATTCTATATCTGGGATAATTATAACCTTAATTCTACCCTGTTCTATTAAATCACAGAGTTCTTTTTCAATATTATTTTTGACTTCGTTCGGGGAAAACGGATTATTTTTATCTGGCTCCATATCCCTAATACATATTAAAACATTCTTATTTTGATTAAGTCTGTTATCAATTAACCAACGATGACCCTGGTGCCAAGGTTGCCACCTACCTATAAACATTGAGTATTTCATCTAAGCTTTCCTTTTCTGATTTATGTGTCGTATCCATTTCTAAGAAATTAGATTCTGGTGGTTCATAATCCTTCACAAAATAGTTTTCTCTTCCTCTGATTTCTTCAGTATGAAGATATACCTCTAATACATTATATTTAGATTTAAATTCTTCTCTCAAAAATCTATAGGGAGAAACAAGCGAAATAATTGGTATACAATTTTTATTAATTAGATAGGCGGCAATACTCATTCCTAGTCTTATATTTGCCTCTCTACCTTGTCTTGAATAGTCTTTATTTTGAAAAAGATCTCTTAAGTCATCGCCATCAATATTAAAATATCTATTTTCCCCATTATCATTGGATAAATTAGACATTAATAGAGAAGCTAAAGTTGTTTTTCCGCTTCCGGGTTGACCTGTAAGCCAAATAGCTGAATACTTATTTATCATGATTTTTTTCAGAAACCGCTCTTCCCATTAATTTTTCCCAATCTTTTTCAGGTCTAACTTTTAAATTAGTTTTCCAGGCTCCCTTCAAAACATTCATTTCTATATTATTGCTATTACCAAAATTAATAAGTGCTTGTATATCTTTAGGGAAACAACTGCCACCAAAACCAAGTTTTCCATCTGGACCAGGTACAGAAAGATGTGAATGACCTATTCTACCGTCAAGTATAAAACCTTCAACAGCTTTATTCCAATCAACATCTATTGTATCGGCTAATAATTTCATTTCATTTAAAAACGAAACCTTAGTAGCAAAAAATAAGTTGTTCATATATTTAATTAATTCTGCTGTTTGAAAAGTAGTTTCTATAACAGGCAAATATTGTCCAAACCTATTTTTGTAAAGCTCTTTTACTAGATTTGTATATTTCTCTTCCCCACCTAAAATAACTCTACTTTGATTAATAAAATCAAAACAAGCTGAGCGTTCTGTTAAAAATTCAGGGTTAAAAACAAATCGTAAGTTTGGAAATTTTTCTTGTAAATAATTAGTTGTGCCGGGGACTACAGTTGAGCGTAACAATACAATATTTTCACTGTTATTATTTACTTCACTCATAGATTGGAGAGCATTTTCAACAATTGATAAATCCATTGTACCATCGCCATTTGAAGGTGTAGGAACTGAAAGAAATAAAAAATCAGAATTGTTTACGGTATCTTCTAGCGTATTTTGTGATTTTATAGGATCTATATCATAGATCTTAACATCAGCACCATAGCCTGTTTGATGTGAGAATCCATAAGCAACGGCAGTACCTACAAACCCCTTACCAATAATCCCTATTCTACGATTTTTTCTATTATCTGTTCTTTTCATCACACTATTCTCCTAAATTAACTTGAAGCTACTATAATATTTTCTACAGCTCCTACAATTTTATTAATATCTTTTTCTTCTAAATATGGATGCATTGGCAAGCTTAATATTCTGCATCCTAGATCTTCTGAAATTGGGAAATCTCCCTTTTTATAATTTAAATAACTATACCCGCCTTGTAAGTGGCCCGATATAGGGTAATATATTACAGAAGGTATATTATTTTTTTTAAGTTCATTCTGAATTTTGTCGCGAATCATTTGATTATCAAATACTATTGAAAATTGTGCATATACTGATTGATAATCTTTTGGAATGGTTTGAAACCTTATTGGTAAATGACTCATTTTCTCTTTATATAAATTTGCTATCTTATTTCTCATAATAATCTCATCTTTAAAAATACTTATCTTTTCCAAAAGAATGGCAGCTTGTAAAGTATCGAGTCTAGAATTCATGCCAACTCTGATATTATCATACTTATCAGATCCCTTTCCGTGAACTGCTAAAGATCTTAAGGTTTTAGCATAATCATCTGAATCTGTAAAAACAGCTCCTCCATCTCCATAACATCCTAACGGCTTTGCTGGAAAAAAAGATGTGGTACTAATATCTGCAAATGTACCTACTTTTTTCTTACCTTTTTTTGCACCAAAAGATTGTGCTGCATCTCCAATAATTTTTAAATTATATTTTTCTGCTATATCATTAATAACTCTGTATCTAGCTGGTAATCCAAATAAGTCTACTGGCATAATAGCTTTAATAGTTTTATCTGATTCATTAATTGCTTTTTCAATATGATCTGGGTTCATATTAAATGTCGAATCGTATACATCAACCAATACAGGTGTTGCTCCTACCGCTGCTATCGCTTCAAGTGTAGCTATGTAAGTAAAAGGGACAGTAATAACTCCATCACCTGGACCAATATCTAATGCCATTAATGCCAACATTAAAGCGTCCGTACCATTAGAACATCCAATAGAATGTTTTGATCCACAAAATACAGAAAGTTTCTCTTCAAATAGTTTGATCTCCTCTCCACCAATGTAACGGCCATCATCTAATACCTTTTTTATACGAATATCTAAAGAATGTCTGATATTTTTTTGCTGTTTTTTTAAATCAATAAAATCCATAATTAACTATAAAAACCCTTTATTTTCTCACAAACATGATCTACCTCTTCATTAGTCAATTCTGGAAACATCGGTAACGAAAGAATCATTTTAGCATTTCTACTACCAACAGGAAAATCAGATGCTATATGGTTTAGACTTTTATAACAATCAAGCAATGGCAATAAGTTTGGATAATGCAATGCTGTACCAATATTATTATCTTGTAAGTACTGTTTTAGATTATCTCTTTCTTCTGCAAGAATGACATATAAATGAAAAACATGAGATGCATTACTATCAATTTTAGGAATTTTCAATCCTTTAATATTTTTTAATTTACTACTATAGCGTTGTGCAATTTCTTGTCGCCTAGCTGTCCAATCTAATATATAATTTAATTTTGTGTTTAGAATATTGCCTTGTATGCCGTCCATTCTAGAATTTATACCCTCATAGATGTGTGTATGTTTAACACTCTGCCCATGATTAGCAAGCATTCTAATTTTTTTAGCTAATTCGTTACTATTTGATATCACAGCTCCAGCATCACCAAACGCTCCTAAATTTTTTCCAGGATAAAAACTAATTGTTGCTATATCTCCGAAAGTACCCACATGTTGATTTTTATATTTACAAAAAACTGCCTGTGCACAATCCTCGATAACATATAGGGAATGCTGTTTTGCAATATTTATTAATCTATCTAGATCTTTTACTGGCTGACCATATAAATGCACCGGAATAATTGCTCTAGTATTTTTAGTAATAGCAGCTTCAACTTTATTTACATCAATGTTATAATTATCTTCTTCAATATCTACAAATTTTACTTTTGCACCGGTTTGGCTAATTACTTCCGAAGTAGAGATCCATGAATTACAAACTGTAATTACCTCATCTCCTGCGCCGATATCTAATGCTTTTAATGCTAAATATATTGCATCGGTACCATTCCCTACTCCAATACAATTTTTAACTCCATACATTTCTGAAAAATTCTTTTCAAAACGGTCAACATACTTTCCACGTACAAAAGCAGTGTTGTCAAGTACTTCATTTATAGAATCATGAATCTCTTCTTTAATACTTTCATATTGTTTTTTTATATCTGCGAAAGGTATATTCATTTAATCACCTTAGCGGGAGAGCCTGCAACTTTAGTATTGTCAGGGACATCAGAAGTGACTACAGATCCAGCCCCCACAATAGCATTTTTACCAATTCTTACTGGAAATATAACGCAACCACTTCCGATGACTGCATTATCGCAAATTTCGGTTTTTTTCCAATGCGCTTTTGAGCCAGTTCTTTTAAAAGATGGTGGATTAATATCGTTAACTGTCATAACTGAATGCCCAATAAAAACATTATTACCGATGTCAACTAAAGAACAAATAAATGAGTGTGAGCTTATAATAGAATTTTTACCAATTTTAGTATTATTTTGAATCTCTACATAAGACCCAATTTTAACATTTGAACCTATTTTAGAGCCATATATATTACAGAAGTGCCATATCTCCGTTCCTTGACCTATATCAGTATCAATTACTATTGAATTTTTCCCTTTTTTCATTATTTAACTTTAAGAATAATCTATGATAATTAAAGTAATTATTTATAATATAATAATATAAATTAACACTCATGTAATTCATCTTTAGATTATTTTACAGGGCCCATAGCTCAATTGGTTAGAGCAACGGACTCATAATCCGCAGGTTCGGGGTTCAAGTCCCTGTGGGCCCACAAAAAATAAATTTTTTTCTATTTTTTCTATACTAGCCTATAAAAAGCTTTATAATCTTGAATGAGGAGTTTTCTCGAAGAATACAAAGTATTTAATCGAATGAATATATTTTTTACTATTATATAGTTTAGTAAAATATTCTTAAAATATGATATAAGTTGAAATTTTAATTAAAAAAATTATTTATTAATTAAACTGCAATGAAAAAAAAATATATTGTAACAGGTGGTCATGGATTTATAGGAAGCTATATTGTTGATAAATTAATTGATGAAAATCACCAAGTAATAGTATTAGACAATAATTCAAACGGCAGAAAACCGATCATTAATTCAAAAACAAAAAATTATAATATAGATGTTTCTAATTTAAATGAGCTAAATAATCTTGTAGATATATTTTATGGATCTTCAGGTATTTTTCATTGCGCTGCATTAATTGATGTCCAAGAATCAATAGATGATCCAATTAAATATGAAAAAAATAATACTCTAGGTACCTTAAATGTTCTTGAGGCTGCTGCAAAAGCTAAGGTAAAGCGGTTAGTTTATTCATCATCAGCTGCAGTTTATGGTGACAATACTAAAACTCCTATAAAAGAAAATTGTCCAACTAACCCTATCTCACCATATGGTTTACAAAAATATTATGGAGAAAGATTGTGTTCAATCTATAGCAAATTATATAGCTTAGAAACTTGTTGTCTAAGATATTTTAATGCTTTTGGAGGTAGGCAAAAAATTTCAGGGGCATATGCAACTGTAATTGGGATATTTAAGTATCAAATTAAAAATAATCTACCTTTGACGATTAGAGGAGATGGTGAGCAAAAAAGAGACTTTATTCATGCAAAAGAATTGGCAAATGCAAACTACCTTGCAATGACTTCAAAAGAAAAATTTTGCGGTGAAGTCTTTAATCTGGGGTCAGGTGAAAGCTTAAGTATTAATAAAATTGCAAGTTTTTTTGATTCAGAGAAAAAATTTATTTCAGCTGTTAAAGAGCCTAAAGAATCTCTGGCTGATATCACAAAAGCAAAAAGTGTTTTAAATTGGTCTCCAAACATAAATATTAAAAAATGGATAGAAAAAAAAATATAAATTTTCAGATATCGATTTTATTATGATTGATTTTCATAACCACATAATACCTAACTTGGACGATGGCCCAAAGAGTTTAGAAAATTCCTTAGCAATGATTCAAAAAGCTTATAGTGATGGTTTTTCAACAATAGTCAATACAGTGCATCTTGATCATCCATCCGTTCATGTTTCAAAAGAACAAATATTGAAATATCATATTCTATCTAAAAACCTGGAAAAAGAATGTAGAAAAATTAATATACCTATTACGATAATTCCTTGTGCTGAAGTTTATTTTTCAGAAAAAACATATGAGAGATGTTTTATGAAAAATGTTTTAATTAATAATAAATATATTTTAATTGAATTGAATGTAGGATTACTTCCAGTAGGTCTTGAAAGAACTTTATATAAAATACAACTTAAAAAAATTACTCCAATAATTGCTCATCCTGAGCGTTACATTTATGTACAAAAAAATTATAAAATTCTTGAATCTTTTCTAAATAAAGGAATAATAATACAGCTGAACGCAAAAAGTTTCTTCAGTAAAAACGAGCTTGAGAGAAAAACTGTACGAAATATCATTGAAAGTGGTTTATTTCATTTAGTTGGATCCGATGCTCACAATAATGAGAGTAGAAATTTTCATTTAAAAGAATGCTACGATTTCATATCAAAAAATTATGGTAAAAAATATACTTTAAGAATTATTGAGAATACCAAAAATCTGGTTGAAGGTGGTCAAATAGGTTCTATAAGATGTAAGAAAAAATCCTATTTTGATCAAATAAAATCTTTTCTTAGATAGCTACCGATTTATTTTCGACAAAATTCTACTCATTAAATTTTAATTATACTATATTGCAATCATGTACAAAAAATATTTAACAACTTTGCTATTTTCGACTACATTATTTTGTCAAATTAATCTAGGTCAATCTCAAAATTTTTCTTTTTCTGGTGAAGATTTTATATCAGGAGAAGATGGTGTTGTAAGAATTTATGTAAATGTTTGGGGTCATGTTGAAAGCCCTGGAACATATTTAATTTTTGAAGGTGCAGATCTAGTTAATATTTTATCTATAGCTGGTGGTCCAAAAGATGGGGCAGATTTACGCAAAATTCGTATTGCATCCAAAAATGGTGACCCTATTCAAATCTATAATATTAAAGATGACTTTTCAGAAGGCTATACTAAGCTAAAACCACATGATACTATTATAGTTAAAGAAAGCGTTGGTTCCTCTATTACCTCTAGGTCGTCATTGCTCGCAGCATTTTTCCAATTAATCAATTTATTATATACTATTGAGAATCTTAAGTAATTAGGAATATTATGGATAAAAACAAACAAGAATTCATGTCATTTTTTGAGCTAAGATTTATTTTACTCAGGTACAAAAAATCCATTATTTTAACCTTTTTAATGTCAATTATTTTTTCGCTAGCATTTAATTATATGACTCTAGGTAATTATCAAAGCTCTGCTAAAATTATATTAGATGATGTCTCTTCTAAAAATAGCGCACTATTTGACATAGCCACTGGAACCGATAGGAATTTGATTCAAAATCAAGTTGAAATTTTAAAATCAAGAAAAATAGCAGAATTAACGCTTGAAAAGATATTAGAAGGTGATGTTAAAAATAATCTTTATTTGTTAATGACAAAAGACGAAAATGAAGATTATTCCAATAGGATTTTTCCTGCATTAAGGAAAATTACATTTTTAGAAAAAAAGCATTATGATTCTTATGAAATAGCTTTAAAAAATGAAGATACCCTAAATGATCGTGCAATAGATTCTATACAGAATAATTTATCCGTTTATGATTATAAGAATTCTGACATTCTAACTCTTACCTATGAATCAAAAAATCCACATGAATCTGCTTATATACTAAATACTATATTGGGCATTTATCAAAAACAAGATATCAAATGGGAGAATGACGAAAATGTGTATTTAAGAGAATTTTTGTCATCACAAATAAAAGTTATCGGAGAAGAACTTTCGAATATTGAAGAAAAATTAAAATCATTTCAGAAAGAAAATAAAATTTTTAGCCTTGATAATGGTTCTGATTCTATAATTAAAAGCTTAGAGCTTTCTGAATCAGAACTATATATAGCTAATGCTGAAATAAATATTCTTGAGCAAAGGGAAAAATACTATCAAAATCAATTATCAGAAGATGAAATAAATTTCTCAAGTAATTTAACTAATACCATTAATTTGCAATTATCCTCTCTCAGGACAGAGCTTGCTAAGCTGGAAGCAGAATATGTAGTTACAAAATCTAGAGAAGATATCAATAAAATTGCTTTACAAGCTATTGAACGAAAAATTTATAATCTTAAAAAATCTATTAATTTAGAGACGAAGAAATTGCTTGAAAATAAAGCCTTTCTATCAAATCCAATTCAATTTAGACAGTCAATTGTAGATTCACTTGTTGTAATAAGGGCATCAAAAAATATGTTTGTTGCTAAGACTAATGAACTTGCTAAAGTTGTAAACATTTACAATGTCAAACTTCAAGATATGCCAGAAAAATTTCTTGAATTATCGCGTCTTCAAAGAGACAAAATTATTTTAGATGATACTTACACATTAATGAAAAGAAAGTTTGAAGAAACTCGTATATCAGAAGCATCCAAACTCGGTAAAATAACTATTATTGACCGTCCAATACCTAGTAAAAATAGAAGCTTCCCACCCCCATTGCTCCTACTCTTTATTGGATCCTTAATGTTTTTTGCTTTTTTGTTATCTTTAATAATAGCTTTAATTGAAAAATTTGATGACACTTTAAGTAGTATAGAATTTCTTGAAGATAAAGGTCTTTCTATTCTCTCAATTATTCCCCAAGTAGATAAAGTACAGCAGTTAAATTTGGACAGGCAACTCTTTGTTCTTGATGATGCAGTCTCGCCCATATCTGAAGCTTTTAAAGCGCTCAGAACTTCATTATCTTTTACTTTTAGTGTTAAAGAAAATTCAAGATCTAATAAAATTAAAGCTAAGACTGTTCTTATTAGTAGCTCAGGGCCAAAGGAAGGTAAATCTACCGTATCCTTAAATCTTGCTGCAACTTATGCTATGCTTGGTAAGAAAACTGTATTGATTGATTTTGATATGAGAAAGCCTGTTATAGCAAAAACTTTAGGTCTTTCAAAAGAAAAAGGTATAAGCAATATTTTTGTAAATGATGAGTCTATTGAAAGCAATTTACAAAAAAGCAACCAAATTGAAGGTTTTGATATATTAGGATGTGGTCCAATTCCTCCCAATCCATCTGAAATATTATCTTCTGAAAAAATAAAGATAATTATTGACCAGCTAAGTGATAAATATGATTATATAATTTCAGATAGTCCGCCATTAGCAGCAGTATCAGATGCTTCGATCCTTTCTCCTTTATTTGATCAATTTTTATTAGTTACTAAAAGTGGCTTAACACAGAAATCAGCATTGGATATGGTTTTAAAGATTTTTAAACGCTCTAATAACCCTTTGAAAAATTGTGTATTAAATGGAGTATCTGAAACAACTACATACGGTCAAGGTTATTACTATCAATATTATCAAAATTACAAATACATTGATTCCCCACCTGATAGTGAAAAAAATTCATGAAAATCCAATTAATAAAATTTTAGTTTTTGATGCATGAGATATTAGAACTTTCAAAAAAAGTATTCTCTTATTTCAATAAAAAAGATAAGATAGAATTTTATCGACTTCAATTTCTTGTTTTCTTTATGTCAATTTGTGAGTTAGCATCTGTTGCAATAATTGTGCCTTTTATGGCTGTTGCTTCAGATCCTAGTAAAATATATACTAATAATTTCTTATCAAAAATATTTGACTTAAGTGGATTGGAAGAATGGAGCTTTTTACTATTTTTGGGCTTATCTATTATATTTTTTCTTTTTTTATCGATGTTAAATTCTATTAATACTAATTGGCTACTATTCAAATTTAGCTCTTATATTAATTCTAAAATAGTTTCTCAACTTTATGAAAGTCATATAAATCAAGATTGGTTATTTCATACAAGAAACAAATCGTCTGAATCGATTCACCTTATCATATCTGAATCCAAAAGATTAGGAGATTACGTCATTACGCCCCTTTTTATTCTTTTGACAAAATTAATCTTTACTACAATCTTATTTACTGCTGCTATCATTTATGATCCCTTAATTAGCTCAGCGGGAATTTTAATTTTTACTTTAAGCTATATTTTGATTTTTTTCAAAGCTAAATCATCTTTAAACTTAAATGATCTTACAATACTCAAAGCAGATTTAAATAGGAATTCTATTATAGCAAATAGTTTAAACGGAGTTAAGGACCTCATTTTTTATGGAAAACAAAGCTTTTACTCAAAGATTGTTTTAAATGCCAATAATGAGTTTGCAAGTAGCAAGTCTATGAATTTAACTATTGGAGCTGCACCGAGATATTTTGTTGAATTCATTCTTTTTAGTTCAGTAGTTGGTTTAATTGTTTTTTTGCTTAATCAGAATCAAAATGACTTTAACGCTGCTATTCCACAATTATCTGCTTTCTTTATTATATCAGTAAAACTGCTACCTGCTTTTCAAACTATTTATTCAACTTTTGTACAAATCAAAGGTAATATTTCTTCTTACCGTATCATTGAAAAAACATTAAAAACTCATATAACTAATGAAGGAAAAAACATCTCAAAAAAAATAGGCTTTAAACATAACATTATTTTTGAAAATATTAATTTTAAATATCCTAATACAAAAAATTATGTCTTATCTGATTTAAATTTTGAGATTAAAAAAGATTCTATGGTTGGAATCGTTGGCATGTCTGGTTCAGGGAAGTCTACAATAATTGATATACTTACAGGTATGATAAAACCAAGCACGGGTTATGTTAAATTGGATGGAGAAAAATTATCTGATATAAATGTTTATTCTTTTAGAAAAAAAATTGGGTTAGTTCACCAAAATTCATTTTTGATGGATGGTACAATAAAAGAAAATATTATTTTTGGATTTGACGACTTTGATAAAAATAAAATTAATCAAGCCGTGTCTAACGCTGGACTGAGTGACTTTATTAGGAGTTTGCCTGACGGTCTTAATACAAAAATTGGTAATAATGCTGTGCAATTATCAGGGGGGCAAAAACAAAGAATTTCTATTGCCAGGGCTCTCTATGGCACAAAAAATATTATCATTTTTGACGAAGCCACTAGTGCATTAGACGGTATTGTGGAAAATGAAATCCTTGAGAATTTTAGTTCGATGAAAGATAAAACAAGAATTATTATATCACATAAATTAACTAACTTAAAAAATTGTGATAGTATCAACATAATAAGTAATGGAAAAATTATTCAATCTGGGACTTACGACGAATTAAAGTTAAATGAACCTCAGTTTAAAAAATTGGCATAAACTAATTAGATGGCATTTAAATTAAAAAAATCAATTAATAAGTTTAATGAAACTTAATCTATTTTCTGCGAGTTACCCGTATGGCAGTGGTGAACAGTTCTTAGTCAAAGAAATTGAACATCTATCTTCAAAATTTGATTTGATAAATATATATCCTTTTTATTATAATGCACTTGACGAAAAAAAAAGAAAGGTTCCAGCTAATGTTATAGTTCACGAACCTGTTATACCTATTAGAAAATTTAAAAGAATTATAATAATTTTAAGGAATTTCTTCTATGTTAATAAAAAAACAATCTTCTTTAAGGAGTTTTTTTCTTTTAAAGTTTACTTATCAAAAAAGAGATTTTTATCTTGGTTAATAAATTTTACTGCCTTTATCACACTTTCAGGAAATAAAAATTTTAAAAAATTACAAAACGAGAAAGATTCAATTTTTTACTTTTACTGGGGTTACGGTTGGGCTTTATCAATGCTGATTTTTAAAAATTTTAATAACAATAAGTTTTATCTTAGGCTGCATGGTTCAGATGTTTTTCTTGATCGAAATGATTATTATATCCCAGTTCGAAAAGAAATATTCAGTAAAATAGACTATTTCCTTCCTATTTCTAATACTGTAAAAGAATACTTGATAGATAATTTTCAAATCCCTGAACAGAAAATAATAGTTTCATACCTTGGTGCAGACTTTCAATCATTAAATCCTAAACCACTTACTTCTAAATTTAGAATTGTATCTGTATCTCACTTAATTCCCCTCAAAAGAGTAAATTTAATTATAGATATTCTTTCAAATTTAGATCATTCTATCGAATGGGTTCATTTTGGTGACGGCTTCAAAAAAGACAGTATTATTAGTCATGCAAAAAATAAGCTACCTAATAATATCAGTTTTAAATTGATGGGCTTTGTTACCAATAATGAGGTTTTACAATATTATAAAACTACACCGATAGATGTACTTATAAATACTAGTAGATATGAAGGATTACCCTTTAGCATCATTGAGGCTATGTCTTTTGGTATTCCTTGCATAGCAACAAGTGCTGGTGCTACGAATGAAATTGTTAATAGTATGAATGGTTTACTATTACCAATAAACTTTGATGCTAGTTATGTCAGTGAAGAATTATCTTATAATAATAAGAAACACTGGATTAATAAAAGAAAGTTTGCTTTTAATACATGGAAAAATCAATTTAATGCACAAAAAAATTATGAAACCTTATTTCAAAACCTAACTAAAAAACGGACGTTATAATTAACAGTTTAGAACATATTCTAATTTTCTTATTAGTGTGCGGAACCATATTTCTATTTCCATATTTTGGTTTACAATCTTTTAGTATATGGGTTTTCATTCCTTCAGTTTTCATGTATTTTTTTGCAAAAGAAAGGTATGCTATTAATTCTAATTATCTATTATTAATATTTTTTCTGTTTACAATTTATGGGACCTTTATAAGTTTTCTTGGTATAAATATTGAATTATCACTTCTTGATCAAAGAAAAATACTTTTGTCATTAATTTTTGCATACTCGATTTACTATTACTGTAGATTATCCACACAAAAAATTCATAATGTTTTTATAATATTTTCACTTATCAATTATCTACTATTTTATTTTGTGATGACTAATGATATTTCTTTTAATGTTTTTGATTCAGATACAAGACTGCTTATTTCAGATTCAAAGCTATTAATTACGACAAATACTTATGGTCATTATCTATACATGTCATCGGCATCGGCAATAGTTTTATATAATTATTTCGAAAGGAATTACTTGTCTCAAATACACTTAATGTTAAATTTTTTAATATCTTATTATTTATGTTTTATAACTGCTTCTCGAGGTTCATTTATGATTGTATCAGTATTATTTGGTATTTTTTTGTTTTATCTATTTTTTGAAAAACTCCGTAGTTCAAGCGTATTAAAAAAAGTATATTTTAGTATATTTTCATTTATTATAGTAGTTGGCTCTATTTTAATTTTTATTAATTATTATCAGAAAACACTTCTTTTTGATAGGTTGTCATTAAGTCTTATAACTGATAACAGAGCAGATCTTCTAGATGAGTTTTTATCATTAGATTATGATAAATATATCTTTGGAATAGGTTCTGGAAATAGCTATTTAATTTCAAGATATAGTCAATTTACTCATAACGGTTTTTTAGAACCTCTAGTTAGCTATGGTGTTATAGGATTTACTTTATATTTATTATTTTTTAAGGAACTTATATCAAACTTCAATAAAATATATGATAACTTTTCAAAAGCTATTTTTATAAGTATCATGTTATCATATACTGCTTTTCATTTTATATATGCACCATATCTAACTCATTATTTTTTAGGATTTATTTTAACAGTTTATCTTTGGAAAGAAGATATGAGGGTAAGTTAAATTATTATATATTTATTTAAGATTTTTAGAGCCTGTAGCTCAACTGGTCAGAGCGTCAGAATTATAGTCTGAAAGTTCAGGGTTCGAATCCCTGTTGGTTCTCAAATGAGTAGTCATTCTTACATATCAAATATTAAAAATAAAGATATTTTTATTAATATCAATGGAGAATTGTTTCATAGAAAGGAAGCAAAAATTTCTGTTTTTGACAGTGGATTTTTACTCGGAGATGGTGTTTGGGAGGGTATCAGACTTCATCAATCAAAGCTAGTGTTTATAGAAGAGCACATAGATAGATTATTTACAAGCGCAAAAGGTATCTCATTAAATATTCCTTATTCAAAACAAGAAATAATTCATCAAATAAATAAAGTACTAGATAAAAATAAGATGAATAATGATATACATATTCGCTTAGTTGTATCTAGGGGGGATAAAATTACTCCATACCAGAATCCTAATGCAAATGTAGGTCCAATTAATCTGGTTATTATTCCAGAATATAAAGAAACGAATCCTAATACATATATAAAGGGTGTCCACATTGGAAGAGTCCCTAATGTTAGGCCTAATGATAGCATATTAAGCCCTCATTACAATACTCTTAGCAAGCTGAATTGTATTTTAGCCAGCATAGAGGCAAATAAGCTTGGTTACGATGAAGGAATAATGAACGATATGAAAGGTAATATTAGTACATGTAATTCTACCAATCTATTTTTTATTAAAAATGATAGAGTTTTAACTTCTACCGGAGAATATTGTTTAAATGGAATTACAAGAGGAAAAGCTATTTTAGTATGTAATCAAAATAATATAGCATATTCTGAAACTAATTTTACATTCGAAGATATTAAAAACTGTAATGAGGCTTTTGTAACAGGTACATTTGCAGGTATTATCCCTGTATCACAATTAGAAGGCAGAAAACTCGAATCAACTAATTCTGACTCTTTAGTTAATAAAATTAAAATGTTATACAATCAAGAAATTCAAGACTATATAGGCTAGTATGAGAATTGCTTGTTGGTCAGGTCCAAGAAATATATCTACTGCCCTAATGCGGTCTTGGTCTTCGAGGAATGATACATTCGTTTCTGATGAACCTTTTTATGGTTATTATTTAAAAGAAAAAAAAATAAAGCATCCTATGTATCAAGAAATTATAAAATACTATCCAAACACATATGAAGATGTAGTAAAAAAAATAAATTTAGAAGTGCCCAATTCAAAAACAATTTGGTATCAAAAACATATGTCTCATCATCTAATTAATCTTGATGATATTTCTTGGATTAAAAAATTTGAAAACTGTATTTTAATTCGTCATCCTAAGTATGTAATTAACTCTTACATAAAAAAGAATGAACTTTATCATGCAGATGAGCTTGGCTACCCTCAACAATATAAAATTATAGAATATTTAAAAAGTATCGATAAAAAATTTATCGTAATTGATTCTAGCGAACTACTAGACAATCCAGAAAAAATATTATTGCAGTGGTGTAATAAAATTAGTGTAAAATTTGATAAATCTATGTTAAAGTGGGAAAAAGGGAATCATCCAAATGATGGGATATGGTGGAAGCACTGGTATGACAATGTGGTTAATACTAAAACATTTATAAAACCTTTTGTCGGGGACGTTTCAATACAGAAAAAATATGAATCTATTTATAAGGAGTGCTTGTTCTATTATGATAAGATATTGGCTCTAAAGGCAGAATAGCTAATAATAATTTAAATGGATTCAATAATCTTAGAAATTATTTTTGATGCATTTCCATCTCCATAAATTTTCTTATTACTTGTTTTACTATTTTTTACAAAATTAATTGCTTCATATATATCTCCAATTTGTTCAGGATTAACTAAAATTGATTCTTTAGTTTCAATTAATTCCACCCATTCAGTTTCATATCTTAAAACAATTGATTTCTTTTTTAGATAATAGGCTTCTTTTTGCAGACCCCCGGAATCTGTAATTACATAGTTTGAACCATTTACTAATGATAAAAAATTGATATAATCACAAGGATCGCAAGCTATTATATTAGAAATATCAATATTAATTTTTGATAATTTGTTTTTTGTTGCGGGGTGTAAAGGTATAACTACAGGAAAATCTTTATGCGAAATCTTATTTAGTATTTTAAAAATGCTCTCTAAGCGCTTTTTATCATGCGTATTTTCTTGTCTATGAATAGTAGCTAAGACATAAGAATTTTCTTTTAATTTCATTTCAAGGAATGTATTTCTAGACAAAATCTTACTTTTCAAATTTTGGAAATTATCAAGCATAATATCTCCTGTCATATAAATATTATCTGAATTAAATCCTTCATTAATCAAATTCTTTTTTGGCTCATTGCTTGTAATACATAAAATTGAGGAAAGGTGATCAGTAACAATCCTATTATGCTCTTCTGGCATTAATTTGTTGAAAGATCTTAAACCTGCTTCGATATGAATAGTTTTACAATTATAAGAAGAAGAAGCAACTGCGCCAGCTAATGTTGAATTAGTATCTCCAAATAGTAAAACTATATCAGGCTTTACTTGATTAAAATGATAATCAATTTTTTTTATCATTTCTCCTATCATCTCTCCTCTAGAGAGATTGTTAATTTTCAAATTAAAATCAGGTTCTCTAATATTTAATTGTTGAAAAAAAACATCAGACATATTTTTATCGTAGTGCTGCCCAGTATGAATGATAATTTCATTAATATTTTTTATTTTTGCTATTTCTGCTGATATAGGGGCATATTTGATAAATTGAGGTCGTGCTCCAAGTATAATATATAAATTTTTCTTTTTTTTCATAATTAGATACTAAATTAACTACATATTTAAAGGAATATAACACATTCTATTGATGAATTTATTATTAAAACTATGGAACCAACCTAACTGGATAAAATGGATAGTATATTTTGCTATCGCTTATATACTATTTGCAATTAAAGAAGCGTTCGCTATAGTTCTTTGGTTT
>Ga0209631_10001905_pt1 | contig 25684 bp, 17 predicted proteins | sample COG_08_FD_184752 | JGI IMG/M metagenome (GOLD analysis project Ga0209631, IMG submission 184752) | Pelagic Microbial community sample from North Sea - COGITO 998_met_08 (SPAdes) (version 2) | ecosystem: Environmental > Aquatic > Marine > Neritic zone/Coastal water | place: Helgoland, sampling... | reverse complement strand
TGGCGCGGCCCGATGGAATGAGCGGCTCTCGGACACCTCGGTCCGGGGAGCGGAGCTGTGGAAAGCACGCGACGGTCTTACCGCCGATGCATCGCACGGGCGAGGCTGGGCCCACGTTGTCGTCGCGTGAGCCCATCGCGATGGAACCGACGAAGCGAAGGTCGTGTCGCGTCGTCGAGCTCGCGTTCGCGTTCCGCGCGGACTTGTTCTGTCGGTTACAAACAAGATTCGCCGGACTTTTCGTTGGCGCGGCTCGTAAATTATCCATCCTACATGAATACACATACACATGTGGAATTAAATACGGAGATACAAACAAACTCGACGATGTCTGACTAATTAACATGTCTAAAATGGGGTCGGGTTTGGTGCCGGCAGGAAGTGTGACAAAGGTCCTGAAGGTCGTGACAAACACGTGGCCCGCGAGCCGACGGAAGTAGAAACCCGAAGAAGGAGCCACAACGTCGCGCACTGCTCCCAGTGCCGAACACCATTCTCGGGCGCTCCCTCGCTCGACTCCACACCTCCGTCACAAACATGGTGAAGATGCACGTCACGTACTGCGGTGGCTGAGGTGAGCTCCATCGCCCACACGTCCCAACGCGGCGGGCCCGGGAAATCTTGAAAAAGCGACAGGGACCCCGTTTTCCCCCGGCCGAACCAACCCGGACGCCGGTCTTCCAGGCGCGTATCGCTGACTATCCACCCACCTTTCCGTCGCTCAATCGCAGGTTACGGTCCTCGCTACAAGCAGGTGGAGAATGCTGTCAAGTCGAAGTACCCAGGCGTCGAGGCCGAGGGTGAACCCACGAAGGACACGTCCGGCGCGTTCGAGGTGGTGGTGGATGGCGAGCTCGTCCACTCCAAGCTCAACGGCGACGGCTACGTGGACTCCATGGACAAGCTCGAGAAGATCCTCGCGGCGATCGGTGGTAAGATGTAAATAAGTCCGAAGAAGGGACGAAGTAACGGCGTCGAACCCGTCGCCTCCCTCTGCTGCGTTTGTCTGAGTGTGCGCAAAACGTGACGGCCGTCGCGCAAAGGGACCCCAGCCAAAATCCCAAGCGACGGCACTGATGACACACCCGCGGCCGTTCGTGGTTCTCCAACTCGAACAATATGGCCGCGGGGTGCACCGCGCGCAGCAGTCAGGGAAGGCGAGTCGAGTCGACGCCACCATAAAGTAGCTAATGATTCTTTACTTTTTTCAACGTCACCTGAGGGGCGCCACGAAGTCTATCCTCCTCCTGAACGCCCCGACCGATCCGTCATCATCCGTCGATTCGTCCTTACGTCGGCTGTACATCAGCTTGGACAGCGCATCCTTGGCGCTCCTCGCGAACTGCCGTTCGCTCTCCATCCACTCCCGCAGCTCCTCTTGCTCCCTGGCCAGCGCGGCGGTCATGACGTAGGTGGCCAGGTCGGCTCTTATCTCCCGCCCGTCCCGCATGTACCGCCCACCCTCGCTCAGCGCGGGTATCATCGCACCCAGCAGCTCGGGGGTGAACGCGTCAACCCCGGCGAAGACGGCGACGCCCCGCGGGCACCGCTGGAGGAAGGTCGCGATGACCTTCTGCAGCTGACCCCTCGCCTCCCTCTCCGACGTCTTCTCCGCCGTCTGCGCCACCGCACCGCAGTCGAGCTTGAGCACGCACTTATCCTCGGTGCACCGCTCGAACGCGGCCACCACCTCCTTCGCCTGCCGCCGCGCCTCGTCCCTGTCCCCGTTGGCCACGAGCAGCAGCGATGGACCCTTGCCGACGCCCGCCACGCTCCGCGCCCCGCCCCGCCCGGCGGCGTCCGCCTCCCTCACCGTGTCCATGAACACCGCAATCGTCTCCGACCAGTCATCCGGCGTCAACCGGCTCACCTCCTTCTCCTGAGCCGCAGCCGCGCAGCTGGGGGCCGCCCACAACGCCAAGTCCGGGTCCTCGTCGACGGGCGCGGCGGGGGGCGGCGGCGGGGATGCTTGCGTCGGGGATGCTTCAGACGCTCGAGGAGCTTCAGATGCTCGAGGAGCTTCAGACGCTTGAGGAGCCTCGGAGGATTGAGGAGCCTCGGAGGATTGAGGAGCCTCGGGAACGGACTCGCGGGGCGGCGCGGTCTGCGACAGGGGGGACGTCTTGGGAACGGGAGCACCCCGCGGGGTGACCAGATACGCCACGATGAGTATCGCGAACGCCAGGATCGCCTGGAGGGGCCAGCTCATGCCCCCTTGACCCTCCCTCAGGTTGCCAAGGTATCGGCCACCACCCCGATTTTTCAACGGGGATGTGGCGACGTCGCGCACGTTCATCGCGTCTCCGGTCCTCTCCGACTCCGCGCGCGCGTTGTCCAGTCCCTCCATCAGCGCCGCCTCCAGACGTTCCACGAGCGTCGCCTTGAGCCCGTCCGTCTCCAGGCCCCTCATCTTGAGCTCCTCCTTGAGCTCGGCGACTTTCAGCTTGGATGCGGGCGTGTTTGGCGGACGCGATACGATCCGCCGGGTGGGCGTGGGCGCCGTACCGCACGAGTCCAGCCCGTCCTCATCGCGAAGGGATCGCGACCGCGACCTCCTGGACGGTGAACGCGGCGCCATCTCCCAGGTTTCACCCTAACCAAGGTATGGCGCGCGCTCTGCACTGCGTCTCCCTGGTTCCCCCGAGACTTTTTGGCACTCAGCGAGATTTGGGAGCACCGAGAAGAACAGTAATCTGGCCTCGGATCCGAACGAGCTCCACTTGGCCACGCGTGGACCATCCCGACCCGGGTTTCACGCGCCTTCGTCAACTCGACGTCAACCTCGAGGTATCGCATCGGCGCGTCCAGTCCGCTCGACGCCGTCGTTGACGTGGTTCCATCGCGACGTCGACGCAGACATCGGAAATAACAAACCCTTCCTGAACCGCGTGAAGAGAGAGAGAGAGAGAGATGGGTTCCGTCGCGCCCCTGGTTCTCAAGTTTGAGGTGAGTGACGATTCGATGGCCGGATATCACCGCATAGGTTATGTACACGCCCAAACCCGCGCGGCCGGGTTCCTCGTCGAGCCAACGCCCGACCCGACCCGCGCGTACCGCCGCCGCCGACGAGATATTTTCCTCTGACAAATTTGTTCCCATCCGTCGTCGCGCAGGCGTTCCCGGAGCGTAACATGACCGCCATCATGTTCAAGGATGTGACGAACGCCGGGGAGATTCACGCCAAGCTGCTGGGTCGATCGCTGGAACCGGAGCTCGCGCTGCTCGACCCGAGCAAGGTTCAGAGCGTCTTCGCTCTCCACCTGGCGGCGCACAAGTCAATGGCAGCGCACGAGAGGGAGGCGCTGGTCACGCACACCCTCCACTCCGAGTTGGTCTTCAACCTGTCCGGTCTGAAGCACATCACCGAGGGGCTGAAGAGGTTCGGCATGGCGGAGGACGCGGGCGAGGTGCTCGTGTGCCGCTTCGACGCGACGGAGGATGACATCGCGGCGACCAGGGCTCTGTTCGAGGCGGTCGAGGTGGACGTCGAGTCGACGCTCCCGGGTTTGAGGGACGAGGACGCCATCAAGAAGAACTACAAGGCTGGGGACCTGGAGTGCCAGGCGGGAGTGGGGACCGTCGAGGATGCGGTCGCGTCACGCATCGCGACGGCGCCGATGAGGTGATGCCAGTGTTGTACGTAACATGTACCGTTATCTAAGTAACCTAAGCCTAATCGTTCCTACGAAATATCTGTTCGGGTCTCCCACCCGATTGAGTTACACGCCGAACACCCTCGGCGGTTTTTGCACCTTTCGCCACTCCCACCACTTCTCTAGCGTCTCGGTCACCGTCGCCGCGTCGCTCCTGCTCAGCTCTTGCAGGCGGAAGTAGAACTTTGTGATCCCGTCTACGGTCCACCGTTCCATCCTCGGCTCGATGAGGTACGCGGTGGTGGCCACGAACCACGGCACGGACAGGCCGATGATCCAGCCCCATATGGGTTTCCTGCTCCCGTACCACCTGCTCACGATGGCCAAGATGAAGAACACGATGGAGAACGCGTACAGGATGGCGAGAAACACCGAGGTGAACTCGTCCTCGAGGTAGTCCATCATCGTGTCTGACATCTCCGCGAATTCCTTATCGCGCTCCAGCCTCGCCCGAGCCCTCTCCCAATCCTTTCGCTCGTCCCGGGCCACCCTCTTCGCCCGCGCGTTCTTAGTACCCGCATACTCTTTGGCCGCCGCCGTCGACTTCGCCCTGCCCACCCCCGTATCGTGGTACGCCCGTCTCTGCCTCTGTAGGGCGGGAATCCTGACCCCGCCACCGGTCCCGCGCGACCTCATTTTCGACCCGCCCATCTTGGGCGGGTCGGCGCCGGCGCCCATCGCGCCCCTCGCGCCCCGACCCTGCCCCGGACGCTTCCCCACCAGCACCGAAGGGCCCTCGGTCCTCCGGTCACGCTAACCGACGCGAGGACGACGCCAATCTCCTCGCTGTCGGTCGGGAATGCGTCCCACCCCAACACCTCGACGCGTTTGACTTCTAATAACCAAACTCGATCGTCCGCGTCGGCTTTCGGGCGTATTTTCCCGCCTGTCATCACGGGGCGCCCGCCACAGAGCGCCGCTGTCGCGAGCGTCGTCAGCGCGCGGGTTCGGTAATAGCAACTCGCGCGTGAGACCGCAGGCTTAAGTTCGAGGCGAGGCGGGTATCTGCGAGTTTCGCGGCATCGTCGACGGCAGCGAGGGTAGATCTCCGCCCCCGTGAATCGATTGCCCCCACGTGACACGCGTGACGAGGCAACCCCTGCCAAGCGGCGCCAACATGAGTTCCAGGTGCGTGCACGGCCCGACGCGATGCGTTCGAGCCGATCCGACCCGCCGAATCGGTCACCGGTGTCCATCGGGGATCGCTCACCTGATCGAACCGCGTTTCACACGATCACGCGTCGCCACGCGCGGGTCCGGGCGCAGCGGCTGTTGCCATTCGTGTCCACTTGGCCCCGGTGTTACCCTAACTTTTCCGCCTCCGACGTGTCGCGACGGACCCCGCCGCCCCGCGATCCCCGAACCCGACCCTGACCGAATCCCCCCTCCACGATCACAGACCCGGCGGTGGCCATCGCGTGGGGCGCATGGTGTCCCTGGGGCGTATCTCCGCGCCCAAGCCCATCAACCTGCCCAGCCAGAAGAGGGAACACGGAGGGCTGGATCCCAACGTGGAGCTCGTCCCCAAGGGTTCGCACACCTGGAACCAGCCCGGTGCGGAGGAGAGCGCGCTGGTGCACAAGCCCAGGATCGGTGAGGCGCCGTGGTCCGGCGGCCACCCCGCGTCCATGCCGCCGCCGTCGCACCACCACCACGCCCGCTCCCCCGATCGCAGCGACTCTTTTCCCGATCTGAACGGAGCGGGCGGCGGCGGCCCTCGGTCCGCAGACAATGACGCGCGGGACCCGAGGTATTACAGGGACGAGGGTCCCAGGTACTACAGGGACGACCGCGGGTACGACGAACGGTACCACCACGGTCACAGGGACGACAGGTACCACGAACGGGAGTCGCACGAGGGAGGGTACGACCGCCGCCGCCGATCCTTCGAGCACGGACACGAGAGGGACGAGACCCGGGGACACGGCCACGATCGCAGGTACCACGACGATCGCAGGTACCACGACGACGAACGGAACGGGTACCACGCCCACGGCCCGCACCCGCACGGCCACGGCCCGCTGGTGAGGCAGTACCCCGGGGGTAGGGACGGGTGGGGGCGGGAGCCGAGGGCGTTTGCGGGGCGTGACCCGAGAGCGGAACACGACGGTAACTACCCGAGGGACCCGAGGATGGAGAGGTACGAACGAAGGCACGGGCACGACGACGGGTACCACCAGGAGCGACGCAGGTCGTTCGATGGACACGGACCCCCGAGGGAGTTTGATGGACACGGACCGGGGAGCCCGGGGGGTCCGCCTCCCGGGCCGCCGCCGCTTCCGCCGGGACCGCCGCCCGCGTGGGCGACCAAGGCTGCCGGCGAGGGTGAGAAGGCCGCGGATGGCGACCCGCGCCCGTCGTCGCCCACGCCACGCGCGGATCGCGAGTCGTCCAGCGGCGCTCCCGGCGAGTGGGGATCCGCCGAGAACGAGGCTGACACGTCACTGCCTCCGGTGCCTTCCGACGACAGCCGCGGCGCGAGCCCCGCGCTGCTTCCACCCGGCCCGCCGCACGGTGCCCCGCCCTCGGCCGCGCATGGCTCGCCCGCGGGTGTTCCCAAGAGGGTTCTCACCCGGCCGGCGGGACACTCGCCGGGCAAACCCACGGATGCGGCGGGACACTTCAGCAGCGCCAAGCTGCCCGAGCACCTGCGCGACCTGAGGCTGGCGCCCACCAGCGAGAAGAAGCTGTGGACACCCGACGGTCCGGGGTCCGGGAGCAACAGCAGGAACAACTCCGTGGGTGAGCGTCGCGCGCCCGTCGAGGCGGCGCACAAGGGTGGCGCGGCGCGGAAGGGTGGCGACGCGGTTGGCCCCGAGAGCAACGGGAAGGACGGCAAGGCGAAGGGCGCCGGGCCCAAGAATAAGAAGCAGGGAAACAACAAGAAGGGAGACGCGCCCAAGGCTAAGGCTGCCGCCGCTGCCGCGCCCGCCCCGCCCGTGAACCCTCCTCCCCCGCCCGGGCCTCCACCTCCGGGCACGGCTAAGGTTGCCGTGCCTCAACCGGCGGCTAACAAGGAGGCTCCGGCCAAGGGACCCAAGGGTAACAAAGGCAACAAGGGCGGTAACAAGGGCGGCAACAAGGAGGCCAAGGAAGCGGGCGACGCGAGCAAGCAGATCCCGGTGCCCAAGGGAAAGGGAGCCAAGGGAAAGGAGACCAAGGGAAAGGAGAACCCAACAGCCGACGGCGACGCCGACGGAAAGTCCTCGCCGACCCCTCAGAAGGGCAAGGGCAAGGGTAAGGGCAAGGGTAAGGTTCCAGCAGCCGCGAAGGTTCCAGCAGCCGCGAAGGTTCCAGCCGCCGCGAAGGTTCCAGCCGCCGCGGGAGAGGCGGTTCCCGCGCCACAGGCTGCAGAGAATGCGGCGTGAGAACATGTAGCACCCCCCAATCCTGTGTTTAACGTACGGTCGCGGGTGTGCAGTTGTGATATGACCAAAAAATCAAAAACCTTCGCAAGTTTTACTTTTACATTGCATTGTACAGGCGCGGCGGATCACACGTTGTTGGATACCATACTCTCGGTCTCGGCGACGAACCCTTCGCCCGTCCACTTGTCGTCGGACTCGATGCCGACCTTCGCCTTCTTCTTCTTCTCGATGGCCTCCTTCTGCCTGGCCACCAGATCCGTGTGGGTGGTGAAGTAGTCGAGGGACATGCCCTTGAACTCGGCGATGGACTCGAAGCCGTGCTTGCCCATGAACTCCTGAAGCTCCGCGCACAGGTTCTGCACGAGCGGGTAGCCGTGGATCATCACGCCGGTGCACACCTGCACGGTATCGGATCCGAGGAGAATGAACTCCGCCGCGTGGCCACCGGTGTCGACGCCGCCGATGCCGCTTAGGGTTCGATCGGGGAAGTCCTTCTTGATCATCTGCGCGATAGCCATGCACTTAGCGAGCGCAATGGGTCGGACGGCCTTGTACGAGTACCCACCGGGGGTGCTGTGCCCTTCGACGCAAGGCTCGGGCGCGAGGGTGTCGAGGTTGACCCCCATGATGGACATGATGGTGTTGATTGCCGCGATGCCGTCCATTTTTTTCTCGAGGCAGACCCTGGCGGGTTCCGTGATGTCGGTGATGTTTGGGGTCATCTTGGCCCACACCGGCACGGTAGCGACCTCGTCGACCCACCCGCACACCTCATCCAGCACGGAACAGTCCTGGCCCATCGCCGCGCCCATCTTTCGCTCGGGCATGCCGTGCGGGCACGAAAAGTTAATCTCAAAAGCGTCAACGCCAACCTCCTCGCAGCGCTTGACGATCTCGACCCAGTTCTCCTTCTTGTACTCGTCCATTATGGACGCGATGAGGATGCGGTCCGGGTACTCCTCCTTGAGCTGCTTGAACTCGGCGAGCATGACCTCGAAGGATCGGTCGGAGATGAGCTCGATGTTCTGCCAACCAATCACCTCGTTGCCATCCTCGGACTTGAGCTTGGCGTACCTCGGGGTGACGTTCTTGACCAGGTCGGCGTTCAACGAGACGGTCTTGGCGATGACCCCGCCCCAGCCCTCGTCGAAGGCTTTCTTCATCACCGTGTAGTTCGTGCCCGGGGGACCGCTGCCGATGACGAACGGGTTGGGAAACTTGAGACCGTTCACGGTGACGGAAAGATCAGGGCCGGCGACGGGCACGCCGTCCTTGAGCTCCACCCACGGCCTGCCCTCGAGGCCGCGCGCGACGACCCTCAGCGGCTGGTGGACTCGGGCAGATCGGGAGACGCGGGAGGTGCGATGCACCGCCCGGGACGGTGCGACGCGATGCTTAAACCCGAATACCGACGCTTCGGCCGCCATCTTTTCTCCTCGGATCTCGGGACTTCCTCGGGTCAACAACGATCCGAGGTTGGATTTCGAGTCGGTGCGTAACCGCCGACGGGGGGGTCGGAAAGGTGGGTCACCGGACGCGTTGGGGATGCGATCCGATGCGAGAGAGTGAGGGTGCGTCGATGCGGATCGACGAGACGTGTCTCGCGCGTGTGCAAGTGGCGCGAGAGTGGCGCGGGTGTTGGACCAATCAATTGTCGACAGGACCAAAAACTCGCGCGAAAGTATTCGACCGCGGCTCATGATTGGTGGAAATTCGAGTCCTGATCCACAGAGCAAACGGACAGAATTAGACCGCCGTTCTTGAGTTACAGTTTCGCTCGCTGCACAGAGGCACCGCAGCCACCCGAGGAACTCCTGGTCGAGAACCGAAGACGGCGTGGATAGGCAAACGCGTCGAAACGACGATCGCCAAACACTTCAGCAGTCGCACCGACACGCTCAAATCACCTCAACGACAAAGATGATCGCCGCCACCTCCCTCAGCTCCCGCGTCACCCTCAACGTGCCCGTTCGCGCGCGCGCCGTCTCCACCCGCGCCGCCCGCGCGGCCGTGGTTCGCGTCGCCGCCGACGGCGAGGAGTCCTCCGGCTACAAGTCCATGAACGTGACCAAGCCCAACATCGTGAACAACCTCGACGGCGAGACCACCAGGAACATCGACGGCAAGGTGTACACCATCACCGTCAAGGGCGATGACGTCACCGTCAAGGACAAGTTCGGCCAGGTCTTCCCCGCGCGCGTCAACAAGGCGGCCATCGTCGAGGCTGATCTCTCCAACTCCGTCGCGGGCGCCAACACCATGTCCATCGGCGGCATGAACTTCGCGCTCACCCCCGACCAGGTGACCGGCTTCCAGGAGCGCACCGAGACCATCAACGGCCGCGCCGCCATGGTCGGCTTCGTCGCCGCCATGGGCGCCGAGCTCACCGGCCACTCCGTCGCCGACCAGGTCTTCTCCCCCGGCGGTTTCCTCGCCGCCGCGTTCATCGGCGCCGCCACCGTCGCCGCCTCCGTCGCCCCCGTCGCCCTCAACAAGGTGACCATCGACGAGTGCTTCCCCAGCGAGCAGGCCGTCTACCCCGACGAGCTCCTCCCCACCGTCTGGACCCCCGCCGCCGAGAAGATCAACGGCCGCGTCGCCATGGTGGCGTTCACCCTCATGCTCATCCTCGGCCAGTAATCGACACGAGGGGACGTGGCGAAAGCGCCACGATCGATTCTTTCTCTGATTCTTTTAATCGGCCCGACGCGTGAGGCTATTACCCACGCGACGGGACCGCATGATTTACGCACGCGCGCGCAGATAGATGTAGGATATTAGGCTCGCGAGCGCTCCCAAGCTATTATCTAATACGAAGAGAGTGCTCCCAATTGACGACTACTCCTTCAACTCGCCGGCGTCCACGATGCGTATCTGACGTTGCGGCCTACCCTCCTTCGTGCCCGCATCGTTGATCGCCATGACCACGTCCTCACCCTCCACCACGGTGCCGAACACTACGTGCTTGTTGTCCAGGTGCGGCGTCGGCGCCACCGTGATGAAGAACTGGTTTCCGTTTGTGTTCGGTCCCGAGTTGGCCATGGACAGCAGGAAGGGTTCGTCGTGGTTGTGGACGAAGCTCTCGTCGTCGAAGGACCCGCCGTATATGCTACCTCCCGCGTTCTTCGCCCCCGCCTGGTTCATAAAGCCCGGGATGACTCTGTGGAACATGGAGCCGCGGTAAAACAAACCCGCCTCGCCCGTGCAAATCTGCCGGAAGTTCTCCGATGTCCTCGGATGCGTCCCCGCGAAGAGGTCCAGCACGATCCTGCCCGGCGCCACGTTTACATCGTCGCCCATGACCACGTCCAGGTACACCCTCGGTCCGTCCCTCACTCGTTCCTTCCTCTTCACGACGCAGGCGTCACAAGACTGCCTGCAGGTTGACTTCATAAAGCTCGGGTTCTTGTCGCACTCCCCGCTCGCCGCCCACGACGCGCAGTTGGCGTCGTCATCCTTACACCACGATGAAACCTCGTGCTGATTCTCCGTCGCGACCCTCCCGTCGGTGGAGTGCTCCGAGTACCCTATGAACGCCCCTTCCCTCGATCGGCCGTTCGCAAACTTGGGGTGCTCGACGGTCACCCTCTCCCTGACCGCCCGCGCCGACACCGTGGGGGACAGTCCGAGCGCCAGCCCGAACAGCAGCAGCCAGATGGCGCCGCTGACGCGGTTGAACCCACGTGACATCGACTCCGAGTTGTCCCGTGCCCACCGATGTGGTTGGGTGTTATCGAGAACATTTGTTTGGGTATAACTTGGCGACGATCGTTTTGGCGACGTGGCTCACTTCATCCGAGCGCACCGTAGCGTGACCTCCGTCTAACGTCGACACAGCGTCCATGTCGCTTTCGATCGCATCCCCCGCATCCGCGGTCCGCCCCTCGACCGCGCGCCTGAACCGCCGTCGCACCGTCGGCCGCCCTTCCTCGCGCTTCAGCTCGATGCGCGTGGAGGCTGCGTCGGTGAGGGTCACGATCACCCCTACCGATGGAGGCGAGGCGTTCACCACCACCGTGGACTCCGCCAGCGTCCTCCGTAACGTGATTCTGGACACCGGCGCACAGCTGTACGGCGGCATGGATAGGCTGATGAACTGCGGCGGCATGGGCAACTGCGGCACCTGCCTCGTGGACGTGGTGGAGGGAGCCGATCTGCTATCCGAGCAGACGGAGGCGGAGCTGAAGAAGGTCAAGGCCGGCAAGCTGAAGGAGGGCTGGCGCATGTCCTGCCAGTGCCTCGTGGGCGGTGACGAGGCGCCGGAGGGTGCGGAGATCAGCGTGGTGGTGCGACCCAAGAAGTAGGCGGCGCCGCGTCCCAACCGGCGGACCCGCGTCGTCTGGTGATAATCGATTCTTTCCAACTCGTCATTAAGCTAGCACTACGCTCACTGCACCACGCAGCACCCGCCCTTACCCCCGCCCGTGACCGCGACCGCCGAACCCCCATCCTCGTCGAGCAGTTCCTCGTCCGAGTCCGACACCGGCCCGTTGACGTCCCTCGGCAGGTAACACCACTCGTCCGCTACGTCGAGCAACTCCACTCTGCCGATGTGCCCGTCACCCGCGTCGGTGTCAAAGTCCCCTTTGTCGCATCGCTGGATGATCCAATCCATCTCGGCGTCCGTCGGTGCCTCCCCACCCTTGAGCTCGCTTATGTATCCCTTGAGCTCCTCCCTCGACAGCTTGTCATCTCCGTCGTGGTCGAATCGCTTCATCAGGCTGTCGATGAAATCTTTTTTCTGAAGATAGCCCCCCCAGATGGCCATCCCCCGCTCCATCTCCTCCATGGAGAGACTGGAGCTATCGCCGGTGCTGTCCGCGCGCTCCATGACCCAATCCACAGCCCTCGGTGTGACCGGCTCCGTCACACCAGCCTCCACCACCATCTTCTCCAAGACCGTCCCGAACTCGTCCGCGTCGAGGCTCTCGCTGCCGGGCGTCTTCGCGTCGGCAAATATCTCCTCGATTCTCTTCCGCTTGTCCTTCATATCCTTCTGGTGCTGCGACAACGAATTGGCCCGCTTCAGCCCAGTCGCCCCCGCGAAGGGGCTCTTGCTCTTCTTTCGCCCGTGACTGACGGGTTTCGGCATCTCGGACGGGTGGAGGGTGCGGGACGTCCTGAAACTGAGACTCAGACGACGAAAGAATTGGGTGTTGAACACGAACCGGCGAGCAGACGACAAGTTTTTCATTTCAAGGAGCCATGCCTTTGGCTAGTTTCTGTTCGTACTGATCGGCACCCTCGGGGAGATCCTGCTTGGGACGAGGGACGTAAAGGGGCTTGGGGAGCTGCCCCAAGTAGTGCTGATGCCCCATCAGCCGGGACTGCTCCACGTCGTGCCCCCCCACGATCCTCATCCTGTCCGCCGCGGGTATCTTCTCGCTCGCCTCGACATCCGCGGTGGTGGCGACGCGGCCGAGCATCCTCTCCATGTCCGCGCGTCTGATGCCGTTCTCCAGCACGTCCCTGGTCTCCACGCCACTTTCCGCGATGTCCCACTGCCTCCTGTCCTCGAGCTCCTGGTCCAGGCGCCTGATACCCTCGGTGCATCGAAGGCACTTGCGGTTGATCTCGCCGTGCAGCCGAGTGAGCTCGCCGGCGTTCATCTCCAATAGCTCGTCCAGGAACTCGAACATGTCCTCCTTGATCAAGTCCACCGCCTCCTTGTCACCTTCATCGCACGGTAACACGTCTTCGCGTCGGACGTCGAGGTCGCAGGTCGTCTTACGCTTCTGGAACGTCGTCGTCGCCTTCACGTGCTCCACCAGCTCGACGGAGACCTTTTCCTCGCCCGTCTCCGTGACGTGCTTGGCCAGGTCCTTCAGGATCGACCGACGGTTCTGGGCCAACGCGAGGTCCCACCTGCGCACGTCGCGTCTCTTTTTGAGTAGGACGGCGTTGTCCCTGCCGGTCGCCTCCCACGCCTCCGTCTCCCGCCTGATCTCGAACAGGAGCTCCTCGTTGCGCTCCCGGCCCCTCCCGTCGTACTGGAGCCTGTCGGGGTCGTCCTCTTTCCAGTGCTCGGACCCTTTCTCGAACTTTTGGGGCATCCAGATGTCGGTGATGCGACCGACACGTGGAGCGGGTTGGGTCTGGGCGATGACGTCCCTCGCCGGCGTGTACACGAGCTCCCCCGCGGCCTCGATCGCCTCGATACCGTCGGTGGCGTGTTCGTCGGCGGTGAAGGCTCCGTCGTACAGGACGTACTGGATCGGCTCCACCGTTTTATCCGTCCGTTCCGCGGTCTTGAACCGAAGCTGCACGGCGACGCCGTCCGCGCGCATCGACCCGATCTGACGCTCGAGCGGTGGGTCGTCCGCGCGGTGATACTCGGGGAGGGGCGGCGATATCTTGCCCTCGAGCTCTAGACCCCCGATTCTCACCCTCAGCCACTGTACTTTGCCCGGGGTCGAGGGCACCCGAAGGGACTCCTCCCCGCGCGGCGATCTGAGCCGCACGCGTCGACCGGTCACGGGACCCTTCGATGTGCGCACCTTGCTCTCGCGGCGCGATGGGTCGCGCTCCATGTAGCCGGACGCCAGGGGCGCGCCGTCCGGTCCGTCCGCAAGGGTCACCTCGATCTCATACGACGCATGGGACGTAACGGCATCGAGGTCGGCGTCGGAGGGCGACGACATGAGCGGCGATGGAAGAATCGGGGCGAGCTGTGGGAGATCGCGATTGGCGAATGAGACTCGAAACCGCGGAACACGATATCTGTCCGCGTCGGTGGCGCGAGAGAGGTGTGCGCGGGCTCGGTCATCGTGATTGCGAACGTGTGAGAAAACGCTCGCCCGCTGGTCTCCCGATTTTTGACTTGGTATTCCACAGCTGCTAACTCTTAGCTAGGACGCCGCGGTCACTTCTAAGACCAAGAAGGCGTCGTCGACCGACCCGAAGCTCGCGCGCAGCACGGGCACCACCGCGCACTGCACCTCCAAGCACTGGTCCACCGCACGCCCGAGCTCACGCACCTGCTCGGTGTCCAGAACGTCGTCGCTCGCCACCAACAAACGAGCGCAGCCGATGTCGCCGACGGTCAAACCCGCCTCCTCCACCGCACGGACCACCGCACGAAACGCGCCGACTGCGCTCGCGTCGATGTCGTCCGCGGACTTTGGAAACGCGGCGTGCGCGCGACAGAACCGTCCGGCGCGCCACAGAGAAACGCACGTGACGTCCCCGTCGTTGAAAGTGGTCGAACGAACCGCCATCCGCGAGGTCGTTACGTCGCCGTCCCACGGTTCACCGCCTTCCACCCGCCCGCCCGGCCCGTCGCCGTCCAGCAGCACGGGCTGGACTTCAACCCTCGCGTCCTTTGGGAGCCCCGGCACGGTGACGTGGGTCACGAGGGGATCCCACGACCACCGCCTCGGTTCGCTCGCGCCGAACCCGCTCCCGTCGCCCGCAACCGCCATGGACGACCGGGAGTCGGCACCGTTGCGGTGGACGCCCGATGGACCCCGGTGGACCCCCGCCTGCGCCGCGTTGGGACCCCCGGGCACGTCCACGTCATCCTGCCAACCCTCCCCGCGCATCACCTCGGCGAACACCTCGTCCGACGCGATCCGGATGTCCCCGTCGCCGTGAGCCGCGGCTGCGTACACGGTGCAGGACAGGCAGTCCCGTCCCAGCGTGGACCCAGTGACTCGTGCCACGGCGGCGGCGCTCCTCCACGCCCTGCGCGCCTCCGTCGTGCCCGTGTCTGTGTCAGCGTCGCTCCGGATGATGTCCAACGTGGCCGGGACCATGCCTATGACACCCGCCATGTGAGTCAAACCCAGGTGCGTCACGGCCTGGGCGTAAGGTCCTATGCACGCCGGCGCCCAGCACGACAGGCTCTGCACGTGGAGGGACTTCCTGGGTGACCCGGTGGATCCGACACCCACGAGCACGTCGAGGGCGACGGGTGTATCTTCGGGTAAGGGCAGTTGGACGCACGCGCGCGCCGGGGGCTGGGTCGACGGCACCACCCGCGTGTACGCCTCGTTGACAGCGGAGAAGTGCGACATGTCCCGGACGTACAGCTGTACGAGCGCCACGTCGCTCCAGTCCAACCCGTTCTCACGAAGCGACAGCTCCGCGAAGTGCAGTGACGCCTCCGTGGACCTCGCAGCCTCCTCTTTGGACCCCACTGGCAACGTAGGTCCGGACACCGGCACCGCGGCGGCGACGGTCCAGAACGAGGGACCCGCGCGGCGCCAACTCTTGGTCAGCCTCTGGTTGCCACCGATGACGCCCTGTTCCGTGGTGAGCACCTCCTGGAACGCGTCGATGGTGCGTCGTCGTGTCTGTGGTGGGGGTGGTGGCGCATCGTCCACGTCCACCAACCTCCCCGGTTCGATGAGTCGGTCCTTGACGTCCACGGCGACGGCGGCGATGGCGAGGTGCGCGGATGGCGCAAACGGGTCTGGGCTCGTGACCACAACCTCGGGGGTCCCCTCGAACCTGAGTGCGCCGCGGCGGAACAGCGGGCAGTCCATCGTGATTGTTTCGAACTCCCCGCCCTCGCCGCAGCAGTGCGACCCGTACGTTTGTTCGATCGTGTACAGCGTCTCCCGGGCGTCCGCTAGCGTTCGGCCGAGGTCCCTCTTGGGCACCAGTCCCATGGCGGCAACCTTGCACAGCACGGCGTCCACGTCGGAGTCGCATATGGTCTCCAGCATCAGACCCTGCGGCTGCCTCCACAGGTACGCCAGGCTCACCAGGCCCAAGTCAGCGCACACGGCTTCCACCCGTAGCCGCTGGTAGTCGCTGAGGATCGCCCCGCTCGTCACAGCCTTGACGTTCGGCATCTCTCTGACCACCGCGGCGAGGAGGGCCCTCAGGTCCTCCACCTCGTCCCCCTTGACGCGCTCGTCGCACACGTCGTAGGACATCTCCACGTGCGCCGACGTGCCACCGATCTTACGACGGAACAGGGGTAGACCGGTCAGTTCGTGGTACACGCCCACCGCCCTGTGGCCAACCGTCTGGAAGCAGTGCGAATCCAACTCCTCGATTGTCCCATCGGCGGGCAGAAGGTTGGCCAGCGCCACGATGTCGTGCCCGTACGACTGAGCCATCATGGCGGCCATGACGGAGTCCTTGCCGCCACTCACGAGCGCGACCGCATCGAAACCCATCCCTCCCGGACCCTATCGGCGGCCGCTGCCCGCACCCCAAAATGCGATACTCGTGGTGGTGCGGGTTGCAATGATGACCCTTCAAAACTACCCAGCAATCGTCCTATTTATTGTTTGGGTAATTAATTCACACATCGTATTGTATGGGTAAACAGATATACAAAATTCTGGAATTAATCGATCTGGGGCATTTTGAGGGCAAAACTTGGCGGCGGTGACCGCCGCCTCCACATAAAATCAGGTACCAGACCATCCACACACGTGGGGGATCCTCGACGGTGACCATGTTGGAACTCCACAGGTCGAGGTTCGTGGAATGGCAGCCTTCCGCGGTGGTGGCATTGGCCGTGGCCCCCGGCGGTGGGACCGTCGCGCTGGCGAGGGAGACCGGGGACATTGAAGTTTACGACACCACGGATTGGAGATGCAGCGCGAGGATACCGGGGCACACGGGCGCGGCGGTGTCCGCGCTGGCGTGGTGCGCGCCGTTCGATTTCGACGCCGAGGAGGACGATGTCAGCGGCGGTGTCCCGTGCGTTTTACTGAGCGCCGGGCTCGACGGCCAAATCACCGAGTGGGACCTCAACACGCTGAGGCCGAGGAGCGTGACGGACTCGCACGGGGGATCGGTGTGGTGCCTCTGCGCGGAACCCAAGCCCAAGCCCGGGCAGCCGCAGCGCGTGGCGGTGGCGTGCGACGACGGCGCGGTGCGCTTCATCGTGGTCATGGCCGGCGAGGGCGTGGGCCGGGGCGTGCAGCACAGGCGCGGGTTCGGCGCCGTGGGAGGGCGGTGCCTCTCCCTCGCGTGGCTCGGATCCGGCGTGAACATCGCGGCGGGCACCAGCAAGGCGCACATACACGTCTGGGACGTGGCCAACTCGCGCGAGATCGAGCGCATCACCGTGGAGGGCAGGGATAGGCTCAACAAGTACGGCAAGGAGGGCGACGAGCTCTGCGTGTGGGCGCTGGACTACCTCCCCGACGGTACCCTGGTGAGCGGCAGCAGCGAGGGCGACGTCACGTTCTGGGACGGTCAGTTCGGTACCAAGCTGTACACCTTCAAGCAGCACAAGGCGGACGTGCTGGCGGTCACGTCCTCCCCCGACGGTAAGTTCGTGTACGCCTCCGGGATCGACTCTCAGGTTGCGCAGTTTGAGCGCATCGAGGAGGAAAACAACACGTGGGCGTACACCGTCTGCAAGAGGCCCCACACCCACGACGTCAAGGCGATGGCGATGGCGTCCGGGCCCGCGGGGTCGGTGTTGCTCACGGGAGGTAACGACGCGCAGCTTCTGGCGTACCCCGCGCACGCGTTTCGCAAGAGGCACCCGGTGCGGGTGGTGTCCGTGCCGCAGCGGACGCCGCTGGCGCTCACCGGTCCAGGCACGTGGACCGGTCCGAGCAAGTCCGCCGGTAAGAAGGGACGGAAGGGCGGGTCGGATGCCAACGGGAAGCACGAGCGGATGGAGGTCAAGCCGCAGGTTGGCCACCCCGACCCGCCCCTGCTCCTGTGCGACCACTCGAGGTGGGTGGACGTGTGGCGGCTGGGCGAGGGTCTGCACGGCGGCCCGGGGGGCGCGACGAACGAGGCGGTGGACTCCACCAAGGGACACGACGGCATGATGAAGCTCGCGGCGGCGCCCACGCACGTCGTGAGGGCCAAGCTGGGCGGCAGTAGACGGACGCTGTGCTCCGCTATCTCCCCGGACGGTAAGTTCATCGCCGTGAGTGACACCCACGCGCTCCGGCTGTTTCAACTGGTTCTCAACGAGGAGAACGGCGAGTACCGGATCGAAAAGCAGGACACGCCCAAGGGTGTCAACGCCGCGCACCAGCTGGTGTTCACCCCCGACGGTAAGGTTCTCGTCGCCGTCGGGGCCTCTGGGACCGTCCATGTCATCGACCTTCAGGCGAGGGAGGCCACCACGCGACTCACCGCCCACGTTCCCAAGGTTTCCTCCGCGGCCATCGCGCTGGAACGCGCGGCCAAGTCCGGGGTCAAGCGCAAGTCCGGCGACGAGGGAGCCGAACCCGTCGCGAACAAAGGGGTCGTGTCGGTGGAGGACATCGGATGCCCCCCCGTGTCGCACGTGTGCTGCAGCGCGGACAACCAGTGGCTCGCCGTGGTCACCACGAAGGGCCACAGGCGCGTCGCCGGCGTCCACGTGTACAGCCTCGATAACCTCAAGCTGCACGCGACGCTCCCCGCGCCACCCGGCCACGCGTACTGGCCCCCGGTATCCGCGATGTCCCTGTCCGCGTCGGGGATCCTGGCGCTGGCGGTGAGAGACAACGGGGTCCTGACCTACGACGTCGAGAGCAAGGAGCTGACGCCGTGGTCGTCCGCCCTCGCCGCCGCCGGGATGTCGGCGCCGCGCGAGATGGCGTCACTCCCCGGACAGATCTGTAACCTCAGCTTCGACCCCACGCCGGGTAGTAGCGTCCTTTTGGCGCAGACCCCGTCGGCGATCGCGAGGATGAACCTCGGTAAGCCGCCCGTCGTCGACGCCCCCGCGCCGTCGAAGAAGAGGCGGAAGAAGGAGAGGGAGAGGGGGCCGGGTGGGCACGGCGGCGGCGACGGCAAGTCGGAACTGCAGCCCAGGGGGGGTAACCCCGGGCAGGGCGGCGGCGGCGACGTCAAGGTGGCCACGCTGGACAACCCGTGCCTGTTGCTCTCGTACTTCGCGCCCAGGCAGGCGCTGTTGGTGGAGAGACCGTGGGAGGAGGTGCTGGAGCAAATGCCGGCGCCGCTGTACCGCCACAAGTTCGGCACTTGAGCTTTGAAATTAAATCACACTCGACGTCACGACCCACTCGAAGAAAGGCTTGAACTACATTAATTGCTTTTGTTACTCTCGCGCGCAGACCAACACCATCGCCCCCGCTTCCTCAGTTTCCCCCGCTTCCTCAGTTTCCCCCGCTCCCTCAGTTTCCACTCAGGCCGAGGAGCATCTGGGAGTTCCCACCCGGCAGGTACATGATGTTCCTGGACTTGGACAGCGTCTCCGCAACCTCCCTCGCCGCCTCGATGCGCCTCAGCTCCACGAGCGCCGGTCCCGCGGTCTTGGTCGCCTGGCTGATGAGCCTGGCGGACTCGGATTCACCCTCCGCGCGGATGATGGCGGCCTCGCGCTCCTGCTCGGACTTGAGCACGATGAACTTGGACCTCTCAGCGTCCTGCTGCGACACCTGCTTCGCCTCAATCGCCTTGCTGTACTCCGACGAGAACGCGAGGTGAGTCAAAGCGACGTCCTCCAGGACGATGCCGAAATCCGCCGCGCGCTTACGGAGCGCGGTGGCCACCTGGTCGCTCACCTCCGCGCGCATGGTGAGCAGCTGCTCAGCCTCGTACTGGGCCACAGTCGCCTTGAGAACCTCGTTGCCGATGGACGGCAGGACGCGCTCGTCGTAGTCCGGACCTCGGGTCATGTGGATCTCCGGGAGCTGATCCACGTCGGGGCGGAACAGGAGCCTCAAGGTGAGGTTCACCTGCTGCAGATCCTTGGTTCCGGTGACGGACGTGATGGACCTGGGCCGGGTGCGAAGGTCGTAGATGGTGGGGTTCTGGATGAACGGGATCAGGAAGTGGGTGCCCTCCAGCGACGCCTTGGGCAGGACACCCCGGAAGCGGTCGAACATCACCGCCGCGGTGCCTCCGTCGACTGCGGAATCACGGGGAAAGTGGGAAACGGGTCGAGGTCAGAGATCGGAGCGGGCGGCGGTTGGAGCGGTGTCTCGGGCGATTATCTGGCAATTTTTCCGAGGAGGCGTCGGCGGGTGGAGGATCACGCGATCTAATCGCGGACGCACCGTCGTAGATGGAGGCGTTCACCGCGGTGAAGCCCGCGCCGAGGCCCATGGCCGCCCTGGCCAGGTTGGTAAGCGCGTTCGCCGCTGCTTGAGCCATGACCTGCGAGTTCTCACGCGACGCGTCGAGAATGTGGGACGTGGCACGAGATCTCGGGCAAAAGCCTCTCGTGGCGGCCGAAATGAATCCGAAAATGTCGAGGTTGAGCAAAGGTGAAAATCAACACAGACGTGAGTTACAACGTGTCTAGGCAGCCTTCTTCATCTTCTTGGCCTTCTTCTTCTTACCGCCCTTTTCCTTGGCGCCGTCGGGTCCCTTGCGCTTCTCCCCTTTGCCGCCCTCCTTCTTCCCTACCTTTTTCTTGTCGCCCGCACCCTTGTTCTCCTTGGGCTCCTTGGGCTCCCCAGGGACTGCCTCGGGCGCGACCTTCCCGAGCAGGGTGCACGCGCGGGTGAGCGCAGAGACACCCTTGGGGGGCATGCCGGGCACCGCGAACTGCTTCGTCACCGCCCCCAAGATGTCATCCGCGTCCAGCACGGTGCTCAGGGGCGCGTCCGGGGACAGACGCCCCAACGCCTCCATGCACTGCACCGCAAGCTTAGCCGTCTCGGCCCTCGCCGCGTTGTTGCGACAGGGAGCCCGCACGGCTGCGGCGAGGGCGGACCCGATGACGGCTCGGTGCGTCGATGCGGCGACGCCCACCGCGGGGCTCCTTCTGCGTCCGAGGGAGAGCGCGTTGGTGAGGAGCTTGGCACCCTCCGCTCGGAGGTACTCGCCCCGGCTGGATTCCTTGTCGGCGCCGGCGTTGAGCAGCGCGGCGAGTTCGGGGAGGAGCGCGGCGGCGAGCGGCGGGTGGCGCTCAAACGCGGACTGGAAGAAAGGAGCCTTGATGCGGCACCGCTTGTTGGTCCTGAACGCCTCGAGCGCGTCGCGGTAGGCACTGACCGCATCGGGCGATGCCTCGTCCTCGCCGCTCTTCTTCTCCAGCCTGGACACAGCCTCCAGCACGCGGAGCAGGTACATGGCGACGGCGGTGGCGGGCTTGGCGAAACCCTTAGCGTCGCCGCCCGCACCCGCGGGCTTGGCGGCGGCGCGGATCGCCAGCTTCAGCTCGCCGGCGATCGAATCCGCGTCGACGGGCTCGGCACCCGCGCCGGTCGGGAGGTCCTTGGCGTGGCACACCGACTTTGTGAGCACGCCGCCGATGCGCTCGGCGAGGGCGGCGGACTGGGGCGTACCGGCGACCAGGGCATCCTGCATGGCGCCCAGGAGGGGCAACGCCGCGCCGGGGAGGTACGGCGACGCGGGCTGGCACTTGGCGTACAGCTCGAGGAGGGAGAGCACGCGGAACTTAAAGTCCCTGGTGGCCCGCACCAGGTTCTTCTTGCGGTTGATATCCTCGCGCTGGGACTTGAACGCCCGGCCGAGGAGCTTGTCGATGCCGAACATGGCCTCGTCGTCCATGCCGTCCGCGGGGTCCGAGTCGGAATCGGACTCGTCGTCCTCGTTTTCCTTGAGCGCACCAGCCTTGACGAGCGCAGCCTTGATCGCCGCAGCCTTCTTCTCGTCCAACGGGGTGTCGTCCTCATCCTCCGACTCATCCCCGGATTCAGAGTCGGACCCGCCAAAGTCGAGGTCCACGGCGTTCGCAGCCGCTCCGTTCGCCCCGGGTGCCTCGTCGGAGTCGGAGTCAGAGTCGCCATCCTCCTCGTCTTCTTCTCCGTCTTCTTCATCCTCGTCGTGTTCACCGAGGGGTCCGCCGTTCTCATCGTCCGAACCCTCTCCTCCGGCGTTTCTGTTGTCGGCGTCGCGGGCCATGACCACCCTGAGCATGTCGACGACGCTCGCCTCACTCACCGCGGGAGCCACAGCCTTGAACGTGTGCTCCACCACGTCCCTCAGCAGCGCCGAGGGCTGCGCCAGTAACGAGAGGAGGATATCCACGAGCACGTCCATCGGCTTCGGGGTCTCCTCCTCCTCGCTGTCCTCCTCCTCGTCCTTCTTCGATTTTTTTCCCTTCTTGGCCGGCTTCTTGACCTCGGGGGGGTTGACCAGGTCGTCGACGCAGCGCGGCAGGTCCTCGATGGCGGGGGTGAACTCGCGCCAGTCACCGAGCTGCAGCACGGCGAGCACGCGGAGCAGGGGCGCCACGGCGGCGGCGGCGGCGGCACCCGCGTCCTCAGCCTTCTCCCCCGCCAGTGAAAGATCCTTAACCTTGTCCAGCGCCGCAAAGAGAGCCCCGCGGACGTCGGCGCACTCACGCGGCATGTCGTCCACGAGCGTCCCCCCGCTCCCCGCCGCGTCCATCGCGCGGCAAAGATCGGCCGCGACCGAGAGGAGGTCCGCGGGGGGTTCCTTGGCCGCCGCCGCGTCCCCGTCGGTGTCCTCGTCCTCGTCCGCCTTCTTCCCTTTTTTGCCCTTCTTGGCGGGCTTCTTCTCAGCCGGCTTGTCCTCCTTGCCGGCCGCCGCCGCGCGCTGAGCCTTGAGGTTCTTCTCGAGCAGGCTAGATACCCGCACCGCGCACGCCTCCCTCAGGCCGTCGAGGGGCTCGGCGAGGGGCGCCACGCCAGCCTCCTCCACGAGACCGCCGGAAGATTTCTTCTTTCCCTTCTTGGGCGCCGCAGCCGCGTTCGCAGCCGCGCCGTCGGCCCGGTAAAAGGCGTGCGTGACCAGGAACTTGACGAGCGTCGCCTGGCTCGCCGCCGGCAGCTTGGGCCACAACCCCACCGCCTGTTCCAGCGCCCAGAGCCTGCGCTTGTTACCGACGAGTTCACCGCCCGGCGCGCCCTCCGTTCGCTTGGCTACATCCGCCGGCGGGGCGACGAAGATGCCCATGAGCTCGCGCATGTACCCAGAGGCGTCGTCGACGGATAGGCCGCCGATGAGCTCCCGTACCGCGTTCCTCTTGGACACCTTATCGAACCGGCTGGGACCCAGGCGTTGAAGCGCGGCGATGACGCTGAGCCTCTTCTGCTGCGGCGTGTCCTTCGCCCTCGCGTACGCGACGACGGAATCGAGGCACTCCTCGGCGGCGGCGTGCAGGTAGTTCTCCTCCTTGTTGAGGTTGTTCAGCAGGCACCGGATGAACCCGTCGGAGAAGAGCGAGGGAACCGCCTCGGGCTCGCACAGCGGCAGCAGGGTATTGAACAGCCTGAACCCGAGGTACCGCCGCTGGTGCGACCCCGACACGAAGAGACCGTTCTCGCAAGCCACGTCCCACAGCGTCTCAACCGCGCCCGGAACCTCCACCGCGTGCGTGATGAGACCGTCCCACACTGAATGAACCCGCGGGTGAACGTAGGACGATTCCATCAACGCGTCCCTCACGGTCTCCACGCGGTCGCGCTGGAACACCGCCGTCCAGTCCTTAGCCTTGACGCCGCCCTGGGGCACGCACTCGCATTCATCCTTGATCGATTTGGGCATGTAAGGCCACAGCTCCATGCACAGCTGGACAACCTCCGGCCCCGCCTTGCTCGCCGGGGTGGTGATCCAACTCGTGAGCGCGGGTGACCGGTCGAACATCTTACCCATCCCGGGCCCCAACGCAGCCTTGAGCTCCAGCACCACCGCGGCGGCTGATTCCGCCAAGTACGCCTTGGAAGCCGCGAGCTTGGCCGTCTCCTCCGCGACAGCTGCGCCGAACGAGAGGACGGACTCGAGTGTCAGGTCGCCGCCCTTGAAGCGAGCGGCCATGGCACGGACCAGGGCGGCGATTCCGAAGAGCTGGCCCATCAAAATGTCCCTCGCCTCGGCACCCTTGGTGCTCTGCGTGATTGGCTCCAAGCTGGATTTGAGGAGCTTGAGGCCGTCGGGGAGCGACACGAGGGGGATCTCCGTGAAGGCGGCGGTGAGCGCGAGCGCGAAGCCCTGGCGCGCGCCCGAGCGACCGGAGCCGAGGCCACGCGCGAGACGCTTGAGCGCGTACACCAGCACGGGCGAGCATCCCTCCAGCGCCGGGCCGTCGACGACGCCGTTCGCGTCGCCGCCGCCGCCGCCGCCCATCAAAGTTCCATCATCGGCCCCACCGGGTACGTGCTCGTCCTGCGCCTGCTTGAGCTCGTTCACCAGGTTGACGGCGGACTCGCGCCGTGTCTCGGCATCGATGTTCGCCAAGTCCCAGAAGTGCTGCAACACGTGCCCGGGCACCTCGAGCCGAACCATGGCGGCGGGCGGTCCTTCAGTAACGCGCCTCTGCCTCCTTCAGCAATGATGAAAAAGCGCTCGCAGGTCGATTTTTCCGGCAGTTGCAGTTCGTTTGCGGCGGCGCCTGATTTATATGGAAGCCTTGGTCTAATGAACCCTGACTGAAATGCCCATAGACATTTTTAGAAGAGAAGGTCCGAGAAGAAGAAGTGTCCACGTGGTTGGTTGCGGCGAAGCGATTGTCTCCGGTAAACGTCGACCGAGTAAGACGGAGGGAGGTCACAGTTGCCGCGTCGGAGTGACGTCGCGGAAGAGTGAACAGGTCGACCGCGCAGGTGACCGAGGAAGACCGTCGTCGAGGTACCACGTACCGAAGCTCGACGCCCACACCGACTCCGCAAATCAGCGAGAAGGTTAGGAAAAGATGTTGCAGAGCGTGCTACGGACCGCCCGCCGCGGCGCCGCGCTGGTGAGCGCCCGTCCCTTTCGCGCCCGGCTCGTTCCCCGTCGCGTTCCCGCGTCTCCACCGGTGGAATGGCTCACGCGCGACGTCTCCGAGCGCACCTCGCGGCCCGCGCGACCTTCCCCGTCACGGATCGGCCCTGCCCGCCGCGCGCGATCATAGACGGGCCCCGAATCGTCGGAGCCACCGCCGATCTGGACGGTGGCTTCGTTCCGCGAGATCTGAGCGCGGGACCGTGGACGCGTGGACGATGCGCGCCCGTATTTCTCCCGCGCGCGTTTGACCGTCACGCGGACCTAATCTGACCTTCCTCCCGTCCCGTTCCCACGCCCGTTCCCCCCGCAGCGCACCAACGCGCGTGCCGCCTTCGAGGCCACAAACGGCCCCCAGGAATTCTTCCGCCGCTCGTTCGCGTCGTCCGGTTCCAGGTTCGCCAACGAGGTGATCGGCATCGACCTCGGCACCACCAACTCGTGCGTCGCGGTGATGGATGGCAAGAACGCCAAGGTGATCGAGAACGCCGAGGGCGCGCGCACCACCCCGTCCATGGTCGCCTTCACGGAGAAGGGCGAACGGCTGGTGGGGCAGCCGGCGAAGAGGCAGGCGGTGACCAACCCCACGAACACCCTCTACGCGTGCAAGCGACTCATCGGCCGCAGGTTCGACGACGAGCACACCAAGAAGGAGGCGAAGATGGTCCCTTACAAGATCACCGCGGCGTCCAACGGCGACGCGTGGGTGGAAGCCGGCGGGAAGCAGTACTCACCGTCGCAAGTCGGCGCTTTCGTCCTCCAGAAGATGAAGGAAACCGCCGAGTCATACCTCGGCCACGGCATCACCCAAGCCGTCGTCACCGTCCCGGCGTACTTCAACGACTCGCAGAGGCAGGCGACCAAGGACGCCGGTAAGATTGCGGGCCTGGACGTGCTCCGCATCATCAACGAGCCCACCGCCGCCGCGCTCTCCTACGGGGTGGACCAAAAAGAGGGCCTCGTGGCTGTGTACGACTTGGGCGGCGGCACCTTCGACGTGTCCATCCTCGAGATCTCCGGCGGCGTGTTCGAGGTCAAGGCGACGAACGGCGATACCTTCCTGGGCGGCGAAGATTTCGACACCGC
>Ga0209631_10001904_pt1 | contig 25689 bp, 22 predicted proteins | sample COG_08_FD_184752 | JGI IMG/M metagenome (GOLD analysis project Ga0209631, IMG submission 184752) | Pelagic Microbial community sample from North Sea - COGITO 998_met_08 (SPAdes) (version 2) | ecosystem: Environmental > Aquatic > Marine > Neritic zone/Coastal water | place: Helgoland, sampling... | reverse complement strand
TACCATTGTAGTTAAGGATAGCAAAGAAGGTTGGGCTAAGTCGTTCAGACAACTACTAGCCTTACTATGGGCAGGTGAGATACCACAGTGGGATGTGTCACGTGTGCGCCCTGCAGGTGCTAGGCTCAAGACGTTTGGTGGTAGAGCTAGTGGACCTGGACCTCTTGTCGAGTTGTTTAACTTTTCAGTCAACACTTTTAAGAATGCACAAGGACGTAAGCTTACCTCTATGGAGTGCCATGACTTGATGTGTTTCATTGGTCAAATAGTTGTAGTGGGTGGTGTACGTAGGTCAGCCATGATTTCTTTGTCCAACCTGAGTGATGATCGTATGCGTCATGCTAAGTCAGGACAGTGGTGGGAGACAGCACCACACAGAGCATTGGCTAACAACTCTGTTTCCTATACAGAAAGACCTGACATAGAAACATTCATGCGTGAGTGGACTGCGTTGGTAGAAAGTAAATCAGGTGAGAGAGGTATCTTTAATCGTGAAGCATCTAAAGCACAAGCTGCGAAGTATGGTAGGCGTGATCCTGACTGGCAGTTCGGAACTAATCCATGCAGTGAAATCATACTTAGACCCTACCAGTTCTGCAATCTTACGGAGGTTGTTGTTCGTGCCACTGATTCGGTTAAAGACTTGGAGCGTAAAGTCAAACTCGCCACAATACTTGGGACAATCCAAAGCTCGTACACAAAGTTTCCTTACTTGCGTAAAGTGTGGCAACGTAATACAGAAGAAGAGAGATTGCTTGGTGTGTCACTAACAGGTATCATGGACAACCCATTGATGACCTCAGTTAACGCTAAACTTGCAGGAGTACTAGATGAACTACGAAATGTCGCAGTGGCTACTAATCTTGAATACGCTGACTTGCTTGGTATACCTCAGTCTGCTGCTATTACCTGCGTCAAACCTTCGGGTACTGTCTCGCAGTTGGTGGACAGTGCCAGTGGTATACATGCTCGTCACTCTCCATATTACATCCGTACTGTACGAGGTGATAATAAAGATCCCCTTACACAGTTTATGATTGACAATGGTGTACCTAATGAGCCATGTGTATTCAAGGGTGATACTACAACCGTGTTCAGCTTCCCTGTAAAAGCACCAGAGCAAGCGATAACACGAAACGATATGACTGCTATTGAACAGCTAGAGACTTGGATCATGTACCAACGCTATTGGTGTGAGCATAAGCCCTCAGTTACAATATCAGTACGGGATGATGAATGGCTTGATGTGGGAGCCTTTGTCTACAGACACTTTGACGAAATGTCAGGTGTGTCATTTTTACCACACTCAGACCATACCTATCAGCAAGCACCTTATCAAGATTGTGGTAAGCATGACTATGAATATTTATTATCATGTATGCCAGAAAAGATTGACTGGAGTAAACTTTCAGAGTATGAACAAGAAGATAACACTAAGTCCAGTCAAACTTTTGCTTGCTCTGGGGACGTGTGTGAAGTAGTCGATATAACATAGGAGTTAAATATGGACGTAGTAATCGGAGCATTAATTGCTTTCTTAGTAACAGCAGACATCGTAGAGAAGGTATCACCTTGGGTGTCAGATAAAGTAGATCAATACACAGAAGTGAAGGAATAAGATATGGCTTGGGTTTTAGTAGCACTCTTTATATTCAATGAGGAGCCAATGATTATGAGCGACAACATATTATACGAAAGTAGAGAGAAGTGCAATGAAGCTGCAACTGAACGCAGTGATTATCTAGAGGCTACTAGACCTAAATCTATGTGGGAAGCAGACTATTGGGTATGGTGTACACAAATACCACAGGAGGTATAGAATGACAGAAGTATATGTAAGAAAATTTAAGAAAGATGTCTACGATAAAGTAGATGCACCTTGTAAAAAAGCCCTAATAAAATATTTAGAGTTGCAAGGACACAGCATAATACAAAGCAAAGAAGATTATAATGCTGATGTTGTAAGTGAGAAAGAAGGTACTACCTATTATCACGAAGTAGAACGTAAAGCTCAATGGAGTGGTGATTGGCCTACCTGGTGGGCAGAGATACGTATCCCTGGAAGAAAAAGAAGATTGCTTGAGAAGTATGATGCTGATAAGTTATTCTTCTACATAGTAGATAAAAACTATGAGCAAGCTTGGAAGATTAAAGCTAGTCAAATGTCTGACGATAATCTAAAGAAACCTACGGGTCCTAACTACAGGATACCAAAGAATGAAACCTTCTATCATATACCTTACCAAGAAGCAGAGTTAATACAGGTAGCTTGATGAACTTAGAACGTGAGGCAAAAGAATACATGGAGGCTAAACGTAAAGGAAAGATAATATGTCCTAAGTGTGACACCGAAATGATACAAGGTGGTGACCACGATGGAGAGGATGATTTCATAGTTAGCAACTTTAGTTGCAATACTTGTGATACATTCTTATTGTTATACTGGAAATGAAAAGGGCCGCTAAATGCGGCCCCTTCTTTTAGTGTGTTACTCTACCTATGTTCCTACTTCATCATACACATCTTTAAGATAATCAACTATCTCTAAGAATGTATCAGTCTCTGCTATACTAAAGTCCTCAATAGATGCCTCTACTCCATACTGTTCTTTCATCATAGTAAGAGCTTCTTTCCTTATACCTTTTGGAACTGCCATTGCTTTAGCTGCCATGCGAAGTCTTTGACTATCACCACCTAAGTACCCTGCTTCCATCCTTTTTCTTACATCAGCCTTAACTTGGCTTACAACTTTGTTTAACATATCCCGTTTACCTGTAAGGCTTGCATCATTAAACTGCTTACTCCTTATTAGAAAGTCTGTCTTCTGTTCTAGTATAGGGGATATTATAGTATTAAAGATCTTATCATACGCAGGTACTTTTGTACGCTCACTAGCAGACCAAGGAAACATTTCAGACATAGTGTAAGCTATCTCTGTAGCTGTACGAGAGGGCTTAACAGTAAGTCCATATATCTTAGAGTAAGGATTAGCATCATACACTTCACCTTCCCTTGTTGCCACTCTTAACTCTTCACCTGTTATAGCTTCTGTCTTATCTGAAAAGACTTCGAAGATATTGTCAACATACTTAGTTGCACTCTGTGTGAATACATCTATCCCTTCTGCCTGTCTTACATCTTTAGCTGTGTCTGTACCCATAGCAAAACCTGCTACCTTATTAATAGCATCTAGTGGTCTGGTTACACCTGCTAGTAAATTACCAGAAGCTTTAGAAAAAGCATGTATACCATCACCCCTCTTAGCACCATCCTCGTTTATTAAAACATCAAGCAAGTTGTTCAAGTCATTAGCAAACTGGAAGTCTCTTGATACCTGACCAACGGCAAGCTGAGTACCTAACTCTTGTATTAATTCTCTAGGTACATCTTCACCTTGTACATACTTTATATTTAATGCTCTACCTACTGCAAGAAATACAGAGAAAGGAAAAGTATTCTTAGCGTCTATGATAGCGCCACCTGGTCCTTCTATTTCATACACACCTAGTTTCTTTTCCTGTCTTTCTTTATCGTACTGCATAGCCATGTAACCAGCAGTAGAACCTACAAGTATACGAGCAGCTACCTCACCCTCTTGCAAGTCTGCTTTTTGTCCTTTCAATATACGTTTACCATACTGATAGAAAAACTCAGGAGTAGCAAAGGGTGACCACTGATAAGATGTAGCAACCACATTATTCATAAACCTACCAAAGGGTAACAGTGTTCCTATACCAGGTGTGTTTGAGATTGTCTCAACTAACTTAGCTGTAGAACGTAGTAGCTGTGGTTGATCTTTTGATGTGTAGTCTTTTGAGTAGACTGACTTAAGAGTTGCATCTAGTGCAGCTTGCATTACATTATCATCTAGCATATTGTCATCAGACATTAATGCTTCTTTTAAAGTAACATCCTTAGAGATACGTAAGTACTTATCAAGCTCTGTTATAAACATTTGTGACTTAGTAAAGCTATCCTGTACACGTACACCTGAAGCATCAGCAGCAGCCTTAGCTCCAGCTTCTACGTTTCTATAGAGTTTGTTCTTTGGGTTTATGCCGTATCTATCAGCATTTATTTCTATACCACCAGAGATAGTTTCAAAGAGTAGCTTACGTGCATCTTGGTTCTCATCTAGCAGTTTCATGTATGCATCATGTGTAGTGTACGGGTCTGCAAAGTTTCTCAACTTCTGTGACTGTATAGCAGTCAAAGCTTTTGCACGTCTAAAACTTTCTGTAGCTCCTGCTGTCTTACCTAAAGCTAATTGACCTAAGCCTTTTGTCATTAAGCCTGTAGAGTTAAACAGATCCGCAACAGTCTGACCTATGTAGTACTGACCAAAACCTGCAACGTTAACGGCTGTTGTAGCAGGAGAGGATACAAGCAAACGTTTCCATACAGACTGACCGTAACGTATACCTTCTGCATTCTTAGCTTTCTTTAGTTCTGCACCTATCTCTTCTTTACTATTAACTTCATCTAGTGTTTTTGTAAGTCTCTCACTAGCAGCAACTAAACTGGAGTCTAACGTCTTACGAACCTGACTCATTACGTTTAGAGTCTGACCAGCATTACTAATATCTTTAGCTAAAAAGTCTCCTAGTTGTGTGCCATCTTCTGCAGCTTCTCCTATTACAATACCTGTCTTTTGTCTCATAAGCTTATTTATTTCACCAAGCTCACTAGGTGGTAAGAATGTAGCTACGTTAGTAAGTACATCTGATACTGTTTTCTTACGAGACAGCTTCATATTTTTATCTTTAAATATTTTAGCTAGGCCACCCTTGTTATCTTCTCCTAACATAATGTGTTTGATTAAGTCTGCTGGCATGGTTGCAGATGTAGCATCTCTTCCATCCTCTACCTTTTTATTCCAAGCAGTTATCTCTTTCTTCATGGAAGTTGATATTGCTTTCATGTCTTTCTTTTTGAATATAGGAGATAGTTCTTCAACAGCAATGTTAGCTACACGATCTAATGGATCACGTTCATCAGCAAGACCTGATGCTCCACGAAACTTACCGAAGCCTAACTGCGCTCCACCTGCTACACCACCAAGGAAAGCAGATAGGCCTGTCTGCATAGCACTATACTTTTCCTGTGCGCCTACTTCCATTTCAGCATTTTGTACCATGTTGTCTTGAAGCATAGCTGCTCCTGCATCAATACCTATAGTAGCTTTTAATGCCTTGCCACTAGCTCTGTCATACAGATTGCGTTGTTCATCATCCATAGCTTTCTTGACCAACGCCCTGCGTCCATCTCTATAGACACGATCTTTTACTTTCTCACCAACACCAGCAGCTTTTCTTTTACCAACGCCAGCAGCTACTGCTCTCTTTACTGCTTCTCTTCCAGCAGCAAGTGCAGCTTTATCCGCAGCAGCTTTGTTTGCACCACTAGCTATAGCTTCCATACGAACTTTACGTACAGAGTCAGCAATAACTTTCTTACCAAACATCCTAGCACCACCAGCATATGCACGTGCTATACCACCAGTAGCCACACCTAAGTAATTAGTAGGGTCTGTAGCTGCAGCAAATACATAATCCTTGACACCATCTATTGCACCATATACACCATCATTTACAAATACATTACCTAGCCTATCGTATAGTTCATATGCTCTTCTAGCTGCCTCTTTTTGTTCTGGGGTTGCCTTATTAATATAGCGTACCTCACCTGCAGTAGAAACAGTGTTAGCATTGAAGAAGCGCAGGTGTTCTACATAATCATCAACAGCTTGATCTGCATCCATCGTCTTATAGTCTACACCCTTACGCCCTATCATATAGGTGCGTATGTCGTTTAGGTTTCTACCCTTTTTCAAGTCATCCTTCTTGAGGGTAGCTTCAGGGTCAAGGATAAAGTCATCCTCTTCTTCCACCATACTAGTAGGTGTAGGAACATTGGAGAGCCTTGCTTCTCTCTTTCTTTTTAGTTCTAAATAGTTTGGCATATTAGTCCTCTAAAAGTTTATCTATACCTAATGGAAGTCCAGTCGAAGGATCGTGGGTATCACCATAGGTTGCATCCCAGTACTCAGCCTCAGTAACTTTTCTTTTCTTTCCTGTTGGTGATCCTAGTAACCCAACTCTTATAGCTAGCTCTTTAGTTTTCTCTCCACCATCAGTAGGTCTAGGTGGTGCAATGATTACCTTACCAGTATCCGGGTTTACCTTACCTTCATACTCTCTATCCCATTCACCCTTACCGCTTAGACCACGTTTACTCTTCCTTTTAGGGAAAGTTTTTGCAAGTAACGCTGCTTCTTTAGCTTCTGTATCGGGCGCTTCCGCTTCGGGAGCTTCTTCACTTTGAGGTTCTTCCTGATTGGTTGACTCCTGTTCTTCTCTATATTCTCTATCTGCTTCTGCGTCACCTGTAAATCCTGGTATTGTAGAAAAGGGTATATCTTCTGTTTCTTCTCCAAAGTCTTTTGGTTCATTTTCCTCTAGCATATCGTTTTCTTTTAATAGCTTATCAAAGTATTCCTGACCTACGGAACCTACAACTAATCTTTCAAATGCTTCGTTCTTTAGTAAGTCTGGAATAAAGTAAATAGACATAGCATTTTCTATTTCTACTACTGCTGCCTCCATTTCAACAAAGCTTCTTTCTTCTCGTTCTGCTGCAGCCTTTATTTTATTTTGTTCAACAACATCAACTTCACCTAACTCTTTACCTGCTGCATATTCTTTAGCAGCATTTTCTCCTGCTAGTTTTATATTAGCTACAGCATCAGGGTTCCTTAATGAAGAGGCCATGTTTGTTGATAAACTTCTACTAAATGCAAGTAGATCTTTCTTACCAAAAAAGTTTACATCAGTAAATGTCATAGTAGATTCAGGGAATATAGACTCATACTCACCCTGCCTAGCTGCAGCATTTATTTCAGCAATACTCATGCCATCAGAAAACTGTCTACTACGTAGTCTTTCTTTTGCACGATCCTTTGCATCAAACCCAAACAATGTTTTAAGCATATTATCATCAGTGTCTTGACGCTTTACTTCTGGTTTAGAAAAACCATAAAGCTGTCGTGTCTGTTTGTCTAGTTGACCATCAGCAAAAGTAAAGTCAACATCAGGTATGTTTGGCATATTTACAATAGCATCTATGTCAGCCTTACCTAAAGTCTTTACACCTTTTTCTTCTACTGTTGATTGTAGCTTATCATAAAAGTCTGCTATGCCATTCATGCCAGAGTTTAGTGCATTCTGTATCTGTGCGTCAGTAGCACCCAACGCCCTAGCTCTAAGACCTAGTTGTGCAGCTTGATTTGCTAACATTTTATTCTTTTGTACTTTAGGAAGATTACGTTCAGCTAAATCCTTTTCTTCTTCTTCATACTCCCTAGCATCAAGTCTTCTCTGACGTATATCAGAAGCTAATCCACCTGCAAGCTGTCCTGTAAATGCTTTCCAATCAAACTTACTCATTATACTAACCCTTTGCCATTAAGCCCATAGGCTTTTCTTCTACTGGTTCTTCTGGTGCTGCTTCAGGCTCTACTATATCTTTTAATAGTTCTATACCTGGGTCACCCTGCTTATCCATGTCAGCTATGTACTTCATAGTAAGTGCTTTAAACTTTTGCATTTCTTTAGCATCTGCTTCTTTCTGATAGTCACGATCATCATCTTTTACATCTATGCCTGTCTGTGCTTTTATGGCTCCTTTTAGGAATGCGTGTAGCAGAGGAGCTAGTATAAGTCCTACATCTACAGAGTGTTTACCCTCCATTTGATTAGCTGTTAACATAGATTGTACAATAGGTTTAAGTGGTACACCCATATCACAAACTAAAGCAATATCATCTATGGCTTCTTCATCTGCTATTTTGTCCATGTAGTATTGCAATACCTCTTCAGCATCAACCATTTCTGGTGGCTGTTCATAAGGGTACTTGCCTAATGGGGAAGTCATAGACATCCCTGGTATTGGTCTATCAAAGCGTCCTGCTGCCATAATCTTTTCCTATTTAGTAAATCCTGCACCAAAGTATAAGCCTACTATAGCAGATACTATGTGCGTGTCTAGTGGTGTTATTACAAATCCTTCAGCATACTGCCACTTAACTAACTCTGGACCTGATCCAAAGATAAAGTCTAAGAAGCCTACCTGTACCTCAGTGTAGCCTACGTACACACCTACTTCTGGGTAGAACACAGCAACCAACTTCGGCAACACTATTATAGCAAAGACTGCAGATAATGCAATAAGTCTTCTTGTCCATGCGAAATGTTTATCGTTCTTTCCAGCGTTACGTGCATCAGCTACAAAGCTTGCATTAGCGTTGGCACGTTCCATGAGCATCTTGTTCTGCTCTTGTTTCATCTTCATGCTCTGCCCCCATATGGACATCACCCCACCTAGTACGGTGGAGCCAAGCATTGTTATTAGTTCTAGTGGGAGTCCAAACATTTACATATTTCCTCTTAGTTTGTCTAGCTCTTCCTCTACTTCCTCGAAGGTATGTTGCGCTTTATTTCCATTTCCGTAGTAGCTATCGCCTTTTTTAAGCTTTACAGTTTTACCGCCTCTTTTAATAGTCATATCTTTTGGTACAGGAAAAGAAGCAAACTCTTTTGCTAACTGCAGCATTGCTTCATCTTGACTAACGGAGTTATTACCTTCTAAATACTCTCCTACTTTCTTTCTTTTTTTAGTAATTAAATATTTACCAATCTTATCTTGTGTGTCTTCATTAAATACTGTATCATCTGATAAAGCTAAATCATCAATAGCCATATCTAAAGTAGTTGGTATTGCTTGGAATCTACCTACAGCATAAAGTCTTTCAGGATTGTTAGGGTCTGTTATTTCTTGCTTTTCTTTTATTTCACCGATAGTCATTTCAGTTAGTTTTTTACCATCTCTAATTGTATTATTTGTACTGCCTTTTATATTTTTTCCTATAGTGCCTCTGTTACTAGAGTTATAATCACCCTCACCTTTTTCAATAAACTTAAACATAGGCTCAAGTGCTATTATCTGTTCTGTATCAGACCTTGTATAAGGCAAGCCCATATCATCATCTGCTTTAGACATTAAGCCTTTAGTAATTGATTGACCTGTACTTGGATCTGGCCCCATCCCACCAAAACCAGTTGTATCCTCTGGTGCAAAATCTCTTTGATCCATAGGTACACCAGACTGGTTGAACTGTCTTTGTGGATCTTCATCACCTCTTGTGGTTATCCTTATTTCATAATTTTCAACAAGATTATTAACAATCTCTTCTTTAGTCTTAGTAGTTTTATCTGTAGGTACTATTAATTCATTACCAGTGTATATTTTGTTTTTGTCTTTTATATTATTTGTTTTAACTAAGTCTTGTACAGTAGTACCTGTCTTAGCAGCTATATCAGATAGAGTATCACCTGCTTGTATTACATAAGGTACGTTAGCATCAGCAGACTTCAGGCTTTCTATAGTTTTATTAACAGCTTGCCTTATGTCTGTCTGTCTTTGTTCTGTATCCATAAGTCCTTTGATAGTGTCGTTGATACCCTGTGCTGTTGTCCTTCTAGCTTTGTATGTATCTGCGCCCTCTAAGGGTTGCACTTCATCGTAAGTACTTGCTGCATACTCATCATCCTTAAAGTTCATAGAGGGTAATGGATTTGCAAGATCAAAGTTAACTGCATCATCTATACGTTTGTCCATAGCATCTATATCAATAGGCTTCATGTCATCTCTGTCATAGATAGAAGGTTTAGGTCTATCAAGCTTTTTAAACTCTAGGCCAGCACTTTCTGCTGCTCCAAAAAACTTGGAAAACAACCTACCAATACCACCAACTTCTTTATCATCGTCATCATCTTTCTTACTAGTTTGATTTGTTGGAGAGCCTAATCCCTTAGCTTTAGCTTCAGGGTCTGGCCCCATACCACCAAAGCCACTACTAGTATTGTCATCCAAGGGCGACTTGTTAAACTTTGCAGCCCTAGAAGACTGTACCCTGCCATACTGCTCATACATTTGATCTATACTACGAGGATTATATTCTACCATCTTACGTTCCTGTGCTGCTTGTAAATTTGCTTGTTATCCACGTGGTTACTACTTCCTTAGCCATATCAGCAAGTCCTTTTTCTAACTCACCACCACTGCCTGAGTTTATGTTTGCTGTAGTAACTTTATTTACCCTATCTAAATGACTCTGCTCTCCTTGGAATGCATAGTACATCATATCTTTTACTTCACTAACAACTGCATCATAGGCAGCTTTGCTTAGTGTGTTGGCAGCTTTTGCTTCTAGCTCATACGCTGCGTTAATAGCTGCAGTCTCTTCTGTAGTTACTTGCTGTTTAAATGCTGCATTAGCTGTTTCAATTATTCTAGCATTCTCTGAGTTAAACTCTTCTCTAATACGATCATCTTCTGCGTTAAACTCAGCCATAAGATTTTCTGCTCTAGCATTTTCTGCTGCCATAATGTTAGTCTGGTTCTGATTAGCTACAGCAGCTTTAGAGGCTAGGTCAAGTAAGAACTGTTCAGCATCGTTTGCTTCTTGCATATTAGTTTGTGCTACAACATTCTTTTGGTTTGTGTCTGAGATAATAGTGTTAGCCATTTCTTGAAACTTAAGCTTTGAAGCTTCTTGCTCATTGTCTAAGTTTTTAAAGTCCATGTCTAAGAAAGCTTGTGCATTATCTGCAGCAGCCGTATTGATAGCGTTTAAGTTAGTTCTCTCTAGGCTTGCCAACGCTGCTGTGTCTGCAACAGTCTTAGCACTCTTAGCATCTAAGTTTGCTATATTCATAGTATTAGTAAGTCTAGCATTTTCTAAGGCTATATCTTGTTCAGCAGTAAAGTTCATGTTAGCTATTTCGGATATACGTGCAGCATTCTTTACCTTAGTCTCAAACTCTTGGTCAAACTCTATGCCTAAAAAATCAGCACGTTGTCTAGCTTTTTCTAATGCCATAGAAGTTTTATTAGATGCATCTAGTTTTGCTATAGGTAAAGCTGACTCCATAGCAGCCTGTACTACAGCCATACCTGCCATAGAGGATGCAGATAAACCACGTGCAGCCATTACTGCGTTTGCTTGACGCATAGCTCCTGCAGCCCAAGCAGGTGTATTACCGCCCTCAAAGTCCTGCATAAGATCAGCTAATTCATCTTGCACACTGCCAGCTTTTGTCTTTGCTAACTCTTCTTCTATCCTACTCTGATTTACAGCAGACCCTTCTAAGAGTTCACCTTCTCCTACACGCAACTCATCTGGTGCATCTACTTGAGCAGCTTCGCCTTGTGCTACCTCTAAGTCAAGTACAGCAGACTTGGTTGGGTCTATGGTAGATGCATCATACTGAGCTTTATCACTAACCTGCCCTACAGCCTCTGTAAAATTGTCTGCTGCTTCTTGTACTTTATCTTGTGACTGTGCTGCTGTTACTTGCTGTGTTTCTACACTATCTGGTGCAACTATATCATCTGCTGCTACAGCTTGTGTAGCTACAAGATCTGCCCCATCAGTTGATACATTAAACTTATCCTCAGCACTATCTATTATAGTACCTTCACCTGTTTGAGACACAACTGTAGGTCTTGATACAGCAGCTACAGGATCTGCTAGTATGTTCTCTGTTATATCAGCACCAGATACAACGTTACCTGTAGTACCTTGCTGTTCTGCCAAAGCCTTATCCAATGCATCATATGCTTCTGCGTTATACTGCTCAAGTTGCTCCTGTGACATATCCTCTACACTTGTACCAGGTGCAGCTTTGATAGGTTTACCCTCAACCATCTGCCTAGCAACCATAGTGAACTTACCCATCTTAGCTGCTGCTGAAGGACTAGACGCTAAAAACTTATTTATAGACGCTTGATCAGTAGGTCCATTATAACCTAGCGATGGTAATATTTTGTTTTGTAGTGTCTCAGGCTTAAACCCTGCAAATTTCTTAGCCATTTTCTATTTCCCTATTTGCATCCACAATGATGCGGCAATGAATGTTATTACTGCTACAGTTGACATCTTAACCATAGTTGACCACACACCTTTACGTGTGTCACGCCATGCTTCTAGTAAGTTACGCATTTCTGTTATGTCTTTACGAGCATCATCATCATGTAATCCTACTTCACGCAATGCCATCTTAGCTCCACGCTTTGCTGCACGATCTAGCATAGCTTCTAATTCTTCTGGTGTTATCATATTATCCTCAAATTATCCAAAAGATACAGCATTTAAAGAAAACGCACTGTTTGTATTTGTGTTACTACTTTTAGTTACCGTATAAGTTGTGCTTCCACTGCCTATGTTAGAGGCAGTTGCAACAAAGTATTGAGCAAAAGTTTGAGCAGTTTGTTGACTTATTGAAAGGTTACCACCTGAAACTGCAGCAGTACCTGGACCTGCAAAACCTCCCACAACAAAAGTTACCCCTCCACTTTGACCATTTACAGCAATAGTCTCACTTAGTGCATTGGTGGAGGTACTGGCAGAAGCAGTCGCATAGGGTGTAGAACTGGTGTATCCTGTTATTTCGTAGGTGTAAGCAAACCCGTCTTGCGCCCCCGTGCCGCCACTGTTTCCAGAAATTAGGGTGCTACCTGATTGGGTGGTTTCTAAATACCATATGCTTGTTTGAGATCCTATGCCAGTTGAAGCGTTGTAATGGGGTACTCCCCCCACTGCCTTGGTCATGGCAACACCGCCACATAAGACACTAGTAGGATTGGTAGAGGTATTTGAACTAACTGCCATTGTATGTGCAGACACAACAACAACTAGTTTAGTTCCAGAAGATAGTGTTCTGTTTCCGTTTGCAAAGTTGCCAGTGGTAGTAGATGAAGCACCTATAAATGAAACACTTCCACTTGCACCAGAGGCTCCATACCATTCATCAAACGCCATAGTTGCACCAGAAGATTTATTTATTAAGCCACGTATATCAGTATCATTAATAGTAGCTTCGGCTGTGGAGTTAGTAGTTCCCCCAGCTTCATCATGTATATCTTGTAGAGTTATTACGCCACTAGACTGTAGAGCCATTACTCACACTCACACTTTTTACACTTACATTCATCTAGTTTTTCTTTTAGTTCTTTGATAGCTTCTATTAGTAATCCATGAAGCTGGTCATACTGTACTGTTTTATATTCAACATTCTCTTCACCATGAAATACTAGTGACTTATTTTCTACAGCAGATGGTAGTACTTTCTCTACTTCTTGTGCTAATACACCAGCAGACTTTTTACTATCTTTATTATAGCTAAATGTATAACCACTTAGTTTTGTTACTTTATCCAAAGCACCTTCTATTTTTTCAATATCATGCTTTAAACGTTGGTCTGAAACTGTTGTGGAGAATGCAGTAATATTATCCTTAACTTGTAGGCCTCCACCACCAAACAATCTCATATTTTCAGTACCGTTATTATTATGAAAATTTATTTGACCATTTGAAGATGGATTAAACCTAATGTATTCGTGATCATTACCAACTTTAACATCAACAGCATTACCAAACCTTGAGTCTGCATCTAAATTAATTGCTGACCCACTTATAGAAATAGAAGTACCCCCAGTAAGAGTTTGTCCAGCAGGAGTAGCCCATGTAAATGTACCATCCCCATCTGAACGTAAGAACTCAGAAGTAGTACCATTACCACTAACATTAAGCTCACTTGCCCCTACAGCAGATGCAGCAATTTCACTTGCCCCTACAGCGTTAGCTGCTATTTCATCAGAACCAACAGCATTGGTAGCAATTTCACTTGATCCCACAGCGTTAGCTGCTATTTCACTAGCTCCTACAGCATTAGCTGCTATCAAAGCTGCAGTTATTGCATTGTCAGCTATCTTAGCTGTAGTTACTGCATCAGTTGCAAGTGCTGTACTGTCTACAGCACCTGCTGCAATCTTAGCTGAAGTAACTGCGTCTGCTGCTATTTCAGTAGTTCCTACACCGTTGGTAGCTATCTCACTAGTTCCTACAGAGTTTGCGGCTAGTGATGCAGTTAGAGTGGCATTGCCAAGGTTAGTAAATGTTGCAGAGCCAGTGACATCTCCCTGCAAAGTAAGACTAGGATCAGATGCTGCAGTGGTTGATATTGTAATACCAGCACTACCGTCAAAGTTTGCAGTACCAGTGACTGCACCACTTAACGCTATAGCACGTGTTGTTGCTAGTTTTGTCGCTGTAGCTGAATTACCAGTACAAGAGCCAGCAGACCCCGATGCGTTACCTGTAAGAGGACCAACAAGACTAGTACCTGTAATTGTTGTACCTGTAATAGCAGCAGTAGCATTAGCACCTATTATAGTACCATCAATACTACCACCATTTATGTCAGCAGTATCAGCTACAAGAGCATCTATGTTAGCTGTTCCATCTATGTAAAGATTACGCCACTGCTTTGTGCTACTACCTAAATCCTGAGTTGATCCATCTGGTATTAAGCTACTAGTAATGTCTGCACCAAAAGCAACACTATCTGTATCAGCATCACCAAATGTTAAGTTACCATTTATTGTAGCATTACCTGTGACTGTAAGGTTGCCACCAACAGAGACATCTGCAGAAGCTGTTACGTTTCCTGTTAAAGTAGAAGTTTCATCTACAGTAAGTATATCTGTTCTTAGTGTTCCATCAAAGAAGCCATCTTTCCATTCAATAGAGGACGTACCTAAGTCGTAGGTGTTGTCTGTCTTAGCACGTACAACACTAGATGTAACTACTAAATCCTGGGAGGGACCTAAGTTTTCAATGGGTGGTCCATTTCCCGTACTACCATCGTGTGTATGCCCTGTTGTTGCATTAAATGCTGCTTCAATAGCATTATATTCTGAGTTAAAGTCTGCAGCATCAATAACTGCACCTGTAACTATGTTAGCTGTCGCTTGACGTGTATATCCTGCCATGATTATTGCCTATCGTTTTGTCTATATTGTAATACTGCTGAGTCTAGTGTAAAAGGTGGGTTAGTACTATCGCTTGTTATTCTCATTGCTACTGTATGAAAAGACCCTATTAAGTTTTCATTAAATACTTTCTTTACTTTACTTCCATATATAACACCTGCTGTACCATAAGTAGAGTTAGGCGCACCAAACATAAAAACACCACTTCCACCTGTGCTTGAGCCTACTGTTATTTCTTCTGGTTGTACTATTCTTGTATCTCCACCTGAATCAAAGTCAAACAGCAACCTAAATTTTAAATCCATCCTACCTGTGGGGTCTGTGTATAAAGTTAACTTGTATGCTGTCTTACGTACCTCTGGATCTGTTATAGGCATGTAAGGTGTTTCTACTATTGTCTCTATATTGGCTCCATCAAAAGCATTTGTTTCTTCCATTTCATAAAGGTAACCATCATCGTTAACAAACATAACAGACTCTAAAGTACCTGAATATATACTGTCTGCTATAAATGCTTTTATACCTTTAGTTGTAGACCATTGAATATTCTCAGCACCTTGAGCTATAAATTTTGTTGCTATTAAGCCTGAAGATAAAGATTTTAATTGCGTTGGTAAGAATGCAAATATTCTATACTGTCCTTTTTCACGCAATATAACAGAAGAAAATTGTGTTGTCGAGCTTAAAAAGTCATCAGAATCTTTGTATATTTTATCAGAGGCAACATCTAATCCAAAGTCTCCTATTCGATCTGTTGCACTTAATAACCTTAATCCATCTGGTGCTAGATACATAATATCTCCACCAAACTCTTGGACACTATCAGAGTTAATACAACCTAGCTTGTCTGTTATAGGCTGTAATTTAAAATCAGACGATGTGTCACCTATTATTTTTTTAATTGAGTCTGCTGTAAAAACAATAAGTTGATCACGAAAAACAGCTAGACCAGTTATATCACTTCCAATGTTTATACTACCAGCCCCAGCGCCTGTGTTAAAATTGGAAACAGAAAAAGGTACTGTAAAGAAAAGTTGATGATCTTTAGCATAGAATGTATGATTTTTAAATATAGTAACTAATTGTGCGCCCTCTACATCAGTATTTATATTTGAAGTAGATGAAGTTAAGTACTCAGTTGTGTTACCAGAAGTATTATACACCATAGGATAATGTAAGCCATCAACAAAAACTACTTTGTTATCACCGCTGTAGTTGAACATGGCCTTACGTACTTTACCACCACCAGACTGAGCAGACGTAATTAAATGTGTCCAAGTAGTTCCAGTACTCATGTAGTATGCAGTACGTGAAGTTTCTGTACTTGAAAGATGTCCGAAAGTTAAAGCAGCATCATCTGCTAATGATTGTACAGAAGATAAAACAATATTATTTTGATTAGTAACAGTTGACACAGTAACAGTACCAGATATGCCTGTGCCTGTTACAAACATTCCAACTTCTATTGTTCCACTGTTTCCATCTAATACAACTGCAGTAGCTGAAGAAGTAGCACCATTAACACTAGCAGTAGCTGTTTGTAATTCTGTTACAGCAGCAGCATCTACTTTACGAGCAACTAATGCCCTACCACTAGATACTACGTGTAATCCTATAACGTTACCGTTTCCTGGTATTTCTGAAGAACTATACTTTTTATAACCTTTTATTTTTGAGTAGCCGCCTTGCCTGTCTGCTTCCATGTTTTGTAATATAGTAGCAGAACCTATAGAGTTTATACCTTGTTGTAAGGGAGACATGTTAGAAATTAACCCACCCTTAAACTCAACAGGAAATGTAGACCATTGTGTAGGCATTAGTAATGTACCCTCGTGTCTCTTAAGTAATCTGTTCTATTAATGTTTATGCTTCTAAGATGCTTTATGCCTTGTTGAAATTTTTGTAACGCAGCGTTTGAACTAGCTGTATCTCCTCTAAACTGATATGCATAATGCATTGCACCATCAATAATACAGAATCTATATTGTTCTGGTACAGAAGGTACATCTGTAGAACCAATTAGATCATATCCTATCCTATAATATTCATACACCATTTCATAAGCTTTGTCTGGCATAGGGTAACAAATTAGTTCTCTGTTAGGTGTCCTTATTATATGTGTAGGACATGATTTTGTTTCGGTATTGTATTCAGCATCAGCATACTTTTCTAAGTACTCTTCGTATGTCATATTCTTTAACTTTATAGTGCCAATGTTAAGAGTAGAGTTTCTTTTTAATCTAACACTATTCATATTTATAGTTTTTGCATCATTAGGATAACTGTATCTAGGCTCACCTACGGTTAATGTTTCGTTAGCCTCTACATGGTTCCAAGGCCATTCATACTCCTCCTGTTGAATATGTCTAATTGAAGAATTTACTGCCTCTTTAGCAAAAGCAAAAAACCCTGTAACAGTAGGAAAAGTATCTGTAGTTAGTTGTACTTCATTAAGTCTACTGTTGACATCATTAACTAGTCCTAAAAAATCATATGCCATATTACTTCTCTTTTATCTTTAGAAAGATTGCTCGTTCAAAAACAAGACCGTCACCTGTAGTTATTTGACAGGTAACCTTATATTGTTTGTTGTTTGTACCTAAAGCAAAACGAGCCGTAGCAGTTTTACCTGATATAGTAGACTGTACAAACTGTAGCCCATCTACTACTTCAGCATTAGAGACTGCTTCTTTAGCACCAGCAGCATCTTGAATAAACCAAGTGTTTGCAGAAAGTGTGTCATTAGGTATAAAGCGTGACCAATCTACGCTATAGTCTACCGTTTCATCAGGGTCTTTATCAGGCCATCTATAAGACATTGCTTGTCCTTATCGTGTTATTAATACAGTAGTAGGTAAAGCTCTGTGTTTATCTACAGTTAATGTAAAATTTTCTGGGTTTATGTGTACAACATTACCTAGACCTAAAGAATAGTTTATTAGAGATATAGTATTATTATCTTGCTGTGGTAAATGTACTGTTTTACTTAGACCGTAACCCCCTTCAGGAAGTATGTATACAGTCCTTGTTCTATTGTAATCATCTGCATGTGCATCATAGTCAAAAAGATTATTAGCAGGTGGGTCTAAGTTTATACTAAATAAACCTAGTAAGCTACTTAATTCTACTGTTGTATTTATTCGTAAGAATGTTGTTATATCAACAAGGGTAGTTGAAATATTAATACTGCTTGTAGTTATATTCGCTTTTGCGTCAAAGTCAAGCGTTGATGTAGAAATAGAAGAAGATGTTGTATCTAAATTAGTATTAGCTTTAGCGTCAAACCCTGCTGTACCTGCTGAGACTGTAGCTGTAGCTGCACTTGAAGTAATGTTTGCATCAGCATCAAACCCTAGTGTACCACCGACAGAGTTTGCTACAGTAGAACTTGGAGTAATATTTGCCTGAGCGTCAAACCCTGCTGTACCTGATGTTATTGTTGAAGTAACTGCACTTGAAGTAATATTGGCTTTAGCGTCAAACTCAATATCCAAACCAAATGTAGCAGAAGCAGAACCTGTAATTACACTTGCTTGTGCGTCAAAACCTGCTATACCTGCAGCAGAAACAACAGAAGCAGAACTTAAAGTGGTATTAGCCTGGGCATCAAAGCCTATGCCTAAACCAAAGGTGGCTGTGGCTGCGCTTGGTGTTATATTCGCTGCTGCATCAAACCCTATCGTACCTGCAGCAGTAACAGAAGCAACAGCACTGGTTGTTAAATTTGCTTTGGCATCAAACCCTACCGTACCTGCAGTAGATACAGAAACAGCAGTGCTTGGCGTAATGTTTGCCTGAGCATCAAACCCTATACCTAAACTAAACGTAGAAGTAGCAGAAGGATTTGTAATATTTGCTTTAGCTTGAGTAGTTAAAGTATTTACTACTTGATTTATTACCTGAGAGGCTACAGTAATTGTGGCAGAAACGCCTCCAGAAGAACCCAGTGGTGCGCCAGAAAAAGCACTAAAGCCTAACATTTACTTTACTTTCTTATGAAGGTTTAACAGGCCAATCTTCATTATTTAAATTAGGCCAGTTAGAGTGAGTTGGTAGTTCTCTCAAAGCTTGTCTATAATCTTTTTGCGCCTGTGTAGGAGTTCTATCAGACAAAGCCCATACATCTGTTTGCACAAGTAATTCGTTTCTCATATTTCTATGTTCTTCTGCGGTTTCTTCATCGGTGGGTCTGCCCCAAGGAAACTGCTCATCAGCCGCTAGAACTTTAGCAAAAACTGTTTCAGTTCCTTCTGTTTCATTTACTTCAACATGGTCAAAGTCGCCATCTTCTCTTTTTCTTAAAAAACTGTAACTTCCCATTATGGACTTGCTCCTAAAAAATAAGTCTTTGATCTCCACTGATAGAACCAATTGCTGGTACCTCTAAAATTTAAATATCTAGCAGGAGAGGCTGTTATAATTTCTGTTGTGTGGTAATTTCGGCTGCCATTATTTTGACAAGTCATAACATGACAACTAATATGAGTACCGTCACTCAAATGGCTGCAACTTAAAAGCATTTGATGTCGTTCACCACCAGCGGCAATTGCTGCGGCAGCATGACCTATTGATGTCCAATAAGATATCCTTGCATTTTGATCTGAAGAAGATCCACTGGTCAGTATAGAATGTGTACTATTTGCACTCAAACAATAGTCTGCATTAATATAGCTGTTACTTGAATTTTTAGGCCATATTTGAAAATAAGTACTAGGTTCAATGGAGCTAGAACCATCACCATTTGGGTTTGTACTGCAAGTAACCATTACCATAGACCAACCTGCACTCATGGTACTATCGTTTATGTCTATTGTAACAGAACTTACTCCATAGCCAGTACCACCTTGGCTACTAGGTACATTAGTACTGTAAGCTTCATCGTGTCCGTAGTTAAAATATACACCAGTACCCATTAATCTGAACTCGCAAATCCATAAACTTTATATTCATAACCTGTAACATTTCCATTTTGAAAATAACATTCTATTTTATCAGGACAGCCTGTTACTCTTGCCCTTGCGAAAGTGTAATCATTTCTCCAATTTTGGACAGTAGATTGTTTAATCCTTATTAGGTATCTGCAAAAAAGTGTAGTGTCGCCAAAAGGGTTACTGTCTGAGTGCATATTTTTAATTGTAAATTGTGCGTAACTGTAGTCTCCATTACTTCTATTTTTTGCATAGGTTGACCAAAGGGAACCATTTGTACTACCCATAGTACTAGATGTACCTGCTCCTTGCGCTCTATATATAACATTTTTATAAGAAGTTAAACCTGCTCTTAATTTGGTAAACAACCATTGATCTTCAGTTGCACCAGTAAATCTTAAATTTGCTTGAACAAGATCGTAGTTAGAATTTTGATCCCCACAAGCCATAGTAAAATTAGTATAACTCCCAGTGTTTGAGCCACTGTCAATAACCGACATTCCATATTTTCCATAAGTAACTGCCATGCTTTTCCTTACTAACTAGCGCCAATATGCCAGGCTTTTACTCGACATGCAGCCCAACTACCGCTGTTTGGATAAATTCTTAAAAATCTTGATGCTGACGTATTAAACGTTTGAAACACGCCATGGGTCAGGTTTAGATATGGATTATTACCACAAGTTTGATACCACATAGTTACATCTCCCCAAGGTCTACCAAGGCTATGAGCAGCATTATATTTTATCCAACAAAGAAACGATAGACGTTCGCCACTTTTTGATGTAGTAGAATTTATATTTCCAATAGTATAATAGGTAGCAGCGTCTACATATGTATTATTGCTACTACTATAAGTGCTAGTTGTATAATGTGCACGTGTCCTATACGTTCCTTGTGCTATAGTACCTCCTGTAGCACTACTAGCAAATCGAAAAAACAGATACCTATTATTACCATCAAAAGCTAAATCACCAGCAACACAAACTAAATCCGCACTACTTGAAGTGCTTGATCCACCAATATCAGGTGAAGTAATACTAGTTGTATTTAAGTCTAAATTAATTGAACTTGTTGAGCTTGAAGTTACAACTTCATCTATAGTAGAATATCCATACGGACCTAAAGTTAAACTACCAATACTCATAACCTTGCCTTAAGTTCTTCTATTTGTTTCTGTTGCTCTTTGATGGCATTAACTAACAAGGCTATGGTTGCACTATAGTCCAGTGTCTTTTCACCTTCTTCACCATCAACCGCTTCGGGTAATACTTTCTCTACATCTTGCGCTATAAGCCCTGCTTTGCGAGAGCCATCTTCTTTCATATTATACGTGTAACCAGTAAGTTTGTCAATCTTATTTAATGCATTATCTACAACTTCTAAGTTTTCTTTCTTAGCTAAGTCTGATGTAGCAGTAAATTGTGTTGCACTTGCTGTGCCTGTTATTGTTACACCAGTGCTACTTGTTGCAAATTTTTCAACGTTATTATAATATATATTTACACTTCCGTTTTCATTCCACCTTTGCAACCACTCGTTATTTTGATCGTCATATATTCCTGAGTAAGAACCATCAGTCATAAAAGACCAACGCCCTTCGTCAGAGCTATTGCGGATTTGTATTCCTGCCCAACCAGAGGTACTAGATGTTATTTCTAATAAGTCTGCCCTATCAGAACTTTCTTTTAAAATTACCTCACCGCCAATTTCAACTTGACCAGATACGTCAACATTGCCTGTGACTGTAATTCCGTCACTGGCTGTTTCCATTTTGACCGACCCATTATGGCATATTTCTACTTCAGCATTACGCCTACATAGCACACCCCATTCATTATCAGTGTCGTTATAAATACCACAATTACTTGGGCCATCCGACATAAGCACCCAATCATCACGAATGGCATACCCTGCCCAACCAATACCACGATCATCGTCTACTTTAACAGTGCCGTAGTTGCCTGTTGCTATGTCAAGATATGCTGCACCTGCTGCGCCACCACCAGCCGTTGCGCCATCTTCAACATTTAGAAATGACCTTACTGCGGCTGCAGTTGCATGGCGCATAAAACCATCGTTACCACTCTCAGCAACAATTTTTGTTATGCTACCTGTAGCAATATCATTAGGTGTTGTATTGAAGTAGTTAGCATAGATATAGCCAGAAGAATGTCTTTGAACTATTGTACTATTACCTGCGGAAGCACTTGGTTGCACACCATCTAAAGTATCTGCATCTAAACCTGAACCCGAACCACCATTATTAGCGTGCCAAATGTTATAAAAGTTTGTTCCGTCAGGAGTGAACTCAAGACTGTCATGTACTCTAATACCAGAGCCATCCTCTGTATTTCTTATAAAAAGGGTTCCGCTACTAGAGTGCCATTGTATGTATGCTTTGTTATCACTTCCTTCACGAAACCTTATGTAAGGATTACTTGAGCCAGAAAGAATTATCTTTTCATCAGTACTTCCTGTATAACTCAGTGTATTCCCAGTAAAACTATCACCTGTATCACTTCTTAGAAACGATGCACTATCTATACCATCTAGCGTAGCTGCATTTCCACCGTCAGCCGAAGTTATAAACCCTGCGCCATTAGTTAACTGATTTGTGTTTGTTACATTAGTTGCACCAGTTGCAATGCCATCAAGCTTAGTTCCATCAGCCGCTACATCACGCCCATCTACAGTTCCACCTACTACTAAGTTATTAATTGACAAGTTTGCAGCAGCATATCCTGTAGCAGATGTATTTATTGTTGAGGAAGGTACAGTTTGAGTATCACAGAATAAATTAAAAGTGTTATCTGTTGATGCATCATAATACAAACCAGCATACTTAGTTGTGCTAGACTCTACATACTTTCCATAGAAACCAAAGTCTGTAGCGTTTCCTGTGTTGGCATTTGTAAGACCAGTAAAGTTGTTGTCTGTTATAATAGCGCCTGTTTGAGTTGTACTACCCGAAACAACTAGGTTACCTGAAACGGTAAGGTCATTAGATACAGTTACATCACTGGGCAGTCCAATAGTTACTGTGCCTGAGCTTTCTGCTACAGTAGTTTCGTTGCTAGTAGCAGCAAAAGTAATAGTACCCCCTAAAGCTGTTGCAGTAGAATTTGAACCATCTGATACAGTTATAGAATTATTAGCTAGTTTTGCGTTGGCTATAGATCCTGCAAGCTGGGCATTAGTGATTGTACCTGTAAGTGAACTGGTAGGATAACCAGTAGCATCTTGCAAATCAAAAGCAGGAGTAGCATCAGTAGCACCTAATGCAAGACTTATACCACCAAAAGAAACAGAAGAATTTGCTAATGATGAATTAGGAAGTGAGTTAACAACAAGATCAATAGTGCCATCATCATCTTCATAAGTAGCAGCTATATTTGTCTCTGTATTAGAACTAAACATAGCTCCAACAATATCTTGAACAGCCTCTGTTGAAACTGATACACCAGAGACTTCTGCATCAACGTATGCTTTAATAGACTGTTGTGTAGCTAATTTTGTAGCTGAGTCACTAGCCATATTATCTTCATCTAATATAGCTGTACCGCTTACGCCAGTGTTTATAACTGGGGAAGTTAATGTGGGGGAAGTTAAAGTTTTATTTGTTAATGTATCTGTTGTGGCTTTACCTACTAATGTATCAGTAGCAGCAGGGAGGGTAAGAGTAATATTACCACTAAAAGCTGAGTGCGCTGGAGCTTGTAGTCTAGCGTAATGAGCATTACTTGATTCGCAGTAGAAGTCTACGTATGATTGAGTTCCACCATTCTTTATAGATATAGCACCCTGAGCAATACTAACACCTGATGCTCCACCAAAAGTTGCAGTGCCTGTTATCGCAGGACTTGTTATTGCAGGGGTTGTTAATGTTTTATTTGTTAGGGTATCTACTGTAGCCCTAGCTACTAATGTATCATTTCCAGTAGGAAGGGTGATAGTACCACTATTACTAATACTTGTTATAACAGGTGCGGTTAATGTTTTATTAGTAAGTGTATCTGTAGTTGTTCTTGCTACAAGTGTATCTGTGGTAGCAGGGAGTGTAAGTGTAATGTTACCACTAAAAGCACTATGCGCTGGAGCCTGTAACCTAGCGTAGTGTGCATTGCTAGACTCACAATAAAAATCTACATAAGATTGTGTGCCACCATTCTTAATAGATATTGCACCTTGAGCGATACTAACACCTGACGCACCCCCAAAAGTTGTTGTACCTGTCATTGCAGGAGCAGCTAGTGTTTTGTTTGTTAGAGTATCTGTAGTTGTTCTACCAACTAGTGTGTCTGTAGTAGCAGGTAGCGTTAAAGTAATATTACCACCAAAATCACTATGGGCAGGAGCCTGAAGCCTTGCATAGTGTGCGTTACTTGTTTCACAGTAAAAGTCTACATATGACTGTGAACCACCATTCTTTATAGATATAGAACCTTGACCTAAAGTTACGCCATCTGTTCCACCAACTACAACACTGTCTGCTTCAAGGTTTGATATAAGAGTACCAGTTGTTATAGAAAGATCACCAGTAGAAGCACCAGTAAAAGTACCTGTACCTAGTTTGAATTTGTTTTCACTTTCATCAAAACCAATAAAAGCGTTAGCATCACTGCCACGCTCTATAACAATACCAGCATCACCTGACGCTGAACCGCTAGTACCACTTGCTAATTCTATTAGTTTATCTGTAAGAACTTTGTTAGTTGAATTAATAGTAGTAGTACTACCATCAACTGTAAGATTACCACTAACAGTTAAGTTACCACTTGCATCTTTAAATATAGCTTTATCAGCAGGGTAGGTCATAAATATGTCTTTAGTACCTGCTGACAAATCGACAGCAGATGTACTATTAGACCCAGCTAAAATAGTAGTACGACTAAAAGTATTACCTGTGTTCCAAGTACCTATGCCTACTTCCCATTCATCTACTCCTGCACCAGTATGTGACAAGCTGTAGTAAGTAGTATCACCATTTGACATGTAAGTTTGAAATGCATCAAACGTAGCAGAAGAACCACCTAAAGTTAAATCACCTGTACCAGTAGTTGTCGTGCTTTCTTTTACACGATCTTTTAAGACAAAAGCCATTATAAAGCCTTACTATGTAATACGAATAACTGCGTTATTTTCGTCTGCTGTAGGAAATACTACGGTAAAGTCACCACTAGTAGATGTAACTGTACTGCCAAATGCAAATACTGCTATGGCCCTATTTGCAACGCTTGCTTTGGTAGAAGAATTATAAATCAAGGCCCCTGCTGCTGATAGTGTCAGATTAGAAAACACTTCATCAGCTATGTCAACAATAGCCGTACTAGTGCCAGAAGGAATTGAGATAGCTACACTACCTAAGTTTTGTCCAGTTGCAGTATAGTTTGTACCTGAAGCTTCATCAGAGCTACTTGTTAAATCAGAGTAGTTAGTTGTAGCTGCACCAAACGTACCAGTTGGTGAAGGTTTAATTAGAGCTAGTTTTAATACGTCTGTATCTAAATCGTGAACACCCCCAAGAAGCTCTTGCTTGAAGCTGTTACACATTGCCGTTGTAATAGTACCCATGAGAATGTCCTTTTGTTAAACATACAAAGAGGCCAGCATATAGCCAGCCTCTAAGGTTATTTTTATTATGCTACGTTGTAAATAGCTGACACCAATCCTTGTGGGCGTAGAATTTTACGTCCATATAGGTGCATACCACGTACAATGTCTGCAAATGAGTCGGGATCTCTGTAGTTCTCAACTTTGTTCATTTGCTCTGCAGTTGCTACAGCTTCTGCTTGTCCACCTAAAACTACACCGTAGTGTGCATCTTGGGCTAATGCGCCAGCATGAGTTGGACCATTACCTTTGGCAG
>Ga0209631_10001902_pt1 | contig 25701 bp, 24 predicted proteins | sample COG_08_FD_184752 | JGI IMG/M metagenome (GOLD analysis project Ga0209631, IMG submission 184752) | Pelagic Microbial community sample from North Sea - COGITO 998_met_08 (SPAdes) (version 2) | ecosystem: Environmental > Aquatic > Marine > Neritic zone/Coastal water | place: Helgoland, sampling... | reverse complement strand
GTTATGCGGGAGGTAAAGGTTTTGTGGGTTTCCATCAAAGGCAAATTGAAGTACCGCCATACCAGGTAACCCAGAAGAAATCCTTAAGTTTCGAACCCCTTTGTTGATGTCACCTAAGTCTTCAGCCAAGAAGGGAAGGAGGGGAAAAGATTTTTTCATTTTTTCCCAAAACTTATACCCAGGCCCTGTTTCCCATTTCCCTCTTTTTGCATCTGTAGATCCCTCTGGGATGGACCAATAATCATGAAACCCTCGAAAGTGATCGATTCTCACAACTTCGAAAAGATCCAGTTGATCTTGAATTCTGTTAACCCACCAATCGTAGCCATTGGTATGCATCTTTTCCCAGTCATATAACGGATTTCCCCATAATTGACCGGATTCATTGAAATAATCAGGTGGTACGCCGGCAACAGCTTGAAATTCCCCATCTTTACCTATTTGAAATAGCTCAGGGTTGTACCAGGTATCTGAAGAATCTGGAGCCACATAAATGGGCAAGTCTCCTATGAGTGATACCTTTTTGGATTTTGCATAATGGTGAATAATTTCCCACTGAGAGCGAAAAATGAATTGTAGGAAGATATGGAAATCATACTCCTCAGACCATGCATCAGGAATTCGAGATTTTGCAGCATTTTTATCTTCCTCATCCCACAACCACCATGGCTTTAAATCATTCTTAGTCTTAAGAGTTTGAAATTTTGCAAAGGGTTCAAGCCACCTGGTATGTAAATTTTTAAATTCAGCGAGGCTGCCGTACTTTTTTTCAAGTGGAAGTGAGTTTTTAAGGAAATTCCTGTGTGCAACCCGCATCAGCGGAAAAAAAGTTTCCCATAGAGATCCATAATCCACTTGGTCAGGAGCAAAATGATTAATTGAATGCAAATCTTCATTCCTTATGTATCCAAGTGAGATTAATGGCTCCCAATCTATAAAGTATGGATTTCCAGCGGAGGAAGAAAATACTTGGTAGGGTGAATCTCCAAAACCAGTCGGTCCAACTGGACACATTTGCCAGTAGGAAAAACCAGCATCGGATAAAAAATCAATCCAATTTCGGGCAGATTGACCCAGGCAACCTATGCCATATCCACCTGGTAGAGAACTTGGATGAAGCAGTACACCAGCTGCTCGTTTATTCAACCATTGGGGCAACTTCTCAACAGAGGGCACTATTGAAAAATCTTTATTAGACATAATGTATATTGTGCGAACTAATCACTTAAGCCCCAGCGTTTAGTAAAGGGATAGTAAACAAATAATGCTCTGCCAACTAATTCATTTTCAGGAACAAAACCCCAAGCTCTTCCATCCAAGCTGTCCGTAGAATTGTCGCCCATCGCAAAGTAACCATTTAATCCAGTTGGGTTTTCAGGATCATTTTTTTGCGGGACTTTTAAAATGGATCGGTTGGAAAGAAGTCCATCTGCCCGGTAGCCTGGATAACCGGATATGAGTTCATCTTTTAATGATTCAGCAAAGGATTCGGTTTGTTTTCGATTTTGTTCAAATGCATGGCATCCATTTATGTGCTGATCATTTCGAAATAAAATCCCAGGTACGCCTTTTCTTACATCTGTTCCATTGGTGAAGATAGACTCAGGTACGCGCATTTCCAACTTATCTCCTGGTTCGCCAACAAGTCGTTTAATGTAATATTTATCTTCTCCAATCTGAGAAAAGGTTTGGGTTCCAAGTTCATAGTTAAATCGATCAATGCTGGCTGTTCTGAAAACGATCGGATCTCCAACTTTTGGAGTGATGAAATTGTAACTCATGCGGTCAACAAACAAGGCATCTCCAAGCAACACATCAAAAGCTAGCGGAATTTCTCCTTTGACAAACTTTCTTTCCGAAAGTTTCAACCTACCTCGGCTAAGTGATTCATCCTGGGCGATCACCATGGGTAAATCGCGAAGATTTTCTATGCCGGCAAATTTCTTTGATAATAATTCATCCATATCAAATTCTGCTGGTACTTTTATGGAGTGCTCTTTTCCCCCAATTTCAAAGACATATTCTCGTACCATAGTAGGAATAATGAAAAAACGACCATTTGGAAAATTTGCCTGTACATAACGGTGGCTTGACCCATTTTGAAGAACCAAGTAAAGCGTGCCTGAGGATTCTGCTTCCATTCTATAGTGGGAGGCACCAAGTAGAAGTTTATCCGCGCCCCGTTCAAGGAAGTTTGGTGTGTCATCCTCATAAACATGAGGTGTCATTCCATAAAACGAAGGATACATTGAATTCGTTGGAATAATAAAAGGCTGAACAAAAAAGCTGCGTATTCCTAAAATAACAATTGCGGCAACAAGAAACATTTCCACATTTTCCACCCAATTTTTTTTGTGATAGTAGTGACCTCCGGATTTGCGAAGTGCGTCATCCAAAATTCGTGCCTTCTTTTCTAACTCCTGCGAGCTTATCCCTTTGGTTTTGATGGCATCCCGTAATCCTTGGTTGGCAATTTGTAAGGCTCGTTCTTCGATTGGGGGCAATCGGTCTTTTCGGTATAACCAAGCCTTTAAGCCGATGCGCAAAAGTTCTTTGGCCCCCTTTTTTTCTCTGCGGTTTGCTTTTCGGTCTTCGTTCATAACAGTCTTAGCTAACTAGAATTAAAATTTTGAAATTATCATTTAATGATCAAAAGAAAATTCGATCAATTTGAACTCTTAAGTATTTGAACAAACGCTTCCTGGGGAATGTTTACATTGCCAATTTGTTTCATTCTCTTTTTTCCCTCTTTTTGTTTATCCAATAATTTACGTTTTCTGGAAATATCACCACCATAGCATTTTGCTGTGACATCTTTGCGCATCGCACTGATAGTTTCTCGGGCAATTACTTTTCCACCTATAGCAGCTTGCAGGGCTATTTTAAATAATTGCCTAGGTAAAATATCTTTAAGTTTTGAGCAGAGCACCCTACCCCTTGATTCAGCCTTGTCCCTATGGACAATCGTTGAAAAAGCATCAACGGGTTCGGAATTTACCATTATCTCCATGCGGACTAAGGCAGACTCAGAATACTCGTCCATATCGTAATCCATGGATCCATACCCATGAGTCACACTCTTTAAACGATCGTTGAAATCGACTAAGATTTCGTTAAGGGGCAGATGGCAAGTGAGCATGACACGGGTTTCATCAATGGTCTCTGTGTCGGTACAAGTGCCTCTTTTTTCCGTAACTAATGCAAGTAAATCTCCGATAGATTCATTGGGGGCATGAATACGAGCAACAATTGTGGGCTCTTCAATCTTTCCAATTTCAGAGGGGTCCGGCAGTTCTAAAGGATTATCCACTTCAATGGTCTCGCCTGTTGTTAGGGTTACTCGATAAATTACGCTTGGGTAGGTAGATATAAGATCGATTTCATATTCCCGTCTCAGTCTTTCCTGAATAATTTCCATGTGGAGTAAACCGAGGAAACCGCAACGAAACCCAAATCCTAAAGCAACCGAGGTTTCTGCCTGATAACTAAAGGAGGCGTCGTTTAACCTGAGTTTACCCACGCTACGCTTTAGCTTTTGATAATCCGAAGTATCTAGAGGGTATAAACCACTAAATACCATAGGTCTTACTTCCTTATATCCGGGCAACATTTTGCCTGATGGAGTATCCGCAAGAGTTAAGGTATCACCGATCTTTATATCCGCCACATCGCGAATCGCAGTTACCACATAGCCTACTTCTCCTTCACCAAGGGTGGGCTTAGGGGATGGGGTTGGAACAAAGGTTCCCAATTCTTTAACTTGGGTCTTTCTCTGATCACTCATCAACAAAAGAGAGGCATTATCCGAAAATGTCCCAGAAAATACTCTCAGGTAGCAAATAACTCCACGGTAAGCATCGTATTGGCTGTCAAAAATAAGAGCTCTTGGTTTGGGGTGGTCTGTCCATCTTGGAGGAGGAAGTCGATGGACAACAGCTTCGAGAATGTCATCCACCCCGATCCCAGACTTTCCACTGGCAAGAATGATTTCTTCGGCTGGTATGGCAAGGATCTCCTCTATTTGATTGGAAACTCGATCCACATCGGCACTTGGCAAGTCCACTTTATTGATAACCGGTATAATACTAAGTCCCTGAGCATCTGCAAGTTGAGCATTTGCCAAAGTTTGGGCTTCCACTCCCTGTGAGGCGTCGACCAAAAGCAGGGCACCCTCACAAGCGGCCAAGCTTCTCGAAACTTCATATGCAAAGTCCACATGGCCGGGAGTATCTATGAGGTTAAAGGTGTAGTTTTGCCCATCCTTCGCCAGATACTTCATAGTCACCGGATGGCATTTAATGGTGATACCACGTTCTCTTTCCAAATCCATGGAATCAAGAAGTTGTTCTTTCATTTCTCTTTGCATCACCGTTTGGGTGCGTTCAAGTAATCGATCAGACAAGGTTGTCTTGCCGTGATCGACATGCGCTATGATACAAAAATTGCGAATCCTTTGCGTTTCCACCATTAAAAAGTTGACCACCCCGTGTTTCTCTCGACAAAAGTCAAAGAAGAACACTTAAGTGTAAATTACTTTTATTTCATAAAACCAAACAATGGACAAGAATCGACTTCACGGAGTGCACACGGCATTGGTTACCCCAATGTTGGATGGTGCGGTTGCATATGCAGATTTGGAACGCTTGATCGAAAGGCAGTTGGAGACAGATGTCTCGGGTATAGTTCCATGCGGAACCACGGGAGAATCCCCCACCCTTTCGGAATCGGAACACCTACAGGTTATACGCACCTGTATTGAAGGTGCTCGGGGTAAGAGCCTGGTAATTGCGGGAACTGGTGCGAATTCGACTACCGAAGCACTTTCTCTTACCCAAGCTGCTGATGATGCGGGGGCGGATGCTTTTCTGCTCGTTGCACCTTATTACAATAAGCCCAGCCAGGAGGGCTTATTTGCTCATTTTAGTGCCTTGGCCGAGAGCACTGAAAAACCAATCGTCTTATATTCGATCCCTTCAAGGTGTGGAATTGAGATTTCTACAGAAGTGATTTGTCGTTTGCGTGAAAAATATCCCCATGTTTGTGCCCTTAAGGAAGCAGGGGGGAGGTCGTCAAAAGTTTCAGAAACCTTGATCTCGATTGATGAGGATTTTGTGGTCCTGTCCGGAGATGATGGGCTTACCCTACCCTTTATGGCATGTGGGGCAAAGGGCGTAGTTAGTGTGGCTTCGAATTTAGTTCCTGAGCTGGTTACGGAAATGGTTAACCTAGCCTTGGGGGGAGATTATGAGAGAGCCCGTAAAATTCATCTGTCAAACTACCAATTATTTACTGATCTTTTTTGTGAGCCTAATCCCGTTCCGGTTAAAACTCTTATGCAAATGAATGGAATGATTGAATCTTCCGAAGTTCGCTTACCTCTGATTGCAGCTTCCTCTGCAAACCATGATTTGTTAAAAAGCTTAGGGTCTAAACTTTCCCTTCCCCAGACAGTAGTTTCATGAGCTTGAATATTTTACTTTGCGGAGCCGGCGGTCGTATGGGCCAAGCTATTTCTTCAATTTCTCAAGAGCATGGTTGTACTATTTCCTTTCCGGTGGATTTGGGTGATGATCCAGCCCAAGGCATTGATGCCTGCGATGTGGTGATTGATTTCTCTCTTCGGGAAGCGACACTTCCACTTGCCCGCTTGTCTTCAGCGGCGGGCAAACCCATGGTGATTGGCACTACTGGTCATGAGTCGGGTGAAAAGGCCGAAATAGAGGCTCTTTCCTCGAAGATACCCATGGTTTGGGCAGGGAATTTTTCCACAGGTGTAAACTTGCTCTTTTATTTGACCGAGCAAGCTGCTCGCGTACTGGATGGCCAATCTGATTTTGATCCTGAAGTCATTGAGATGCATCATCGATTGAAAAAAGATGCTCCCAGTGGAACTGCTGATCGGCTATTGGAAATTCTCAAAGAATCTCGTGAGCTTGGTGATGATCAAGTTGCACACGGGCGAAGCGGAATGGTTGGGGCTCGCCCGGCCAAGGAGATTGGTTCTCACGCTCTGCGTGGAGGAGATGTGGTGGGTGATCATACTGTACTTTTTGCAGGTATGGGGGAGAGAATTGAACTGACTCATCGGGCAACTGACAGAAAGATCTTTGCTGCAGGTGCTCTACGGGCAGCAAAGTGGGTGGTAGGTCATTCGCCTGGCCTCTATTCGATGCAGGATGTACTTGGGCTAACTTCTTAGGAAAATGATTGCATTTATTGAAGGTAAACTAATCGAGTGCCAATTGAACTTGGCGGTCATTCAAACTGGCGGTATGGGGTATGAAATTCATGTTCCCTTGACGACTTCCGAGAAATTACCCGCACTTGGCGAGTCCGTGAGATTGCATGTACAGGCAACCTATCGTGAGGACTCTCAAACATTGTATGGTTTTATTGATCGGGAATCCCGTGATTTTTTCCGCATGATTGTGGACAAGGTTTCGGGTATCGGTCCCAAAATTGCCCTAAACCTGCTTGGTTCCCTTTCCTTACCGACCCTTAAGAATTCAATCGCTCATGGAGATGTGGGTATGCTTTCCAAAGCACAGGGATTAGGAAAGAAGACTGCTGAAAGAATTGTAGTTGAATTAAAGGACAAGGTACTGCCCAAGGGCACAACGACCGCTTCTCCTGCAGTCAGTGCCCCTAGTTCAACTTCAGTAGACAACGAAACCTCACTTTCTCAGGATTTAGGAATCTATGGAGATGCTGTATCTGCCCTTCTCACTTTGGGCTACAAGGCTACAGACGCAGACCAAGCAGTTCGTAGAGCAGCTGATGGCTTGGGTAAAGATTGCACAACTGAAGAACTAATCCGTAAGGCTTTAGGTCGCTAAGCGGCGTTTTGGCGAATGTACTTTTGCAGGTATTTGCCTGCTTCTTTGACAGCGATGGGAAGATCATTTGTCTTTGCCCAGTTACACGAGATGGCTGAGGCAAGACGACATCCAGTACCTCGAACTTCGGTGCCTCCAGTAATCCTTTCCCATTTGTATTCGATTACTGGGTTCTTGCCCACAACCAATAGGTCAGTGGACTCCCCTCCTCCACCATGTCCTCCTTTTAAAAGAATCGATTGAGCCCCAAGTTTTGAGCATTCTTTAACCAGGGAAATAGGGCTTATTTTTTCCGAGTCATTGATGGTAAGTAATTTATGGGCTTCTTGTAAGTTTGGAGTTACCAGGTTAACCCTTGGTATTAAATCCTTAATGAGGCATTCCCACCCTTTACCGGTAATAAGGGAGTGGCCATTGCTCGTCATTTGAACTGGATCTAAGATCACTTTTTTACAGGAAGATTTATTTAAGAATTCTCCCACCTTTCTGACGGATGATTCGTCTGGTAGCATACCAATTTTGATCGCGTCTGGTTCTTCCTGGAGTAGCCCATCTAATTGACTTTCCAAGCCGCAGGCTGGAACCGCATGAATTCTTATTTTGGATGAATTGCATTGCTGGGTTATTGCACTGATCACCGCAAGGGGGTTATCGCCCAGTTCATAAATAGTCTCTTCGTCTGCACAAAGACCGGAACCCCTCGAAGAATCTGTTCCTCCAATGATGCCTATATTTTGGGGTGTGGATTTATCCACGATGAGTTAATTCCGGAAACATATTCATCCAACCGTCCATACCCGGAGATAAATTAAAAAGATGATTAAACCCAATCGATTGAAGTGCTTCACAAGCCATACGGCTGCGAACTCCCGCTTTACAATAAACAACAACCTCTTTTTCTGGGATTAAACAATCTAATGGAGAAACGGGTACCGAGTTAACCAAGGTGCCCAAGGGTTGATGTAGCGATGGATCGATTCTCGATTGCATCCTTTCCCAGTCTTCTCGGACATCCAATATTTGCAGATCTTTTTTCTTTGCCATCATTTCTCGTAATTCATCCTCAGAAATCTCTACAATTTTTTTATTCTGGCATATTTTTGGAGACGAGTCGGAACATGATGGTTCACATGAATCGGGAAGTTCTTTAATTTCCCTGCTTTGGGGAAGTGCTTGAAGATTAATGATACGAGTACTGTTAGAGAGAGAATTGTAGCTTAGTATTTTTCCAGATAATGGTTGTCCTCGCCCAGTGATCACCTTGATGGCTTCCATTGCCTGCATACATCCAATGATTCCGGGAAGAACACCAAGTACTCCAGCTTCGGCACAAGAAGGAATGCTTGAGGAATCAGGCTGTTCAGGGAAGAGGCAACGATAGGTAGGTCCACCCTGAAAGTTAAATACGCTGACCATACCTTCGAATAAATGAATAGATCCATGGATCAAAGGTTTTTCAAAAAGGATACATGCATCATTAATCAGGTAACGGCTCGAGAAATTATCTGTACCATCCACAATTAAATCATAACCATCGAATAAGAATTCAGCATTTTCCTTCTTTAATCGTTCAATAATGGGATGAATTTTAATGAATGGGTTTAAGCGGGTAAGCTTGGCAGCCGCTACCTTGGCTTTTGGAGAACCAATGTCATCATGGTCGAATAGAATTTGCCTTTGCAGATTGGAAGACTCAATCACATCGTTATCTACAATGCCAATTTTGCCCACACCAGCAGCGACTAAGTATTGGAGGACAGGGCAACCCAATCCACCCGCCCCTATAACCAAAACCGACGAATTTTTTAGTTTAATTTGGCTTTCTAAACCGAAGTCCTGCAGAGAAAGGTGCCTACGATACTGCTCAACTTCGCCTTCATTTAATTCCGTCATGTTTACTAATTTCTGCTAGAAAGAAGCTGCAACCTGAGGGGAGTTTGCTTGTTGTAAGCCGGTGGAATCAACATTAGTCATCCGAGGCTTATCATAGGAAGAGTCCCAATCTTTCCATACAGGGTCATAACCCTTGGACTTTAGCATGGCTGAGACTTCTCTTGGAGACCTTTCGTCTGAAATGGAGAACTGTTCAAGGGATTGCGACTCTTCTGCATAGCCACCTGGATTGGTTTTCGAACCCGCACTCATAGTTGTGACACCTAATGGGAGAAGATTCTCCCTGAGTTGTTGGCTTTCCCGGGTGGATAGAGTAATTTCCAATTCGTGGTTAAATATACGAAAGGCACAGAGCAACTGAACGAGATCTCGATCTTTTAAATCGACTGCCACAATATTATCTCCTTCATAGGGACGTATTCTTGGGAATGACATCGAATAACTGGTCTGCCAATAGCGCCTTTCTAAATAGTCCAAGTGCATGCCTGCATAAAAAGCATCCACCCTCCAGTCCTCCGTAAGACCAAAAAGACAACCCAATCCGATTTTATTTACGCCTGCTTGCCCCAGGCGGTCAGCAGTATCAAGCCGCCATTCAAAATTTGTTTTCTTTCCCTTAAGGTGATGCCTGGAGTAGCTTTCCTGATTGTAGGTTTCCTGATAAACCATGACCGCATGGATACCATGTTCAATGAGGGAAGAATAATTACCTAAACTCAAAGGTTGTACTTCGATGGAGAGGTTAGCAAAGTGCGGACGAAGCAGGTCAATTGCATGGGATAGGTAATTCATACCCACCTGTTGGTTTGATTCTCCAGTTACAAGCAAAACATGATCAAAACCTCGTTTCTTGAGAATTCCGGCCTCCCGCAGAATTTCTAAATCTGTCAGTGTTTTGCGGGCAATCTTATTATGCATACTAAACCCGCAATAGTCGCAAACATTGTTGCATTCATTCGACAGATACATGGGGGCGAACAGTCGAATTGCCTGGCCAAACCTCTTTCGGGTAAGGGAATGACTAAGCTTGGCCATATCTTCGAGGTATTTTTCGCCAGCCAGTGGAGAAAGTAGAGCTCTTAAATCATCAATTCCGCCCTGCCCTTGCCGTTTGAGTGCAAATTCAATTTGCTGGGGGCCAATTTGCTGGAGGCCCGAGAAATGAGTGGACCAGTCTTGCCCTTTTAAAAAGTGTGAAAAAGAGGAGTGTTTAGCCACGAAAAGTTTAGTCTAAAAAGCTTGTGAGCGGTGAGGTTGCTTGAGCTGTGCGAGATTCCCCACCCAGGCCAGCGAGATAAGCAAGCCTTCCAGCATCCACCGATTTCCTGAAGGCAATCCCCATTTGGGAGGGGTCTTGGGCAGCCGCCAATGCGGTATTTACTAATACAGCTGAGGCACCCATCTCTAAGGCTTCGGCTGCATGTGAAGGGGCACCTATGCCTGCATCCACTACTACTGGGAGATCTGACTGTTCGATGATAATCCGCAAAAACTCCCGACTTTCCAGTCCGCGATTACTTCCGATGGGTGATCCCAGGGGCATAACAGCTGAGGCACCCGCATCTTCAAGTCTTTTACAAAGCACGGGATCTGCGTGGCAGTAAGGCAAGACAATAAACCCTTCCTTGGCTAGCTGTTCAGTAGCTAAGAGAGTTTCAATGGGGTCAGGCATGAGGTATTTCGGATCGGGATGAATCTCGAGTTTTAACCAGTTAGTATTAAGGGCCTCTCTTGCCATTTGAGCCACAAATACAGCTTCCTTGGCATTCCTTACACCTGAGGTATTTGGAAGGATTCTGATGTTTTTATCTGATAAATAATCAAGAATTGAATCTTCTAGGCCCCGTGGATTAGCACGCTTCATTGCTACGGTGACCAGTTCTGATTTGCTGGATCTTACCGTTTCTTGGAGAACTTGACCGGATGAAAACTTACCAGTTCCTACAAACAGTCGAGAAGTAAATGTAACACCAGCAATTTCCAAAGGGTCTGTTTTCATAACAAACTAGTAAGTGGTAAGGCGGGAATAGGCTCGGCTTTTATCAACTGTCAACCTTGTCTGCTCCTGTAGGTTTTTACCGGAAAATAAAGCCGAGCATAAGGCGAGTCCTTGAACACCAAGGGATTCGATCAATGGGAAATCATCTTTGGACAAACCACCAATCAAATAGACGGGTATTGGGTCTAAGATTTTCACAATCTGTTGAAATTGATAATTAGATAAAACAGGCTGGAGATCTTTTTTGGTGGAGGAGATTCGGTAAGGACCCAAACCGACATAGTCAGGTTTATCTTTTTGGGCGGATAAAGCTTCCTCGATCGAATGTACAGTTTTTCCAATAATTTTTCCGGACGGGAGAATTCTTCTGGCATTAGCTATCGTTCCATCGTTGGCACCAAGGTGCACTCCGTGAGCATCCACTTTTCGAGTCAGTTCAATATGGTCGTTTATAATAAGTTTAGTCCCGTATGCCTTGGCGTAAGTCACCGCCTTGTTTGCCTGTTGGTACAATATTTCATTTGAAAGACATTTGGATCGTAACTGAATGAATTGTGCCCCTCCTTGGATAAAGTCATTTACTTGTTGGTCGTGGGAATACTCAGGGGCATCTCGGGTTAGGCACATGATTGAATGGTTCATCGGCACACAATCAATCTTCTTTACCAAGTAACCTTTTTAGGATTCCTTTTTCTTTTTGCTTTTTTGCCCAAACGCTACGTTCAATGAATTGATATCGTTCAAATGCAGCCACCGGGTCCTTTTTCCCCCAAATCGATCCAAGCAAAGTTACACCATCAAATCCAAGGTTAAAAAGTTCAGGTATTTTGCGCCTTCTTACTCCACCGAGGGCATAAATTAATGGTTTTTTAGAACTTTCCTTCTTTAAATTGTAAAGAAGACCACCCAATTCGGGTAGGGAAACCTTGGGTATATATCCTTTTTTAGAAATTGATTCATAAACTGGACCAAAGAAGCAATAATCTAATGGTTCATTTAAATTTTTAAGCTCATCAAGTTTATGGAGCGAACGACTAATCGTCCCGCTCGTTTCGACCAGTTTTTCTTTTGAGTAATGATGGTATCCACAAAGTGAAAAATCTTTGATTAACTCAGGAAAGCGATGAAGGACAATCCGGCCATGATAAATATCGGGAATTTGACCTAAGAGTTTTGCTACTTCGGATGCTGTGGAATCTGGTTTGCGAAGGTGAAACCTCTGCAAGCCCACTTCAAACAAATCCGATATAATACCTGCCTCTCCATCCCTCAGGGATGCGGCGGAAATTAATATGGCTAAAGGGTGATCCATTATCCACCTTGGGTAGCTTGTATGAGCAAAATCCGATCACCATCCTGTAAAGTTGTGAGCTTGTGCTTTTCTTTAGGAATAATGGATTCGTTTACTGCGATAGCCCAGCCTTTCATGTTGGCCAAGCCCAACTCAACGGACAGGCCCTCGAGGTCTGTTCCATCTTTTAAATCTTTTAATTTGTCGTTGAGAAATACCTTCATTCTTTTGGAGATGAACCAGAATATATTTCAGCACCTGAATCAATGAATTCCTTGGCTTTTTGTGCCATGCCCGCATCGATAGCTTCAGCCTCGTTGCTTAACCCTTGTTCGTCGGCAAACCTTCGGACATCTTCAGTTATTTTCATGGAGCAAAAATGAGGTCCGCACATGGAGCAAAAATGAGCAGTCTTTGCGTTATCTTGAGGCAGTGTTTGATCGTGGAATTCTTTAGCTTTTTCTGGATCTAAGGATAAATTAAACTGGTCAACCCATCGGAATTCAAAACGTGCTTTGGATAATGCATTGTCGCGGTACTGGGCACCGGGATGCCCTTTAGCAAGATCTGCAGCATGGGCAGCCAGTTTATAGGTGATGACACCTTCACGGACATCCTGGCGGTCAGGAAGGCCAAGGTGTTCTTTGGGAGTAACATAGCAAAGCATAGCACAACCATACCATCCAATCATCGCGGCTCCGATGCCACTTGTTATATGATCGTAACCTGGGGCAACATCAGTGGTCAAAGGCCCAAGTGTATAAAAGGGGGCTTCGTGGCACCAGTCTAACTGTTTATCCATATTTTCCTTAATCATATGCATGGGGACATGCCCTGGGCCTTCATTCATGACCTGAACCCCCTTGTTCCATGCTCGGGTGGTTAATTCTCCCTGAGTTTTAAGCTCGGCAAACTGGGCTTCGTCATTGGCATCAGCAATTGATCCGGGGCGCAATCCATCTCCTATTGAAAAAGACACATCGTAGGCTGCCATAATATCACAAATATCATCCCATTTTTCGTAGAGAAAATTTTCTTTATGATGGGACAGGCACCACTTTGCCATAATGGAACCACCTCGGCTCACAATTCCAGTCATACGATTTCTTGTCATCGGAACATAGCGAAGAAGAACACCTGCATGGATGGTGAAGTAATCTACCCCCTGTTCAGCTTGTTCAATTAAGGTATCACGGAAAATCTCCCAGTTTAATTCTTCAGGTTTCCCGCCCACTTTTTCTAGGGCTTGGTATATGGGGACAGTACCTACAGGAACTGGACAATTACGAAGGATCCATTCGCGAGTTCGGTGAATATTTTTGCCAGTGGAAAGATCCATTAATGTATCCGTACCCCACTTGGTTGCCCAACGCATTTTTTCGACTTCCTCCTCAATGGACGATGCGACCGCTGAATTTCCAATGTTGGCATTAATTTTGACAAGGAAATTTCGCCCGATTGCCATGGGTTCAAGTTCCGGATGATTGATGTTTGCCGGGATGATCGCTCTACCACGGGCGACTTCATCGCGAACAAATTCTGGAGTTATCTCTTGAGGAACTTCTGCGCCAAAGGAATTGCCGGGATGCTGGTGCTTAAGGGAATTGGTCAGCTCATCGGGTGATGTTTGGAGTTTGTCAGCCAAAGTTTGCAACTTCATGTTTTCACGAATTGCTACATATTCCATTTCGGGCGTTATTATACCCTCGCGTGCATAGTGCAATTGGGTGACTGGCTTACTTCCTTTAGCACGAAGGACGGAGACTTTTGAACGGTCGAAATCTGGAAGTTCCTGAGATTTTTCCCGTGATCTTTCGTCGTGTCGATCGGATAGAAAGCCATTATCTATAGGCTTGATGTTTCTACCTTCAATTAATTCAACATCACCACGGTCTTGAATCCAGGAATGTCGCAAAGTGGGTAGTCCTTTGTTTACATCACCGTGAAAGTCTGCATCACCCCATGGACCGGAGGTGTCGTATACCCTGACCGACTCATTACTTTCCAAACTACCGTCAGGGAGACGAGTATCGGAGAGTTCGATCTCCCGCATGGGTACATCGAGATCGTGAAGATCTCCCTTTAGATAAACCCGACGAGAATTAGGAAAAAGAGATTTGGGTGATTGTTGGTCTTCGACTTTTTGGATCATATTGAATGTTTTTTAAGATACATTCGTTGTCGAAGGGCCTTCTCTTTAAGCGATTAAAGAAAAAGTTTTCCCTACGGCGCAAAACGCATCAGGTTCGGAGGGTCGTTGGCGGAATGGATCCAACTTCTCAGCCCATCATCCCCGGGCTCCCCTAAACTATCAATCATACAAGGGCGCAATTTTGGCAAAGGCAACCATACAAATACAAAGTTTTTGAAGAAGTGAAAATTAAGTGGCTTCGTAGGAGCCATCCGTCCGCTTTTGAATTAATCCCCGAATTTCCAACATGGTCAAAGTGGACATAATTTGGGGAAGTGCTAATTGCGTAACTTGATGAAAATGATCGACGGTAAAAGCATCTCCCTCCTTTAAATTTTCCATGATTACTTGTTCGTCATCATCAAGTGAAGAATAGTCTTTTTTATTAACAGATAAATCACTGCTTGGATATGATAAGGAAGCAAAATCGAGCATCGGTTCCACTTCTTCTAATATATCTGCAGAGTTACGAACAAGAGTTGCTCCATCTCTTAGCAGGTCCAAGCATCCTTGTGATTCTGCTTGGTCTACTCTTCCGGGAAGTGCAAATACAGTTCTGCCCTGTTCTGCGGCAAATCTTGCCGTAATCATACTCCCTCCGGCTTTTGCGGATTCTATAACTAAGACTCCAAGAGAAACTCCAGCAACCAAACGGTTTCTCATTGGAAATGTACGACGATCCGCTCTTCTTCCTAAGGGGAACTCTGAAAGAACAGCTCCAGAATTTTGAATCTTTCGGTAGAGGTTGAGGTTTTCCGGTGGATAGATGATATCAAGCCCGCTACCCAGAAATGCGAGTGTTTTTCCACCTGCTTCAAGAGCTCCTTCGTGGGCAGCACTATCTACTCCCCTAGCCATTCCGGAAACGATGCATATTCCAGATTCTGCCAATTCCGAGGCGATTTTTCGGGCCATTTTCTTTCCGTACATGGACGGAATGCGAGTGCCTACTATTGAGATGCAGGGCATCATCGGTATCTCTCCAAGGCAATACAATCCGATTGGTGGGTCGCTAAGTTCTTTTAAATATTGGGAAATCTCAGAACCAAAGAGAAAACCTCCACCCATCTTTTCTAGTTTTTCTTTTTCTTTATCCAACCATCCAGATGATTGAGCTTTGTAAATAGCTGCAGATGCTTGTTCCCCTACCCCCCTAACTTTTTTGAGCTCGGATTCATTGGCAGTGAGAATTTCCCATGGGTCATTGTGGAAATTTTCGAGTAAACGACTAAGGGTAATGGGACCAACTCCAGGGACCGAATTTAAGAGCATTCTACCATCTCGTTCATCCTTTGTTTCTGGGGAGGCCATTTAATTTTTCAAAGGATGGATAAGGTATCTTTCAAGGTAAAACGGATAAAATAGAACTTCTTACATAGGATGATTGTACCTTATTGTCATGGTCTTGCGAAATTCAATCATCTTGTACAGGGTAATCGAATGGAAGATGAAATCGTTGACCTAAGCGAGGAGGAAAAAGAAGAACCGTGGTGTTCAATATGTTCAGGTTTTACCGATTATCGGAGGAAATGGACAACTGTACCCCGTGCTGATTTGGATGGTGGTGCCTATTCCGAAAACATGGAGATTCCACACTGTGTGACTTGTGGGTCTGTGATGCAATATTTGAAGAATTGCAAACGGTTGGTCATTAGCGTACGAATCCTCGTGATACTTTTTCTTCTGTTATCGGCATTGGTATTCCTTTACCTCTACGACCCTTCTGTGTTTTCGTTACTTTGTTTGTCTGTTTGCTTGGTAGTGGCCAATGTCCTAAATCGCCTACCTCGGCAATCAAGGCAAGCACTACTGACCCACAAAATTTTTATGAGGGAACAGGAACTGCAGGATGCAAAAAAAATATTACAAGCAGATAAGAATATAACCGATCTTTAACGGATGGGTGAGAATTCGATGGTAGTAAATTTGTTCATCCCATCGACACGGGCCGTAAGTTTTCCTTCTCTGACCACTTGCTTTCTAAGTTCAACCTCTTTGACATTCTGATCGCTCCCATCTACACGACTTATTTCCTTGGTTATAATTCTTGTAGAATATTTTCGTGCGTTCTTTATACCTTCTCCACGAAAGTCTATCTTTGAATGCTCGTTGTTGTAATACTTTCCATCTTGAATGGTTGAAGGTATTGAAACATTTGCCCATCCTTTTCCATTAGCCCCTCCAGAATAAATAAGCACGGTGAAGGATTTCTTGGAGCGGTTGTAAGAAGAAATTCGGTACTGTTCCTGCCCAGTCATGCCAATTCCAAGAACAGTGATATCATTTCCCTGCTCCCCAGCCATTGCATGGCGAATCACTTCGTCAGAACCTCCAGATATTTGGGAATACCAACGCCAGGCATAGTAATGCAAGTGGTTGGGGTCCCCTGGATTGATGTAGTTTTCTTCGGTAAATGGGAGACCACTTGAGGGCATTTCCAGGGGTACAATTGTATCATCGGAGGAGCCTCTTAAATTGATTTTACGGGTTACAATACCTGGTCCTCCATCATTGGCAGGAACAACCCATTTGGGTTTTAATTGCTTGATCCTACCATTGTAATCCACTCGCTTGACTAATCCCATAGACCATCTACTTGAATTGTCACACCATGGCATGTTCATCGTATTTAATCCTCTTTCCAATAATTTTCCAAAGATGGTCACCGTTTTATCGAAAGAATCTTTCTCGTCTTTTACTCCGTCAGCATTGACGTCATGATTGTTGCCCGAACCATCCCAGACTATCCAGGATTCAGAAGAGAGGATTTTTTTGGAATGTAAATTGGCAGCATCCAATTTGCTCCGCACCAAATCATATTGACCCCAAACATGGGGAATAATTTGTCCATCCATCATCCCGTATCCGTTAAAATGGTCGGATACATTCATGTTTAGGGCATCAACTCCATTCATCATTTCGGTAGAGGCAATTTGCTGATCGTAGTAGTCATCCACGGCTACTGCACCTTTTCCCTTTAATCCAGCGAGAGATCCGCATCCCTCACAAGGAGAAGTTCCCGAGGTGGAAATTATTACTGGCATTCTCGGTTCTCGATCGTAGACCGAGCGAACAGCTTTTGCGCCTTTGTTAAAAATTTCATCGATAATAAAACGGGAATCTGCCTCTTTCATCATCCCTTGTAGGTTTACTTCGTGGTAGAGTTGATAGGCGTCAACACGACCTTTGAAATGCTCAGCCATTCGGGTCACAAACTCGGCGTGCAGACCTGTTTTGGGACGCCAAGGTCCAGCGTTTCCAGAAACCGATGCCCACCTTGGTGTATGCCACATCACAAATTCAACCTTCACCCCACGCTCTATGCACAAATTGACGGCGTTCTCGATCGACTGTAAATGACCGGACATATGATTCTTGTAATCCGTGTTCTTTTCATCTGGTTCAACAGCATTCCAACTTACCCAAAACTGGGCATAACTACTGTGCTTGGATATCAGTGGACGATTAGCATCGTAAAGTTCGCATCCGGGAAGCCCAAAAGGTTGCCAACGTACCCCAATTTGCAGGTGGTCGGTTGTCCAAGCATAAGGTCTTGATTTAGGCAATTGCTCTGAGGAAGCAGCGGCGATCAATCGTGAGTACAATGGTGCTGTCAAAACAAAGACAGTTAGTAAAAAAAGTAATTTCAATTTCATTAGAAATAAGTTCAGTCGGTAAGGTTTTGTAAGAGAATTAGAAAGAATCAATAATTCCAAATAGGAAAAGACAGAAAGATTGTGCCAAAAATAAAAATGAGTCCGTTTCTAACGTAACATCCCTGCTCCCAAAGTTTCGTTGGTAAAAGGATCGACCAAAATAAAACTCCCCGTATTTCGGTTTCTACGGTATGAGTCCCAGAAAACAGGTTGGGAAGTTCTCAGGGAAACACGACCGATGTCGTTCATGCCCAATTCCTGATCATCTTCGTTTTTCCTAAGTGAGTTTACATCAATCTTGTAGCGAACTTCACTAACCAAGACTTGTGCCTCTTTAGAAGTTTGTCGAAAAAGGAACTTGGCTCCTTTAGTAAGTTTTTTGGCACCTGAAAACCAGCAAATACGAGCATCCAAGTCCTGAGAGTTGTTTGGCTGGTTGTTTGGTTTGACCAACATATCACCTCGACTTACATCGATTTCATCCTCCAATAAGATGGTGACGGACTGAGGATGAAAAGCTTGATCGAGTTCTTGATCCGCGAGCATAATTTGTTTAATTTTCGAGGAAAATCCTGAGGGAAGAACAGTCACTTCATCTCCCGTTTTAAAAACACCTCCCGCTACACGACCTGCAAAACCGCGAAAGTCATGATGCTCGTCGGAATGAGGACGGATAACCCATTGCACTGGAAAGCGGGCGTCCACATGATTGAAATCCGATCCAACATAGACATTCTCCAAGTGATAAAGTAAAGGCGGGCCCTTATACCAAGGCATGTTTTCGGATCTATCTACTACATTGTCTCCTTTCAGTGCAGAGATGGGTATAAAGGTGATATCGGTAACATTCTCCAAGCGACTTGCAAAATCGGTAAATTGTTCGAGAACTTTGATATATGCATCCTCCTCATAGCCGACCAAGTCCATTTTGTTAATGCACACAGCCACATGCTTGATACCGAGAAGATCAGCAATGAAACTATGTCTTTTAGTCTGTTCGACCACTCCATGCCTTGCATCCACAAGAATGAGGGCTAAATTCGCGGTTGAGGCACCGGTTACCATATTTCGGGTGTACTGGATATGGCCCGGAGTATCAGCAATAATGAATTTTCGTTTGGGCGTGGCAAAATAACGGTAAGCAACATCTATAGTTATTCCCTGCTCCCTTTCTGCTTTCAGTCCATCGGTAAGAAGTGCAAGGTTTACATGTTCGTCCCCTCTTTTTTTGCTACTGACTTCAATTGCTTCCAATTGATCCTCAAAAATCGCTTTTGTGTCGTGAAAAAGTCGGCCGATCAAGGTGCTCTTGCCGTCGTCCACACTGCCAGCAGTGGTGAAACGTAAGAGGTCCATGTTTAGATAGTTTTTGTCTTCGCTCATGAAAAGTGGCAGTTAATAATTAGAAATATCCTTGTTTTTTGCGGTCTTCCATGGCTGATTCCGATCTGCGGTCATCTGCCCGGGTTCCACGCTCGGTTACGCGTGAAGCTGCCACTTCGGCAATAACTTCATCCAGGTTGGCAGCCGTCGATAGAACAGCTCCCGTACAGGTGGCATCACCAATGGTGCGGAATCGAACAACTTCAGTTCGTGGAGTTTCCTTGTCATTGGGAGTGACAAAATCACTCACTGCGAGAAGGGACCCATTTCGCTCAATGATTTTGCGCTCGTGTGAAAAATAAAGCGAAGGGAGTTCGATTTTTTCTTTTTTAAGGTATTGCCAAACATCCATTTCCGTCCAGTTGCTCAAGGGAAAAACCCGAAAGTGTTCACCCTGGCTTTTTCTACCATTGAAAAGATTCCACAATTCAGGACGCTGGTTTTTGGGATCCCATTGTCCAAATGCATCGCGGTGAGAGAAAAAACGCTCTTTGGCTCTCGCTTTTTCTTCATCTCGACGGCCACCTCCAAGGGCAGCATCCAAACCTTCTGACTCAATGGTTTCGAGTAGGGTTACCGATTGAAGGGCGTTGCGACTTGCATTGGGGCCAGTTTCTTCAACGGCTGTACCTTGATCAATTGAATCTTGGACCAACCCGACAATGAGTTGGGATCCAATTTTATCTACAAATCGATCCCGGAATTCTATGGTTTCCGGGAAATTATGCCCAGTATCTACATGAACCAGTGGAAAAGGAGACTTAGCCGGGAAAAATGCCTTGTAGGCTAAGTGAGCCATTACAATGGAATCTTTGCCTCCGGAAAAAAGCAGTCCTGGTCGTTCAAACTGGGCAGCGGTCTCGCGAAGTACGAATATAGCTTCAGCTTCTAGTTGTTCCAAATGGGTAAGGTTATAGTTTTTCATTTGCTTAAAGAGAAATTGAATCGAGAACGAATTGGAAAAGTTTTTCAGATGAGATATCCTCACTCTCCTTTTCGCTATCTATTGTAAATTGTTTATCTTCGGGTTCTTCAAAATCAGACCCCTGCCCTGTAAAGGAAGGCACTTGTCCTTCAATTACTTTGGCATAGAGACCTTTTACATCTCGTTGCTGGCAAGTATTGAAGGAGGCTTTGACGAAAACCTCCTGAAAATAATGATCTCCGATAATCGTTCGTGCATTTTGACGGAATGCACGTAACGGAGTAATTAATGAAACGAAGACAATGATACCATTTTCTGACAAGATTTTGGCTACCTCACTAACGCGACGAATATTTTCACGGCGGTCATTTTCGGAAAAGCTTAAGTCCTGGTTGAGTCCAGAACGGAGGTTGTCACCATCTAGAACTACGGAATGAATGCCTTTTTCATGCAAGCGTTTTTCCATCTCTACTGCCATGGTACTTTTTCCGGAACCAGATAAGCCATAGAGCCAAAAGACCATACCTTTGCTCCCGAGAAGTTTCTCTTTCTCAGTTTGAGCAATTAAACGATCAGAGATCGGATAGATATTCTTATTTTTCACGAAAAAGGGACTATACTAACATATCTAAAAAAAAAAGCGAGAACGCTTAGGGGCGCTCTCGCTTATTGGGGTGAGAGATTTCTCTCTCGTGGGGTAAGGAAATAAATTATTGAGTTGGGCAGGCTCCGGCAAGATTAATCGAGATATCAATCTCGTTGGCAACTTTGTCCAAATATTCTCCAGGTTTGATGCCGAAATCGTCCCGTTTAACTTTGAATTTCGAGCGTACCACCAGTAAATCGCCTGGGGTCTTATTCCTTTTTTCAAGCAAGCCTTCGAGGTATGTCAGTTCTACTGGAACTTCCATGATTATAGTAACATTTCGAATCGTCATTTTCCCCTCAGCTGTTGCTTTTAGTACACGAGCTTCTGTTTTAATGTTCTTAAGGTTAGAAAGTGCGAATACGATTTGAGGAAATTTTGATACATGAAGCCAACCTTCTCCGTGCATATGTTCCTGGAGGACGGAATTATCTACCCGAAGGCTTGATGCATCCAGAACGATTGATCCCTTGGTCGATTCTGGTTTCTTTGGATCGTAGGAAATCGTTCCGGAAATCCCCCCAGCTGAACCGTTTATTGATTCAAGTAATGCATCCAATTGAAAAATGATGGTGTTAACCCCTTTGGGATCTTTGAAATCAAATGATTTGGGCGACCCGAAAATAAAAAGAGGAACCGTTAATAAAATAAAATAAGTAAATTTCATATATTAAATACGACTCAGTGAGGCAATTTTTTCAAACTTCTTTTTTGATAAAACGACCCAAGGGCAAGGAGTGAAGAAAATGTTAAGCCCAATATTGGAGTTTCGATACCGCATATAAAACGATCTTTCCAAATTACCTGGGTCTGAAAGCCTAATTCGGGCATTCCTTCAACTATTGGTACTTCTTGATGAATTTCCTCACTGGTTGCCCAAAAAGAGAGCCTGGGGCCATCTTTCACCCAGAAAAAAATCGCAATGGATAAGGGAAGGAAAATTAGAAAGCATCTGACCATAAGTCTAGTCTTAGGCTCTCGGGTGGGCGAGTTTATGAGCGTTTTTTAACCTGCCCACAGATACATGGGTATACACTTGGGTGGTGGATAAGCTTGCATGACCAAGCAGTTCTTGGACTGCTCGGAGGTCAGCCCCATTATCTAAAAGATGAGTTGCGAAGGAATGCCTGAGTTTGTGGGGTGTAAAGTCTTGTGGGAGCGAGGCAACCTTTAGGCATTTTTTGAGAAATAATTGTACCCATCTCGTTGATAACCTTTTCCCTGATTGATTAGTAAATACAGGAGCATTTAGGGAGGCGTCTTTGCTGTAGGAATTTCGAAACTGAGCGAGCTTTGATGTGGTAATTGCTACAATTGGACAGGTTCGTTCCTTATTTCCTTTTCCTTTTACGCGAATTATCCCACTAGGAAGATCTAGGTGTTCATGATTTAAGCACACAACCTCGCTTACTCGAAGACCAGCACCATACATAAGTTCAAGAATGATACCATCGCGCATAGCCAGAAAATCAGCATGATTGGAATCTTGGTGAACCAAGGTTGGGGCTGACATAAGGGCGCGTGCCTGTTTCTCAGTTAAGAATTTTGGGAGAGGTTTTTCAGCTTTAGGCAGTGATAAGTTTTTAAAAGGATTGGAGATTACCCAGCCTCGTGTTTGGCAAAACTGATAAAAGCAACGTAGAGCGGAAACTTGATTGGCTAAAGTTCTACGGGATAAAGAATTTTGAGCCTCAATAAGATAAGACCGGGCAATTTGCCTATCCACTTGATTGAGTTTATTTTCATTTGAATCCTTGCCAAGCCAATGGGCAAACTTTTGCAGTGCTCCTTTGTAGTTTCGTAAAGTGTGGGCGGATAATCTTCGCTCCAAGGATAAGTGGTCTAAGAATCGAACTACTTCCGGTTCCGGGATTTCCGGTTCCCTTTTGTTACCAGATCCTATTTCAGGCGTGTCCACGTTTCCACGACAAGTTCATAAATGCCGGCAAAAAAGACCACCAGAAATACCAGGATTGCTACAGTGAGGTAGGCCCCAAAACCAGTTTGTGGGCGCTGCCTTGAGTCCTTTTTGTAAGCATTAGAGGTGCTATCATAAGGGGCAATTGATACAAGATTTCCAGATCGCTCAGATCGATTCTTTAATGGAGTTTTCTTGCTCATGCTTTTACTTAACATGATTCCGTCTGCTTGGCTTGGCAAGCGGAAGCAGTTGGGCCCCTTCAGTCTTACTCAGTGGCAAACAAAAAGGGTTCTACTTTGGCCCTCACATCTTCAAAAGAATCTTCCAAAATATAGTGTCCCGAACCTGCAAAACGATGGGATATGATATGGGGCCATTGTTCCTCCCATTTTTTTAAATACCCACCATGAAAGCAAAAATCTTTCATTCCCCAGCATGCCATTACTGGGGTGGTTGAAAATGCTTTTAGTTTTTCTGCCGTGGATTGTAAAACTGTAAGGGTTGGATGATTTCGTTCATAAGGAATATCTCTGACAAAATTCCAGATAGCCACGCGATTCTTCCAATTTCCATATGGCAGGAGTAATCCTTTTTTAGCTGAGTCAGTTATGCCTTTCGCTGAAGCCATCCAAGTTGCCGGGCCAGCAAACCCATTGAGTGCCCGGACAAAAAACTCACCAATGCCTGGAAGTCGACAGAAAAGAATACGACGAGGCACATCTCGTGAAGGAAAGGCAGCGGTATTGAGCAATACAATCTTACGAATTCGATGGGCTTGATCAGCAAAAGCAGTCATTCCAATGGCTCCCCCCCAGTCATGCACCACTAAATTAAAGTTTTGAAGGTTTAATGAATCAACCAATTCTAAAAGGTTATTGGCATGATTTTGTAGGTTGTAAGGGAAAGAAGAAGAACTTGGTTTGTCAGACAGTCCACACCCTAAATGATCAACCGCAATACACCTGCTATGATCTTTCCAAAAGCGTACAGCCTTACGGTAATAAAATGACCAGGTCGGATTACCATGAAGGAATAATGTGGGTGTTTTCTCATCACTACCTTCGTCCAGGTAGCTTAGGGTGTGTCCATTGGAAAGCTTGAACCGCTTAGGTTGAAAAGGATAGGCATCCTTAAGACTGGATGGAATGTTCAAGGGTTAATCGAAAGCATTAAGCTGGATAGACCACTGCCTATTCCCAATAGTGCCGTTTTCCTTAAAAGGTTTTGTGGATCTTTTTCACACGCAAGAGTATAAGTTATGGGAAGGGATGCGGATCCGCAGTTGCCCAGATGTTCAAAGCTTGAAAAATTGATTGATGGATCCACAGAAAGGGCTTCAAGCACTGCCTGCGTGTGTGCCTTTCCGACTTGATGAGTGATGATAAGTTCTGGGTAATGAGGTTCCCAGTCTTGAACTTTGAGAAATTTAGCCCATGCCCGTTGAGCTACCGAAATTCCCGCATGCAGGAGTTCTTCCGAGTCGGTCTGCATGACCAAGTCATCCCCGGATGCATCCCCTTCGCACAATTCATTATAAGAAGTATCAGTTTCCGTGGCCCATGAGCCTAGGGTTGGACAATCTTTAGCAACTAAGTCTCGATGGGCAATCGACCATGCGACCGCACTTGCTCCGATGGTAAGGTTGGCAAAAAATGGTTTAATCGATTTTCGGGTATGATCGCCCTTATTCAATAATTGAATGGTTTTATCAACTAAGGGTGCCCCATTCTCTCCAGCGACCAAAATGGCCCGTCGAATTTGCCCAGTTTCAATCATAGAGCCTGCCAGTACCAAGGCATTTAAAAAACCAAGGCAAGCATTGGAAATATCAAGGATTTGGGTCCCGCCACCCAGTCCCATCAATCGATGTACATAAGATGCAGTCGCAGGTTCCAGGCGATCTCGGCAGACCGAGCAATGAATAAGTAAATCCACCTCACTTCCATCAATTCCTGATTGCAAAAGCTTGAGCCCAGCTTCTGCAGAGGCTTGAGATGGCTTGAAGTTACTCGGCCAAAGTCGGCGCTCAGAGATTCCGGTCATCAGCTCTAAGCGTCCGGCAGGCAATTTTAATGATTCATAAAGCGGAGAAAGCTTATCTTCAATATCAGCAGATTTATAAATTTCGGGAGGAAGGGAGTAAGCCATTCCTTCAATTACCACAGATGAGAAACTCATGGGTTCAAACGCATGGCTTCCTGAACAATTTCCTGATCGAAATAATTCATTCCCATGCCAGCATCAATGACAATTCCTTGGCCATTAATTCCAGAGGAGCGCGGGCTCAGTAAAAAGGCAGCCAAGTTGGCAACCTCTTCGGTTTGCAAAGCTTTCTTTCGAAAGGTTAATTTTTCAGCATACAAATAATTAACTAGATAGCCGGGGATTCCTGCTGATGCACTAGTTTTTAATGGACCAGCATTTACCGAATTAAATCTTACTGCCGTATCCTTGGAAAATGATTTTGCAAGGTATCGAATGGAAGCTTCCAGGGATGCTTTGATTGGTGCCATATATCCATAATTCTCTGCAGTTACTTCAGTGGAAGAAATACCAATGGTTATAAAGGATGCATCTTTTACGAGGAATGGTTTGCAGATCCTTGCCAATTCGACCAAGGAAAAAGAAGAAATTTGAGTAGCTTGAAGAAAGTCCTCTCTTTTGGTTTCGTGAAAAGGTTTTACTCCATCAGTATAATTGGCAAAGGCAATGGAATGGACTACCCCGTTTAGTTGGAGCTCAGGTTCGGATTCGAGAGAGGTCTGTAAACTTTCTAAGTCTGCAGAGTTTTCAAAATCACAGATAAAAATCGGGCTTTGGGAAGGAAGGAGGTTTTGCAACTCCAAACGACGTTTTTCGCTGCGAACACAATAAAGCAGGTTTGCCCCTTCAGATTCTAATACCTTGGCAACCGCCCAGGCTACACTTTTGCGGTTGGCGACTCCAACGACTAAAAAGGT
>Ga0209631_10001899_pt1 | contig 25723 bp, 24 predicted proteins | sample COG_08_FD_184752 | JGI IMG/M metagenome (GOLD analysis project Ga0209631, IMG submission 184752) | Pelagic Microbial community sample from North Sea - COGITO 998_met_08 (SPAdes) (version 2) | ecosystem: Environmental > Aquatic > Marine > Neritic zone/Coastal water | place: Helgoland, sampling... | reverse complement strand
GCCCAGCGGCATCGATTTCCCGTTGACCACTCTCCTGAACCTCACCGACTTTAACAATTTTTCCGTCGCTCACTGCGATGTCCGCAACAAATCGCGCATCACCTGAACCGTCGATTATCGTCCCTTTTCGTATGACTAAGTCGTACATAGCGCTTTCCTCCATCTTGAACACTTAAGGTATCAATTTTTTACCCCGCTCGCTATCTGGCCAGACTCTGTAAAACCCAGATTAAAAACACATTGGAGTGCTGTGCTTATCACCCATGGACAACCTTTCGAGCACATGGGCCGGGGTCAGCCCTAAAATTTGGCAAACAACCTTCGCTGTAGCGGTCCTCCTAGGACAATCTTCCTAGTGATAACCTCGTGAGTACCCGCCCCACAAGACAATCGCCAATCCAGCTCAAGACACAGATGCACTGATTATCAACGCTCGATCTTGTAGACTCGACCCATCCAAGCACAGAGCAGCGATCCTTGCGCATCCAATGCTTCAATTTTTTACCCGCAGCAATTCTCAGCGCCCTATTGGTACTGCCGGAATCAGCGCTTGCCGATGAATTCATCTTCAAGCTACATGGTGTCACTCTGGGTGAGGCAACCTTTGCCTACCTTGGTCCTACCGACGACATTCCCATCGAGGTACAAAGCGAGTCCAGACCCTCCTATCGACTTCAGGTCAGTGGCACGACCCGCGGCGCTGTCAGCCTTTTTAAGGATTACAGCGCCTCTTTTCACTCGAGTCAGATGACGACTGGCTTGAGACATTACCGCGTCGATGCCATTGACCGAGGGACTAAGGAAACACGTCACATCGTCTTTTCTACTGCGACCAATGTTCTTCCTCAAGTTTTAGAATTTACAGACCGAACCCAAGAACTGCCGCTCAGAGTCTCCGAGGCCCTTGATCAAGGGCGCATAGACCCCCTGCACGCCCTCCAGAACATTCTGGCCAGCATCAATCGTCATCGAAAATGTGAAGCTCGCTATGCGGTTTACGATGGCAAGCGGCGTTATCAGGTCGAGGTGTTACCCGTTGATGCCAATAACCAAAACAAGGACGAGGCGCCGAAAAGCCAACTCCGCTGTGTCGTGACTCTGCGTACCCAATCCGTCGACTTGGCTCCTTCCGGCAACGAACGCCGTTTAACACCGGAGGCCCACGGAGGCCAAGAAGCCAAACCCAAGCAGAATTTAAAAACGACGGATGATAGATCTGGATTTTGGCCGTTCAAAAAAACGCAGCAAACGATGGTTGTCCATTTCCAAGATGGCCCCACCGGCTTTCGTTTTTCGGCCTTCGAAATCGCAAGCCCGGTCGGCACAATCCGAGGCCTGAGAGCACCTCTTGAATGATTACCCTTAATCGATGCAGATCAATCTGACCAAAACCTTAAATAGAACAACCTTCAACAACGATCTTTAGTGATCAGACCAGCGGTCAAAGCGCATAATGTCTTCAACGGGGTTTCGGGTGACTGGACCAAACCGCCCCTGGGGATACCCAACAGGAATCAAGCAGAGTGCAGCAAAGGTCTCAGGCAAGGATAGGGCCTCTCGGACCATTCCTTGATCCCGAAGCGCGAGGGTTGTCGGGGCTGCACCCAGACCCAAAGAACGCGCCATCAACAACAAATTTTGCACGCCAGGCCAGACTGACCCTGCTTTTCGGTAGATGTCCATCCCATCGACAACCGTCTCATAGTCATAGCAGGCAACAATAAGCGCCGGCACTTCGTGCAGATGATCCATCTGCCAAACCACAGCATCGAGCATGCGCTTGAGCTTCGCATCTTTAGGCTTGGCAACATCCGCTGCAATATGCGGCGCGCCATGCAGTCGGTTAAGGGCAGCGAGCTTCTTTTTTTGCTCAGGATCGCGCACGATAACCCAACGCGTGAGCTGTGCATTGGACCCACTCGGCGCCTGATTGGCCGCATCAATTAATTTTATCAACATCGGCTCTGGCACGACTCTAGGTTCCAGTCGCCGCATGGCTCGACTGGAGTACATCACGGCACCTAGATCTGTTTCGGCGTTCTGCTCACTCATCTCACAACCACCTATTAACTGACTATTCATTGCTCAAGGTTAGGCGGCGCGCCCGCTTCAAACTCAGGCACCGCCGACCTGTACCTAAACTTTGAAAGCATTGACGCCCGATGTGAAATCATATTTGAAGGTTGGGTCACCAGTAATCGAACCATCCCGGTGCACAATATGCGTCGCAGGACTGGACCAGCCAATGAAATCACTGACCAGCAAGTCTCCGATTCGCTCCGAGGCAGGGTCTGGCTCAGCGTGATTCTGCAGCAACACCTCGGTATCCCCCTCGAAGATACCCACGGTTTGAAAGCCTTCGGGACAATCACTAAAAGGGGTATGAAAAGAACCTGCCGCCTCATAGGAAAACATTCCGGTTGTAATACGACTCTCCTCAGGATTTTTGGATTCGCGGTAGCCATACCAGCCTTTCACCGTCCAAGCCATGGCGCGACAAATATGAAAATGAGACGGGAAATCTGGCGCACCCGGATCCATCTTGTAACCGAAAGCCACGGTATTGGTCGGCTCATGGACCGTTAGCACTTTAAAATAAGAGCCCTCTCCCACCTCAACCCATTGCAAATCGTTCATCTGAACATCTGCAGTAATTTTTTCCATGGTTGCCAAATTCAATCCCATTCTTGTCTCCCTTTTTTGACTTGTTTGCTCTTGGAACATCGCGCTGATGCACCCCCGCCCAAAGCGATCAGTCGCCTCGATCTGACGAAACGCGATCTTTTGCGCTGGCTACGATCCTTTTCAACCTTAACGATAAACGCCCACTCTGCCAACCTGCGCTGCAAACCGGACCCGCGCTGTCACTGAGTTTAATTGCCAGAGACCCGCCGATCGAGCCCAGACCAAAACGATTCTCGGAGTTGCTTGCGTTGCACCTTACCCACGGGGCTTTTGGGCAGCGCCTCACATTGAAAAAACACATGACTCGGTTTTTTATAAGACCCCAATGCCTCGCTACACATCCCAGTGACTTCTTCGACACCGACAGACCCCTCTGATTCGACGACACAAATTGCAGCTGGCGTTTCGCCCCAACGGTCATCAGGCACCGCGAAGACGGCCACTTCTGAAATTAATGGGTGATTCAAGATGATGTTCTCGAGTTCAGCGGGCCAAATGTTAAAGCCCCCCGAGATAATCATGTCATCTTTCCGGTCAAGCACGTACAAGTAACCGTTTTCATCTAAGCGGCCAATATCTCCGGTTAAGACAAAACCATCCGCCGTGATTCGCTCGCGTGAGGCATCCTCGTTTTGCCAAAACCCCAGCATCTGGCCCTCGCAATGAATCGCTATTTCACCCTCTGACCCAATCTCAAGCTCTACCTCAGGGGCTTCTGGATCACGAATTTCGAGATAGGCATAGGGCAACACACGCCCCGCTGATCGAAGAGGATTAGAGCCTGGAACCTGTGAGAACCATTCTTTCGGGCCCATCATGCAAACAGGGACTGCTTCAGTCTGACCATAGCCCTGATACAAAACATCTCCAAAGACCTCACGCGCGAGCAAAGCGGTTTCATCCGCGATGGGTGCGCCACCAATCTGCATTACTTTGAGCCCGGGGAAACGAAGCTGCTTCGCCAGGGGATGCCGGGCCAGCGCATTTAACATGGCAGGAACCAAAAACAGGTACCCCACACCTTCTTCGGCCATGACCCTTAACGTTTCTTCTGGATCAAAATGATCCATCAACACGTTTACGCCCCCGGATAACCAGGTTGGGGTGTACAAATATCCACTTCCATGGGAAATCGGGCCCACGTGCAAGCAAACCTCGCCTGCATCCATCGGCGGAAAGTTGTAGAACCAGTCTCTTCCAGCAGCAAGCCAGCTCCGATGGCTATAGGCCACGCCTTTCGACTTGCCTGTGGTTCCACCGGTATGACGAATGATGCACCAATCCTCTGGCCGGATGGGAATGTCTGGATCCTGAAGGCTAGACGCCGCGAGACGGGCTTCATAATCATCATCTCGAACAAGCACAGCTTGCAATTCAGGAAGATCCGGAACGATTGATTGTAATTCAGCGGCATAATGTGCTGAGACCACGACCCCTCGGCAACCGGTGTGGCCTAACATATGACTGTGGCTTTCGGGGGTATTACGGGCATAAAGTGGGACGCGAACAAGCCCAGCAATCGCGCTACCTAAAAAGAAATCCTGTGACTCGAGGGCATTGTCCTCCAATACTCCAACCCGATCACCGGGTCTTAACCCGAGCTCGAGCAAGAGATTCGCCAATTGGATACCGCGCTTCCAAGCCTCGTCAAAACTCAGCCTTCGCTCACCACAAATAATGGCGGTCCTTCCCGCATTATAACGTGCCGACTGGCGCATGAGCCCGGTGACCGTTAATGACCCTTCCATCCCTTCAATCTCCTTAGACCTTGAGCCGATGAGTTACCCCAGTGCCAATGGGATTAGATAGAACGAGCACCCCTCAAAGCGCTGCGGCAAGCTTTACCAGGCCGACTCCAGCTTAATCAGCCTTTTAATTCAGCTTAAGGCAGCCGGCGAACTGGCGTCAAAGGCCCTCAAGCCGTGCCTTAATGGCACCGAGCGCTCGGCGGTTCGCTTGCTTGATCTGCTCCATATCGGGTGCGCGCTCACTGATATCACCCAGCTCGGTCAAAGCCACATGGACATCATCATGCCCATCAACGCCCTTCATGTCGCTCATCCACCGCTGCACATTCGGATAACCGCTAAAATCAAAGACGTTGGTAAATTCCGGTTGCAATTGTCCAATTTCAACGTAAGCAGCAAGATCAGCCAGCGTCATTGCATCACCGACCAAAAACTGAGCATTCGACAGCACAGAGCCGTCAAGCATCTTTAACGCGGCGCTTAGACTGCGATGAGCCGAGGCCTGAACAGTCTCCGGAATGTTCAGATCTTTTCGGACCTTAGGGGCGACTAAGCCCACTGAAGCTTCCCTGAAATTTCGGTGATGAAAATGAAGAAACGCGTCGATCCGGCCACGGATCCTCAAATCTGTTGGATAGACATCGTTCCAAGCATTTTTCTGGGCCAGATACGTCATGATGGCGTGCGCTTCACCCAAGGTGAATCCCGTCTCGGGTTCCTCCAAGCAGGGAATCGTACCGCCAGGATTTTTTAACAAAAAGTCTGAGTGACGACTACCCCCGGGCCCGGAAGATCCAGGGTTGGTCAACACAAGTTCGAACGCCTCTTTTTTCAACATCAGCAGCCACAAAACAGCTCGAACCGGTTGCGAAAATGGAACCCCGTAAATAATCAACCCTGACACTTTGACTCCTTGATTTTTCGTCTGGGTTGATTACATCAGCTCCTCGAGGGATTCTCAATCCAATTGGGTCAGGATTTGATGAGTCTTGAGCGCGCCAGAAAGTTCTAACACAGCGGGGTTGCGTTTAAACCCAGGCTCTCTGTTTTTGATCTGAATCGCCTTAAATCTAGAAGCCTTGATGAAAACAGCTTTGATTCGTACAGCTTTGATTCGAAGAGCCTTGATTCGAACAGCTTTGATCGACAGCTTTGAGTTAAATCGCTTTGGGTTAACATCAAGATTACAGGCGGATTGGACAACCACCCTTGTCCCACACCCTCTGAAAGGCTAACGAGCTAGCTATCGAACCGGGACGGTTAAGCGATAAGGTCGGGAGCAAAATAACCGTTGAAATCAAAGTTAACTTCAGCGCCGAACCTAAATCAAAGTACCAAATTAAAAGGAGCAAACTAATGGGGGTATTTTCAGGACAAAACGTATTCGTTACCGGCGGCGGCAGCGGCATTGGCCTTGCCTGTGCTCGAGCCTTCGCTGCCGATGGCGCCAATGTACTGATCATGGGGCGCAATCCAGAAAAGCTTCAGGCCGCCGCATCAGAGCTTGCTGTCATCGAGGGCGCCGGGGAAATCAATAGCTACACGGGTGATGTGTCCTCCGAAGCAGATGTCGCCGCCGCCGCAGAAAAAGCAAGTTTAAACGGACACCTGGATATTGCGGTTGCCAACGCAGGTACGGGTGGGTTGTCTCCCATCTTGGTGACCGAGAGGTCAGATTGGGATGAAGTCATGCAAACCAATCTCAATGGGACCTTCTACACCATCAAGCACGCAGGACGATGGATGGCACAATCCGGTGGCGGTGCTATCTGCGCTATCTCATCAATCGCCGGCGTTAGGACGCATCGATTCATGGGATCTTATTGCGTGAGTAAAGCCGGTATCGATATGCTGGTTCGAAATTCCGCAGATGAGCTCGGGGTCGCTAACATCCGCGTCAACAGTGTTTGTCCTGGTCTGGTCGAGACAGAATTGGCATCAGGGCTACTGCAAACTGAGGAGGTCTTTAATGACTACCTTGACTGTATGCCCATCAGCCGGCATGGCGTCACAGAAGATATTGGCCAGGCTGTACGATTCTTGTGCGGCCCTGAAGCATCCTGGATCACCGGGGTTGTTCTGAGTGTCGATGGCGGTCACCATCTGCGGCGAGGACCCAATGTAGAACCTTTCTCACGAATGCTCTTCGGCGATGAGATTACTGAAGGTAGAATCCATTCAGGTAAACCCTCCTGACACCCTCTGCTTGGAACGCCTCACTTTCAAGGTCAAATTGCACCGTTCATGCGGTATGCTCAACCACTTGGAATCTTTGGAGATGTATCTATGGCTGCAACTGACGACCGATTGTCCGTCGAAAACCTCGGTTTTGACCCCGATGCGCTTGCGACGCGCTACGCTCAAGAACGCGAAAAACGCATCCGACAAGATGCCGAAGCGCAGTTTGTTCAGCTCTCCTACGATTCCCCTTTTGCCAACAAGTATCTTGAAGAAGACCCCTACTGCGAAACCGAGGAGCGGGCACCTCTGAACGATGAACGAGAGGTGATCGTGATCGGTGGTGGCTGGGTCGGCATGCTCACCGCGGCACGGTTGGTTCAGGCCGGTGTTCGCGATGTTCGTATTGTTGAGAGCGGCGGTGATTTTGGCGGCACCTGGTACTGGAACCGCTATCCCGGGGCCCAATGTGATATTGAGTCCTACAGCTACTTACCCCTTTTAGAAGAAACGGGCTACGTGCCTAAATTGAGATTTTCTTACGCGTCTGAAATTTACGAGCACGCTCAAAGGATCGGCAAACATTTCGACCTCTATAAAGATGCGGTGTTTCAAACCTGGGTGACAGAATTGCGATGGCTAGAAGACGAAGCAATGTGGCTTGTTTCAACCAATCGCGGTGATCAGATGCGCGCTCGTCGTATCTGCCTAGGCACCGGGCCCGCTAACCGGCCACGGTTGCCAGGCATTCCTGGTGTAGAAACGTTCAAAGGACATTCATTTCATACCTGTCGCTGGGATTATGACTACACAGGCGGTGGTCCAGAGGGTGATCTCACAGGTCTGGCTGACAAAACCGTTGCCATTATTGGCACAGGCGCCACCGCCGTACAGTGCGTTCCCGCTTTGGGTGAAAGCGCGAAGCACCTTTTTGTGTTTCAGCGCACACCTTCATCAGTGGACGTGCGCAACAATGCCGAGACTGACCCAGAGTGGGCAAAAAACCTCAAACCGGGTTGGCAAAAAGAGCGGCAGAGGAAATTCGGCGAAGCATTTTTAGGCGGGCCGATTGATCCAGCATTTGTCGATGATGGTTGGACACGGCTAACGCGAAACCTTAAAGAATTGGCAAGCCAAGCGGAAGGCAAACTACCTGGTCTCGTGCAAATTGCCGATTTCAAAACAATGGAGGACATCAGGGGACTGGTTAACGACACGGTGAAAGATCCTGAAGTCGCTGAGAAACTCAAAGCCTATTACAACCAGTTCTGCAAGCGCCCCACTTTCAACGACTTTTATCTCGATACGTTCAATCGTCCAAATGTTGAGCTGGTTGACGTCAGCGCCACCCAAGGTGTCGAGGCCATTACTGAAAATGGCATCGTTGCCAACGGCAAAGAGTACCCGGTCGACTGCATCGTGTATGCCAGTGGCTTCGAGATCACTTCGAGTTACGAGCGGCGTCTTGGCATCCCGGTATTTGGTATTGAGGGGAAATCAATCTACGATCACTGGCGAGACGGTATGCGTACCATGCACGGCTTAATGGTTAGCGGTTTTCCGAACCTATTCCTTTGTGGCGGTGGGTTTGTTTTTCAGCTGGGTGCCAACTACGCCCATGGCATTGATGTGCAGGCAGGACACGTGGCCTACACGATCAGCGAGTTGGGCAGCCGCGGGATCAAGTCTGCAAACGTCTCGGATGAGGCCGAGGAACGCTGGATAGCGGATCAACTCGAGACCAAGGGGTCGGGTTTCGTACTTGGGGGTTCTCCCGACACCTGTACGCCGGGCTACTATAATCAAGAAGGCACCGCCAAACGCTACCGCAACGTAAGGCGTGAGACCTACAGCAAAGGCGTGGGCGCCTACATGAAGTTACTCCGAGAATGGCGGGCCGACGGCAACTTGGATGGCTTGGAATTGGATTAGACGAGCGCGTCCCCAACATTGCAGCCGACCGGTACCTGTTTGAATTACAGGTTCAAGGCAATGAACACCATGGCAGTCTTGCAGAACCCGCTGAGGTTTTTCCTGCAGTGCGCAAGACAGTCGATTTCAAACTTTACCGAGAGGCCTAGGGTGTGGCGTGTCACTGTGGATTAAATACTGAACTTGAAACCTGCTGCCTGCCGCTGATCCAAGGGCATGTGCACGCAGCGACCTGCGAGTCATTGATGCGCGCCCGCTACACTGCTTTTGTTGTGGGTGCCTGGGACTATCTCCTCGCCACCTGGCACCCCGCCACTCGACCAAAAACAATGACCCGCGATTCAGAGACCCAATGGCTTGGCCTTAGAGTCATCGCAACCCATCAGGGGCTGGCTCAGGACAAAACGGGAACCGTCGAGTTTATTGCGCGCAGCAAAACAGGGGGGAGTGCCCATCGCCTTCATGAGGTCAGCCGATTCGTCCGAGAGCAAGGTCTATGGTTTTATCTAGATGGTGATCTAAAACCTCAGAGGCCAAGATAAATCCGAATTATTTCGGCCGCATCAATGCTAGCTTGCCAGCTGGCCGTCGGCCGACTTGACCTCAGATCTAAGACAGGCCAATTCAGCCGACAGCGCAGCTCGTCCGGCCTCAGCGGCAGAATCATCAGGGTAGTAAGCTAACTCGGAGGGGACATCGCCCTTGATCCGAGTGCCGATGAGCACCCGCGGCTGCTGGTAGTCATAGGGCCGCGCCCGATGCAGCAAAGCACGATTGTCCCAAACCAATGTATCCCCAACTTGCCATTGGTGGGTGTAAACCCGGGCAGGATCACTGACCACAAAATCGGTTAAAGATTCGATCAGCTCCCGGCTCTCGGAGCGACTCAAACCAGGGATTCCAAAGGCATGCCTGCCGACCATTAGGTTTGGACGACCCGTCTCTGGATGAACTTTGACCAACGGCCGAAGATAAGCTTCCCCGTGATAGATGGAATCTGCTTTCTGTTTGGGGTAATGCTGAAGATCTTTTGCCTGAGAGTATTGCGTTGAATGATAAGCGGAGCGGCCCTGAATCCTCCCTCGAAGCTCCTCAGGAAGATCAGCATACCCTGCACGGGCATCAGCCAGTTCTGTTTGACCGCCTTCGGCTGGAACTTTAACCGCCGTCAGCATGGCGCACTTGCTGCTCACCGGCCAGTAAGTAGAGTCGGTATGCCAGGCCTCGTTGCCTCGATTGACCAGCATACGGTGACTATCCGCCGCAAACACATCGGTATAGTTACCGTCAGGTTGTTTGATCTGATTGGCGAGGGGCAGCGCTCCAAATTCAAGCGTTCCAAATCTTTGTCCAAATTCGACTTGCTGATGTTCATCCAAGCGCTGATTTCTAATCAGAAAAAATCCATACGTTAGGAACACTTCGTAGAGCTCTGAGAAGACCCTGTTGGTGAGTTGACCAAGATCAAGGCCTCTGATTTCAGCGCCAAATGTGTTGTCACTGAGGGGAATGACTTCCATGACGGGTTCTTCTATATTGAACTAACCTTCATAATGCTGGGGTCGTTGGTTCCTGTCCACCCATGGCTTCTGCGGCTATCCGCTGTTGCTTATTTACTCAGATCAGCCATCTCGATGACGCAGGAGGACGTGGACCGCGATCAAGCCTGTAAAACACAGCAAGCGCAGGATAAAAGGCAGCCAAAATAAAGGGTCCAAGCTTACTAGAGTCAGGTACCACCATTCGATGTCTAGCCATATTAAAAGGCCCGTAACTGAAAGGGCAGCGACAGAAATAGAGCTAATAATCTTAGGCTGATCGATGAAGTAGAAATAGGCAAAAGTGAACGCCGCCAAAAAGCTTATCCTTGATAGGACGGTCAGAGTGTTAACGGGATAATGTAGAGGCACCACATCGGTGAGCGCGAATTGATGAACCAAGAGAATTGACAAGCCGCGTAGCAGATACAAACCGATAAGCCCGTAACCGATTCGTCGAATGAGGGTCGTACTACGCTTTCGAGCGTCACCGTAAAGAACCCTAAGGTCTTCATTTCGAAGTCTTATATAGCGCCGTTCCTCTGGGGTAATGACATCTTCTTGAGTAACCACGATACCTCCCTTGCGCGAGTCGCGCTGAAAGAACGAGTGGAAATCAATAGCACTTACTTACTCGCCTCAACACATTCTTGGCTTAATAGCAAATGCGAAACTATCGGTGAGCTGGCCTGAAGATTAGAGCAGGTGATTTTTGCCAATGCGACGAGTCGCAATGGCGTCTTAAAAGATCATTCGCCGAAGTTCTGACGCCCTACTCATTCAACTCGTGCCTGAACCCAAGAAAGAAGGGCCTCCAAGTAACCCATAGAGACGACCCTACTTTTCTCACTGTTCGAAAAGGGCGTTTATACTGACTAACCGCGCTATCGTTGATCTAATTGATTTGTCTGCCTGTTAATTTTAGAGTTTAAGGACTGTTCATAGAGACATGCAGTGACGACTTATTATCGCTATCACGCTACACCCATTGGCAAGCTTTTACTTGCAGGTAATGAACGGTCATTAACACTCCTAGGTTTTCCCGAGGGTAAAATGGCCCGGCGCCATAACGAGGACTGGATCAGAGATAATGGGCCTTTTAGTCGTGTCGTTGAGCAGCTGGATAGATATTTCGCAGGTGAATTGAGGGTCTTCGACCTGGATCTCACGTTCACTGGAACCCCCTTCCAAAAAGCAGTTTGGGCTACTCTGATAGATATCCCCTATGGTGAGACCCGATCTTATGGGGAAATTGCCCAGATAATCGGTCATCCCAAAGCATCGCGGGCCGTCGGTGCCGCTAATGGTGTTAACCCAGTTCCAATTATCATTCCATGTCATCGAGTGGTTGGCAGTAATGGCGCAATGACCGGGTTCGGCGGAGGGATCAGTACCAAACAATTTTTGCTGGGCATAGAGTCGAGGGTTCAGGACCTTTTCGCTGAGGCAAAAACGTCCAATAAGATCTTTTTTGATTCAGCAAAATCTTAGAGCGATCTTTGACTTTAAGCAGTTTCGTCAGGCTAATCTCTTTGATGCAGAGACAGTAAACCCGCACCTGCGGGTCTGTGACCTTGTCTGTTACAGCGGGCAGACGCCAAATCAGCAATCAGAAAATGTCCAAGCGTGACTGCAGATGTGGATCTTCCAGGTTTTGAACGCACAGGCCTGCAAACCCTGAAAATGCAAGTTACCTGCTCGAACCCTGATTCCTCAGCAGAACAACCACGATTTACTGAGCACATGCGCTGGAGCATCCTATTGGTCACTGGATCGCTCAGCTTGCTAACAGCGGCGGTAGAGAACTGCCGGAGGATGTCTCGACGGCGACCCCGGGCGCGAGGATGGTCTTCACCCAGGTTGTCAGCGTCTCAATAAGTCACCGGAACGAAAAACATGACAATAAGAAAAGGGAGCCGCAGCTCCCTTTTTTAGTCTCAACAATTGAGTATCCGCCCGAACCGCAGAAATTGGATCTTAAAAATCGTATTTAATACCCAGCTGGATTTGCCAAACCGACCGACTAAGCGTCTCAAGATTCTTAATACTTCGATCACTGTTGAGCCGGAAATACTCGTATTGGCCTTCCACAATGCTGGCCGAAACCACATCGCGCTCGTACTCGTAGCGGGTTCGCTCAACCCTACCCCAGTCAGAGTTGAGCAGGTTGCCCAGATTCTCGATATCAAAGAACAGCATGGATCGATGCTCTGGCAAAAAGCCAGGGAGCTCTTGTTTGATTCTCAGATCAATCAGCGTGGACCATCTCGATGTGTCGCCGTTTCGTGCAGCGATACCCCCCGCATACTGAGCCAGCTCTGAGTTATTGATGTAGTCGAAAAAAGCCTGCTGTTCAGCAGCATCGCCGCCAAACGATGTTGCCGCAAACAACGGATCATTGGGCCCAGAAGGGACATAAAGCAGGTGACCCGCATCGTCATTGCGGCTCTCCCGGGCACAACGACCCCCACCTACATCCAATAGACACGCGTTATTTTCGTTGAAGGTGTAGCTGTATGGCTGCCCAGTGCGGCCCGTTGCAAAGAGCGATACTTTTGTTTCATAGCCACTGAAAAACTCTTTCGACCAATTTAGCCGGAATTTAATAGCGGATTCTGTCTCGAAATTGGAAACACCAGCGCGAGGACGCTGACGATCATAAGCAGCAAAATCAGAATAGTTTGAAGTCGCGGTGGAAGACGTACCGTAACCCACATCTTCTACATCGGCAAAGGTAACGCTGGCAAACATATCGATCTCACCAAAGGCGGTGCTCCAATCCTTGCTCACAGCCAGAGCGTACAAAAGCCCGCTACCCTGATCAGTAGAATCTATAACGATTGCCTCAGCATCGCCCCCGCCGCAATCATAAATAGGTCGACCATCTGGCGCTGATGCAGTCTGAACAGCGCAACGTTGATCGAACCAGTAAGCTGCATTTTCCAAATCGTTATACAACACATCAGCTGATATCAACCAGTCACTCTGGGTCAAATAAGCAGCACCAATGCTCACCTTCAAAGTTGTTGGAATTTCAAAAGAATCTGCCAGAGCATTCACGGAACCATCAGGGGCTTTAGTAGCGAGGTCGTTGAGAACGTCGGCGGGTATGTATTGTCCCGTTGAGGCGTCCGGCGTGGTTGGCACGTTGACGACGCCAAACGCGTTAGACCCATCAGAAATGACACCGTCGTTGGAGTAGCTGTTTGAAATCCAAACACCCGGCGAGCCGCCTGAAAACTTACCGATACCGCCACGTACGGTCAACGATTCGCTAGCATTCCACTCAAATGACACTCTGGGTAGCACAACGTCAAGCCCATCAATGTCATTTGCGTTCGAGTAACCGTAGCGATCTACAAAGTTTGGGTTCTCTCTGATGCTACCGTTACTTCCGTAGCGATCATAACGAAGACCGAAATCCAAAGTCAGATTATTTGAAATATCCCAAGTGTCCTGAACATAGAGAGAATTATATTCATACCCCCAGATCGCGCGAAGATCATTCTCGTTGTTAGTCACAGCATTGTTATAAAGCAAACCAGAAGCTGTTGCATTTCGGAGGTCGTCCACACTGTCAAAAACGTAGGAGCCTTCCGAGTTCTGAGCAAAGAGATTGTTCACATCCACTTCCTCACGCTCAAAGCCAACCTTAATCAAGTGATCTCCCGTGACATACTCTGCGATCGCTTTTATCTGAAAGAACTCTTGATTCAAAGAATTGCCGTGCCGAAAACGGTCGGGACCAATCACGAGATAATTTTCATCACCGTCCGCCTCACGGAGGAACACGGCAAAAGAAGGGAACTCGGCGCCATTGAGAGAGTCCTGACCTGTGGCCTGTTCTGTCCTAGCGATTTTGAGCTGAGTAGAGAAATTTGGAGTCCAGTCAGAGAAAAGGTGGCCAATAACCGTCTCAACTTCTTCGGAACGATCGTACCAAGCTGAAGACGCACCAAGGCGATTATCAGAGGCTAGAAAGTTATTACCGTTTTGCTCGCGAATCGTGTTTCCTTCAGTATTAATGTAGGTAAATTTGGCTCTGTGGCCCTCGCTAATGTTCCAGTCAACATTTGCAAGGATTTTCTCGTCTTTTGCAGGCGCCTTATTAAAGTCACCAATATCAAAACCCCACACGTCAGATACAATCTGTCCAACTTCTGTGACGTCCTGGAGCGTGATGTTGTCTTCGATATTTAATGCACCAGAACCCACCGGCCCTCGCTGAAGCGGCGCAATTTCTTCGTACTTGTCGTAGGCAACAAAAAAGAACAACTTATCTTGGATGATGGGTCCACCCAATGTTGCTACGGTCGTCTCTTCTTCGAATGTGAAGTCGAAGTCTTGGTCATTGTTTTTGTCGCCAATGAGTGAATCATCCGTGGAGTAATAAGCCAACGAACCAAAGAACTCGTTGGTGCCTGATTTGGTGACTGCGTTAATTGTTCCCCCAGTGAAACCGTTGTACTCCACATCAAATGGCGCGGTCTGGATTGACAGAGACTCGATCGCATCGTAGGAAATGGGAGATCGTTGCGTGGGATAACCGTTAGCGTTCAAACCAAACCGGTCGTTGAGTGCAACCCCATCAATAGTGAGAGAATTAAAACGATTATTTGCACCGGCGATGGTTAACTCCTTCGCCCCACCAGACTGAACGTTAACGATCGCAAAGGGATTTTGCGCCGCTGCATCAGTGATATCTCGATCAATAGAAACGACTTCTCCCAAAGCCTCGATACCTAAATCGGTCCCCAGCCCTTCATTCTTGTATCCAACGGACTTTCGTGTCCCAGTGACCACAATCTCCTCGATGGCCTGATCGGACTGCACGGTTACCGGAAGATTCAAGGTTCGATCTAGGGCTAAATAAAGGTCGTCGATTTTAACCGCAGAAAATCCACTGCCTTTTATCTCTACCGAGTAGGGACCGCCTACGCGTAAACCACGGGCAGAGAACACCCCGTTTTCATTCGATGACGCGAGGGATACAGTGCCAGAAGCGGTGTGCGTGATCGTTACGTTTGCATCGCTGACTGGAGTATCTTGCTGGTTGACAACGACGCCACGGATCGCAGTCGTGGTCTGTGCAAGGGCTGGATTGAGGAAACCGATCGCCATTAGCAGGGCAATCGTTGCAGCAGCTTTGCTCATCACAAAATTAGATCTCGATTTCACCTTCGACTCTCCTAAGACTTATCTTTAATATTTGGTTGCGCTTTACCCGAAAAAAGACTTCGTTGACCCATTCACAACAAGGTCCGCTTTTTTTCAACACTCTTTTCGGTCTTACTTTTGACCTAATTTTCGCCTCTTTTTGGCAAATTTTGGTAAATTTTTGGTAAAAATTTTGTCCGAAACTACAGGGCATAGATTATAGCCCTTCAAAACGATAATTGAACTAAACCGCTTAAAATTTTCCTACGTTTGAGACAATTTATCCAGCGACGGTGCTCAGCTTGAACATGGTGACCGATCGTCATTGCACTGAAGCCGGCTTGGGCGGCTCAATCACACATGGAGGTGCTCCTCCAATTCTGCTGAAGGGACGACTGGTGGATAAGGCGTAAAGACCCACGATGCTTTTCTGAATCAAACGGAAGGCGATTAATCAGTGCCAACCCCTTCTTGTTAACTTGAGCGCATCTGATCTATTTGCACACGCAATCGATCCCCCGTCTGCTCAACCGCAAAAGTGCGCACGGGGATCCGCGTGAGATCGCCTCGCGGTTCTCCCGTCTTCAAGTCGAAACGAACGCCGTGCAGGGGGCATGAGATCAATCCGTTTCGAATTCTGCCCTCATGCAATGGCGTATCCTGATGTGTGCAACGATTTTCAATCGCATAGTGCGTGCCGCCGGTGTTGCACACCAAGACGCAGACACCTTCATGCATGACGACTTGACGCGAATCGGGTGATAACGCGCTCATTTCCAAGTCACTCACTGTCATCAGTTTTCCATGTACTCTTTAATGCGTTGATGAAGGTGGCGAATCCTAACTTCCTGATAATTGCCCAAGGTCTGTCCGCCTTTCGCGCAGGTCTTAAAGCCTCGGGTTTGGGCCGCCATGTTGTCAGTATCCTGATCATATACAGCACCCAAGAACCCCAAACCCTCCGCCAAGGTATAGCTGTCTTTGACGTCGAGCATCATCGGCTCTGGCGGCGGTTGCGAGCTCCCAGGCTCAGAAGGTCTTAAAAAATATAAATCAAAGTAGGAATAGTCCGGATCCTTTGGATCAGGCCGGAACCTGTAAACCATCGGTAAGGACAATCCCGGAAAAATGAAAAAGTTAGGGAAAACGAAATACTCAATGGAATCCAGGGTTTGTGCGGTTGAATACTGGGAGAAGTCCATATCGTATTGCTCGCCCAGGGATTTTTTGATGACCTCAGCGTAGACATCCCTGGCTGTAGAACCTTCGGGCACGGTGGGACAATCCCCATCCGCCGGGCCCCGCCGCCCCCACAAAGCACGCATTAATTCCTGTTCGCTTGGCGCTGTAGGCATTCTGGGGTTCACCGAACCGACGGTATGAATAAAGCGATTCACATTCTTAGGATAAACGTCGTAAGTCGTCACCGGTTCAGAAAAGTCCCTTCCTCCCGCATGGGTCTCTTTCACGTGGTAGGCCTCCATGAAGGCCTCCTCGGCAGCTTTCCAATTGACAGGTAGCCGCTTACAAACATGGGTTTCTATCCTGCGATTAGCGATATCAAAATCTCTAAAATGATCAGGCAGAACTCCCAAAAACTCAGTCAGCGACTCGGCCTCTCGATCGAAATTCACAAAGACAAACCCTGCCCACGTATCGACTAGGATTTCTCGGAGGCTGTGGGACCCTGCGCCAACATGTGGGAAGTCCCAATCCTCGGGCAACTCAAGGAGTTCACCGTCCAAGGAGTAGACCCAGCCATGAAAAGGACACCGGAAAGCCTGACAGTAGCCATTGTCTCCCGGGGGCTTAAGTGCCGTGCCTCGATGCATGCAAGCGTTGACATAGGCTTTGATCTGCATCGACTCAGTGCGCGTGACAATGGCTGACAAGTGGCCGATGTCATAGACCTGATAATCCCCTGGCTCAGGAATATGTTCCTCTCGACAAGCCATCTGCCAAACCCGGGGCCACAACTGTTCCATCTCTGATTGTGCAAACTCATGCGAGGTATAATGCGAATAAGGAATGTCTTGATCGCCAAGGAACTCATAAGAATAGTCCAAGAACGCTTCAGGCGGCTGTGATGCATCCTTAGCAATCGCTTCTTGATAGGTATGTCCTGGGGCTCGGGCTTCACCAGGCTTTAACGTTTTAGACACCTTCCTCTCTCCTGCTGACGTCCATCTTCAGACGCTCCTAAAGGCTCCTAAGATGCCCGATTTAATCAGAAAGTACCAGAGGGCAAGCGCGTTGTTACTCAGCAAAACGGCATCGCATTTTTGAGCGCTGTCAACAGATCATCGGCCTTCACGGCGTCGCTGGTATGACCAAAAACAACCTTGTCCGGTCTAACCAACACGGTTTCTCCCGCTAACAACACATCGGCAAACCGGCCTTTTACGGTTTCCATTGCCGCCACATTCACAAGTCTGATCGAAAGGTGATCAACGACCGCCTGACTTGCCGCACTCAGCTCGACATCGCCGTGAAAAATCAGGGCAAACCCGGCCCCGAGCAACGTGTCGAATCTAACCGGTTTGTCAGAACCAACCTTCACCATGGGCTGGCTCAGCAGATAACCGGTAATCCCTTGGTCAGATAATTGTGCGGTCATTACCGCGCCTGATCGAATCGGTGGTTGCTCTCTGCCCTGACCGTAACCTGAGGTCTGCATTGACTCGGGCGGCGCCGGCGCTGGTTTGCCTGCGCGCTCCGCAGCCTCTGTGGCCGCCAGGTGGGTCATCAAATGACCCATGGATACGGCCCAGGACACAAGATCATGAGCATGACCCGCCCGTTCCAACGGGTAAGTATCTAACAGCGTCTCGGCGCAGATCTGATTCAATACCAGCGGCAGCTTCCAGGCCAGATTGATCAGGTCACGCATACCGGCATTCATACCCTGTCCTAAAAACGGCGGGGTTTGGTGGGCGGCATCACCGGCCAGCAAAACTCTTTCACGGCGCCAAGTCGCGGCAACCGCAGCATGGAACTGATAGACCGCCGTGCGGCGCAGTGTATAAGTATCCCTCGGCACCCAAGGGTCTAGCAGCTTTGTAATCGTGTCCTCTTTCAGCATCTGATCAGCCGTCTCGCCCGGATTAAGCTGGAACTCCCAGCGCCGGAATGGCTCTTTGGTCGCAACATAGGTATGAATTCGATCGGGATCGCAGATTTGCAGGACTTCATTGGCGAGATCGTGCTCAGCGGTCATCACAACATCGACAACAAGCCAGTCCTGGTCATATCCCAAATCACGCCATGGGATCTCTAACGCTTTGCGCGTTGGGCTATTGGCACCATCGCAAGCGATCATAAACTTGGCGGCAAGGACAATGTTCTGTGCGTCATCCTCCGCGCTCAAAGTCACTTGCTCAGGCTGAATCTCAAACTCGGTTACTTCATAACCAATAAATGTTGTGACGTTTTGGTGCTCGAGCGTTTTATCTCGCAAAAACTGCTCTAACTCGGGTTGATCAAACATATTACTCGGTTGCCAACCATGACTGCCCGAGGGCGACGCGGCAACACCAAACAACCATTCGCGCTTCGAATTAGCAAACCCCGCTCGTTCACCAGGCCGAAGCGGTTGCATCATGGCATTTACCGTCTCTGCGAGGTCGACGGCCTGCAGCGCCCGAATGATTTCTCCGTCCAGGTTAACGGCTCGAGGGAGCGTGTAGACTTCGGACTCTTTTTCAAGACAGACCACTTTCAGTCCAGCTTCGGCAAGCAAAATCGCACCAAAGCAGCCGACAGGACCTAAACCGACGATGGCTACATCAAAAACGGTCTCGACTGTCACCCTCATGCAATGAAGGCGGTATCCGGCTCAGCGACCACTGTATTCTCAATTGCCCCAAGCCCCTCGATTTCAACGCGTACGCTGTCGCCAACCTGCAGGGGCGCAGGCGGCTTCATAGCAGCCCCAACACCGCTCGGTGTTCCCGTGGCAATCACGTCACCGGGCTCAAGTGTAAACGCTGTACTGAGAAACTCGATGATGTCATAACAATCAAAAATCAAATCATCGGTGTTGGTTTCTTGCCGAAGATCGTCATTCACAAAAGTTCTTAGCATGAGGTTGTGAGGATCAACTTCATCCGGCGTCACAATGGCTGGACCAAAGGGATTGTGGGTGTCCCAAGATTTACCCATCGTAAACTGAGGCGGCGTGACTAAAAACTGCCATTCCCTGACGCTTACATCGTTTAGCACACAAAATCCCGCAATGACTTTGCTCGCATCTGCCTTCGTTACACGCCGGCAGCGTTTACCTATCACGATAGCCAGTTCACCCTCGTAATCCAACATCCGGGTCTCCCTCGGCGCGTGAATCGGCGCGTAGGGTCCATTGGCAGAAGTGCCCTGCTTGGTAAAAACGAGCGGATATTTTGGAATCTCCATATTGCTTTCTTCAGCATGGGCCCGGTAATTCAGCCCAATCGCTAAGATTTTCGGTGGTCGGATGAGCGGCGCCTCGATCACCACCTCTGCCAATGCAAACTGCGCCTGCGCGTCAACATGCTGTGCGGCGGCCTTCATCGCTGCGTCACCTTGCTGCAAAAAGGTCAGCATGTCCTTGGGCAAGTTCGGCGCAACTTGGCTCAAGTCAATGATACGATCATCCTTTAACACACCAATTCTGCTGACCTTCGATTCTGTGAACGTTACAAGTTTCATCTGTGCTCTCCTGATGGCGTAATTGCTGGCGACAAACTCCCCGTGAACATCAGCGGTTTGTGCAACCCATGGATTTCGACCTGGCTAAGCCTCGGTCTCCAGTATCTTGGACGGGTTCAATACACTGGGAGTTTCAGGACCGGGCTCTGCTCAAAGTGGCAAAAAATCGGGTGGATTCTCCGCCTTGTCGCAATACTCAGTAAACGCTGCCGAAAACCCCTCGCAATCCTGTTTATACCAGAGCCGCAGGGAAGGTTCGAGTCGCCATTGCTCGCGCCCATCCAGCGTGACCTTTAATCGAAAGCCCTTAACGCCCAACCCCCGGGGGTGCAGACAGTCGATGACTGAGCTCCCCGGTCAAACCTCAACCCGTCTCTGGTCAAAGGTGTCCGGCTTCACCCCTAAAGATCGAACTATTCTCAGTCGAAGTACGCGGGCCTGATACACAAAAAATCGTTCCCATCACCCATGATTTGTTACCATCGGAGCTTTTAGGAGGCGCCATGACCGACGTATTTGATCAACTCAACCAGGGTCATTTTTCTCCCACCCTGTCTTTTTTTAATCTCAAGCACACGCAAACCCAAGATGGGACTGAGCATTTCGAGCTGACGTTTCCTCCTCAATCCGTTAACCCTATGGGCCTCGTCCAGGGCGGCATGATTGCCGCCGCGCTTGATGATGCAACTTCGGTCACAATGATCAGCGGTTATCAGCGGGAATTCGCGCCGTTATCCACCGATTTGCATATCATGTTTCACCGAGGCCTTCAGCCCGGAGTCGCCCGAATTGAAGTCAAAGTGGTTAAGTTGGGCCAGCGCAGTGCAACCGCCGAAGGCCGTCTATTCGATTTGCAGGATCGGCTCATCGCGACCCTGTTCCACACCGCACAACCGACTCCAACGGCGTCAGCATCATGAGCCAACCCAAAAAACCTGACGTGCTTTGCCGGGATTTTCGCCTAGCGGGGGTCTATCCCAACTGCGCAATCAATCTCAGAAATAAATCCCGCGCTCACCCTAAAGACTGCAGCAAAACTGTTCTGTTCATTCACGGAGCAACCTATGGCTCTACCTCTACCTTCGACTACCCAACTGACGGCCAATCTTGGATGGACGTCATGGCCAGCGCTCATTATGACGCTTGGTGCCTTGACCTTTCTGGATACGGGATTTCAGATCGTCCCGAAGTGATGAGCCAAGCGCCAGAGTCGCATCCTCCGCTGATGACCACGGATCAAGCCGTCACCGAGGTCAAAATTGCTGTGGACTTCATTTTGGCTGACCGCGGCATTCAGCAAGTCTCCTTAATTGGGTACAGCTGGGGATCCGCGATCTGCGGACAATATGCAGGCCAATCACCCTCAACCGTCGACCGCTTGATACTCTGCGGCGCACTCTGGGTCAATCCGAACCCCAAAGCGTCGGCTCATCCCCTCAGTGCCTATCGTCTCGTGACCGCCGAGGAGGCCTATGATCGTTGGATTCAAACCCTGGACCCTGACCTGCTCGATCAAATCATCGACCCGGATCATGCAAAAAAATGGTGCGCAGACGTCCTGCGGTGTGATCCTGAATTTGATCCCGACCATCAACCGCACCTACGAGCTCCCCGCGGCGTGCAGGCTGATTACCTCCATTGTGCGATAACGGGTGAGGATTGGTATGCACCCGAGGCGATTCAAGCCCCCACCCTGGTCGTCATGGGCGATCTCGATATCGAGACCACGCCAGAACAAGGTTGGCAGGTTTTCAAGCGGCTAGAGGGCGCTGCAACGCGGCAGTATTCAGTATTGGGCTTGGGAACCCACTCTATGCTACTCGAGCGCAATCGCTTGGAACTATTTGAGGTCTGCGACCACTTTTTAAATCCTGGACAATCGGCTGGCCTGTCAGAGTAAGGAGCTTGCCCCGCTCAAGGTTAACTATAATCGTAAAAGCCTTTGCCCGATTTTCGTCCCAACCAACCCGCTCGAACGTATTTACGAAGCAGCGGATGCGTTCGATACTTAGAGTCCCCGAATTCCTGGTGAAAGACATCCATTACGGCCAAACAAACATCTAACCCAATCATATCGGCCAAAGTCAGCGGACCCATCGGGTGGTTTGCGCCAAGCTTCATCGCAGCATCAATATCCTGAGCCGAGGCCAGGCCTTCGGCCAAAATACCAACCGCCTCGTTAATCATCGGAACCAAAATTCGGTTAACAACAAAGCCAGGGGCTTCGGCAACTTCCACGGGCTGCTTACCGATTTGATGAGCCACAGCTTGAACGGCATCCACCGTATCTTGGGATGTGGCGATTCCCCGAATCAACTCAACCAACTTCATAATCGGTGCTGGATTAAAAAAGTGCATACCCATGACTTTTTCAGGACGCAGGGTTGCACTCGCAATTTCTGTGATGGAGAGCGACGACGTATTAGACACGAAAATACAAGACGGTTGGCAGATACGGTCAAGCTCTGCGAACACTTCCTTTTTGATTGCCATATTTTCAATGATGGCCTCGACCACTAAGTCGCAATCCGCGGTCGCAGCGAGGTCGACGGTGGTATGAATGCGCGCGAGCACAGCAGCTTGTTCAGCCGCATCGAGGGTCCCTTTGGCGACTTGACGGTTGAGGCTTGAGGTCACCCCTTCAATGCCACTCGTGAGGAGATCATCTGAGACATCCCGGAGTACAACATCGAGCCCGACGCTCGCGAAGGCTTGTGCAATCCCAGCGCCCATGGTCCCTGCACCTAAAACACCAATTTTTTGCATGGTTGCGCTCCTGATTATTCAATTCGCCGCGAACCTTAACAAGATTGCAGAAACCACGCAATCAAAGCGGCTGGCCCTATCGCCAGTCTGGTTGAGGTTCTGTTTTTTTGGCTTTAGCCACAAAAATCTAGATCAGACTGACGACAACGCTGCTTCAATCTAGGCTCGGCTTTCCTGCAGGATGATCCAGTTGCGCGTACCTTTTAAACACGGGGCACGATTACTCGCCGAGAGCCAGCTCGTCTGTCACAACACGAAACCCGGATTTCAATTGGTCGCGGCTTTCATGACAGATCTCATCTTTTACCTTCGCCCAGAGTTCAACCCAGCCCAGCCCCTGGGTGTCAGCATGTTCCATTAAAGTTAGCGAGAGGTCAGAGGCTCACCAACCGTGAAGGTCTCTAGGACGATATTATGACGCTCTGTCAGCCTTTGAGCCTGGCGACTGACTGGGAACTTGGGTTTGAGCTCCTTTGAGCCACGTGATAAAAAACCAAGGGCTCTCAGACATTGATCAATATCAAATGGATTTAGACCTTGATACAGGTAGGCTTGTCGTCTTCGTTGCTGGATTTGTGTTCTTTTTATCTCTTGAACACTTTGCCTTCGCTCATCACCAAACCCAATCCAAAATTTTTCGTCTGGCCATTCACGGGTTTATGGCAGGGATCAACACTGTAATTGTCCGGATCTTGACCTTTGTGCCTATGCTGGCCTGGCTCGTCTATGTCGAGCAACAAGGCTGGGGCATTGCGCGATGGATCGGTTTCACGGGGTGGCTTGAGTTTGTGCTCTCAATCATTGTTCTGGATGCCTTTGATTATTTCTGGCATCGCGCCAATCATCGCGTTCCATTTTTGTGGCGTTTCCACAAAGCGCATCACAGCGATACCGAAATGGATGTCACCACGGCCTTACGATTTCATCCCGGCGAACTTTTACTATCAACCCTCGCCAAAGCCTGCTGGGTTGTCATTTGGGGGCCTTCCGCAATCGCTTGGTTTTTGTTTGAGGCATTGGTGAGCCTCTGCGCTCAGGGCCATCACAGCAACTGGGATCTCCCAGATTCGATAGAATCGCAACTGAACCCTTGGTTTGTAACCCCTCGATTTCATGCCACCCATCATTTGGTCAATCGCCGGTACGGTGATGCCAATTTTTCAACCATTTTTAGCATCTGGGACAAGCTGTTTCGAACCTCCGCGGCACCCCTCAGGAGCGCTGAAATTCAACAATTGCCGCTGGGTTTACCCGACAATAGAACCCAATCGATGTCCTTAATGAATTGGCTCACCGAGCCGGTAAAACAATCCAACCTCAGCTTGAGTCCTGATTCCATCCCGGACTCACCAAACTAAGACGCCCACTATAAAGGCTAATTCAGCGGTGAGCCGCCTTCATCTCAATCTGACGGACCCTAGATATTTAACCCATCACAAGTTACTTAACCCAACAAAGGGAACAAACGAAGGGTCTAAAAAGACGGACGCCGTCATGGCCACTACCCTAACGTTTATCGCACAGTGGGAATAAAACTCGCCGATGACCACATCTTTCTGTTAACGTTTAACCGCTGGACTACATTCACTCCTCAAACCCTAAGAGAACCTCAGAATGCGTATCCTAATCTTCTTAAGCTTTATGATTCCCGGCCTTATTACCGCTGCAGAGCATGGCGGCAGCGCCGCGCCAGAAAAGGCGAAACAAGAGCACGGCGGTAATGCTGCTCCAAAAAAAGGCAGTGAGCATGGTGGTAATGCCGCGCCAGAAAAAGCCGCCAGCGAGCACGGTGGTAGTGCCGCACCAGAGAAGGCAGCCAGTGAGCACGGCGGTAATGCCGCGCCGAAGAAAGGCAGCAGCGAGCACGGCGGTGCAGCTGCGGCCAGCAAGCCCAAGCACTGATCCAAACAATCGGGCGCCCAAATTGTCTGTCTACGGGGTCCGAGGATTTCATGCCCAAGCTTACGCAAGGCTGATTGCACTGCTTGCATCGACCCTGATCAGGTTTTTCACCCTAACGGCGCTCTTGTCTGCGGGGACCTTACGCGCTGAACTGGTCGATCCACCTCAGTATTACGCGGAGGACATCAAAACCGCGATGCAACTGCATGTCGATGCGATCGTGGACGCCAATGGCGATTGGTCAGTCATTGATGATCAAACCGGTGAGCGCCTGACGTTACGTTTTATGCAGGTTCATGATCCGGTTCGACAAATCAGTCAAACCGTCTACTTCGCCTGCACAGACTTTCACGTCAAAGGAAATCCAGACCAAGTTTATGACATGGATTTTTGGCTTGAACCGGTGGATGGCGCGCTCAAAGTTTTTCAGACGAAGGTCCATAAAGAACCCAGACATGCCTTGCTCTATGGCTGGTACAAACACCCAAGATATACTTTCGTCAATGATGAGATCAGCTATTTGTACGACTAATGATGACGGATTGATAAAGGGCCCACACAGATAAACCCGTTACAGCAGGCTGTTGTGCCGAGGTTTTGACCCAAGGGATCGGCTCTGTGTGGTTTGCCAGAATGCGCCAGGCTCGGCGCTCTAGACCCAGGGAGTTCGCGCTAAAGCCCTACCCCGGGATCTCCTTTTCAAACAACTGATTTTGAAACGTTCAAACTTCAATCTCGATTGATCCTCCTCAACAGGCAAACCGTAACTACTTGATGAATTGCGTCAAATCCAAGTTCTGGCAACGCTGCGTTGGAACACTGCTTGCAGCCGCTTCAATCGCTCAGGTCGCTGCTCAAGAAGCCTCTCTTGATACGCCTCAAGCATTCCCTCAAACCGTGAGCCACTACGACTTCGACGTTTTGTTAAATGATAAGGTCATTGGCGAACACACTTTTGTCGTCACCGATTTCAACGATACCCTCCAAACCGTTGCAGGGGCCGCGGACTATCGCGTCAAATTCTTAGGTGTGGAGGTTTTTCGGTACCAGCACCACCACAAAGAGCGCTGGGAGCGCGGCTGTTTATCGGATTACGAAGCACGCACCGAAACCCGCGGCGAGCTGACCACG
>Ga0209631_10001897_pt1 | contig 25749 bp, 21 predicted proteins | sample COG_08_FD_184752 | JGI IMG/M metagenome (GOLD analysis project Ga0209631, IMG submission 184752) | Pelagic Microbial community sample from North Sea - COGITO 998_met_08 (SPAdes) (version 2) | ecosystem: Environmental > Aquatic > Marine > Neritic zone/Coastal water | place: Helgoland, sampling... | reverse complement strand
CATAACGCAAAGTATTGATGGCGGAGGATCTTTTTCAGCGAATCTAGTTTACAACAACTTACCTCCAAATGGGTATCCAATTATTTTACAAGACGGAACTGGCTGTCAATCATTGTCTTATATCAATTTGACTGAACCGGATGCAATCTCAGTTGCGCCCATTTTAATTAACGAGACATGTATCTTAAATAATGGTTCAATTGACTTGCAAAGTTTCGGAGGGATAGGTCCTTATGCTTATAGTATTGATAATGGAGCTAGTTTCCAAGCTGAGGCATTATTTACCGGATTAGTTGGTGGAACTTATGACTACATTATTGAGGATGATAATGCTTGTCAATTTGTTGGACAGGCTGTGCTTTCAAGTGGAGCTGGACCAACCATTACGAATTCAAGTTTTTTAAATCCTGCTTGTTCTAACAATTGTAATGGAACTATTTCTATTGTTGCATTTGGGAATTCTCCTATCAGTTATTCGCTAGATGGTGGCGCAACGCTTCAAGTTACTGGTGATTTTATAGATTTATGCCTCGGGAATTACACAATTGACATTACCGATACAGATGGATGTTTAACTTCTCAAAACCTCGTATTAACCGCTCCTACGCCTCCATTAGCTGGATTTACAGTAAGTGATACTGCCGGACCAGCACCGTTAACCGTAACATTTACAAACACTAGCGTTGGTGCGACATCTTATTTTTGGGATTTAGGGAGTTCGTCTTCCACTAGCCTAGCAATGGATGAAACATTCGAATATCCAATAGAAGGGGCTTATACGGTCATGATGGTGGCATCAGAACTTTTATGCACAGACACTGCTTATCAAGTTATCACCATACTAGGAAAACCGGACATATCAATGCCAAATGTGTTTACACCAAATAATGATGGAATGAATGATGTTTTTCGGCCAATTGCCGCTGGGGCGATTGAAATTATTGGAAAAATATACAACCGCTGGGGAGAGTTAATCTACGAATGGCAGGGAATTAATGGTTATTGGGATGGATACACACGTCCTTCGGGACAATTAGTGCCTGCCGGGACCTACTTCTATGTCATTACAGCTATAGATGTTGCAGATGTGCCGTATGCGTTGAGCGGAACTGTTCAATTAATGAGGTAAGGTTTAGTTTTTCTTAAAAGTCTTAAAAACAATTTCTGCTTTTGCTTTTCCAATCACCTTTTCCATCTCTTCCACAGAAGATGCTTTAATTCGTTTAACAGATTTGAATTGTTTAATTAGCGCCAATTGTGTTTTTGGACCTATTCCCTTAATCTGATTCAACTCTGACTTATTTAAAGTAGCTTTCCTTCTTTTTCCTCGATGATGTGTAATTCCAAATCGATGTGCTTCGTTTCTCAAATACTGAATTACTTTTAACGATTCGGATCGTTTATCTAAATAAATAGGTAAAGAATCTCCTGGAAAATAGATTTCCTCCAAGCGTTTCGCAATACCAATAACTGCAACCTTTCCTCTTAACCCTAAAACATCTAAACTTTTAACGGCTGAACTTAATTGCCCTTTTCCTCCATCGATAACAATTAGCTGCGGAAGCGGCTCGTTTTCATCTAGGAGTCTTTTATATCGCCTATAAACTACCTCTTCCATAGAAGCAAAATCATCAGGACCGACAACAGTTTTAATATTAAAATGACGGTAATCTTTTTTAGATGGCTTAGCATCTTTAAATACTACGCAAGCCGCAACAGGAAAGGCTCCTTGAATATTTGAATTGTCAAAACATTCGATGTGCGTTGGTAATTCTAATAAGCGTAAATCTTTACGAATTGTATCCATAATTCTTTTCGAGTGCTTATCCGGATCCGTATTTTTGATCTGTTTCTGGCGTTCTATTTTGGAATGTTCCGCATTGCGAAATGACAAATCAAGCAGTCCTTTCTTATCGCCTTTTTGAGGCACAATGAATTGGGTGTTTTCAAATGCTAAATCTAGTTTCTGCTGAAGCAATATTTCTTTAGATACACTCGGAAATCGCTCACGTATTTCAACAATTGCAAATTCTAATAATTGTTTATCTGATTCGTTTAAACGTTTTTTCAACTCTAATGTATGACTCTGAATAATTGACCCATTCATCACTTTTAAAAAATTGACATAGGCCGTGTTAATGTCTGAATCAATAGCAAAAACATCAACATTGTTAACGGTTGCGCTAACCACCATGGATTTCGATTGATATTTCTCAACCAATGCTAAACGTTCTTTTATGTCTTGCGCCTTTTCAAAATCATATTTTGCAGAAGCATTTTTCATCTTATTACGCAACTGTTCAATGACCGACTTAATATTTCCTTTGAGGATCTTCCGAACATCTCTCAATCGATGATCATATTCCTTTGTTGAAATCTCTCCTTGGCAACAACCTTTGCAATTTCCAATGTAATATTCTACTGAAGTTTGAAATTGTTTGTCTCCAATATTCTCTTTGGTTAGTTTATGGGTGCAATTTCTTATTTCAAAACTTTGCTTAAACAGGTCCATTAAAGTTTTAATCATCTTAACAGAGTGAAAAGGCCCATAATACTCATCTCCATTTTTCTTTAATTGACGTGTATAAAAAATCCTTGCAAATGGCTCTTTTCGAATACAAATCCAGGGGTACGTTTTATCATCTTTTAACATGATATTGTACTTCGGTTGGTATTTTTTTATGAGCGTATTTTCTAAAAGTAAAGCGTCCATTTCGGTGTTCACCTTAATGGTTTTAATGTCTACAATTTTCCCAACTAAAACTTTCGTTTTAGTATTTTCATACTTAATCTTATTAAAATAAGAGGAGACTCTATTTTTAAGGTTTTTTGCTTTTCCGACATAAATAATCAGATTGTTTTTATCAAAATATTGATAAACCCCAGGAGAACTAGGTAACGATGAAATAATTTTAGTTATGTGTTCACTTTTTTGCAGATGACAAATTTAACCAATTTCAACTTGTTTTTTCGTTGTCATTTTAGAAACCGCTATAGGAGAGTTCTAGTAATTCATTCAGGAAATGGTTACTTATAGTCTGAAGGAAGTATGAAGGACTTCTTTTTTTGACTCAATACGACTAGTGTTTGCATCTGACCTATTTCTTCAATTAAACTTAATTTTTCTGAAATTAAATAATCGAATGCCGGTATGTCCTTTACGATAATTTTAAGCTGATAATCGAAATCCCCTGTCAATTGATAGCACTCAACTATTTCATCTATTTTGTTAATTTGATTAATAAAATTAGAAATAGCATTCTTCACTTGTCTTGTTAACGAAACTTGAATTAGCGCTGTAAAACCTAAACCTAACAATGAGGCATTTACTGTTGCATGATAGCTCTGAATATAGTCCCCTTTTTCCAGCTTTTGCACTCTTCCTAGTGTAGGAGCAGGAGACAACCCAATCTTTTTGCTTAACTCAACATTCGTAATTTTACTATTCTCCTGGAGTTCTTTTAGTATTTTTAGGTCGATCGCGTCTATTTTCATACAACAAGTTTTTGTATCGAATTAGACAACTGTCCAATCCTAAACTAATGTACTGAAATTATTTAATTAGCAGAATTATATTTTAAATAATCTCAAAAAGAAGTGGTTTGCTAGGAGATGCGTCATTTTCGAAACTTGCTATCTGAATATTAATAAAAAACGTTCCATCAACTACGCCTTCCGGAACAAAAATCAATTCAGTAATCGTTGAATCATATCTAGTGTTAGCTGGGTAATTCCAAAAAGCTCTATGCGATATCATTCTTCCACCATCAATTTCTCTATCGACCGAAGGCAAATCAATTAACAAATGTTTGATTCCCATCTCCGAAATATATTGAGCAGCTTCTTCAGCTAAATAAGGCCAATTTGTATTAGAATATTGACGCCCTATTTTTTCCAAGGGATTAGGTAGCGATCTAATAACAATTGCTTCAGGGTTACCTTTAATTGCGTTTTGGATTTGCTCTTTGGTTATAACTCGATCTCCTTTCTTTTGCCACTCTGATTCTTCTCCTTCATATACTTCTGGTTCCACCGAAATTACTTGACCAAAAAAGAAAAATGTTTTTAACGTGTCATTTATGGAATATACCTCTTTAGAAATATGCCCAACACATTCTGTATGGGTCCCATTTCCATGGGGGTTAAAAAAAATATTTCGAAAATTAACATCTCCCCCTTCCGCAACACTGCCTAAAAATTGCTCCGTACGAACAGGCTCTATTTTCATTGGTTCTACATACCAGGCATTTACACCTTTCTTATCTCCGCGAAGCGGAACAGAAATATCTATCGGCTTTGATAGGTCCACTTTATAGGTCTGGTTTTTATGTTCAATAGAAGCTATCATCATTATGTACTAATTCGTTGGAAACACTATAAAAGTACTATTAATTATGGAATTGTATGTAATTGTGCATCTCCATATAAATCAATCATTGTGAGAAATTAAAATTACTGATCGAATTATTAATAACTAGTGTCGTTAGATTTTCAAGAAACATAGATATTCCTTGTAAAATTTAGGATACTCCCTGCATTTTTATTGGAGATAAACTGTTTCTAGGGAACAGTTCCTTTGAGTTCAATAAAACCGCCCATATCTTCAGTCGCTTCCATAGCATGCAATTCTCCCTCAACATACATTAAGATAGAAAGGTCAAGAAGCGGCCCTGTTTTGATGGCTGAAAGATAATAATTACTTCCTTTTTTAACGCGAAAGCTTTTATTCCAATCACCTGTTACATGTGTTTCGTAGAAGTAATTCCCATTAACTCTAAAAGCTATTTCAGCATTCGATTTTGAAACAACACGGTATTTAATTCTTTTGTATGAATCTTTTTCACAACTCGTAAAGGCCGAAAAAAAAAGAATTGCAAAACATATAAAGATTGATTTCATTAGCCTGATTTAGCGTTTATTTCAGCTACATCACACCAAATTTCATGCCGTTGTTTAAACTGTAATTCTTTTGAAATAGAGTTTAGGTATTCTGCTAAATATCCAACTTTTGTTAACCTATCTTTAGAGCAACTAAACAAACAATTCACTAGCAATACGATCCGCAAACGCCTTGCCTTTTTGATTAAGGGAAAAAGATTCTTCATCTATTTTCATTTGATCTGAGTAATTAACTAGTTGCTTCTTAAGGCTAAGCAACCACGCTTCCCCAAACTCACTTTTGATATATTCAAATTCGCAGCCCCATATTGTTCTTAACCCTAAAAGCATATACTCATTATACCTATCATTTTTAGAAAGTTTTTCTAATTCAAAAGGAACTTCTCCTTCATTTATTGCTTTAATATACTTGGCGTTGCTCGCAACATTCCATTGGCGCGTATTACCATTAAATGAATGAGCAGAAGGCCCAATCCCTAAATAGAATTTTCTTTTCCAATAAGATGAATTGTGTTTTGAAAAATATCCTTCTTTACCAAAAGAAGAAATCTCATAGTGCTTGAAATTATTATTTTCCAAAGTATTGATTAGCAATTCAAATTGCTCCGCCCCTGCTTCATCGCTGAGCGGTTTAGATTTACCGGTTTTTACAAGATGATGCAAAGCAGTTCCGGTTTCTACAGTTAAGTTATATGCCGAAATATGTTGAACATCAAGATCTAATGCTTTTTGCAAATTAATTTTCCACGCTTCAATTGTCATTTCCGGTAAGCCATAAATAAGATCAATTGTAATGTTATCAAAGCCTAAACTTTGTGCATCTTGAACACATTTAGTGGCTTGACTTGAATTATGTGCACGATTCATCCAAATTAAATCAACATCGTTAAAGGATTGTATTCCGATACTTAGTCTGTTTATTCCTGCTTGTTTTAAATCTTCTAGTTTTTGAAAAGTGAAATCATCAGGGTTTCCTTCTAATGTTATTTCAGGGTTAGAAATAATAGAAAATTCAGCATATACTTTATCCAAAATTCTTCTAATCTCCTCAGCATCTAAAAAACTTGGTGTTCCACCTCCAAAATAAATTGTTTCGACTATTTCTTCGTTCAAATAGTTTTTTTGAATTTCTATTTCCTTCAGTAAGCAGGTTATTAAGTCTTGTTTATTTTTTAAAGAAGTGCTAAAATGAAAATCACAATAGTGACATTTCTGTTTGCAAAAAGGTATGTGGATATAGATGCCCATTGATTTTCAAAAGTACATAGTTTGAACAGTACAATTCTCTAATTAGTCAATTAATTAAATAGCGAACTTTTAGGGAAACCTCTTTCTCTTTTTTACTTTTGTAATCCTTATCAATTTTTTTTATGAAAACACTTTCTATTCTATTCCTATTAATAGTGGTTAGCTGTTCTCGGGAAGAGGTAAACATTCCTGTTGAAAAGAACATCGCGGTTGATCAAAAAAAAAGTATTACCGATGGCGAGTTTATTGAATATCATCCCAATGGAGTTTTAAAAACGAAAGGATTACTCAAAAACGGAAAGAGAACTGGAACCTGGACAGCATATCACGCTAATGGTAACCTATACAGTGAAAGCAAATACAAGGCAGGCTTATTAAATGGAAAAACCGCGGCTTACTATCCTAATGGAAATGTGCAATACATGGGCCTATATATAGGTGGTAAAAAAGACGATCTTTGGTTTTTTTACCGCGAAGATGGAGCTTTGGAAAAAGATGTGTTATTTAAAAACGGAGAAAGAATAATAACCACTCCTTAGCATAAATAACCTTCATTTACTCCAATCCGTATTTCGTCTTATACTTGTTATAATTTCTTGATTGATGATTATCTAAGTTCACCATTCTACCATCTATAAAAGCAATAAAAACGTTACTTGTTCTCATATCTAATGCATCTCCATCGGAAACAAATAATGTTGCATTTTTCCCTTCTTCAATAGACCCTAACTCTTTGTTAACCCCCAATATTTTTGCAGCATTAAGCGTTATTGATGCAACTCCTTCTTCATAAGTAAGCCCATATGCAATGGTTGTTCCGGCAACGAAAGGTAAATTTCTCGTCCCCATTTGTTCCATGTCAGCATTGTACTGCAGACAATAAGATACACCGGCATCACGTAGTAATTTTGGCAATTTATAGGGTAAATCTATATCGTCTTCTGGCTGATTTGGTAAGCTATGGATATGTTGAATAATTACAGGAATATTGTTTTCTTTCAAACGATCAGTAACCATCCAAGAATCATATCCTCCAACAATAACAACTTTTTTCAATTTGTACTTTCGCTTAAAATTGATAACATCATTAATCTCTTTCACGTAAGAAACATTAACATAAAGCGTTTTTTCACCCGTAAACAAAGCTCCCATTGCTTCCAACTTCAAATCTCTTTCTCCCTCGTTCAAAGCTTTATTATAGGCTGCTGCTTCATCGAAAAACGTACTTATCTCCTTTGTTCTTTCCGCATAGTTTTTTGATTTTTTTGTGTCCCCAGGCGTTGACCACCATCCACTCGATTTCATAAATCTTGGCCAATTTAGGTGAATACCAATATCTTCTTTTACAAGAGCATCTTCCCAGTTCCAAGCATCAAAATTAACTACCGATGATGACCCTGAAATCACTCCTCCACGGGGCGTAACCTGAGCGATTAGAACCCCATTAGTTCTTATAGTTGGTGTTATTTTTGAATCCGTATTATAGGCTATTATGGATCGAACATTGGGGTTATAGGTTCCAATCTCTTTAAAATCCTCTGTGGCTCTAACCGCTCCTATTTCCATTAATCCAAGAGTAGAGTTTACTGCTATAAACCCAGGGTATACATGCTTATCTTTAATATCAATTACCGTGTCATAATCTGAATTATTAATTGTGTTCGTAAGTGCATTCATCACTTTAACAATTTTCCCTTTCTCCAAAACAATAGCAGAGCGATTAATCATCTCCCCTGTTCCCAAATGGGCTGTTCCGTTTAACAATAAAACAGTTCCTCCCTGCTTAGCTCCAGGTGCTTCTTGTCCTTGAAAATTTGAAAGCCAAAACCCAAGAAGAATTAATATTATATATTGTGCATTTTTCATCTCTATCCAATTTTAATTACCATCATCACTTAAAGTTCCACAAACGTGCACTTGAGATTTCTTCTTAAATGCTTTTTGTGTTTCAGCTCCTCCATTCTTCTCTTCAATCATTTTTGTAATAATTCGAAGACGTTCTTGCTGAATCTCTTTTCTCATTTTAAGATCTCTTTCCCAATCATAATAAATTATACCATCAATAATTGTTTGTTCCGCTTTTGCATATATGGAAAGTGGGTTATCACTCCAAATCACTAAATCTGCGTCCTTACCCACTTTTATACTACCCATTCTTTCATCAACATGTAATAAAATTGCTGGATTTAAAGTCACCATTTTAAGTGCTTCTTCTTCCGTCATCCCTCCATACTTAATTCCCTTAGCGGCTTCCTGATTCAACCTTCTCCCCATTTCAGCATCATCACTGTTTATAGCGGTCACAATTCCCATTTGATTTAATAAAGAAGCATTGTGTGGTATAGCGTCATTCACCTCAAATTTATATGCCCACCAATCACTAAATGTAGAGCCTCCTGCGCCATGAGCCTTCATTTTATCTGCCACTTTATAGCCTTCCAGAATATGCGTAAACGTATTCAATCTAAACTTCATGGAATCGGCAACATGCATTAGCATGTTTATTTCTGATTGCACATATGAATGACACGTTACAAAGCGTTGTGCATTTAAAATTTCTAAAATAGCTTCTGTTTGTAAATCCCTTCTTGGAGCACTTACTTCTTGTTTTTTCTTTTTTGGAAGTTCATTATAAACAGACCACTTATTCTCATACTCTTGGGCATTGATAAAAGCATCGTAAAACACTTGTTCAACTCCCATTCTTGTTTGTGGGAAACGAATAGTATTATATGAACCCCAATTTGATTGTTTCACATTTTCTCCTAATGCAAACTTTATAAATCCAGGAGCATTCATTACCTTCATTTGTTCTGGGCTATTCCCCCACCTTAATTTTATTAGTGCTGCTTGTCCTCCAATTGGATTTGCTGAGCCATGTAATAATTGTGAAGCTGTTACACCTCCAGAAAGTTGACGATAAATATTGATGTCATTCGGTTTAATTACATCACCTATCCGAACTTCTGCGGTAACTGCATTTGAACCTTCGTTTACACCTCTCTCAATAGCAATGTGGGAATGCTCATCAATAATTCCGGGTGAAACATGCTTCCCTTTACCATCAATTACTATAGAATTGCCATCTACAATATCGGCTATTTTGCCAATATGAACAATCTTACCCCCTCGGATTAGCAAATCTGCCTCTAAGGTTCCTTGTTCTTCTAGAGTCCAAACTGTTGCGTTTTTAATTAAAATTGATTTTTGAACTGGTAATGAATCCCAACCATAAGCCATCATAGGGTAATTAAACTTTCCTAGGGTTATTGAATCAGCAACAGCTAGCGCTTTCTTTTTCTTCTCATGTTTTTCGCTTCGGATAGCAGTCCATTTAACCCAATCTCCATTCGGCATTTGACCACGCCCATCCCATACTCCAGAACCAAAATTTACATTTCCTGATAAACGATATACGCCTCCTTTTAATTGATAGGAAATTGCTATCGTATGGTCATTTAAAGTAGTCGTTACCTTTACGGACTTCTTCTTAATTACCTTATATGGCTTGCCCGTTAAAGAATCTAAGACCAAATCTCCTTTTACACTTATGCTGTCTACAATCATATCGTAAGTCAATTTTCCTGAAGGTTTTTCTTTTGAACCAGTGACTTTTAACGTTCTAATATTCTGATTTACATTTAAGTTGTAAACCCCCCGAATATCAACCAGATCCATTGCAGAAACTTCATGCTTCTGCCCATTAATCCAATTTTGATGAATGCTTTCTCCTTGTTCAAAAACATCTCCGGATGTAATAAGAAAGTTTGCTTGTTTACCTAAAGTTAGCGACCCTAATTCTGCATACGCACCTATCATTTCCGCAGGTACTTGTGTCAATGATTTAAGGGCTTGTTTTTTTGAAAGGCCCCTTTTTACCGCTTTACGCAGGTTTGTTAAGAATTCCGACTTCTTTTTCAATCCATCGGTGGTCAATGCAAAAACGATTTGGTTTTCCTCTAAAAATTTTGGATTCGACGGTGCCAACTCCCAATGTTTCATTTCTTCTAAAGACACGTGTCTTGCGTCATAAGGATCCTCAACATCGTATGCTTTTGGAAAGTTTAATGGAACAATAAATTTCCCGTTTGTAGCTTTCATATCTGAAATCATTTGGTATTCATCTCCTACTCCTTTGAAAATGTATTGAACACTAAACTCATCACCGATTTTATCCGCTCGTAAAACTGAATATTTATTGCGAACATCAAAAATCTGAGGTAATGACTGAGTTGAAGTAAACGCTTCTAACGAAAGATTTTTCTGTTTATCTTCACTTGAGTTATGATACCATTCAGCATCCAAAAATGTTTGTTTTATTAAAGCAATACAACCCATTAAAGAGCTTGGGTAAGCTTGCCGTGAGCTGCCTTTTTTAAATGAGTAATGTGCAGCTGCCTTTTCTAAAACAATATTCTCGTGCTGGGAGTTACTAGCTAAATTGGTAAGGACAGATGTTCCTCGGGCAACACCATCTTGTTGGTGAGAAAGAACGGTTCCGAACCCAATGTTTCGATACTCCTTAGCTGATTTATCATTTTCGGTAAAAATCTCTATTCCATTAACCTCTGGCTTTATTGCCTGGTTCCAGGAATACGCTCCCTTTTTTAAACTATTATATTGTGGGTAATTACTACGTGGTGACTTTTTCACTTCTTCCGCTCCGTAAGAAGTATAGAGATCAATAAAAGATGGATAGATGTGCTTCCCTTTAGCATCGTGAACTACACAATTTTCAGGAAGTTTCGTTTTTAGGCCAACATAAGTAATTCTTCCTTCCTTAATAAACAAATAACCCTCATTGATTATCGTTTCTGCATCAACATGAATTGTAGCATTTATAAATGCGTGAGAATTATGGTTCTTGTCTCGCACGCCATTTGTTGGAAAGTCTTCCTGTGAAACCCCGATGATTGAAAAGAAGACAAGTAATAAAAATAAGTAGTTTTTCATAAATTAAATCTAAAGCAAACAAAAATAAGCATTGTTATGACAATTAAAGGTCTCTTATTTTTAACTTTGCAAAGAAACTTTTTATATAAACGGTTAAAATGGAAATATTAAAACATACACACTCTGGCCTGAGATGGCTTTTTCTCTTAATAATAATCTTTGCAATTGTTAATGCTATTAGAAAATGGAAATCTGGAGATAAATTTGGAGCAAAAGATAAACTACTAAACATTATTACCATTGCTTTAACACATACCATGGGAATTATTGGAATCGTTTTATTCTTTATTAGCCCTAAAATTCAATTTACTGAAGGGTTTATGAAAAATGATCAAATTAGGTTTTACCTAACCCAACATACTTTTGGAATGGTACTAGCAATAATTCTGATTACTATCGGCTACAGTAAAGCTAAAAAAGCAGCAAAAGACAGTGCGAAATTCAGAAAGACTGCGGTTTGGTTTACAATCTCTCTATTAATCGTATTAATATCCATACCATGGCCATTTTGGGGAGTAGGAGGAGAATTATATTAATCGGAATCGTTTTTACTTTGGCTTCTTGTACGGAACAAGAACCAGTAATAAATGAAAGTGGCGAGCCAAATGGCAGAGCTATTTACAAGCAGAACTGTAAAGTATGCCATGGAGGGAAAGGAGACTTAGGGGTTGGCGATGCCGCCGATTTGAGTGCTTCGAAAAAAACCTTTCAGGAAAAACTATACATAATTACGAATGGCAGTGAGAGCGGCAAAATGACTTCTTACAAAGGAGTCTTAACCGAAAAAGAAATCGCTGCGGTAACTGCACATATCGAAACATTAATAAAATAAATGGGCGGTACTAATTCAGAAAATATTGATCCAAATAATGCTGTAATCGTTGGAATAATTTCGCAAAAACAAACTCCAGAACTAATAACGGAGTATCTAGATGAACTAGAATTCCTTGCAAAAACTTATGGTGTAAAAACGAAAAAAAGATTTACCCAAAGACTAGAGACCCCCAACACAGCTACTTTTGTTGGAAAAGGTCGATTGGATGAAATAAGGGAATATGTTAAAATTAATAATATAGATACGGTAATATTTGATGACGACCTGTCACCCTCCCAACTAAGAAACATCGAGAAGGTATTACAAGTTTTAATATTAGATAGAAGTTTATTGATTTTAGAAATATTTCAACAACGAGCTCAGACATCACATGCAAAAACACAAGTAGAATTAGCACGTTATCAATATTTATTACCGCGCCTAACCAACATGTGGACGCACCTTGAAAGACAGCGAGGAGGAACAAGTACTCGAGGAGGTTCTGGGGAAAAAGAAATTGAAACAGATAGAAGAATAATTCGAGATAAAATTTCACGTCTAAAAAAACAATTAAAAGCAATTGATAAACAGATGGCTACCCAAAGAGGTAATCGTGGAAAGTTAGTTCGTGTAGCATTGGTCGGATATACAAATGTTGGCAAGTCAACTTTAATGAACGTATTGAGTAAGTCTAAAGTTTTTGCAGAAAATAAGCTCTTTGCAACATTAGATACCACCGTTCGAAAAGTGGTATTGCAAAATATTCCTTTTCTTATGTCTGATACTGTTGGGTTTATCCGGAAATTACCCCACCAATTAGTAGAGTCTTTTAAATCGACATTAGATGAAGTTCGAGAAGCTGACCTAGTAGTCCATGTTGTAGACATAGCGCACCCAGCTTTTGAAGATCATTACAACACTGTTAATCAAACTTTAGCTGAAATTAAAGCTTTAGACAAGCCCATTTTATTGGTGTTTAACAAAATAGACACCTATGACCTTCTGGGTGGTTTTGAAGATGGAGAGTTTTCTAGGCCCACTTTAAAAGAATTACAAAAAACGTGGATGGCCAATCTAAATAATCAGTGCTTATTTATTTCTGCTGAGAAAAAAACGAATATTGATGAATTGCGAAAAGTAATGTACGAAGAAGTGAAAAAAATTCATATCACTCGGTTTCCTTACAATGATTTCTTGTACCAAGAATACGAATAGAAAACAATACCCGCAATAATTTCCTATGAGCTTATAGATGAATTAGTTTTAACATTAAGCTATTCAAATACGGACCAAAGAAAAGGGAGCATAGAACGCAAGAACAAGTTACATGGCCCAAGGAATATTGGGCCAATTCATTTATGTTAACTCCGAAAAAAACACAATAATTGTGAGTTAGGAGAAGATTGGTGGAAAGTAACCTGGAGAATTGTATTTCCCAACATTTATACAACTATTTAAAAGCACGTATTTAATCAATAAATTCACTTATTAAAGTGGTTTTTAGCCAATTTAATAACATTTATAAACTACGTATTTTTAAAACTTCATGTTTTGAGAAGGCTCACACTTCTCTATGTTTGCTATGTAATTAAAAACAAAAAACATGAAAAATTTATTTAGAATCACACTAATGACATTGGCTTTAACCTCAGCAAGTATTAAAATACAATGTCAAGACAAAGCAGCAGTAGTTAACGTTTATACAGATGGAGTAACAATTTCTCCAAATGGGGCGGAAAGTTTACTCAGAATAGAACTAACCAAAACCGAACAATTTAAAGTATTTGACAAACTAGATATGCTTGAAATTGCTAAAGACAATGAAATTGACTTTAAAGATTGCTATGGCAAAAAGTGCTTACACAATATTGGTGTTCTGGCCGAAGTTGACAAAATCGTTACAGGCTCCATCGAAAACTTAGGGAAGAAAATAGTCGTAACAATAAAGATTCTTGACATAAATACCGACAGCTATGATCAAATTGCAATTCAAGAGTTCATCAATATTGAAACAGAGCTTCAAAATATGGTTCAAATTACCTTAAATAAAGCGCTAAGTATTGAAAACGATAAAGCCGCAATGGAAACACTGGTTTATTTTAATCAACCACCAAAAACACCAACAGTTCAAATCAGCAATAGTGGACCAAGAATGGGGCTGGCTATGGTTGGAGGAGACTTACAAGAGGTATTAACACGCTCAGAAGAAGAAGGAGGGTATGAAGCAATTCCAATATTATCTCAGTTTGGCTACCAATTTGAACAAGTTTATTTAAGCTCTGGTAATTTTCAAGCACTTGCTGAAGGAATGGTCTTAATGACTGGACTGGAGCAAGGCTTATTTAACCCGAGTTTTGCTTTTATGAATGGATTTAGAAACTCTAAGACGGGAATTGAGATTGCATTTGGACCTAGCATTAAGTTTAAGAGAGAGGCACAAGGATATCGAGATGAAGATAACATTTGGCACCGCAGCCAGGAATGGGATGCGAGTGAACAAGTAACTGATAGTGCCGGTTTCACCTATACAGATTATAATGCAAACCCAAACCCTTACGAAATCGTTACAAAGCTCGACAAACGAGGAGACATAAAACTAGCTGCAACATGGGTATGGGCAGTAGGTAAAACATTCCATTCAGGATACCTTAACATCCCTGTAAACGCATACTTCTCTTATGGAAAAGAGGGATGGTATACTGGACTATCAGTAGGGTTTAACATTGCAAAAAAAGATTAAACAATTAATTACAAAGAGCTGGGAAAGCATACAAGCTAACCTGGCCTTTGTAATTCTTCTATTCTCTATTTATAACTAAGATTAACATCCTTTAACAACCTCTTTTATTATATTTACGTTGAAATAGTTTTTAAATTGTTTATTATGAAAAACTTTCAAGAGGTTAATTCAAATATAATATACTCTGAGCGTCATTTAAAAGCTGTAAGAAATGAAATTGAGAAAGTAAGGAATGAACTCTCGTCAGAAGAATTAATAAAAAACTCATCTTCTCCTCGCTTTAAAAACATCCACAAACATCTAAAAGAGGTAGCCAAAGAGCTATATCTAATTAGAGAAGCTCTTGCAACTTTTGACAGTTTGCTACCAGAACATGAAAATGCCACGACAAAATACAAAAAACTTGTTCTTGAATTGAAAGCTCTAAAACAAGAATTAGATAGCTTTCAAAATAGCGCGACTGCACCTCAAAAGGAAAAAGAAGGTTCTTCAGAAAAGCAAAAAACGACAACTGAACCCATTCAGACCAAGAAACAGGAAGAACCAAAGAAAATAAGAGCTGAAGACACAGAAAGCTTTATTGGAACAAAGGTAATTAGTATAGTGGGCATTTTACTGATGATGCTTGGAATTGGGTATGGGGCAAAATATGCCATTGAAAATAACCTAATAAGCCCAACAGTTTGGATAATTGCAGTTTACGTTCTAGGAACCGCACTGCTGCTAATGGCGTTGAAACTAAAAAGCAAATATGAAAACTTTTCTGCCGTGTTATTAAGTGGGGCGATGGCTATCTATTACTTTACCACTTATTTTGCTTTCGCGCAATACGACCTTATCGCAAGAGAAGTAGCATTCGGAATGATGCTAATTTTTACGGTGTTTACAGTAATTTCAGCATTACGATACGACAATCAAATTATTGCCCACATTGGGTTTGTTGGAGCATATGCTGTTCCGTTTCTTGTGCGCGGAAACAATGAAAATGTTGTTGCATTGTTCTCCTTTATGGCTATAGTAAATGTTGGAATACTTGCCGTAGCCATTAAAAAGTATTGGCAATCACTACTCTATTCAGCCTTCTTTCTAACCTGGTTAATATTTACAAAGTGGTTTCTATCAGTATATAATCCCTCTATTGACCTAAATACAGCGATCATATTTGCTTCTTTGTTCTTTATCATTTTCTATGCAACCATTCTTGCCTACAAGCTATTGCATTCAAAAGTTTTTGATGGTGGAGACATCTCCCTAATCATATTAAACGCTGTTTTCGCATACAGTTTTGGATTAGCAATTTTATCTAATAGCATTTCTACAGAAAACTACTTGGGCTTATTTACGCTTTTAAATGGAGTAGTGCATATTATCGTGAACCTAACTATCAAAAGGTTTAAAGAATATGATAAAAATATGCATTATCTCACGTTTGGACTTGCGCTAGCATTTGTTACCATTGCAATACCCGTAGAATTTGATGGTAGCTGGTTGGCTTTGTTTTGGCTTGCTGAATCTGCAGTTCTTTTTTGGATTGGAAGAACGCAAAAAGTTCGATTCTATGAAATCTTCTCCTATCCGTTATTAGGAGTTGCAATTTGTTCTCTTCTTTACGGATGGGGAGAATACTATGGTAATCTTCATGAGTTCAAATTATTTTTAAATGTTGACTTTTTAATATCAGCAATGTTTATCTTGATATTGGGCTTAATGCTAATTATCTCTAGGAAAACGAAAGAAGCTGCTTTTAACGATTATAGTGGAGTTCTAACGTGGGCTCTATTTACAATGCTATATTTTGCGTTTTTCATGGAAATTAATGGATATTGGAGTGCCCAGTTGGGAATAAACAATGAACTTCCTCAATGGCTTTGGAAAAACCCCAAAGCTCAAGCTCTTTCAACATTTAGGGTAATCTGGTTAACAAACTATACTTTATTATATCTAATCGTTATCTCATGGGTAAACATAAAGATTTATAAAAATCAGACTTTCGCAGGGGTTAATTTAATTATTAATGCGTTTGCTATATTCTTCTTTTTAACTTTTGGCCTCTATAGCTTGAGCCTCTCAAAAGGATTCGGCGATTTTGGAACACAGTATATTTTAAGATATTCTTCTATTGCAATTTTTGGCGGTTTGCTTTTTTCCACAAGTCAATATACAAAGCAACCAATTGTTCAACTTAATTCAACTGTTGGAATAAATATCGCAATGCATATTATTTTCTTGTGTGTTCTAACAAGCGAATTGTTTAACTGGATGCACTTGATGAATACACAGTCAATTTATAAACTTGGACTAAGCTTGCTATGGAGCATATATGGGTTTGGATTGATTATTTTCGGCATATGGAAACGATTAAAACACCTGCGAGTAATGGCATTTATCATTTTCGGATTAACACTTTTTAAATTATTCTTTTACGATATTGCACATCAAAGTACGATCTCTAAAACAATTGTAATGATTAGTTTGGGCGCCGTTTTACTAATCGTTTCTTTTTTATATAATAGATACATCCCCAATATATTGAAAGAAGAAAATGACAGTAAAAAAAATATAATTTAAAAAAAAGAGGAGTGATTACTCACTCCTCTTTAAACCAAATCAAATCTTCCGGACTAGTGAGCGGCTTTGCTCGCCGAAATATCTAACTGAAAAGTAACGGTTGGATTAGTTGCTTCCAATTTTTCTGCTTCTGGAAGAGTATCTTGCTCCAATAAATAGGGTAGGTTAAACTGCAACATGTTTAAATCGAAATTTGCTGTGGCAGCAATCGATTCAGAAGACATATTCATTTCAACAGGAAATGAAACCTCCTTACTTATTCCAAGTACGTTTAGGGAACCTGTCAATACTCCATCAATGACGTTTGTAATTGTAAACGAAGATGTTGCGAAATCAGCCACAAAGAAAAATGAGGTATCCATTAAATGATTTTGCAACATTACTGTATACTCATTTGGCTCTCCAGATTCAAGTATAGAAGCCATATCAAAACTAAACTCCCCTCCTAAAACAACTTCGTCCTCAACAACAATAGATCCAGCACTAATAGCTACTGTTCCAATGTGAGCAGGAACCGTATCTTTATATGATTGGGCACTCCAAGTAACAACTGAAGATTCAGCTACATGATATGTCCCGCTTAATTTAGCAACCTCAATATTTTCTGTTGCTGTAACTTCCGTTTCCGTATCTTTTTCTCCACAAGAAGAAAAAGCGATAGTTGACAATGTCAACATTGATAATATTATTTTTTTCATTTTGATTATTTTTTTGACAAAAGTACTTGCAATTTTTGCAATTCCTAGCGTTTTTTAACTTTATTTGTTGCAACATCTATTTTATTTTCACATTCCACCGTTAACATTATTTAGGACAGCACATTAGAACTCACTAAAAATTTAAACTACTTTCGTTATATGGCAAAATCAAAGAGTAAACTAGGAAGAACAGGATTATCGACAGTTGTCGGAATATCTCTACTCCTTTTTCTTCTTGGGGTTTTTGCATATATCCTTACAACACTTACTGCAAGTGCCGATGCAATGAAGGAACAGTTAGTTGTCGATATTCTTTTTAGAGAAGAAGCACGCGAAGTTGATATTTTGAAAATGGAAAAAGAACTTGCTGCAATGCCGCATGTCCTCACCGCACAATATGTGTCTAAGGACTCTGCAAAAGCTTTGATGATGGAAAGGCTAGGACATGATTCTTTTGACATTTTAGATGGCGCTAATCCCTTAAGACCTTCCATAGCAGTTAATCTAGCTTCCGATTATGTTAATGCGGATAGCGCCATTAGTTTTCAGAACAAGGTGCTGAGCGGAAATGAACATGTAATTGAAGACGTTTCATATGATAGCACTCAGTTCATAGAACTAACCAATACTTTTTCATGGCTTCGTTTTATTATATTGACTATTGGAGGAATTCTACTATTTATTGCAATGGCATTAATTAACAATACAATTCGCCTTTCCGTTTATTCAAAAAGATTTACAATAAAAACCATGCAATTAGTTGGCGCAAAGCCAAGCTTTATAAGGCGCCCTTTCTTACTTAATGCATTAGGCCAAGGTTTGCTTTCTGGGATTATTGCAGTTGGGCTTTTAGTAGCTTTTGGATATTTCTTTGGACAAATTAGTCCCGGACAAATAGAAAGAATTACCACGAGCGAAGCTCAGCTCCAAAAAGAATTTCAGATATTCGCCCAACTTTTTGGTGGAATTATCCTTTTGGGTATTTTTGTAAGTTGGATATCTACATACTTCGCGCTAAGTAAATATATCTGGATCAAAACAGAAAAACTATACTAAATGGAAAATTCAGTAATGGCCCTTTCAAGGGAAAATTTCAAATACATCATTGTTGGCTGTGTTATTGTTATTGTAGGGTTTATACTGATGTCTGGAGGAGGAACAGAAGATCCTACTCAATTTAATGAGGAGGAATTATTTAGTTTTAGAAGAATTACCCTAGCACCATTTTTGGTTATGCTTGGATATGGTGTCGTCCTTTTTGGAATATTAAAACGACCAAAAAAAGGCACAACTATCGAAAACTCTGACATCATTGAAGAATCGGTTGCCGAAAATGAGGATATCCTTGACGACATGCCCAACAATTAAAAATGGACTGGATAGAAGCTTTTATTCTTGGGGTAATTCAAGGGCTTACAGAATTTTTACCTGTTAGTAGCAGTGGTCATTTAGAGTTAGCGAAATTAATTCTTCCTAGTCAGTATACTGGCGAATCAAGCATGCTGATGACAGTTGTTTTGCACTTTGCAACTGCTTTAAGCACTGTAGTTATTTTCAGAAAAGATTTAATGCAAATTATCAAAGGGATTTTCCAATTTCAATGGAATGAAGCAACAAAATTCTCTGTAAAAATTATTATCTCAATGATCCCAGCGGCACTAGTAGGTGTGTTTTTTGACGATATAATAGAATCTTTTTTTAATGGCGCAGTTCTATTGGTTGGGTCAATGTTGCTTGTTACTGGTGGATTATTGTTCCTGGCTGACAAAACAAAAAACACAACGAAAGAAGTTAGTCTTTTCCATTCGATTATAATCGGCATATCACAAGCAATAGCCATTCTTCCAGGTATTTCAAGATCTGGAGCAACAATTGGCACCTCCGTTCTACTTGGAATAGATCGAGAAAAAGCTGCCCGATTTTCTTTTTTAATGGTAGTACCTTTAATTTTTGGTAAAATTGCAAAAGATGTATTGAGCGATAAATTTAGTTTAGAAAGCATAGACATAGCGTCATTATCAATTGGTTTTCTTGCTGCATTTATTACTGGCTTAATTGCCTGCACCTGGATGATCTCTTTAGTAAAGAAAAGTAAATTGGTCTATTTTTCTTTTTATTGTTTTATTGTAGGAACTGCAGCAGTGATTTGGTCTTTTCTCTAAAATGAGCGGTTCAAAAAAATATAACTTTAGAAAAGGAGAAGTTGTTGTCGTTGACAAACCTTTGCATTGGACTTCGTTTGATGTAGTTAACAAACTTCGATACCCATTAAAAAAGAAATATAACATTAAACGTTTTAAAGTAGGTCATGCAGGAACTCTGGATCCATTAGCAACAGGCCTATTAGTTATTTGCACGGGTAAAATGACAAAAGAAATCAATGCTTTTGTTTTAGATAGCAAAGAATATACCGGAGTTATTCAATTGGGAGCAACCACTCCCAGTTACGATTTAGAAACTGAAATCGACGCTACTTTTCCTACAGACCACATTGATCAGGATTTGGTTAATCAGGTTATTTCACAGTTTTCTGGAACAATTAAACAGGTCCCTCCTATTTACTCTGCAAAAAAAGTAGATGGGAAAAGAGCTTATGACCTGGCTCGGAAAGGTATTGAAGTGGAATTGAAAGAAAATGAAATTACCATTATCGACTTAGAGTTAAACCTTACAGATAATCATCAAATTACCTTTAAAGTGAATTGCGGAAAAGGAACCTATATCCGCTCTTTGGCAAACGATATTGGAAAAGCTTTAAATTCCGGGGGGCACCTTATAGAATTGCGGAGGACCAGATCCGGTCGCTTTACTACTAGCGATGCTAAAAGTGTTGAGCAATGGGTGAAAATCATCAACGATACCGTGGTATTGGAAGATATGATTTAAGCTAGATTTCAGTCAACTGAAAAAGCATTTTACTTTTCTCATTTTATTTGTTACTTTTGGCGGCCCTAAAACGTGTTATTAAAAATTAAATATGAAGTTATCACAATTCGAATTTGAGTTACCAGAAAAGCTAGTGGCAGAGTATCCGTCAGAAGAAAGAGATGAATCTCGATTAATGGTTGTACACAAAGATACTGGAGAAATAGAGCACAAAATGTTTAAGGATATCCTTGATTATTTTGACGATGGAGATGTTTTTGTTTTGAACAATACAAAAGTTTTCCCTGCTAGAATGTATGGAAACAAAGAAAAAACCGGTGCTAAAATAGAAGTTTTCTTACTAAGAGAATTAAATAAAGAAAGCTTGCTGTGGGATGTTCTCGTTGATCCTGCAAGAAAAATTAGAATAGGAAACAAGTTATATTTTGGAGAAGACGATGAATTAGTGGCGGAAGTAATTGACAACACAACATCAAGAGGAAGAACACTGCGTTTTCTTTTTGATGGTCCTTACGAAGAGTTTAAAGCTACCATTACAAAACTAGGAAACACACCACTTCCAAAATATATTAAAAGAGAAGCTGAGAAATCGGATGCTGAGCGTTACCAAACGATTTTTGCTACCGAAGAAGGAGCTGTTGCCGCTCCAACTGCCGGATTGCATTTTAGCAAGCAATTAATGAAGCGACTGGAAATTAAAGGTATTGAATTTGCAAGATTAACCTTGCACGTTGGTTTAGGAACATTTAGACCTGTGGAAGTTGAAGATCTTACCAAGCATAAAATGGATTCAGAGCAACTAAGAATCGATCAGGAGGCTGCTGATTTAATCAATAAAGCAAAAGACACAAAAAAACGTATCGTTTCTGTAGGAACCACTGCAATGCGAGCAATAGAGACATCAGTGTCAGTTGACAAACACCTTAAGCCATTCGAAGGATGGACGAATAAATTTATATTTCCTCCTTACGAATTTAATCTTGCTGATGCAATGATTACAAACTTTCACACACCAAAATCTACTTTATTAATGATGGTTAGTGCCTTTGCTGGTTATGATTTAATGATGGAAGCGTATAAGCAAGCCGTAAAAGAAAAATATAATTTCTACTCTTACGGTGACGCTATGTTAATTATCTAAATAAATTTTACTGTACCAAAACCTCGCCTAAAGGCGGGGTTTTTTTTTATCTTATTATCTCCATTTATTCCAATATCTTTGCTGCGTGGAAAAGAAAATAGACATCAGACAACTTTCGCTAGAAGAACTAACTAGCTACTTTACCGAAATTGGAGAGAAAGCTTTTCGTGCAAAACAAGTTTATGAGTGGCTTTGGAAAAAAGGCGCTATAAGTTTCGAAGAAATGACAAATCTTTCGCTTACTACGAGAGAAAATTTAAACGAGAAATTTGAAATTCGATTCTTACAAATTGCAGAAGCGCAAAAAAGCGAAGACAAGACAATAAAAAACGCTTTTAAGTTAGCAGATGGAGCTGTAGTAGAAGGGGTGTTAATTCCCGCAAAAAAAAGAATGACTGCATGTATCTCGATTCAAGTGGGATGCAGTTTAACCTGCGCTTTTTGTGCCACAGGAAAGTTAAAAAGAGTAAGAAACCTTAACCCTGACGAAATTTTCGATCAAGTTGTACTGATAAACAAACAATCCATAGAAAATTACAATACCCCTCTTTCCAATATCGTTTACATGGGAATGGGAGAACCCCTACTAAATTATAAAAATGTACTTGCATCCATCGATAAAATTACGAGCGAAGATGGCTTGGCTATGTCTCCAAAAAGAATTACTGTTTCCACCGCAGGAATTGCAAAAATGATTAAACAATTAGGAAATGATGAAGTAAGGTTCAACCTGGCACTCTCTTTACACGCCGCAAATGACGAAAAGCGTAATAAGATTATGCCCATCAATGAGTCAAACACATTAGCTGTTTTGGCGGAAGCTTTAATTTATTTTCATGAAAAGACGGGTACTCGAATTACGTATGAGTACATCATTTTTAAAGGCTTCAACGACACCATTAACGATGCTCGAGAATTAGCTGAATTTTGTAAGATAACGCCGTGTAAAATCAACATTATTGAATACAACTCAATTGATGGCGGAGAATTTCAGCAAGCAGACCCCGAAAAAGTAGATGCATTTGCTGAGTTCTTAGAACGAAAAAACCTTATTGTAAATGTAAGAAGAAGTCGCGGTAAAGACATTGATGCCGCTTGTGGGCAATTAGCGAATAAGAATGAAATAGCTGAGTAACACAAGTGTTTCCCATTCCCTAATCCAAAGTAGTAACTTGGATAAGGAATAATATTTGTGCTAGATTTACATTATATATTGGATTAAAATTAATTCATGCAACAAAAAACAACTCTAACCTTCTTGCTTGTAATCTGCTTTATCACATTCTTTCCAAGTGTAAAAAGTCAAAACCTTACGGCTTATATAGATTATAAAAATGCATTCAACGTTTTTGATGACGGTGTCAAAATTCAATTAGATCATCGTAAAGTTGAAAGTTATAAAGCTGGGAACAACCTGGTTGCCTATATAAATCTCCAAAATGAGCTATGGGTATACCAAAATGGCAAACAATCAAAAATAATTGATTGGGTCAAGAACTATACAATCACGGATAATTTAATGACTTTTGGAGACAATGGTTTTTTGAATGTTTATGATAACGGTAAGGCTAGATTACTGTGTCCCCAATCTATTTCTTATGCTGTTGGGGATAGTTTAGTCGCTTTTTATGATCGTCAGAACAACTCATTTGAAGTTTACTATAACCGAAAAGTTCATCAACTTGAAACAGACTTACTTAATGGAATTGGGGATTATAAAGTCGGAGAAAATTTAGTCGCTTATATCAATCCGCAAAACTATTTTATGGCTTTTTACCAGGGAGAAATAATTCAGTTAATGTACACGGACGACCCTATAAAATTTGAAGTTGGGTTAAATACAATTGCATATATTAATCCTGTTGTTGAGTCCTTCCATGTGGTATATTACGGAGATGAAAAAGAGCTAGAGGAATACCCTCCGTTATCATTTAAATGTGGAGACAACATGGTAGCTTACGTCACAATGGAGGGGGAATTCTTTCAATATTATAAAGGAAATAAAATGGAAGTAAGTTCTTTTGCTCCTGATAATTTCGCTGTTACAGATAACATGCTGATTTATGAAATGCTTGGGCGATTGTACGCATTTTATGAAGGACAAAGCTATGAGTTAGCTAATTTTTTGCCAAATAACTACCAAATTGACAGAGGCTCAGTAGCCTTTACTGATCAACAAGGAAAATTATGGATGTTTAGAGCTGGTGAAAAAAAGAAAGTTAGTAATGAGAGAGTTAGTTCATACGAACTTATTGGAAACACATTACAGTATGCTGTGGGAACAGATACAAACAAAACATATTACAAAGGGAAGACATATTCCTATTAAAAAAATCTAAACTACTACTAATCACATAGTTTATGTTTTTATATATATTTGCGGCATGAAAAAACTTATACTTTCAATTGCAGCTCTTGTAGCGTTCACTTTTTCAGGTTATTCCCAGTGTACTCCTGACCCTCAGTTTACCATAGGTGGTATTTATCCCGATAGCGCGACAGGCTTGCCTGCCGCTTATGTTGGTTATGCTTATGATGAAGTTATTACTGTTGTTGTTCCTTTAGATACGATAGTCGATATTCCTATTTTTGGACCTACTGCTGTTCCTTTTGTTGACATTACATTAGATAATGTTACTGGATTACCACCAAATTTTGAATATAATTGTTCACCTTCAAATTGTGTTTTTCCTGGAAATTCCTCAGGGTGCATAAATCTATACAGTACAGCAAATCCGACTTCCGCTGACATTGGCATTTATCCATTAGTCGTTTATGTTACTGCAACAGTTGATGTTCTGGGTGTTGCAACTCCTCAACCTCAAACTATCGATTATTATTTCATTGAAATAAAGGATTCTGTTATTCCTACCGTTTCTTTTAACACTTCTTCTGTTGCGGTTGATGAAAGCGCAGGGACAGTTACAGTGGACATAAACATTATTGATCAAAATTCGAATCCAACAACCGTTGATGTTATATTAGGCACTTCCACTGCAACAGATGTTTTAGATTTTAACTATACTTCTCCAACTATAGTAACGTTTCCAGCTAACTCTAATACAACACAAACAGTTACTTTAACTATTGTTGATGATGCAATTGTAGAAACCTCGGAGGACATCGTTTTGAATTTGCAAAACCCAACAAATGGAGCAACAATTGGCTCAAATGCCACAACCACAATTACTATTACAGACAATGATATCAATCCAGTAGTTTCTTTTAATGCTTCTTCTATTACAGTAAATGAAAGCGCCGGAACAGTCACGATAGATGTAAACATTATTGATCAAAATACGAGCCCAACAACCGTTGATGTTGTTTTGGGAACTTCCACTGCAACAGATGTTTTAGATTTTAACTATACTTCTCCAACTACAGTAACGTTTCCAGCTAACTCTAATACAGCACAAACAGTTACTTTAACTATTATTGATGATGCAATTGTAGAACTATCGGAGGACATAGTATTAAGCTTACAAAACCCAACAAATGGAGCTCTACTTGGAACAAACGACTCTTATACTGTTACGATAACAGATAATGATGTATCAGCTAATCCTTTAATTACCTTTGATCTTGCAGCTTTAACGGTAAATGAAAGTGTTGGAACGGTTACTGTAAACGTTGAAATACTAAGCCCCAGTACTAATGCAACTTCGGTTGATATTGCCTTAGGTACATCAACAGCAACAAATGGAGACGATTTTAATTATACTTCTCCAACTACGGTAACGTTTCCAGCTAACTCTAATACAACACAAACAGTTACTTTAACTATTATTGATGATGCAATTTT
>Ga0209631_10001895_pt1 | contig 25765 bp, 24 predicted proteins | sample COG_08_FD_184752 | JGI IMG/M metagenome (GOLD analysis project Ga0209631, IMG submission 184752) | Pelagic Microbial community sample from North Sea - COGITO 998_met_08 (SPAdes) (version 2) | ecosystem: Environmental > Aquatic > Marine > Neritic zone/Coastal water | place: Helgoland, sampling... | reverse complement strand
AACAAGACAGAAAATAAAATTTTCTTAAAATTTCTAACTTTCATTAGTTTCCTCAATAAAAAATGTGTTTCATGTGTGAGTTATTAAACTTAATTCTAACTTATTTAGATCTATTTTTGTGCTATCTTAATTTTGAACAATTTAATAGATCTTTAATTCAAAAAATTTTGATCACTGATCTGATTTTTTCTTGATTTTTGTAGAAAAAATAAACTAAACGCAAATACAACTGCAATTGTAAAAGTTGCCATAGAATAATGGGTATAACCATCATAAATAAAGCTAAATAGTTTTGCTGAAATCGTAAACAAGACTATATATAAAACTATAGTTCCAACTTGAACTTTGGATGATGAATATAAAAATCTCATAGACATATAACCAGTAGCTGCTACAAATCCTCCAAATGGTCTCAATAAAATCGAGGTGGCTTGGTCATTAACTTCTATTGGCAAAAATATATTATTAACATCTGGGCTTAAGATCGTTGTAAGACCTGCTACTAAACAAAGACAAGATAGGATAAAAATAAAAATCCTAAATATAATCATACAACTCCAAGCATTGTAAGAGCTAGAATAAATGAAACAAATCCAAGCGCTATCCAAAAATACATCTCTTTGGGATTATTGAAACGATAAGAATTTATAGCTTTAAAACAACAAAATATGGGGGCAAATACTATAACACCATAGCCTACTAAAATAGCTAAAGGTATAAAAGCTAAAAAGAGGAAAAGCTGTAAAATCCATTTATTCATTCGCAATTTTCTATCAAACTACGAATTTGCTTCAAAGTCAATTTTGTAAAGAGGACATGCTTTAAAACTGCACATATTTATAAGGCTTTATTCTGATGTAGCTTCATCAGTTATAAAATTATCACCTTTTGCTGAAGATGATTTCTCTAAGTTAAGAATTGAAGAATTTAACAATCGAATTTCATTTTGAAGTTGAACAATTACTGCATTGTTTTGTTTTCGATAATTATTTAGCGCTTGAAGAGATTCTTCCATTAACAAGATGTCAGTATTCAAAGACTTAATATCCTTTCTCAATTCAAGTAAAGATTTATTAGATGATTCTATTGATTGTAACTTTTGACTTTGGTCAGCAATATTGGCTTGATTAAGAGTAGATAGTTGATTTAATTGGATAGATGTCTCTTGAAGAGATTCGATTCTAATCTTTAGCTCTTCTAGCCTGGTCTCTGTTTCTTGTATTTTAACTTTATTTCTCTTGTTACTAAGATCCCAAAGTTTTCTAATTTCTTTATCTAGAAACTGAAGTTGCGAAGCAATCCCAGTCATTGAATCTGTATTTACAGAATCAACTATATTAAGCTGCTCTTCTAACAAAGAAATTCTTTCTTCATACCCAGTTATATTAGAGTTATTAGTTGATGAGATCTGATTAACCCATAAAGCTAGCGCCAGGATGCTTGAGAGCATAAGAACAAAGATAAAACCCAAAAATAAACCACCAGATTGCTGTTTTTTATTAAGATAATTGCTGTCTGCTTTATTAACTTTTATTTCTGAATCTTGAATTGACATATTTATTTAAATCTATATAAGTTTAATGAAAATATAGTAATTAGAATTATATTCTATTACCATTTATTAATATTATATTACTAAAATAAATTATGAATTTAGATTTTTCGGATGATCAAAAATTTCTTCAATCAGAAGCAAGAAAATTCCTAGAAAAAGAAGGGTCGCTTGGAAGAAATAGAGAGGTGTTAGATGAGAAAATTAGTCTAGATAATGAATTGTGGGACAAAATTATATCTATGGGTTGGACAGGTATAAGGATTCCAGAAGAATATGACGGATTAGGTCTAGGACACTTAGAACTTTGCGTTGTTGCTGAGGAGCTTGGAAGAGCTCTAGCGCCTGTGCCATTCTCTTCATCTGTATATCTGTTTACTGAAACGATTATTAAGTATGCAGACGAAGATTTAAAAAAAGATATTTTACCTAAGCTTGTTTCAGGAGAATGTGTTGGAACACTTGCGGTTACCGAGGATTTGCTTGCTCCTACTGAGAGTAATATAGGTGTTACATCGGTTAATAATAAAGTATCAGGTAAAAAAATTGCTGTTCCTGATGCTGGTATTGCAACGCATGCAGTTGTAGTTTGTAAAGGAGATAATGGAGTTGAATTGAGGCTTGTTGAACTAAATCAAGGAAATTGCATTGTTAATAGTCAAGAAAATATCGATGAAAGTAGAGGTCATTTTTCAATAGACTTTGATAATGTTGAAAGTCAATTAATTGGAGAAGCTGGAAATGGATGGGAACTATTGCAAAGTATATTAAATCAAGCCGCAGTGTTATTTAGTTTTGAACAAATTGGAGGAGCTCAAGCTTCACTTGATATGGCAAATAATTATGCAAAAGAAAGATTTGCATTTGGCCGAGCTATAGGCTCATACCAAGCGATCAAACATAAGCTTGCTGATATGTATATATCAATAACTCTAGCAAAATCTAATTCTTATTATGGCGCATGGGCTCTTTTAACGGATTCTTCAGAATTAGCTGTTGCTGCTGCTACAGCTAGAGTGAGCTCAACTGAAGCATTTCAATTTTGCTCTAAAGAAAATATTCAAACACATGGAGGTAATGGTTTTACATGGGAGTATGACTGCCATCTTTATTACAGAAGATCAAAATTACTTTCATTGAATATTGGATCACTTTCTACATGGAAAGAGAAACTAGTAAGTGGTTTAGAGAAGTCAAATCTAACAAATTCAAATTAAAGGAGTATCAAATGGATTTTAATGATTCTAAAGAACAAGCAGAATTTAGAACTAAATGCAGAAGCTGGTTAGAAGAAAATGCTCAGCTTAAAACTGAAGTTTCAAAAGACAAAAGAGATAGCATGGTTGGTGAAGAGGCATTTTTAGAATCAGCTAAAAAATGGCAAAGTAAAAAATTTGATGCTGGTTGGGCAATGCTTCATTGGCCTAAAGAATATGGTGGGCTAGCTGCCTCACCTATTGAAAGGATTATTTGGGGACAGGAAGAATCAAAATTTAGCGTACCTAGAGGAATCTACGAAATTGGTCTTGGAATGGCAGGTCCGGTTATGATGCAATATGCAACTGAAGAGCAAAAAGCTAGATATCTACCTCCAATGGCAGAAGGTAAAGAAATTTGGTGTCAATTATTTTCAGAACCATCAGCTGGTTCAGATGTTGCAGGATTAAGAAGTAAGGCGGTTAAAGATGGTGATGATTGGATTATTAATGGTCAAAAGGTCTGGACATCTGGAGCACATTTTTCTGATTACGGTATTTTAGTTGTTAGGCATGATCCCAATTTAGAAAAACATAAAGGTATGACTTTCTTTTTTGTAGATATGAAATCTCCAGGAATAGATATTAAACCTATTAAACAAATTACAGGTGGGTCTTCATTTAACGAAGTTTACTTTAATGATGTAAGGATTCCTGATTCTCAAAGACTTGGTGAAATTGGTGATGGTTGGAAAGTTGCGATTACTACTTTAATGAATGAACGATTAGCTGTTGGCGATGCTAATGGCGCTGATGCTAAAGAGGCATTTGAGTGGGCTAAAAAACAAGATGATCATGGTGACCCATTGATACAAAGCAGAGCTGTTAGAGAATCAATTGCTGATTGGTATTGTCAAGCTAATGGTCTTAAAAATACTAAGTTAAGAACAATGTCAGCTTTATCTAAAGGAGATACTCCTGGTCCTGAGGCCTCTATCACTAAGGTGGTAAGTGCAAATAAGCTTCAAGCAATTGGTAATTTTGGAATTGATTCACTAGATATGGCAGGAATGCTTAAAACAGGTGATTCTGATGTTCATGGTTTTCAAGGGGCTTGGTTAGGATCACCAGGATTAAGAATAGCCGGTGGTACTGATGAAATTTTAAGAAATATTATTGCTGAAAGAGTTTTAGGGTTACCTCAAGATCCAAGATCAGATAAAGGTGTTGCATACAAAGATATTCCCTCAGGCACTAATTAAATCATTAATCTCTAAATTTAGATAAAAACATAAGAAATTCTGCTGCCTTTCCGTTGGTGTTTACATCTCCTGATGCAACCTTTGTTATTGGATTATGAAGACCAGCTAAAATTTCTTTAAAAAGGTCATCATCAAGCTCTATATTTAAATCACAATCAATATTTATTGAGGAGATTTCAGCTATCTTATTTCTTAGCGTTATAGTTTTTTCAAGACCTGAATCAAATTTGAAACAAACTCTATACTGATCAGCTTCTACTGCTTCGGGATTTAACCTTACAGATAAGATATTAAAAAAATTATCCATAGACAACTGCTTCAATAACAATGAATCACTTCTAAGTATCTCTTCTAATTCGAAACCAGGCTTTAATTCAAGAGCAGAACTTAATAGATAATTTCTTTTATTAGGGTTCGATGATCTTTGACCAATATACTCCGCTGCTTTTGATCTAAGCTTGTTTACATCATTAATTTTATAATCTAGAGCTATAAGGTGATCACTTAATTGAAGAGCCCATTGCATATCATTTTTTTCAACAGCTCCTTCAAGCTGGAGATACATATTTTCTACTCCTCCAATCATGTCTGAAAGTCTTGTTGCTTCCTCCTTTCTAGACAATGGATCAAGTTCTGCAATATTTCCATTAAACCAGCCTAAATATCCACTATAAATACTTTTTACAGACCATCTAATAGTGCCATAGAATTCATTTAAAAATGGAGAATCTGCAATTTCTTTAGGCAGCTCAATTAATTCAATAATTTGATCAGGATATAATCCTTGGTTCATTAATCTTATTGTTTGATCATGAACATACTGAATAGCATCTCTATAGATAGTTAGAGTTTCCATAACCTCATCTCCTTCTAGGGGCTTGGTATGACTTGGGAATAGAAATTCTGGATTTAAAGACCTCATATGATCAAGGCTATCAACCCACCCCTTCACATCTCTATGAGTAGTTCCTCTTATGGTATAAAGATTAGGAAAAGTCCTATAAAGATTATCTCCTGGCATTAAAGCTTTTTTTTGGGGTAGCCAGACAAACAATTGATCATTTGTTTCACCGATAGCATGATGTAACTCAATATCTATTCCAGCAATAGATAATTTAAGTTCGTCTGCAAAAGTGATATCAGGTTTAATGTATCCAGGAACACTTTGAGATACTCCTAAAAATGGCCCTATGCCTACATTAATGAGCTCTTCTTCTGGCAAGAAAGTACCAAACATTCTTGAGCTTCTAATTGAAATAATTGGATTTAAAATTCCAAGTATTCTCTCCATATAATAGGCTGTAGTTTCGTGCGCAATTATCTTAGGCTTATCATCACTTAAATTATAATAATAAGCTGCGCCAAAAGTGTGATCCCCGTGATTATGAGTATAAATGACTGCTTTAATTGGGTTTGAATTAATTTCCTTAAAATATGAATATATTTTTTTGGCCTCATAAACACTATCAGCTGCATCAATAATTATATTACCGCCATCACCCTCAACCATAATTGAATTAGCAATTCCAAAGCCAACAGCAACATGAATACCGTTATCATATGAGTAAACAGTTGGAATAAATTCTTTAGTGTGCTCAACAAGCTTTTCAACAGACGATGTGTACTCGATCTTAGCTTCATTAACAACCTCATCTGAACACGAGCTTAATAAAAAGATTAATGGAAGTAAGAGAAAGGAATAGGGTTTAGTATTCATAATTATGTAAGTATTATAGGGCATTACTTAAAGCCATTAATAGTAGAATACTTTATAAAAATGAATAAGCTTCATCCTCTTAAAATAAATTCTCGAAAGTTGATTTGGGATAATAATGAACCTCGAAGTCTTGACCACGATGATCGATTTTTTCAGCCTAATGTCATAGATGAAACTTCAGAGGTATTTATTAAAGCAAATAATCTCATTGACCGTTGGGCAAAAAATAATCTCAACAACTTTAAAATTGCAGAACTTGGTTTTGGATTTGGATTAAATTTTTTAATTACAGCTAAGTATTGGTATCAACATAATCAAAATAATAAAAAATGGTTGGATTATGTGTCGATTGATTGCTTTCCCTTGAACATAAATGATTTTAAAAAAGTGATAGCCAATTATCCTGAACTAGAAGAGTTTAGTAATGTTTTTATTGAGCATTTTCCTTTTGAGTGTAATGGCTTCACAAGGATTGAGATTCCTAAGTTTAAGATAAGGCTTACTTTGATTATAAATGATATTGAAAAGGCTCTAGCGTCATTAATTGGAAATGCAAATAATAAATTTGATGCATGGTATTTAGATGGATTCGATCCAAATAAGAACCTATCCATGTGGTCACCAGAGGTATTTAAACATTTATATTTACTTAGCAATGAAAATGCAACATTTGGAACTTATACAGCAGCTGGGTTTGTTAGAAGGAGTCTAGAAGAAAATGGTTTTGAAGTTTTCAAGACTAAAGGATTTGGAACTAAAAGACACAGATTACAGGGAATACTTTGTAAAGAAGATAAAAATTTTGAATCAAAAATAGTACCAAATAAAATTGCTATTATTGGTTCAGGTATAGCTGGAACCTGCCTAGCTTATAAATTGGCAAGACAGAATATATCCGTTGATCTCTTTGATAAAAAGAAAGATTTAAATCTTAATCCCTGGGCTGCAATGTATCCTAAATTCTCACTTGGAATTGATTCAAGAAGTGATCTTTTGGTTGAGGGATACTTCTACTCTCATAGATTTTATTCAGAAACGTTAACTTCTTTTGTTAATACAGGTATTACTTTTCTTAATAATGGTGATGAAAGAAAATCTTGGATTGAGAGAATTCTAAAACTTGGACGAAATGATCTTTTTACTCAGCTAAGTTTTAAAGACATAAATCTACAAAATAATATTGAGCAAGAGCTTGATGGATTGAAAATAAACATAGGCGGATGTATTTCAATTGATGAATTAAATAAAACTTTGTTAACTCATACAAATATCAATTTTATTAAGAATAAAGATTTTCTAGAATACGAAATTAATAATGAAATTAAATTAAAATTTAAAGAAGGCGAAAGCTATGAGGGATACTCTCATCTCATATTAGCTTCAGGAGATTCTCTTAAGTCTGTGATACCAAAAATTAGACTCAAACATGGTGCTATAGCTGGTTTTAAAGACAAAAAACTTAACGACATTAAGTGTCCAATAAATAATAGTGGTTATATATTGCCAAAGTTTGATAATTTAAGTTGGGCTGGGTCTATTTATAGTAACGATGAAATATTGAATGAAGATTTTATTGATTATAAAAAAATTATTGATAAAAATAATCACCTTTTAAGTGAAGATGATTTAAAAAATATTAAAAAAACATGGTTAGGGAAAAGAGCTTCGCTCCCAGACTATTTACCAGTAGCAGGATCAATTGACCAAGAGAAAGTCTTTGTCTTAGGTGGTCTTGGATCAAGAGGTCTTAGTTTGGCACCTTTATTGGCTGAAACAATTATGAATGATATATGCAATATCCCTAGCCCAATTAGCCAAGAGGTTAGAGAAGTTATAAGCCCTTTAAGGTTTAATAATTAATTAGCCTGTAGAATACTATCTACAATAAACTGAAGATACTCTTGGGTTAGTGGATCTTTAGATGAGCTTTTTCTCCACTTAGTTAATCCAGTCCATACAATCTTATCAGCGCTAATATCTTTTATATTAACTCTTAAAATAAATTGTTCAGTGGTTTCAAGCTCATTCATGTTCCAAGTATCATATCCATAAAAATATGGAGATCTTCTTGGATATTTTGAAAGCTTGAGCTTATCTTTTGGTTCGATAATTAATTCAATACTTAAATTAGCTTCAGAGTTAAGTTTTAGACCTCTGTCCTCTAGAGCATTTGTTAAGGCAACTTTTAACTTTTCAAATTTAATAGGATTAACTTCAGCACTTAAATTTGATTGGTTCATATTTAATGAGAATTCGTTATAATCTGCCAGATTGAAACTTTCAAGAGAATCGGTTTCAAAATCATAAGTATTAAGATTTAAAGCACAACTTTGAATAAAGACTAAGCTTATAATTATTGAAGTTTTTTTGAGTTGTTTTATTTTATTAATCATGACGTTATTTTAAAGAAAAAAAGATATTAAGCCAATGTTCAAATTAGAAGAAAAAAAATTTATTCCCTTGTTAAATTTAGAAGCTCAAATATTTACTGAAAATGAGTTTAATTGCCAACATATACATTTAGCATCTGAATCTTCAGAGAATGTCTTTATGGTTGCCTTTAGAACAGTACCTCGAGATTCCAAGGGAATTGCGCATATTTTAGAGCACACTGCATTATGTGGCTCAAAAAAATATCCTGTAAGAGATCCATTTTTTATGATGATCAGAAGATCTTTAAATACTTTTATGAATGCATTTACTTCAAGTGATTGGACAGCTTACCCTTTTGCAACTATGAATAAAAAAGATTTTTCTAATCTATTAGATGTTTATCTTGATTCAGCGTTTTTTCCAAATCTAGATAGTCTTGATTTTGCTCAAGAAGGCCATCGCCTTGAAATAAATGATGAAAGTAATTTAGAGATTAAGGGTGTTGTATATAATGAGATGAAAGGAGCTATGAGCTCTATACCTAGCCAATTATGGCATGGCTTGTCTAAATATTTATACCCAGATTCAACATACCAATTTAATAGTGGCGGTAATCCAGAGAATATTCTTGAGCTAAGTCATGAGGAGCTAGTGAATTTTCATAAAAAACATTATCACCCTTCCAATGCGACCTTTTTCACATTTGGAGATATGAATCCAGACGATATACAAAAGGTTGTATCTAAAAACGTATTGAAAAATTTTCAGCCTTCTTTAGAAAAAATTGAAGTGAAAAATGAGACTAGAATTACGACTCCTATTCATAGATCTGAAGCCTATAATCCACTTCCTGGAGATGATAATAATCATCATGTTGTTTTAAGCTGGCTCTTAAATGAAAGTCATAATCCTGTTGAGCTTTTAGAGACTTATCTACTTTCAAATATTCTCTTAGATAATTCTGCATCTCCGCTGCGTAAAGCTCTTGAAGGATCTGATTTAGGTATTGCGCCTTCTCCGTTAACAGGAATTGAGACAAGTCATAAAGAAATTGTATTTGCAGCTGGGCTTGAAGGAGTTGATGCAGGCAATCAAGTTAAAGTAGAAAAATTAATTCTTGATACCTTAAATAATCTTATAAAAGAAGGAGTTGATAAAGATGTTATTGATTCTTCGGTTCATCAATTAGAAATTAAACAAAGAGAAGTTTCTGGAAGCGGTATGCCTTATGGTCTAGAGCTAATGCTAGGCTGTCTTCCTGCATGTATTCACAGAGATAATCCTCTTGAAATATTAGATTTAGATAAAAGTTTTACTCAGCTAAAAGAAAACTTGAAGACTGATAATTATCTTGAAAAGCTAATTGAGAAACATTTAATCAATAATCCACATAGAGTTAACTATGAACTAAAACCTGATCCAGGCTTAAATGAAAAAAAAGAAGAAGAAATTAAAAATTATTTAGAAGAAAAAACAAAAAATTTAAGTCAGCAAGAAAAAGATGAACTGAACCAACTTGCAAAAGATTTAAAAAATAGACAAGAATTTAAAGACAACCCTGATATCCTCCCTCAGGTAACTGTTGCTGATATTCCCCTAACTAGAAAATTTCCTTCAGCAATTCGAAACGCTCCATCAGAAACAAATAAAGATTTTTATTATAAAACTGGTACAAATGGTCTTGTATATCACTCGTTAATATACCCCTGTCAGGATTTAACTATGGAGGAGTTAAGTGCATCTAGAAGTTATTCTGAACTCTTAACAGATCTTGGTCTTGGTAGTAAATCTTTTGAGGAAATTCAGAAGCGCCAGGCCTCTGTTACTGGAGGTCTAGGAGCATCATTTATTTTGCTTCCTGGAGATGAAGGTGAGACTAAAAAAATAGGTTTAAAGATTACAAGTAGTAGCTTAGAAAAAAATGCTGATGCCATGCAAAATCTAATGATTGAGACTGCATGTAATGCAAACTTTTTAAATCCAAAAAGGGTGAAAGAAATTATTGAATTTAGTTCTGCAGATGCGGAGAAATCTCTTACACAAAGCGGTCATACTCTTGCTATGAGTAGTGCTGCTTCTCAAATAAGCAATAGAGCTGCTACTAATGAACTTATATCAGGCCTTACATATGTAAATCGTCTTAAATCACTCAAAGAATCGATAAGCAATGATAAAAATCTTAATAAATATATCGATTCACTTGTGGGAATTCAAAATAAAATAGCTACTTCACCAATGTATTCATTTACAGCCTCTTCGCTTGATCAAAAAGAGCTTAATCTAGGTATACCTGCATTCATGTCTGATATTACTTTTGGAGATCAGGCCTTAGCACCTAAACAAGAAAGAGAACTTGGATGGATAACTGGATCACAAGTTTGTTTTTGTGCAGAAGCTTTTCCAACTGTTAATAGCACTCACTCAGATGCACCTATTTTAAGTGTTCTAGCGACTGTTTTAAGAAATGGTTATTTGCATTCTGCGATTAGAGAAAAAGGCGGTGCTTATGGAGCTGGGGCTTCTCATGATAGTAAGGCTCAAGTTTTTCTTTTTTATTCCTATAGAGATCCAAAGTGTAAAGAAACATTTGCTGAATTTTCTAATTCAAGAAACTGGGCCCTTCAAAATATTTCAGATGCTCAGCTTGAAGAAGGAATTTTAGGCGTCATTTCAAGCATCGATAAACCCTTATCTCCTGCAGGTGAAGCAGGTAATGATTTCTTAAATCTAATCCAAGAGAAATCTCAAGATGAACGTTTAGAGTTTAGAGCAAGAGTTAAAGAATGTTCACTGAGTGATCTAAGAAATGTGGCTTCAAAATACTTCGATGGCAATTCTAAAAGAGGAGTTTTGGCAGGCAAAGGTTTTCAAAATACTTTAGAAGAAGAAGGATTTAAAATTAAAGTTATTTAATTAAAAAATCCAAAAGCGTTTCTTTTTAAGATCATCTGCACAGCCCCAGTATTGTTGTTGATACATTGATGATCTAGCTTGAACCCTATCTGAAACTGCTATAAGCCATTGCTTCTTTCTATAAGTCTTCTTTTTAAAGCCACCGTATCCATCATGGTAAGCTAGATATAGAGATCTAGCATCAGTCTTCTCGAAACCTTGGTAATAGCCCTTACTTGCATACCAGCCAATAAAATCAGTCGAATCTTTGAAGTTATTCCTTTTAGCTCTAGAATTACCTGTTTCATCCATATAGTCGTCCCAAGTTTTTGTAAGAGCTTGGGAATACCCTTTTGCTGATGATGGTCTAAACCATGGAATAAAACCAAGCAATTTTTCTCTTTCTGGCTTAGCATTAGCTTTATAACTTGATTCTTGGAATACAAAGGACATAAGAACGTATGGAGGAATTTTCCACCTTTTCTCAGCTTGAATTGCAGCTTTATACCAACTCTTTTTTTCTTTAAAAATTTTACATATATTATCAGGGCTTTCAGGTGGTGTAGTTGCGCATGCCTGAATAAAACAGATGCAGACAATTATGCTAAATATATTGCGATGGGTTTTTAAGAATTGATTCATATTCATTTTCATCATAAATTTTAACATTAAGTTCTATTGCTTTTTTTAATTTTGATCCAGCGTTCTCACCTGCAATAATAAAACTGGTTTTAGAGGAAACACTTGATGCAACCTTTGCTCCTTTTGAAATAAGATTCTCTTTTATTTCATCTCTAGAAAAATTAATTAATTTTCCTGTTAGAACTACTTGAATACCATTTAAAGGTAAATCTGCCAAATTGACTTCTTCAACATTTATAACATCAAGCTCTTTAATGATTCTGGGTAATAAAGATTGCGCAAAGTCGGTTTTAATATAGTTCACAATATTACTTGCAACTTTTGGTCCAATATCATCAATTTCTATTAAATGATTAAAATCTGCATCAACAAAAGAATCAATATTTTTATATTCTTGAGCTAAATTTCTAGAAGTGGCTTCACCCACTTCTGAGATACCAAGTGAATAAATTAATTTATGAAGTTCTACCTTTCTGGATTTTTCAATTGAATTGAGAAGATTTGAAATAGATTTTTCCCCAAAACCATCCATTTTCGTAAGCTCATTCTTATAATTTTTAAGTTTAAAGATATCTGCAATATCATTTAAATAACCTTTCTTGTTAAAACTATTAATAATCTCTTGACCTAATCCTTCAATGTCAAAAGCTTTTCTAGAAACAAAATGAACAATATTTCCTCTTACAATTTCAGGACATGTGAATTCAGCAGAACATTTTACAAATGCTGCTTTATTTTTTATCTCTTTAATGGAGTAGTTATTGTTTTCTAACAATTTAAAATGATTGGCTTCAATTTTTGAACCAAATTTTTTAACTTGTTGTTCGTTATCACCTCTAATTACAACCCAGTCAGAGGCATTTTCATTTAACGTATTAGCGCCACAAGACGGGCATGTCGTTGGAATCGTTACTTTAGATGAATTAGATAGTCTTTTTGATATGACGACTTTGATTATTTGGGGTATTACATCTCCTGCTCTTCTTATGATAACTGTATCCCCTACTCTTGGATCTAATCGCTTAACTTCATCTATGTTATGTAAAGTGCAATTACTGACAATAACACCACCTACCTTCACTGGTTTGAGTCTAGCAACCGGAGTTAATATTCCAGTTCTGCCAACCTGAAAATCAATTGATTCAATTGAAGTAGTTGCTTCTTCAGCTGGAAATTTGTGCGCAATAGCCCATCTAGGCGATCTTGATACCTCACCAAGTTTAGATTGATAATTGAAGTCATTAATCTTGTAAACAACTCCATCAATATCAAAAGGTATCTCATCTCTATTTTTAAGAATATCTGCATAATATTCTAAACACCCATCAATATTTAAGACTTTTTTATTAAGAGGATTAACAGGTAATCCAAATTCACTGAGTATTTCAAAAAATTCATCTAAGTTATCAACAGTCAGATCTTTAATCTCACCGATTCCATGAGCTATAAATGATAAGGGTCTTTGACTAGTAATTTTAGAGTCAAGTTGACGCAGACTCCCAGCAGCTGCATTACGAGGATTAGCAAATATCTTTTGATTATTAGTCGATGCATTCTTATTTAGATAAATAAAATCATCTTTTGATATGTAAACTTCACCCCTAACTTCTAAATAACTAGGTATTGAATATTTTTTACTTAATAGAAGTTTTTGAGGAATTGATTTAATAGTTTTAACATTCGATGTTACATCTTCTCCTTTGATGCCATCGCCTCTTGTTGCTCCAGTTGTTAGAATTCCATCTATATAGATTATTGATATAGCAGCTCCATCCATTTTTGGTTCGCAAAAAATTTCATATTTCTTAGTATCAACAAGGCGTTTATTTACTCTGATAAAAAAATCAACTAATTCCTCTTCACTAAAAACATTAGCAAGTGAAAGCATTTGTTTCTTATGGTTGTAGCTTTTAAAGCTATCTAAAGGAGTAATTCCAACTCTTTGACTTGGAGAGTCATCTGAAACAAGCCCTGGGTTTGTGTTTTCTATTTCAAGAAGCTTTTTAAAAAGTAGATCATATTCTTGATCACTTATTTCAGGATCATCAAGAACATAGTAATTGTAATCATGCCTTCTGATAACTTCTTTTAAAGATTCATAATTTGAATTTATGTCATGCATAAAATTATGCGAAATCGCTCACTTGCTTCAATCTAGAGACTTCTTGGGCTGTTGATTTTATATGTGAAATCATTTGTTTAGTTAATGGAAGTCTATTTCCATCACAGATGCTTGCATGAAAGTTCTCACTAAATTGCGTTGCAAAATCTAACATTAAGTTAACAGTAAGAGTGGCGTCTTCAACGTCATTCAAATCAGCTACAAGTAAAATAGCGTGAGAATTAGTGTCTGTATCAAAAGTTCCTGGTTGGAGTGCATTAGCTACTCTAAAAATTTCTTTATTGTTATTCTTATAAGAAAAGTATCCATTCTGAAGTTTTGCATTGTAGTTAGATAAGAAACCAAATAATTGATCCATCGCATATAAAGAGCCATCCATTGAAATTAGATTAAAGATTATTAATTCTTGTTCATAAGGGTTGGATTCTTTAGGTTTTTCAGAGAAATTAAAAGATGATTGAGAAAGACGATCAACCTCTTCTGCATCGTCATCAAACATATCTGTAACTTCTTCAATCTCAACTTTTAGTTCGTTAGAACTTGCTATTCTTTTTAAAAAAAAGAAAGTGATAACTAAAAATATTGCTACAGAGAGGCCAATTAAATATATGTCTGAATTAGTTTGCATTTAATCCGTATTTGCTAGCTCTAAAGCTTGATTTACATCTACAGAGACCAATCTAGATACTCCGGCCTCTTGCATTGTAATACCCATTAGATGATCACTTCGTTCCATAGAAACTTTATTATGAGTAATAAAGATAAATTGGATTGTCTTTGACATCTCTTCAACCATATTAATTAATCTTTGAGTATTAAGATCGTCAAGAGGAGCATCCACTTCGTCTAGCATGCAAAAAGGAGCAGGATTGAGTTCAAAAATAGAAAAAACTAAAGATAATGCAGTGAGAGCTTTCTCTCCACCAGATAATTGAGATATTGATGCATTCTTTTTACCTGGTGGCCTTGCCATGAGCACCACTCCACCATTTAAAGTATCATTATCTTGTAGGGTTAACTCAGCGAATCCACCTCCAAAAAGAATTGGGAAGACTTCTTTCAATCTTGCATTCACAGCATCAAAACTATCTTTAAATCTAGACTTAGTCTCAACATCAATTTTTTTAATTGCATTCGTTAATTTGTCTAAGGCCTCTGTAAGTTCATCGTATTGCTCTTCAAGTTTTTCACCACGTTTTGACTCTTCAGCTATCTCATCAGGAGCAGCAAGATTGATAGCTCCAAGTCTAATAATTTTTGCTTGTATATCTGTAAGATGATCTTGAATATCATTAATTACTAAATCTTCATAGTCTTCATAATTAACATCTTCAATATTAATGCCAGCTTTTTTAATTCTTTCATTAGCATTCTCTAAATTAATTTCGTAAGTTTTGAGCTCTAGTTTAATATTGGTAACTTTTTCTGAAATAGATCTTAGATCCAATTCAGCAACTGATCTTTTATTTTCAAGTTCTCTTAGCTCTTGATCTACTTTGGACTGCTCTTGACGAATATTCACAAGAACTGCTTCAGCTGAAGAACTTTTTTGAACAAGAATAGATATACTTTCTTCAAGCTCTTGTTTTTTATTTTCAGTTTCTTGTATTAACGCAGATAAATCATTTTGTCTTGTAAGATATTCATCAGGTGAGGCAAGATTAACTGAGCTTAGTGCTGAGATACTCTCCTGAATTTTATCTAAGGAACCCTCTAGTTCCAATAAATCCATACCTTGAAAGTCTAATGGATTAAGATCATTAGCATTTATACCTTCTTTAGTTAAGGCATGAGATGCGTTTTCTAGATTTACTTCAAAGGTTCTTAATTCTAATTTAAGTGAGTTTAATTCTGTTTCAAGCGAACGTAAATCTGCAGATGCAACAGACCTTTTGCTTTCCATATCTCTTATTAAATTATCAACTTGATTGCGATTAGCAATGAAAGCTTCTAATTCAATTTCTATATTAGATTTTCTTTGGATTAAATCATTTAATTCGTTTTCAGTAATAGATTTCTTTTCGGCATTTTGTTTAATAAGATCTGATAAAGAATTTTGTCTATTAAGGAATTCATCAGTTAAAGATTTGGACTGAGCAGATGCAATATTTAAAATTTGAATCAGCTGATCCTTTAACTCAATTGCCTTTTGATAGACTTTATCACCACCTGACCCCATAGCCTTTAATGCCTCAATAATCATATCAAGTAAGTTAATAGCTTTTTCTTTTGGGGTTAAATTCTCAATATTTGTCTCTTCTTTTAATGCTTTAGCATAATTTTCTTTAGCTATTTCTAAGTCGAGTTTGCTTTGGGCTTCGATCTTACTGATATTTCTTAAATCTGCCTCGTGCATAGCTATATCAGAATTAATAGATGAAGCAGAAGATCGTGCTGCTTCAAACTCAGAAGTAATACTCGCGTAGCTATCCTTAACTTCAGCTAATTTAGATAGCTGCGTGTCTAGCTCCACAGATTTATCTTTAATGCTATTTTCTAGAGGTGATATTTGTGAATTTAATTCAGCCTTTTTATCCAAAGCTTCTAATGCTTTGAGAATAGAAATATTTAGTTTTAATTCTTTTTCCTTAGGAGTTAAATTATCAAAAGTAGATTCTTTCTCAATTGCTTTGGTATAACTTTCTTTGGCTCTTTCAAGATCTGCCTTGCTTTGAGAAAGAGTTTTAGTAACATTTTGAATGTCTGCTTCCTGTCTTGCTATATCAGCTCCGACAGAATAAAAATTCTTTTGCGCAACATCATAAGAAGCTCTAACAGATTCATGCTCAGTTCTATATTCATCAATCTGTGATTGCTTTGTCTTGGCTTCAGCATCTTTTATGGTCTGATCTCTAAGAGTAGCATCTAATTTTTTTTGGAGTGAATCTCGATTATTTTTTGCTTCAAGAGAAAATAAAATAGCAACTTTTAATTCATTTTCTTTTTCTTCAGCTTTAAGTTGATTATATTTTTCTGCTGCTTTTGCTTGTCCCTCTAAACGCCTAATTAATCTAGAAATTTCATCCTTAATATCTTTAACTCTTGATAGATTTTCTTTTGTTTTCTTAATTCTTTGTTCAGTCTCTTTTCTTCTTTCTCTATACTTAGAAACGCCAGCAGCCTCTTCAATATGAACTCTTAACTCTTCAGGCTTTGCACTAACCAAGTTTGAGACCATGCCTTGCTCAATAATGGCATAGCTATTTGGTCCTAAACCCGTCCCAAGAAATAAGTCTTGAACATCCTTGCGTCGACACTTGGTACTATTTATAAAATATGTTGACTGGCTATCTCTTGTCATTAATCTTTTAATTGAGATTTCATTATAAGCGGCATACTCTCCACCTAATTTACCACTAGAATTATCAAATAAAAGCTCGATACTGCATTGACCAGAAGGCTTTCTAAGATCCGACCCATTGAAGATGACATCTGACATAGAATCACCCCTAAGATTCTTAGCAGAAAGCTCTCCTAGAACCCATTTAACAGCATCAATAACATTAGATTTTCCGCAACCATTAGGACCAACTACAGCCACTAAATTTGTAGGGAAAGAGATCCTCGTGCTGTCCACGAAACTTTTAAAACCAGCCAGTTTAATATGTTTAAGCTGCATTGAAATGAAAAATTTATTAAGGTTTATATTAAACTATTGTGAGTTTACAAACCAATCTTTTTCACTAATTTTTACGCCAAATATTGCTTTATTTTTAGTTGACTTTTTAGGAAATAATGAAGATGAAAAACTTAAATTATTTTGGCAATTTAATAGAGAATTTAGAAGTATATCTTCATCATTAATTAAAGCCGAAGCCAAATCAAAACCCGGAATTAATGCGTCCTGATTTGATATAGAGATGTTCATTATTTTTGAATCTTGTGATTGTATTTGTGCAATTGGGACTGCTGGACCATTATCTATAAAAGCAGTTAGTTGAATGGATACAAATTTACAGTTCTCAGGTAAAACAAAATCAGTATTAATAGAAGAAAAAGCAAAATCGGGGTATTTTTTATCTCTTAAAATGGTGTACAGGGCATAAAAGCGTATTTGAAGATCTGATTCGGTAAAAATTGGTTCGGCAAACTCTGCAAGCTGTTCAGCTGTATTCAAACTATTGTTATCTACTGCAAATAAAATAATCTCTTCAAGCCAAAGAATCTTATCCTCATCTGCAATTGTGGTTGTAAATTGATTAAAGTAATCATTTTTCAGTTTAATATTTTGATACACAGCATCTTTGACTTGATTTACTAGGATTTGTTCTTTGACCGAACCCAGTATTGAAAATTTACTAACAAAACCAAATAGAGATAGACCTAATACAATAAATGAAAAGCTAAAAACGAAAGCTTTATTATTGGATTCTTTAGCAAGCAAGAACCCAAGTACAGGAAAAAATGCTAAAAGTACTAATAAATAAAAAATTATCATCCAATCTTTCTTCTAAAAATAAATCCTAAAAAAACAATTGCTAAAAAAAGAAATGGGCCAAACCATAAAAATAAAGTTGTGCTATTTATCTCTGGATCATATAAAACTTCATTTCCAAAGCGAGCTCTTGCATAGTCTTTGATTTCCTTGTTCGAATATCCCTCATTGATTAGTTCAGCAATCTTGATTTTTAGATCCTCTGAGACAGGCGCATTAGAACTTGCTATGGAACCACTAGTACATTTTGGGCATCTTACTTCATGAATAAGCTCATAAAATCTTCTTTCATCTGCTTTTGATTTGAAGATATAAACCTCAGAAGAAAAACTAACTGATGACAAGAATATAAAACTTAACAATATTATTCTTTTCATTTAAACATCTCATTGTCTTGAATAATTGGTAAAAAAACTTTATCCCAAATACCTTGATTTACTTCTCCACTATAATGAACTAACACGACACCATTTTTAATAAGAAAAGTCTCAGGGGCACCAGTGACACCCATATCTAGAGCTAAGGAGCCTTTTAGATCGTGAAGATTATAATTATAAGGATTTCCATATAAATTTAACCAATCAATGGCATCTGAAGCTTCATCTTTATAATTTAATCCGGTTATAGTAATGCCCTCAGATTTTAATTTCATTAAGAAGCCATGCTCAATTCGACATGTTATGCACCAGCTTGCCCAAACATTTAATAGCATTTCATTATTTAGGTCATCATTTATAAGTGGTGATTTTGATTGAAGGCTCAATAATTCAAACTGGGGGACACTAGTATTCTTGAAGCTAGCTCCTGGGTAAAATTTATCTTCAGTTAAGATATTATAAAAAAATAAAATTCCTCCAATAGGAATAATAAGAATAAAAAATCTTAACAAGTTCTTCATGATTTCCTTAATCGCTCTATTAAAGCAGTAAAGCCACCAAAGCACATTATTGCAGCTGCAATCCATATCCATCTGATAAGAAAATTATACTGAATATTGACTACCCAATATCCACTCTCTAACTGATCGCCAAGAGTCATATATATATCTTTAAGAGGTGTAATTTTTATTGCAGATTCAGATGTGATCTGCCCTCTTATAAAATATTTTCTTTTTTCCGGGAACATAAAAAATACTTCTTTTGGTGAATCAATTGGTTTAACAGAAAATTTTGCTTGAACTGAGTCATAATTTGATTCGTTTATTAGATCAAAATCTATAAGAAAGAACTCATAAGCATCGCCTTTATATGTTTCTCCAGGTTTAATATTAATAATCTTCTCATAACTTAAAGCTGCATTCAGAGTAGTTGCAAGTATAAGTACACCTAAACCAATATGAGCAGTTGCACTTGATTTATTGAAGTAATTTTTTTTCATAAAACTATCAACTATAAGAAAAAAGTATCTTATTAAAATTAAAAATCCTGAAAAAATACCGCCAATAAACCACCACTGATATTCTTGATAAAAATAGACACTAAACATAGTAACTATTAATGCAAAAATAATAGACATTGATAGAAAGCTTTTTAGAAAAAATAATTTAGAGCTTCTTTGCCATAAACTTCCTACCGAGAAAACCAAAAATGCAGATGCTAAAAAAGTTAGTGGCGCAAAGATTGTATTGTAATAAGGAGGTCCGACACTAATCCTTTCATCATAAAGATAATCAAAAATTAAAGGGTACATTACACCAAGCATTACTGCAAAAATTGCAGCTGCAAATAAAATATTATTAATGGTTAAAAAGGATTCTTTTGATTTAGCAACCACTAGATTCTTAGAAACAAGTTGAGGGAGTCTATAAACATAAAAAGTAAGAGAAGATGTAATTAGAACAGCTGAAAATGCTAAAAGGTATAAACCTCTTTGAGGGTCATTAGCGAAAGCATGAACGCTATCTATTATTCCTGAACGAACAATAAATGCTCCGAATAAACTTAAGGAAAAGACCGAAATGGACAATAAAATTGTCCAACCTCTCAAAACTTTAGATCTTGAGGATACATATAAAGAGTGTATTAAGGCTGTACCAGCAAGCCAGGGCATAAGTGCAACATTTTCTACAGGATCCCAGAACCAGTAACCACCCCATCCAAGCTCGTAATAAGCCCACCAACTGCCTAAAGAGATACCGATAGTTAAAAGAATCCAGGCAGCTAAACTCCAGGACCTAATTACACTCTCCCAGTTAATCTGCATATCACCTTTTATAAGAAAAGCCGTGTTATATGCAAAAGCAATAACAAAACCAACATAACCTAGATAAAGAAAGGGTGGATGTATGACAAGAGCTGGATCCTGAAGAACTGGATTAATATCTGCACCATTAGTAGGAGCTATTGGAAGAATTGTTTCAAAAGGGTTAGATGTAAATAATAGAAATATTAAAAATCCAAAAATTATAAAAGCTAAGACACCAATAGCTGGAGCTTTAAGTAGATCATTTTTTGATAATGAATAGTTAAACAATTGGCTCCATCCTGCTAAAAATAAGATCCATAAAAACATTGAGCCCTCATGGGCAGACCAAATTGAAGAAATTTTATAAAAGGTAGGTAGGTCTTTATTAGAATGTTCAGCTATATATCTAATTGAAAAGTCACTTTGAATTGCAAGCCAAACATATAGTAAAAAAGAAATCAGAATAAATGAAAACCCATAACTGAAAACTCTGCTTACAAGAACTTCTAAATTATGGTTTCCGCTATAGGTACGAATAGAAAAAACAAATGATAGAAAAAATAACCCAGAGGCTAAAATAGAAAAAAAATGCGAGACTTCTCCTATCATTAAGAAGATATCTCGATACTAGGTGGCATGTAGTTCTCATCGTGCTTTGCGAAAATATTTTCTGCAACTAATCTGTTGTTGATTAATTTGCCGTAAGCCACTATTCCACTACCCTCTTTGAATAAATCAGGAACAACTCCATTGAAGCTGACACTTATTGTTTCCTGATAATCAGTAATATTAAAAGTTATATTAGTTCCATTTCTTACAACAGAATTTTTTTCCACCATACCCCCAAGCTTGACTCTTTTATTCTGGGGTATTTCAACCTCCATCAGCTCAGAAGGTGTATAGAAATAATCTAAATTTGAATTTAATGCAGAAAGTATTAAAAAAACTCCTAAAAAGGATGTTGAGACTAATGCTAAAACTGAAACTAGTCTTTTTTTTCTTATCTTATTCATTGAAATGCTTTTTCTTTAGTTTTTTAAGTTCATTTTTATAAAAAACAAACATTGATATAAGCGAAATGATCACTATAAAAAAAACAGACCATACGTAGACTCCATGACCATCCATGACAATAAACCCACTAAAGCTATCAAAAGCAAAATTAAACATTATCTTTTACCCATGATTTATTTGATTCACGATTAAAAATTTGAACTTTTGAGGATAGGATGACTAAGCATACAATAAGGCCACTAAAACCTATCATTGAAAAAAATAATGGGTACAGCATCGATGGATCTATAGTGGGCTTATTAGTCAATGTTATCGAGGCAGGCTGATGGAGCGTACTCCACCAATCTACAGATTTTTTAATGATTGGAATATTTACAAAGCCAATTAGTACTAATACAGATATAAATTTATCTGCTTTTTCAAAATTAGTGAAAGAACTATGAAGTGAGATTAGGCCTAAATACATAATAAATAAGATTAAGGTTGAAGTAATTCTTGCATCCCATTGCCACCAAGTTCCCCAAGTTGGAATTCCCCATATAGAACCAGAAGCTAGGGCTATAAAGGTTACTAAGGCTCCAATTGGTGCTATTGCCTTAATCATGTAGGCAGCCAACTTAACTTTCCAAATTAAAAAAACAGCTGCAGCTGTCGCCATTATTAAATAAAGGCTTTGGGACAAAAAGGAAGCTGGAACATGTAAATACATAATTCTAAAAGAATTGCCTTGCAAATAGTCTGCAGGAGCATAAGCCAAACCCCATATCAAAGCTAAAGAATAAACGCATAAAGAAATATAAAAAATATAAGGATACATCTTGTCAACTAAAACAATATAAGTCTTTGGAGATGCAAATTGATGATAGAGTTTCTTTAGCACAATTTTATAAAAATTTATTTTTATTCCAAGTGAGTCCTAATAATGAAAGAGATTATAAATGGAATACATACAATTATAAGCAATAAAACGCCAAGCATTAATAATAAAAGATTAGAAATTTCAAAACCAAATCCAGCATTTAATACAATCTTTCCTAATAAAATTAAAATTGGAAATAAAAGTGGCATTGTAATCAATGCGCCAAGGACAGATCCCTTATTAAGACTTAATGAATTGCCTAACGAAAAAAGATTTATGAAAATGTAAGTAGAAATCAGCATTGAAGGAAGAGCTATATTTATAGATGATATCTGCCCAGACATACTGATAGAAAAAAATGTTCCCAGTAAAGATATTGGTACGCCAATTAATAACCAATAAATAAATATTTTCATGAATACCATAGCAAATAAGGAATCATTTGAAACACTAAAGTTCTCAAGAGTTCCATCCTCGTAATCCTCTAAAAAAATGCCTTCCACAGAGACCATCACCGTTAAAAGACTGGCTATCCATAAAACAGAATAAAAGACATTTTTTAAGTCATCACTAGCTAGCTCAACTGTTAATGGAAAAGAAATTGTGATTAAAAGAAAAACTAAAATAGGGCCAAGCCAAGCTCTAAGTTTTTTTCGTAATTTAAAAAGTTCTAATTTAAATAAAATAAACATTAAAGCCTACCTATTACCACTTCAGAACTAGGGATTTCTAATGGGATATGTGATGTAAAAATAATTGATTTATTTTTATCTAACTCTGAGGATAAAAAACTAGTAATGAGGACTCTTGTTTGATCGTCTAGGCCCACACAAGGTTCATCTAAAATAATAACTTTAGATGTATTTAAAAATATCCTTACTAAGGCTAATTTTTTTTGCTGGCCATAAGATAAGTTACCAACTAAAAGATCAGTCTTGTTATGTAGATTAAGTTCTTGCAACATAGATTTAACCTCTGAATGCGTTGCATTCAATCCATGTAAATGTAAGTTATCTGCTACAGTAAGATAATTTTTCAATACATTTTTGTGGCCTAAAAATATTTTATCAGCAGCAGCGTTCCAGATAACATCACCTTTTGAAGCTGAAGATATGCCAAGCAAAATTCGTAATAATGATGACTTTCCAGAACCATTAGTGCCTTTTATATGAATAGCCTCTCCTTCAGATAAATTAAAGGAAAGATTTTGAAATAATCTATTTTGGTTAATAGAAAAGGAGACGTTTTTTACTTCTAACATAGCGCTATGTGACATTAAAGCAATGATACCTTAGAGGAGCTTCTCGATGTTAATGAGGCAAGAGGTTTTTGTGGATCTAATCTTGAATATAATCTTTTAGAAATTTCTGTAAAGTAGTCCTCCTTAAATTCTCCCATACCGCCTATAGAAAAATACAAATCCTTAGTAAAGTAAATTCCTTGCTCAATAGATGGAGTTGTTCTTATAAACGTATTTAATTTTTTAATGTTAGTTGACACATTGTCCTCTGAATTACCTAGGTCAAACCATCCCCAAACTGGATAATTGATCATAGCCATTTTTTTTAATGATATTCTATTTTTTTTCTTTGGTATTGAACTTGGTGGTAATAATACAATTATTGATCCCGAACTATCGGCAACAACATTATCAAGAGTTTCTACAAACGATGAGTAATCCTTAAAGCATAAAAAAATACATTTTTCATCTTTATCGACCTTAAATTTTTTGAGTCTAGCCAGCCTCGAATTCGAGCCAAGAACTATATAAGTTACTAATTCTTGGCTCAAGATTTTAGATCTTAGCTAAAGCTTGCTCATAGTCAGCAATAATATCGTCAATATGCTCTAGACCAATGGATAGCCTTACAAAGCCAGGGGTGATACCAGCTGATAGCAGCTCTTCTTCATTCAACTGACTGTGTGTAGTGCTACCAGGATGAATTGCGAGACTTCTAGAATCTCCTATATTAGCAACGTGGTATACCATCTCTAACGCATTGATGAATTTTTTTCCAGCCTCAATTCCACCTTTAATTTCAAAACCCATTAACCCACCATTTCCTCGAGTAAGATATTTTTCAGCTCTTTCTTTTGAATATCCGTCCATTACCGAAGGATAGATAACTCTCTCAACTGAATCATGGTTTGATAAATATTGAGCTACTTTCTCTGCATTACTTGAGTGCTCGCGCATTCTTAAGGCTAAAGTCTCTAAACCTTGAATAAACATAAATGCATTAAATGGGCTCATTGCTGCACCCATATCTCTTAAAATTGTAGTTCTTGCTTTAAGTATGTATGCAATAGGTCCTAAAGGTTTTACGGCTTCAGACCATATAGCTCCTCCATATGATGGATCAGGAGTGTTCATTGCAGGTTGTCTTTCTGGAAAAGCTTCCCAGTCAAAATTACCACTGTCAACAATAATTCCTCCAATAGAAGTTCCGTGACCACCAATAAACTTAGTAGTTGAGTGAATCAAAACAGCAGCACCATGCTCAAAAGGCTTACAAATAACCGGTGCAGCAGTATTATCAACAATTAATGGTATTCCAAGCGGTCTTCCTATCTCAGCAACTTCTGAAATTGGAAATACCTCAAAACTTGGATTTGGGAGTACCTCACCATAATAAGCTCTGGTTTTGTCATCTGTAGCATTAGCAAAATTTTGCGGATCAGCTGGATCAACAAAGCGCACTTCAATACCCATATCTGACATTACATTTTTAAACTGGTTATAGGTTCCACCATACAGATGTGATGAAGCAACAATATTATCTCCATTTTTAGCTAAATTCTGAATTGCATAAGCTGAGGCAGCTTGACCAGAAGCAACAGCCAAGGCGCCAACACCACCTTCAAGAGCCGCAACCCTGTCCTCTAAAACAGCACAGGTTGGATTCATAATCCTCGAGTAAATATTACCTAATTCAGATAAAGAAAAAAGGTTAGCTGCATGATCACAGTCATCAAATTGAAAACTACTAGTTTGATGGATAGGAACTGCTACTGAATTAGTATTTTCGTCCTTTCTCCAGCCTGCATGAAGTCCAATTGTCTCAGGGTTTATATAAGTTTTGCTCATTGTTTATCTCCTATAAAAGAAATTTAATAAAAATGCAGCTTAGAAAAAATACGATTAGCAAGATTTAATGATCTGCACGCTAAATAATTTGATAATTAATTATATACAATTTTAAAACATTAAAAATAATTTTATTAAAACTAACAATAGCAACTTAATTTCAAATCTTTATAATAAAGACGTTAACTAATATTTAGAAAAAAAATGGCTAAAAAATACGTAAATTTCCGAGTTGGCGGCTCACCGCAAAAAGAAACTGAAGACTATACTGTATGGACTAATGATCTTTTAAAGAGAATCATTGCAAGTAAGACAGTTATCCAGCCTGCAAAGTCTACAACTGGGCATAAATTAATAAATTCTGATGTTGCTTACGTTATAACAAATGGAAGAGGCACAATGGAGATAGTTGAATATATGAATGATGAG